>Ga0210400_10002029_pt1 | contig 19326 bp, 17 predicted proteins | sample IncBWH26MmetaG_FD_155456 | JGI IMG/M metagenome (GOLD analysis project Ga0210400, IMG submission 155456) | Forest soil microbial communities from Barre Woods Harvard Forest LTER site, Petersham, Massachusetts, United States - Inc-BW-H-26-M | ecosystem: Environmental > Terrestrial > Soil >...
AGGAGATCTACCGGTTCAGGGCAGAAAAAATTGCGTTTCTCAAGGGAGATCCAGAGGTCGATTTTCAATTCGTGGCAGAGGTGTTGGACATGACACATGATGCCGGCGTGGACCGGGTGGGGCTGATGGGAAGATGAAAGGAATTCGGGGTCTCGGAAGTCGCGACGGAGTGCAAGGCAGGCCGTCGCTGGTATGCAGCAACGGCCTGCTTGAAATGGATTAGAGATTTTAGAGCGGTTTTAGAATTGGTGTAGCCCTGTCACGGAAATGCCTCAGAGGCTAAAGCCTAATGTCACTTACTTTGCGCATATTTGTGGTTGGGTTTGACGCGGCTGAAGGCCAAATTACTTGTAACCATGAACATTCTCGATGAAGAGATTGGCCGCGAAAAAACATGTGTCGCCCCGCTGGGGCTTGACCTTTAACTCTGCTCTTTCCCAGCGTTTACACGCTGGGCTAACTTCCTAACGCGCCTCCGGCGCTGATCGTTTGTGATCCAGACACCCTCCACATCCTCAAGTGGACAGTATTGAGACTTAAAGCCCAAAGCACAGATTCACAAAGTAAGTGACATTAGGCTGAAGCCCGATTGATTTTAAACGGTTTGCGGCACGAGGGAACTTTCCTTCGGCTTACAGATTCGCCTCTAGAACAGGCCCTTCGGCTCGCTGGGCTCACCTCGAGGACAGGCTGTGCCCGGTTACTTGTCTCGCCTGCGCGCGGTCTACACTAAAATTTAAAATGCTTATAACTATGGAAATGCTCTAGCTAGGCCGACTGGCTGTAAGCCATCTCCATTCCCTCAATTTGTTCTTCGACTACACGCTCGGGAGGGAACATGTGTTTAGCCAGGGAGTTGTAAAGTCCCGCTGCTGTAGCGCCCACCACAAACCCAACGATCCCATAGAGCACAGGGAAGATTGCAGCCAATGTAGCCCCGTTGATCTCTCCGAAAAGTACGGGATGCGACGGGGTCTTGGCGGCCAGAAATGCGATCGCAAACAACGGAGCCAGGAGCACGCCCAGAGCAATGTGGACCGCCGCCGAGACGCCGGCGACCAGGAGCACATTGATGTTACGGGTCCGTTCTTCGGGAGCTTTCTTCAAGAAAGTATTGCCACCTAGTTCTGCCGGCACTTTCTTCAATAACAGTTTGGGCGCGGGTGCAGACATGACTTGTTCCTTCTTTCTCTCCCCTGCAGGGAGCTGATTTGCGGTGGAAGGCGGCGCTGGTTGGCGCCGCTTAGCGCAGTCGAGTGGCATTGCGCATCTTTGATCGTTCACCTTTCACCGCAAAACAAAAAGGCCCAGAGAGAGAACTCTCTGGGCCGAATTCTTGGTTGAAACCGGAAACTTCTCCGGGAACTAAAAATCGGGGCCCCTGGTATATCGGGCTATTGTCCGCACAGTGCCTAAGCGTTGCGGAATGTCTTTTTCGCCACCGCTTCCACACAGGTAATTTCCCCGTTGCGGAACTGTATGGTGATTGAGCCGGGACACTTGCGCGATTGCATGAAATCCGAAAGAGCTACGAACAACTCTCTGGGAAGAGGAATATTAGAGCCATCCGGAGACACCGCCATACACTTTCCCTGGAGGTCTATCGCTGCGGGAGCAGCCGCATTCAATTTGTCGGGCGTTGCACGCTCAACCGTTGTCTGACTATCATTTTGCGCCTGCAAATCAGCGAGATAAATTCTGGTCTCAGCCATAAAAAACCTGCATTCTCAGGATGCATTCCCGGAGGCTTTTCAAAAATCAAAATGCGACCGGCGAGGGGTTATGCCCTCATAAGCCAAAATGTTCATTGCTTCCGGAAACCAGGAACAGAAATCGGTGCCCTCATCTTTTGGTTAGTATTTCTTAACTATTAATGAACCCTATGTTAAGAGCACCCCTAATCGAACATTTCTTAAAGAAGTTTACGTTCGATCTTATTATTTGTAAATCTTCTTGATCATGGCTTCCAGCCCTGCGACTCCACCATTCCTGAACTGAATGGTTACTGAGCCGGTAGGTTTCACGTTTCCTTGCAGGAAATCGGAGAGGGCGCCAAATAACTCTTTGGGAATCTCGATTTGATTTCCTTCGGGAGAGATTACTACATATTGCTGCGCCCGCTGTTGAATCGGCACGACTGTCGGCATACTTTCTCCTTGCAACAGATCTGTAGACTCCGTTTGAAGTCTCGGAGAGGCCCTGTCCTTACTCTTTCTCGGGCATTTCACAGAACGTTAGTGAATACGCTTTCCACAAGGAAGCTACGCAACTGAGTATCAGACTCTAAGATGAAATTCATTCAACTCACCATAGAAATTATTAATGTTCTACTTTTAGAACAAATCCGGCTTTGGGCGGGGTTTTTGGCCCATTTGAACCGTCTAAAAACGGCATTTTTTCCGATGGATTTCGGTTTTCCGAAACCCCCAGCCTTTCGCGGATTCGCCTAAAATCTCGCCTGTCCCAGCAATATAGACGTGACCGAAATCAACTTCCCTTCAGCATTGGCGTATGACCGGGGAAGCTGGCACTGGGATAATAGTACAGCCGGAGGGGTTGGCACGTTAAAAGCCTGTGATTTTGCGTACTTTCGCAAATGTACCAGCGTTGTATTTTGGGGTAAATGCGCGTATTATAAGTTGTTGTAACTGGTTTCGGCTTAGACCTCTGTCAGGGGTTTGAGTGGGTTTGTAAGGTCCCAAATCCGGGTGAACGTACCAGTGGGCGAGAGGCCCACTTTCTTTTTGGGTGCGGTTTAGTTTGTCAGCTTTTCCCTTGTGTCATTGCGGAATTGGGATTGCCGGCAGGTCCGGATGCCTGCTCAACGGCTCCTGAATGGCTCAAGGTGGAATGGCAGCGGAACTCAATAAAATTCGCGATGTCGTTGGGCGGGTGGCCGCTACGCACGGAGTTGAAGTTGTTGAAGTGGAGTTGCGTGGCGGAGGCAAGGCCCGGACTCTAAAGATCACAATTGATAAGCCGGAAGGCGTTACCCACGAAGATTGTGCCAACGTCAGCCGCGAGGTTTCGACGATTCTGGATGTAGAGGATGCCGTTCCCGGCAGCTCCTACATGCTGGAAGTTTCGTCGCCGGGACTGGACCGCAAACTGCTGCGGCCTCAGGATTACGTCCGGTTCACCGGGAGCAGAATCAAGGTCATGACACGGGAGCCGGTGAACGGTAACCGGCATTTTGAAGGCAGGTTGCAGAGCTTTCAAGACAACAGGCTGGCGCTGGAATTGACTTCCGGGAAAAAACCGAAACCCGGACATCCCCAGCCCGGCAAAATGGTGGAAATTGATCTGGCCAATATCGAAAAGGCCAATGTAGTACCGGAATTTTAGGGACAAGCATTTTAAGGAAAATTATGGCGAGCGAGATTTATAACGTCATTGATGCGCTGAGCCGCGAAAAGGGAATCGATCCGCAAATTGTGGTGAGCGCGGTGGAAGACGCCATTGTTGCGGCCACTCGCAAGAAGGAAAAGAGCCAGGAGAACCTCAAGGGCGAGCTGGACAAAGACAGCGGCAATATCCGTGTGTACGCGGTGAAGAGCATTCTTCCGTCCGATGACGATATTGAAGATCCCCAACTGGAAATATCGCTCGAAGATGCCAAGAAAATTGACGAGAACGCCGAGATCGGCGGCGAGGTACGCTTCCTGAAGTCCACAGAAGGACTGGGACGCATCTCCGCGCAAATCGCCAAGCAGATCATCTTTCAAAAGGTCCGCGAAGCGGAGCGCGATACGGTTTACAACGAATATATCGGGCGCGTCGGCGAGATCCTCAACGCCACGGTCAAGCGCATTGAAGGCCCCGAGGTAATTTTCGATATCGGCAAGGCCGAAGCGCGCATGCCAAAGAAAGAACAGTCGCGCCTGGAATCTTTTGCCATGGGCGAGCGGGTGCGCGTGGTGCTGGTGCGGGTGGACAAGAACTCCAAAGGCCCGGCGGTCATCGTTTCCCGCGCCGCTCCGGAGCTGGTACAGAACCTCTTCCAGACCGAGGTCCCGGAAATCTACGACGGCACCGTAGGCATCAGGGCCATTGCCCGTGAAGCGGGTGAGCGGACCAAGATCGCAGTAATGTCCAAGGACAAAGACGTGGACGCAGTAGGCGCCTGCGTAGGCATGAAGGGCATGAGGGTGCAGTCCATCATCCGCGAGCTGCGCGGCGAGAAAATCGACATCATCGAGTATCACGAAGATGCCGTGACCTTTGCGGAAAAGGCCCTGCAGCCGGCCAAGGTGAGTCGCGTCACCGTGCTCGAAACCGGCGACAAGCACCTGGAAGTTGTGGTGGATGACAGCCAGCTCTCGCTGGCCATCGGCAAAAAAGGACAGAATGTCCGCCTGGCCGCCAAGCTGCTGGGCTGGAAGATTGATATCAAGAGCGAAGAAGAAAAGCGCCAGGAGGTGGAGCAGCAGATGGCTTCCCTGGTGAATCAGTCGTCCACGCCGTTGGATCGCGTTGCCGATCTGGGCGAGGCGTTGATCCAGAAACTGAACGAAGCGGGCATAACCACGGTGGAAGCCCTGGCCGACATGACTCCGGAGCAGCTGGAAGAATTGCCCGGCATAGGCACTAAAACTGTGGAAAAAATCAGCGTGGCGGTGAATAATTATTTCTCCAGTCTTGATGCCGGCCAGGCTGCACCTGCGGAGGGTGAAGCCGTGGCGGATGTGGATTCAGCGGAAGCCGCGGATTCGGCGGCAGCACCTGAAGCTACCGGCGCCAGCGCAGAATTGCAGCCGCAGGAAAAATCAGAGGACGCTGAAGCGGTTGAGACCGGTCCGGCCCACCAAGCTGAGGGCCTGGCAGGTGGTGAGAATGCTCCGTCTGCCGATGCGGCTGAAGTCCACAGCCACGGTGAACAGGAACAGATTTCGCAGAAAGACACTGTGGAACCAGAGATAACCAAACCAGGCAAAGAGCCGGGTGAAGAATTGTGATTCTTAAGATAAAAAAGGGAAACCGTGAGGTCATCATGATCGCGTAACGGATACTTGGAGGAAAAGCAGAGCGGATGAAGATTCGAATCAATGATCTGGCCCGGGAGCTTGAAGTAAAGAGTAAAGCCATCCTGGATGTCTTGTTAGAAGTCGGTGTAACCGAAAAAAAGACGCATTCCAGCTCAGTCGAGGCTGACGAGGCTGAGAAGGTAAGAAGGTATTTTACGAACAAATCTAGCTCTGTCATTTCCAGGGAGAAGACCGCTCCCGGCGAGATCAAGCCGAAGCTTGATCTGTCCAAGATCTCTAAACCCGGCGATGTGCTCAAGCTGCTGAAAGAAAAAGAAATGCAGCAGCAACATCCTCCAATTCCATCGCGCCCGGCAGTGGCCGCAGCTCCGCCTCCCGCCGTTGCCCCTCCACCCAGGCCCCAGGTCCCGATTGCGGCGGCGCCGCCCGCCGTGCAGGAAAAACCGCCAGTGGTGATCCCGAAAGCGCCGCCTGTAGTGGAAGCTCCTGCACAGCCGGAAAAGGCTGTTGTCGTTGCGCCTCCACCCAGCAAGCCGGCTCCGCCGGTTGTTGAGAAGGCAGCCGCGCCACCTGCTGTGATTGTCACGCCGCCCCAACACCCACCAGCGCCGGTTACGGTCGCGCAGCCGCCCGTGCAGCCAAAAGCGCCGCTGGCTCCTGCGGCTTCGGTGGCCGCTGCTGCTCCAGTTTCTGGAGCGCCGGCAGCGCCGCCCGCCAAGCCAGTCTCGCAGCAGCCCATTGTTCCGCAGCGTCGAATGATCACGCCGCAAACTGGCCCGCGGCCGGTTTATCAGGCTCCAGCGCCACCGCCGCGTCCGGCAGCTCCACCACCGTCTTCGCGCCCGCCAATGCAGAGCCAGGGTGCTCCTGGCGGCCGAAGCATGCAAGGTGGTCCGGGTGCTCGTCCTCAGGGCGGCATCGTACGCGGACAGCCAATCTTCCAGCGGCCCCGCCCAGCGGGTGGACCTCCCGGCAGCAACCCCGGTGGACGCCCTCCCTACGCCGGCAGGCCAGGGGAGGCCCGTCGCGGCCCACATCCAACCAGCACCAACCGTTCCGGTTTTGCGCCGCGTCCAGGCATGGGTGCAGGTCCGGGGTTAGCGCCTCCAGGGGCTCCCGGAAGCAAGCCGACTGGACGTCCGGCTCCGTCGCGCCGTCCCGGTCAGCGCACTTACAATCAGGGTCCCAAAGAAGGGCCGATGAAGGGCTTTACGCCCCCGTCGCGTTTCTCGGTCTCCAACGAGCCTCTGCCCATTACCCGTACCCTGACCATACCTGAAGGCATCAGCGTGAAGGACCTGGCGGAAAAGCTCGGCATTCGCGCCAAAGATCTGATTGCCCGGCTGTTGATGAAGGGCGCGATGGCTACCGTGAACCAGACTCTGGATTTTGAGCTGGCCAAGGACATGGCGCGGCACTTTGGCGCAGATGTTGAGGTCATCAGCTTTGAAGACCAGGCGGCAGCGGAAATGTCCCAATTGGCTGGTGCGACGGTAGAATCTACCGCCGCCGCGGCTGTGACCCGGCCGCCCGTGGTGACTATCATGGGCCACGTTGACCACGGCAAAACGTCTTTGCTGGATGCTATTCGCGAGACTGACGTGGCTGGCGGAGAAGCCGGTGGCATCACTCAGCATATCGGCGCGTACAAAGTTAAGATCACCAAGGAAGATTCTCCGGCCTTTGGACGGCAGATTGTCTTTCTGGACACTCCCGGTCACGAAGCCTTTACCCGCATGAGGGCCCGCGGGGCCAAGGTGACGGACATCGTTGTGCTGGTGGTGGCGGCGGATGACGGCGTGATGCCCCAGACGCTGGAAGCCATGGACCACGCAAAAGCCGCTAAGGTGCCGATCATCGTGGCGGTAAACAAGATTGACAAACCAGGCGCTCTGCCGGAGCGCGTGAAGAAGCAGCTTGCCGATCGTGGCCTCATGTCGGAAGACTGGGGTGGCAACACGGTATTTGTGGAGGTCTCCGCCAAGCAGCGCACCAACCTGAACCTGTTGATGGAGATGATCTGCCTGGTGGCCGATATCCAGGACCTCAAGGCCAATCCGGAGCGTCCGGCTTCAGGTGCGGTCGTCGAAGCCAAGGTCGATCGCGGCCGAGGCTCGGTGGCCACCGTGCTGGTACAGAACGGCACGTTGCGCATCGGCGACAACTTCATCCTCGGGAACACCTTCGGCAAAGTGCGCGCCATGTTTGATGATCGTGGCAAGGCAGTGGAAGCGGCTCCGCCGTCAACCCCGGTTGAGGTGCTGGGACTTGAAGGGCTACCGCAGGCCGGCGATCAGTTGCTGGTGGTGCCGGAACGCGAAAAAGCCCGCCAGGTCTCCGAATTCCGCGAGCAGAAATTCCGCGAAGCCACTCTGGCCAAGAGTTCCAAGCTTTCGCTGGAAGGTCTTGCCGAGCAGATCAAGACTGCCGGCATGAAAGAGCTGCCCATCATTCTTAAAACGGATGTGCAGGGTTCGGCCGAGGTCTTGTCCGACACGCTCAACAGGCTTTCCAATGAGAAGGTAAAGATCAAGATCCTTCACAGCGGAGTGGGCGCCATTAACGAAAACGATGTTCTACTGGCCTCCGCCTCGAATGCCGTGATCATCGGCTTCAATGTTCGTCCCGAACGCAAGGCCCAGGAGCTGGCGGAGCAGGAAAAAGTGGATATCCGCCTGCATTCCATCATTTACGAACTCCAGGACGAAATCAAGAAAGCCATGGCCGGATTGCTCGATCCCATCATCAAGGAAACCTATCTGGGCCGGGCGGAAGTGCGCGATACCTTCAAAGTACCGAAGGTGGGCGTGATTGCCGGTTGCTATGTCCTGGATGGGCAGATCAAGCGCGATTCCGATGTCCGCCTGCTGCGCGATGGCGTTCAGGTCTACAAAGGCAGAGTCACTTCACTCAAGCGTTTTAAAGACGATGCCAGCGAAGTCCGCAACGGCATGGAGTGCGGTATCGGCATCAGCAACTTCAACGACATCAAGAAGGGCGATGTCATTGAGGCCTTTGTGTCGGAGCGCATCGCCGCCGAAATGGGAGTCGCTTAGGAATTTGGTAATTGGGTAATTTTCAATTTGGTAATTTTGGAGTTCGAACGACCTGAAAGCGCCGAATCAATTACCCAATTACCAATTTATAAAATTACCCAATTGCCAATCCGTGAATGCGCTCAGCCTTCTTGCAATATTCTTGAATCGTGCACACGCTTGCCACGAAAACCTCATGCCAATTGCCTACCTGACCCTTGAGCTGCGCATTGAAGGCGCGCATTCGCTCAAAGACAAACGCCAGGTGCTTCGCAGTGTCAAAGACCGGCTGCGCAACTCGTTTAACATCTCGGTCGCTGAAATTGATGCCACTGATTTGTGGCAGCGCGCCACGCTAGGGGTAGTCAGCATTTCGGACTCCCGCGACTATCTCGAAGGACTCATGCGCAATGTGGAGCGCGAGGTCGTCCGCCAGGCGAACAATCTTGGAGCGGAAGTTGTGGATTCGTTTTTGGATTATCTGGAAGGGTAGAGCATTGAAAGCAGCAGTTGGCAATTATGTCGTTTTAAGAAATGCTGTATGGCCTTCACGAGACGTGTAACAGGGCATGACTTCAGTCGTGCCGATTAAGTCTATAAAATCTTGGGCTTTAGCCCCTGCGGCTGCTTCCTGCCATTGAGTGTGTGCTTACACCAATTCTTAAACCGGTGTAGCAATTGGCCATAACGGAAGGCAGATTGTTGAAAACTGTTGTCGAGATTGACTCGCCGTCAGAACATGGTGACTAATGGCAAAACACAAGGTCCCTCCGATCTACCCGCGCTTGGTGCGCGGGTAGACCTTCGGGATGACGAGTAAGTTGTTGCACATTTCCTTTTTTGGGGCACAGCCCAAAGCTTGCACAACAGAAAGCTTGCACACGCCAAAGCGGATAACGTCTTTACTTCGGCCACTCAATTGAGATGCTCACAGAATCTTCTTTCCCCTCATGGATCAACGCGTCTGTCCCGGACAGGAATGATTCCCGAATCTTCTGCCATGCATTGTTGGTCAAAAAAAGAGAGTACCCATCTTCGATCATTCGGATTTCGTTGGCTGGCTGTTCTGGAACGAAAGCCAGGAAAGCGCCACTCTTTCGTAACCCCTTGCTTCCGGGCGGACTGATGGCCATTGGCTTATCGCTGCCCGGCACCCAGACCAGGCAGGAATCGGCGCGACGATCTACTAGGGTGTCCAAGGCTACTGGGTCCGTTGGCCCCTTCTTGTCCAGAAACTTTCGCAGATCTTCCCGTGCTGAAGGTAGCAGATAGAGATAAACCTTGTTGTCTTGCTCGTAATAGCTGGCCTGGATGGGAATTCTCGGGATACTGAGCAGGATACTTTTGTTCATTGCTTTATAGGAGGCGACCGAGTTTCGCCTCAAATCTGACCAAGTGGGACAAGGATAGAAACGATACTTCCTTCCTAACAGGCTCGTCACTCGTGTGAGTCCGAAATCACGAACAATCTCCCGTTCATCTCCTTTCAGGATAATTGCAGCGAGCCGTGGGCCGCCGGTTCTCGACCCCAGGAAAATCCTCTGCCTCAACCAACCCGATCCCGCGAACATCCTTCCGGCCCACAAATCCAGTGTCACCAAACAGAATTGCATCCCCGGCATCGAGCACGCGTCCTTGCTCTGCAGCACTGTAAATTTTCACAAAAAGACCCAAGATATCTTGCAGATATTTTTCAGGCTTTTGATCTTTCTCCCCACATAGGGTGAGGATCATTTCCTTCTGTCTCTGTGTCTTGAGACCATCGGTCAGGTAAGACCAACAAGAAATGCTCTCACCTTGAGACGTGATGTCATGAAGGAAAATTTTCACCTTTAGCTTGCCGGGAATGACCTCAACCGATGCCACAGAGGCACTTGGCGAGCTCTGGGCCAGATGACCTGGCGCCATGCAAGGTGCTCCGTTGGTGGTAATTGAGTAGCCAAGAAGGACCGTAATCACAAAGCTGCAAGGCCAAATACCTTTAATAATCAAAAGGCCGCACCTCACGTCGTTAAAATTCAAACGCCTTCCACCTTGATAGCTTGACCCAAAAAAAAAGGACTACTTGAGGATAGCACTATTGCCCAAAGCTTTTAGGGCAGTCATGTTTGCACTCATGGCATTTGCCCGCGTTGACCCCGGCCTTGTTGGTCTCTGAGGCTCTTACAGCCTCAAAATTGCCCACACCGCTGAGGGCGGCAGACCAGAAATGAATGTAAGTCATTGAAAAAATTGGTCGGGAAGAGAGGATTGGAACCTTCGACCCCCTGGTCCCGAACCGCATTTTGGCATTTCTTGAAAACTTGAAAACAGCGGTGTTTGGGAAAGGGTTTTGGAATGAGAGAGATACAGAAGTCTCTTTCGGCGCAGATTCAGAGAAACTGAAGATGCGCCGTCTGCCACCTACGCTAATGCCTACATTTCACAATTTCAGGCGATTCTTGACCAAGGATTTGGATGAGTTAGCTTACGCACCGTATTATTGCTTCAGTAAGACCATATTTCGCCTTCTCTCAACCACTTAGGCACATCAACACCGCTAGCATTTGGATGACGCTCAAATACTAATCTCAGCAGTCGAACTGCGGCGTATGTAGACATTATCAAGTCTCTTTGTCTTTGGAAGTACTTTTGGTCAAAAGAATTGTCTTCCAGCTTGTGTGCCGGCCTTTGTCTCAAAGAACGAGCCTCTTTAATGGCGGCAATAGCCTCGTCGATTGGCTTCGGATCAGATGTTCTGAAGCTCTGTTTGATCCATTCTTCCAAGAGAGCAATTGTGCCTTTGTCGCGGACTTTAACTTTGCCGTTAGCAAGATTCTCCTCAGCCGTTAGAGGTACTTTACCTTCAAAAAAGTTCTTATTAATGTTTTCGGTCAACAGCTTATCTAAACTGAGAACAAAATCGTTAAACTCTTTGGCTGTGGGACGTATCAGAAAACCAAAGTCACGTGGTTTCTCGTGTCTCTGAAATTCTTTCCGAAATAGAGGCTGCCATCCAATTGCTCGGCACATTTGGTTGATGGTCGAGAGCTCTGTTAAGAAAGCTATGAAAATAGATTCTCTCGTCGGCCAGTGACCCGCTGTCGTGCGCGAGTACTCTGGATGTAAAAGTATTTCACCGTTAACCTGTTCTAGTTTCCATCGCTGCTGATGTTCTGGCGTAAGCCCAGAGAGATATCGCAAGAACACGGCAACATAGCGCTTCTTGATGTCCTTGCTATATGCAAAGCCGAAAGTCTCTAGAAACGTGTCATCCGCTGGCTCTAGGTCGTTTTCGCCTCGCGTTGAAATATGTCCGTGAATATCGTCCGTCTCGTATGAATACCTCGGTTCATTTCTATAAAATTCGAGAATTCTCAGATTAAAGGATCTGAAAGCCAATTGCGGCTCACCGAGCGCAAGCAGTAGTGTATACGGTTTGTCATGATATTGTGCGGGATCCACAACGGTCTGAAGGTGTTTTGTCGACGGATACGCGCAGCAATTTATTGAGTTAATCTGGAGCCTTAGAGGACCATAATTTTCATATTGTGGCGGTTCAAATACCAACCGGTCTAGCTTTTCCAGTTGTTGCTCCCGCGGTTCTGGCTCAAGAGCGAGAATGTGAGGATTGGGATGTCTGTCCCCAAAATTAAGAACGACTTTCTCATCAAGAATCAGATTTCGCAGTATGCTGCGGGTCTTCTCGTTATCACTGCTGAGATTGGTAATAAGAGTTCCATTGAATTCACGGCCCAACAGATAAGAAGATGTGATTCGATTTAACACACCATTGGCCGTTGTCTTTGCTCTTGCCATATAATTTTTAAGGTTAACTTATGTTACGAATCTTGTCCTCCCAGCCGCTTAACAAAATGTGCCGAAACATGACAGGTTGGGAGACTCAACTCAAAGTCTTTCCTGATACCAATATCGGTATTAACGATAGAACTCGCTCCACTTCCAAGAGGACTTTCTGCCGGATTCGAACATCTATTATCGCTTGCTCAAGGATATCTATGACGTTTTTGAACCCTTGAAATAGCTCTGGCTGAATTTTCGTTATATGGGCCAAATGAAGATACGCAATCAGTGCCCATCGAACATATTGCTTATGGGTGTACAAGAGATTGAAATCTGGAAGCGGTAGATTGTTGACCTTGTTTTGTTTACTTTCCTTCGCAATCTTGGCAAAAAATGAGCCATGTACAAAAGCACTGCGTTGTGAGTAGAGGTCTTTGACATCGTTTTCAATTGATGGAAACTGATTCGACAATAAGACTGCCAGTCGCTTGCGCAGTCGATAGCCAACTTCTTCGTTAGCCGCATCCCCAGCAGTAAAAAGCGCTTCTAAAATCGTGGCCATATCAGCAGCCTCTCTTTGCCATCCAAAGACGTTTTTCTTATTGTCATAATCTCTTAGACCAGAGAAGAGCAGAGCTGCGACAAATAGCCGCCAATCTTCAGCTTGCCACTTCTTACTGCGGAAGAACTGCCAGAGTCCATACTGAGCCTGCGGCAATAGCATTCTGAAAAAAGATACAAACTGTTTGGTTTTGAATATTTGTGCTTGATTCTGAAAACTTGAATACTCTAGCGGATGTTTATCGTGCGGATGACGTGTGATGCCGAAAGCCGATCCAGCAAACGCCGGGTAAAGAAATGTCGGGGAATATAGATTAATCAAAAACATTGTTTCTGGAAAGGGATCGACCACAGTATCCTCGGGGCTTTCGGGAATGAGCAAGCCCCATGAGCACGCGCCAAAGCTCTTTTCAGTGAGTCCATAAATGTCTTTGCTTTCGGTCTCTAGCTCATAATGTCGCAGGACGTTATCGTTGACGGGCGGGATTTTGCTTTGCAGGGTCTTTATGAAATCCTGGAAACCAAATTTCTTCAGATTCCAGCATTCATATCCGTGTTCTATTTCAAAAACATTTTCAGGCTGGTCAATTGCTTGGCCAATAAACGCGAGGAAGATCTTCTTTTGCATACATGTTTATATTTCGTATTATGAACCTGCCATTTGATCTGTCAAACTGAATATCACGCGTGGCGGAGGATCTGAAAGAAGAAGTGGCTGAGCACTCTGATGAAAGCTGCTGCCGTTGGATATTTTCCGCTGCCTTGCGCTTTTCCGAATATCAATTATTCTAAACTCATAAGAGCCTCGATATAACAGGCTGGGCACTTTAAATAAGCTGTCATGGATACCCTTCAAAAAGCCATCGAAAATACTCTCAATGACCTGCCACGAAAGCTCATCGTCGATCTCGTCAGCAAGAAACTAGAAGCACAAGGAGTAAAGCTCTCTAAACATGAATTCCAAAGGCTTCGCGATCATCTGTTAAAAGGCAATCGGGAGCCCATTACTTTCAAACGAAAGTCAGGTGAACATAAGAACCTGAACATCGACCTTAATGAAGAAACGAGTAAGACTATTGAACGGCTGACCACATTCTTCGAGAATGATTTTCCCGGAGTTTTGGAAAAGTTGCAATCTAGATTCGCAAAGTCAATCTTCATCGATTTAAAGCGAAAATGGAAAGCGGAATCCTCTCTTCAACGAAGTGAGATTGCTGGCTTTCGTAAACGCCTTGAGCGTCGATGGGGAATCCCGCTTGCGAAGCTTCAGATGCTAATTACTCTTGCTCGAGAATTCGGCTCGAACATCAATCAGTCCTTAAGAGCTGAACGAGATAGCAATCACCTGGCCCTTATTGAAGTGCTTACCCGCTCTCACGCCCGAGCTTGCCAAATCGCTGAGGAAGTCATCTGTCTTTTGCAGTCGGGATTCGCAGATGGTGCAATGGCGAGGTGGCGAACTCTTCATGAAATTGCGGTCATTGCACTGTTCGTTCAGCAGCGGGGCAACAAGGTTGCAGAGCGGTATGTAGGCCACCAGACCATTGAGTCCTTTAAGGCTGGTGCGGAATACAGAGATTGGCAAGGAAGACTGAATTTGGCGCCAATTTCTGACGAAACGTTTTCCAAGTTGAAAATCTCATATGATGCTGCTCTGAAGAAATTCGGCGGTGCATTTAGATATGCTTATGGTTGGGCGGGAGACGCGCTCGGCAATCCGAACCCGAGCTTTATCGATATTGAGAAGGCATCTGGAATCGAACACCTCCGACCTTATTTTCGAATGGCAAGTTATAACGTGCATGCAGGCCCTAAAGGAGCCTTCTTCAAGCTCGGATTAATGCCAGAAACCGCTATTCTTCTGAGTGGCCCCAGCAATGCCGGTCTCGCCGATCCGGGCCATAGCACGGCGATATCGCTAATACAGGTGTCGAGTGCGCTCGGCTCGCTCAGATCAACATTCGACAATCAAGTGGCGTTGAGAATGATGATGCTCTTGCAAGATGAAATTGGAGACGCCTTTCTGGCCGCACATCAAACTTTAGAAAAGGACGAACAGACCCGGAGTAGATTCCGTGCCCCCCAAGTCGAATGACTGTCCATTTCGGCGCGTCCCAGCTTTATGAATAGATCCTTATAAAGCGTTCGCCGCTCATCCTCCACAATCTAGGTAAAAATGCGCATCGCTGGTAAGCACAATCTCTCGGCAACGAAATCTAATAAGATTACGGTTGTCGTTTTTGCTTTGGCAATGTATGGAAAAACTGTCCTGGACAAACTTCCCCAATACATCCGTAAAATTGAAGAAAATGCCATGTTCATGCCGCAGAGATGCTTTGTCAATTAACTGAGAACAGACCGTCTGATAAAAACTCTTGGTTCTACGAAGTTCGCAGGATTTTTCTAAAATCCCTTGAATTTTTCTTCTTCTCCGCGTATCCTCACCCCTCTTTAGTCTGGTATAAACGGCCTTGATATAGCAAGATTAAGGCGTATCCTCTCATGAGGTTTGAGAATTTTGAGAACCATTTCGCTGGCTCTTTTGCTCTTGATGTCAAACTTAAACCTAACTGCGGCAGACAAATATTCTGGAAGCAAGCCGCAATACACCAAGAAAAAACTCTCCTTCGGGAACCTCCGTAAGCTGAGCTTTGAAGGAGGAGCTGGACGTTATACCCTAAACGGTGTTGATCTGCCTGAATTATCAAAAGACTCGACACTGCTAAACGCCGCAAGCCAATCAATCAAAGTGCGCGCCACATTCCTGCCAAACGTCTTAGTTGCACTGGGCCAACCAGTCAATGACAGTGATAGCGCTCTCTTGCACCATTGGAGAACTGAGATCCCGCTGGTGTCAGACATCCTTAAAAAACATGACTCCTTTGGGTCGGTTAAACCGGTTATTTACGACCTGACTGAACCAAAAGACCGAAAAGACCTGAAACTGCAAGAAGAACTGGTTGTCCTTTGGTCTGCTGATCCACTTAAACGAAGCAAGACCGGAGACACGACCCTGATGCCGCCGATGTCATTTCCCGGGCAAGTCATTGACGTACAGTACCGGGGACTGAAAGGCGGCGCTAACCAACTGATTGGCAAGATTATCTTGCAAATCCTTTACATCAGGGAGAAATCCAAACACTTTTTGCAACTCGCGATCATAGAATCTAGCGATATTGGCTTTGGTTCCCCTTAGCACAATCAAACATTCCCAAATGGTCCCCTCATAAGCTCAGAAATCGTTGCAAAAATAACTTGACAATCAGTCTCGCTATAGTACACTCACAATAATATCTTTATGATAGACTCTTAGATTAGGACAACGCATTTATGAATCATACAGACGACTACCTGTCGAAAATGCTGCCCGGCTTTGAGAAACAACCCAACATCGAACCCCTGGAAACCCCGGCGGAGATCGAGGAGAATGACTTAGCTCCTCAACCTGTCGCCCCGTCGGCGGAAGAGGAGCAAGCATCCGGCGCACCGAAGATGCTCAATGAAGTCGTCTCCTTTCTCCGCCGCTACCTGGTCTGCGACGATTATCAACTCACACTGCTCGCCCTGTGGAGACTCCACACCTGGTGCTACAACTGTTTCCCCGCCACTCCCTACCTTGATGTTCGCTCCCCCGAGCCGCAATCGGGCAAGTCCCTCTGCCTCAAGCTGCTGCTTGAACTCAGCGCCTCTCCCGCGTTCGCCCGAGGCGCAGATGCCCAGAAGCAATCCCGATTACCTCCCCACTCGCGACCTTATGGCTATGCTCATCGACCTTGAATATCGCCCGTGGAACGCCTGGACCCGCAAATCCGGACAGAAGCTTGCAACGCTTCTCCAGGATTTTGGCATCTCCAGTCGCGGGTTTCACCACGGCGATGCGCCCGGCTTCCGGGGTTATCTGTTCCAGAGTTTTAAAGGATGCATGGGAACGCTATCTGCCGCCTTTGACCGTCTGTCCTGGACAAGGCTCAGCCTTTGAAACCAACGCCGCGACAATCAACTCCTGAACTATCAATCGGTTGCGCAGCGTTGCAGCGTTTGCCCCCATTTTTCAATACCCCGATCATCAGATCACCCGACTATGGTATTCTCAAGGGTTTTCTTTGGCTGTCTGGAAATGCCTGAACAACGTGGAAGACAATATCATCGGGAAAGGATTGGCGAGGCCTTGAAGGATGAGATTGGCGTCATCCTGGAGGGCGAATTGGGCGATCCACGCATCGCGCTCTGTAATGTGACAGAGTTGCTGCTGGCATCCGATGGCAAGAGCGCGCGGGTATTTATCCACGTGGAGGGCGATGATGAGGAGGCCCGGCAAACCGTGAAGGCCATCAGCGCCGCCAAAGGATACATCCGCCACGTGTTGCTGGAGCGCCTGGGTAAGCGGCATATTCCCGAGCTGTTTTTTCTTTTGGACCGCTCCCAGGAGTACGGAGCAAGAATTGACGAATTGTTGGGCAGAATCAAGAAACGCAAGAAATAAACGCGCATGCACCAGATCGAACAGGTCTTACATCACATTGAGCAGCGGGGGCATTTTGTCCTGACCTCGCACGCGCGTCCGGATGGCGACGCCATCGGCTCCGCGCTGGCGCTGTCCGCAATCTTGCGGAAAATGGGCAAGACGGCTGAAGTGGTTTTGAGCGACCATGTGCCCGTGATCTACAAGCCCCTGCCATTCTCCGACACCATCATTCATACCAGCGACGTCAACGGTAAATACGAGGCGGCGGTGATCCTGGAATGTGACAGCGTGCAACGCACCCGGCTGCAGGGCCTGGAGCAGCAGTTCCTGATCAGCATTGACCATCATGCTACCTCGAAGCCCTTTGCCCATGTGAACTGGATCGACCCCAAAGCTTGTGCTACGGCGGAGATGATCTACAGGCTGGCCATCAGCGCGCGCGTGGAGATTACTCCGGAGATTGCGACCTGCCTTTATACGGCAGTGCTCACCGATACAGGATCGTTTGGTTATGCGCCCACCAACGCACGCACATTTGAACTGGCTAAGCAACTGGTGGAGCATGGCGCGGACCCGCCTAAGATTGCCCAAAACGTCTATTTTTCCAACCCTACCTCCAAGATGCGGCTATTGGGATCGGCACTTTCCTCGTTGCATCGGGAAGGGGCCATCACCTGGATGACGGTGACGCGGGCGGACATGGACCGCTGTGACGCGCTGGAAGAGGATTGCGAAGGCCTGGTGAACTATGCCCTGGGTATTGCCGGAGTTGAAGTCGCGGTTTTCTTTCGCGAAACAGCCGACAATCGTGTGCGTGCAAGCATCCGCAGCAAAGGAGCAGTCGACGTGGCTGAGTTCGCTCAAACCTTTGGGGGAGGAGGCCATGAGTGCGCCAGCGGCTTTTCCCTGGATGGCCCATTGCCGGCGGCCACCGAGCGGGTCCTGGCCACATTGCGGGAGCGACTCTCAGGAATGAGTTGACTTCAATGCTCTTGCCTTCCACTTTATGACATCCCGTTCCAGAGTGCTTGCTTTCCAGTTGGTCATCGTTCTGGGTGTCTGCATTTTTCTCTTCTTCTTTGGTCTGGGAGCGTTTGGCCTGGTGGGAGCGGATGAGCCGCGTTATGCCCAGATCGCCCGCGAAATGTTTGCCCGCCACGATTGGATTGTGCCCACGCTCAATGGCTCGCCCTGGATGGAAAAACCAGTCCTTCTCTACTGGAATGCAATGAACAGCTATCGGCTGCTGGGTGTCTATGACTGGGCCGCCCGTGTTCCCTCGGCCATTTTTGCCACGGGCCTGGTATTGGCGGTGTTTTTTTTCATGCGCCATTTTCGCCGGGGAAGCGAACTGGATGCGGCTCTCATCACGGCTTCCTGTTTCGCCGTGATTGGATTTGGCCGGGGCGCCTCCACCGATATGCTGCTTTCCGCACCCTTTTGCGTGGCCCTGCTTGCCTGGTGGACATGGCATCAGACCGGACGCAAGCTGTGGCTGGCAGCGTTTTACGTCTTGTTAGCTGTGGGCGCCCTCGCCAAAGGACCAATCTCCGCAGCGCTTGCTGTGCTGATTGTCGCCGCCTATTCGATGGGCCGGCGGGACGCAAAGATTTTTCTTCGCAGCCTGTGGTGGCCGGGATTTCTGCTGTTTTTCGTCATCGCGCTGCCCTGGTATGTGGCCTTGCAAATGAAGGTCCCAGAGTTTTTCCGGTTTTTCTTTTACGAGCAAAACCTCCAGCGCTTTGGCACCAACCGTTACCAGCATAGCCAGCCGTTCTGGTATTACGTTCCGGTGTTTTTGCTGTCGGTTTTTCCCTGGGTGGTATTTACCGTCAGCGCTATCGGTGAGTCCGTTAAGGGCGTTCTGGCCAGATTGCGCGCGCAGACGTCTTCTGGGCCTTCAGACGAGATGAGGGAGGATTGGCTTCCTCTTTTCCTGCTGCTTTGGATGGCCCTGCCGGTAATCTTTTTCAGTATTTCGCGGTCTAAGCTGCCCGGGTATATTCTGCCCGCCATTCCAGCGGCAGCACTGCTTACCGCCAACTATCTCCACAGCAGGCAGGATGCGATCAATCGGTTGAGGCTGCTTCTCCACTCGCTGCTGTGCGGCGGCCTGGTGGCTGCCGCGTTGTATGCCCCCTGGCGGATGCTGAAACAGCCGCCTCCGCTCCGTGTTGTGGCCGGGATGGCGATTGCTGCTGTTGCCATTGCAGTGGCCGTCCTGCTGCTGGTGCGTCGTAATGGCGTGCGGGCCCTTCATTTTGCCACGCTGCTTCCGGTAGTCTTGTGTCTTGGCTTTCTGTTACGCCCGGCGGCCCGGGTGATTGACGAGGTAAACTCGGCCCGCGCCGTCGATTCCCGGCTGAACAAACTGGGAGTTCCCCCTGGCCCTATCGCGGTATTTAATGTGAAGCGGGAAGTGGAATATGGGCTAAACTTCTATAGGAACGCGCCGGTCAGCCGCTATGAGCGCGATGGCATTCCCACCGCAAGCCAC
>Ga0210400_10002030_pt1 | contig 19313 bp, 20 predicted proteins | sample IncBWH26MmetaG_FD_155456 | JGI IMG/M metagenome (GOLD analysis project Ga0210400, IMG submission 155456) | Forest soil microbial communities from Barre Woods Harvard Forest LTER site, Petersham, Massachusetts, United States - Inc-BW-H-26-M | ecosystem: Environmental > Terrestrial > Soil >...
CCGGAGTCGGCACCGCCTCCGACGCCGCCATCGCCATGGAACTCGGCGCCGACGGCCTCCTCATGAACACCGCCATCGCCGAAGCCGCCGACGCCCCCCTCATGGCCGAAGCCATGCGCGACGCCGTCATCGCCGGCCACAAAGCCCACCTCGCCGGCCGCATGCCCAAGCGCCTCTACGCCTCCGCCTCCTCACCCCTGACCGGCGTCGTCCGCTAAGCGGCAGCCTCACTTCAGTTTTTTCTTGTAGTTGTAGCGGCCGCCATCTGAGACGGGCCGGGTGTGTAGTGGCCGATCTTCAGATCGGCCACCATGAGAGATGCTCCTGCGGTCGCGCGCTTAACCTTCAATTATTCGTCTGTGCGCCCGTCTTCCCGCTCTTGCTGTCAGACTCCTTTAACATCGCTTGAATATCGACCTGCATGCGCTCGTTCAAAGTGTCGAGATGCTTCCGCATTACCGGCATCATGTTCTGCATCGATTCTGCGAGGATTTGCGGCATTTCCTTCAACAACTTCTGTCCGGTCGGCGTTGAATAAAATGCAACCAGGGCGTCCACATCGCCCTTCGTCAGATGTTTCTGGTACACCGGCACTGTGGAAGCCAGAATCTCGCCCCATGGGATGTCCTTAGAATATTCATCCAGTCGCCTGTTCATCCGCACTTCGAAATCCGCGGGCAGCTTATCCTTAGATCTCAAGTACTGTTCATGCAGCATCTGGTGCAATGGCTTCGACATGGCGTCCATAATCTTCTCCGCCATTTCCTGGGAATGTACGATTTGCATATACCTCTGAATGTCTTCCTTCGTCGCGGGGGCGTCCGCAGGATTTTGCTGCGCGCCAACCTGCCCGCACATCGCCAGAATAATCGCTGTCGCCAATAGAATCCGCTTCATGGTCATCCTTCCCGATTGCGCCTGTCTTCGCGTAGCAGTTTTCTTCCAGAGCGCCGCCTGCCTCGCCCCGGGATTGTCTTTGCACGGATAGTATCACTTCGGATATCTAGCGTCTCCAGTACCCGCCAACTGCTATATGCTCTCGGTAAGGGTCATCGGCTTCCCGCCGCACACTCTTGTCCGGTCGTTCACTGCTCGCAAAAAAGGAGGAACCTCGGCTTATGACAGGTCGTTCAACGGGTATTTCTGCTCAGAAGTTCGTTAAGTGTTTTCTCTTGGTGCTGGTGTTCGCGGTGCTCTTCGCCAATTCCGCCGCCGCGCAAACAAAAGCTCCCCAAACCGCCGGCGTCGACAACACCAAAATGGGCCCCTATCGCGCTCTCGCCACTCTCGCGTTCAACGCCTCGCAAAAAGGCGACAACGCAACTGCCGCCACCCTCGCAAAAGTTCTCGAACGCACCTGGGATAAATCCGAAGACTACGGCGGCGACACCGCCCTCTCCAAAACCAACAAAAAGCTTTTCGAAGAACTCGATAAAGCCATGGACCAGTTCGTCAGCCTGCTCGTCGAGCACGCAACCACGGCCCCCGACCCCGCCCGCCTCCGCGCCGCCTACACCAACTATCTCGAAAAACTAAAAGAAGCCGACTGAAATCCCTGTAGTGGCCGGTCTTCAGACCGGCCACCATCCCTATACCATCCCCGTAGTCTCCCCGCAGCACAGCCTTCAGCCTGTGTCCCGCGTCCCTCTTCTCAGCGATCTCAGCGCTCTCCGCGCCCTCAGCGTTATCTCTCTCTTCTTTCGCCCAACGCCCAATCCAAGCGCATCCGAAGCCGCAACCCTGCCACCGCTTTTACAATTCCTACCCGATCGCACAATCCAAACCTGGCACTCTTTCGTTTACTTCCTTTACCTCCTCTACCTCCTTCACCTCCCCTCCTCCCTCACATCATTCTCCGCCCATGCCGTCCCGTCTCCTCGAACAGCCCCAGCACATTCGTCATGCTGAACAAATCCCGAATCTGTTTGCTAGCGTTCACCACTTCCAGTTTGCATTCCCTCGTTCGCGCCGAAACATGCAGCGTCACCACCGCGCCCAGCCCCGAACTGTCCATCATCGGCACTTCCTTCAGGTCCAGCACGATCCGCCCCTTCCTCCCGCAAGTTTCGCGCATCTCTTCCTTTAGCAGCGGCACATTCTCGCTGGTCAATCTTCCAAAGCACTCCACCACCCAACCGTCTTCCACCTCGCGCTGCTGCACCCGAAATCCCCGTGCCGAACTCATCCCGTCATTCCCAGCCATCGCAATCCTCCGTCCCCGCCCAACTCTCCAACCACCGTGCCCCGCTTTCTACCTCATTTCCCCCACTGTGCCCAGCGCCCTCCGTCCGTCTCTCGCGCTAACCCGGGGTAGCGCCGGCTTCCAGCCGGCCCGCCCTCCTGGGGTCTCCTCCCCTTCGTAGCGGCGACCTTCAGGTCGCCCTGCACTCTTGCCGCACACCTATTCCCGCCTGTGCTCCTACATGGGAACGAATGCGCTAAACTCTTCCCATGCAGCGCAAAATCTTCTGGCTACTCTTCGCCGCCCTGGGTCTGGTCGCCGACTTCACTCTGCCCTTCGTCTGGGCCATAGTCGCCACTTTCCCCATCCTCGCCCTAAGCTGGTGGATCGCCTACCGCAGCAACTGGTTCCCCGATTAGTTCTCTCTGCGAAAATTGGTAGGGGCGGGGCTCGCCCCGCCTTCTTGGGTTGTTCCCTCATCAGTAGCGGCCACCTTCCGAGGTGCGCATTTTGCACCCCGAACGGTTTTCCGTGGCGGGCGCTTTTCGTCCCCTCACACCGTCCGAAACAAAAAATGCCAGGTCACATCCACCCCCGCATGCACCAGCGCCGAAGCAAAAATCGATCCCGTCTTCTTCCACGTCCACCCGTAAAACAGCCCCGCAATCGCCGCCAAAATCACGTACCGCCAATTCGGAAACCCCAAATTCGTAATATGCGAAAACCCGAACATCATCGACGCCGTCCACCACCCCGCAAATTCGCTCTTCGACGCCCGCCCCAGAAAATTCTGCAGCAGCCCGCGAAACAGCAACTCCTCCGGCCACGCCGTCAAAAACAAAATCCCCAGCGAACCCACCAGCAGCCCCCGCCAATTTCCCCAATGCGGATCGAACGCAATAAACCGCATCCGGATTCCTAGCGGAATCGCCACGCAACCAAACAAGACGAAGCTCCCCAGCACATACAAGCCCCAGTTCTTACCCCAGCCGATCGAATACCCCACGCCCTTCGCCCGCCGCACCAGCAAAAAACACGCCAGCGCCACATTCACCGCCATCAGTACCGTGAACACGTAGGCCAACCGCCCGCCGGGATACGGCCACATCCAATGCGTCGGCCCGAACTTCACAAACGCCCACACCCCGGCTACCGTCAGAAAATCCTGCCAGCTTCCTGCCGCCCCCCCGCGCGACGAAACCGCCAACCCCAGCGGCAAAAACACAAACGCTGCCATCGCTCCCGCGCGCACCGCCGCGAACGTTCCCGTCCCCACCAGGTAAATCACAAACGCCACAAATACGAAGGCGCCCAGCAGAAATCCTCCTGCCGGCCCGAATTTTCCCGCCAATCCCTCCGGCACGCCCCGCGCCGCGAACGCCAGCATCACCAGCAGCAAAATCGAAAACGTCACCACCGTCGCCGCAAACGCTCGGCCCTCATATCCCTCCCACGCCGCATACAGCGCCCCGCCCAGGCTCAACCCCGCCCAAATTCCCAGCATCGCCCAAACATTCAGTTGCCTCATCCGTGCGCCAGCCCCCAATCAAAAGTCACAAATCGTCACTCACCAACTCCGCAACAATTCTAATCGCTCCTTGAGCTCCCGGGCTCCTCATTCCCGGGTGCCCCACGTGCCGATTGTGCACGTGGGTCATCGAATGCACCGTTCTAGGATCTATATTCCAAAACGCGAAATGGGCGCCGCACTGGACTTCCATGGTCGCACTCCGGCCCATCGACTATATACTTCCTTGCGGATGAACCATTTTCCACAACGCTTCGTCGGGGAGCACGTCTATACGATTGAAGCCAGAAATGGCGAAAACTCCGCCGATTCAAAAAATACCTATGGTCAAATCTTCTCAAACAAATCGATTCGCGCGGTGGCGAGACTTGGCGATCAGTCTCTTTCTGCTATTCCACCTCATCGCCATTCCCATCTGGTGCCTGCCTTCCAACAGTCTCCCGCTGCTTGTTTGCAGGGATCTGGTGCGTCCCTATTTCCTTTGGTCCGGTCTCTTCCAAACCTGGGACATGTTCTCTCCATCGCCAAAACGCACCAACGGCTACCTGGAAGCCATGCTGGTTTACACTGACGGAACGACTGATTATTGGCAGTTCCCCAGGATGGACCGGTTGAGTTTCACAGAGCGCTACTCGAAAGAGCGATATCGTAAGTTCGAAGAAACCCTGGCCGACAGCAAATTTGCCGATTTGTGGCCCGATGCGGCTCGATACATTGCGCGCCACGCTCCCGATCCTTCGAAGCGTCCCGAGATGATCATGCTTATTCTGAACTCGTCGGATCTTGTGCGGAATCCCGATGGGAGCTTCACCGATTTGCCGTGGCAATCCCGTGTTTTTTATCGCTATCGCGTGGAACCGGAAGACCTCAATCCGCAATGAACGCGATCCTCGCTGCATGGAACAGGTTCTTCTTTACCGAGCGGTCGCCGGTACCACTCGCGTTGTTCCGCATCGCGTACGGTCTACTCGTTATGGTCACCCTCCTCCTGTTGAAGGCGGACTGGATCCCCTGGTACGGAACTCACGCCTGGATGAGCCTGGGTGCCATGCGGGAACTTGAACCCGGGCTTCGCATGAATCTTTTCACCATTCTTCCGCAGGATGATCTCTGGGTCATCGCTCTTTTCTGGATCTTTCTCGCATCGGCGCTTCTGTTGACGGTTGGATTTCTTTCTCGCCTCAACAGCATCGTTGTTTATCTTTGCCTGGCCTCGATTCAACAACGGAATTTGTACATCCTCCATGGCGGCGACACCTTCCTGCGAGTCGCGGGATTTTTTCTCATATTTGCCCCCGCCGGGGCGGCGCTCTCCGTGGACCGCCTCATCCGCGTCTGGCGCGGCAGGGAGCAATCGGAAGTTCCTCTCCGCAGGCTTTGGGCCCAGCGGATGATTCAAATCGAGCTTTCGCTTGTCTACTTGACTACATTTTGTTGGAAACTGAAGGGCGCTCCATGGATCGAAGGAAGCGCTCTGTTTTACGTCTTCCATCTCTTTGAGCTACAGCGATTCCCCTTACCCGATTGGTTGCTGCAGCCCGGGATTCTCAAGCTGGGCACCTGGTCCGCCATGGTTTTGGAGTTTTCCCTGGGCACCCTCATTTGGGTAAAGAGAATGCGTTACAAAATCCTGGCGGCCGGACTCCTGTTTCATTTGAGCCTGGAGTATTCGTTGAACATCCCCATGTTTCAATGGGATATGCTTTCGGCTTACCTGCTTTTTGTCGACCCTGGCGATCTGCAGAGAGCCTGGAATTGGATCTGCGTTCGCGTCGGCCCGTGGCTCGGCAAGCCCGTGTCAGTGTCTTACGATAGCCGTTCCGCACGAACTTGCCGGCTGGTGAACCTGCTGGTCGCACTCGACATTTTTCATCGGCTGGCTTTCAAACCCTCCGCTGAAACCGGGAATCGGACTTCGGCCGCGTCCGAAACGAATAATCGCGAATTGATTCTCACAACGCCTATAGGTACTTGCCTTGGAACGGACGCCAAGCTAATCCTGGCGAAATCGATCCCGCTTCTGTGGCCCCTTGTCCCGTTTTGTTATTTTCGGACAGTGGCCCAGAGCCGGAAGTAAAAATACAGTATCTCTTCCAGCCTCCACCAGTCAGTTAGCCAGCGGGGCGACACGCAGGCTGCAAGCCCGAGCCCGGGCCCCGCACTCTCTGTTTTTGCTGAAGTGAGAACCCGAACCAAAATCGGAATCAGAATCGGAGTCGGAGTCGGAGTCAGAATCAGAATCAGAATCAGAATTGGAGCATAGTTGCACACCAGCAACCGGCCCCAGCTTCCTGTTATCTGCTATCTGTTCGCTGTTATCCTCTTACTGATTACCGATTACTGATTACAGATTACGCACCACAAACCACGCATGCCGCCAACTCCGCCAACTCCACCAACCTCCCGCCTCTCCTACATCGACTGGCTCCGCGGCCTTGCATGCCTCCTCATGTTCCAAACCCACTGCTACGATTCCTGGCTCCGCCCCGACCTCCGCGACACCGCGCTCTTCCACTGGTCGCAGCTCGGCGGCACGCTCCCCGCTCCACTCTTCATCTTCCTCGCCGGCATCTCCACGGCTCTCGTCACCGAACGTCTCCGCGAAAAGGGAATTGCCCGCAACACCATCGTGAAACAAACCGCCCTCCGCGGCGCCGAAATCTTCGCACTCGGCCTTCTCTTCCGCATCCAGGAATATGCCCTCGGCTACAAATGGGTGCCCTGGACCGATCTCCTCCGCGTTGACGTCCTCAACATCCTCGGCCTCTCCATGATCCTCATGTCTCTCCTCTGCTGGCTCACCTCAGCCGAGGAAATCTCCGCCGCCCGCATTCGCGGCATCGCCGGCGCTCTCCTCGCAGCCACGCTCATCGCCATGCTCACCCCGCCGCTCTGGACCACTCACCGTCCCCGCTTCCTCCCATGGCCCCTCGAGTCTTACATCAACGGTGTCCACATCTTTCCCGAGCCTCAGCACTGGCTTTTCCCGCTCTTCCCCTGGGCCGCCTTCGCCTTCGCCGGCCTCGCCGCTGGCTTTCTTGTCTACACTTCCTTTGCTCGCCGCAACGAAGCGCTCTTCTTCCTCCTTCTCGGTCTTGCCGGTGTCGGCGCCTGCTACCTCTCCCGCTTCCTTGATGAATCGCCCACCCATCTCTATGCCGTGTACGATTATTGGCACTCCAATCCAAATTTCCTTCTCATGCGCTGCGGCATTCTTCTCATCCTCATGTTTCTCGCCTACGCCTGGTGCCGCTGGGGACTCGCGCAAATGGGCTTCAGCCCCGTCATTCAACTCGGCACCACCTCGCTCCTCGTCTATTGGGTGCACATCGAGTTCGTCTACGGGCGCCTCTCCATCCTGCCCAAGCGCGGATGTTCCATCCCCAAAGCCACAATCGGTTTATTTGTGATTTTTCTCGCGATGCTCGTGCTGTCAGTCCTGCGCACGCGCTATAAAAAGAGCAAATCCGCTCCGAATCCCTCACGCACGCAACAATACTCGCCCACCAGCGAACCGCCAGCAACCTGTCATCCTGAGGCTATCCGACAAGGATAGCCGAAGGATCTCAACTTCAAATCCATGCACGATGTGAAGTTTGCTCTGTCTTGAATTTCCGCGATGCTCGGGGCTTGTACTGCGGACGATGTACGCCCTAACGTTGTCCAGTCGCTGCAGGCGCAGCCGGCTTCGGTGTCGGCAGCTTGATGATCTTCTCGTTCGGCCCAGCCAGGCCGTATTCTTCCCGTGCAATCTTCCGGATCGTCTCAGGATCGCTCTTCAAATCTTGCACGTTCTGTTGCAGCTCCAGATTTTCCTTATTCAGTTTTTCCAATTCCTGGCTGATCTTCCGGATCTCCTGCTGCTTCTGCCGCATCGTTAGGTAGCCGTGCGTCCCGAAAATATCGTGCACCAGCAGCAGAGCCACAAACACGCCCATCAGGTACGGCGCGTAGTGCAGCAAACTTTTCTTCGGTTTTTTCTGCAATTCGCTCATCACTCTTTCAGAATCCAATCCGAAGCCTCTTTCACCAGTTTCGCCGTCGCCGCCGCGCTCTCCGCCTCCACATACAAGCGCAGCAGCGGTTCCGTCCCGCTCAGCCGCAACAACATCCAGGATCCGTCTCCAAACACGAATTTTGCTCCATCCGTGCTGTCCACCGATACAACTTTTCTTCCCAGGAGTGTCGTAGAGTCCACCGCCGCCTTCCGGATCGCATTTGCTTTCTGTTCGTCGGACAAATGCAGATTCTCGCGCACCGGATGAAACTCCCGCCCCAACTTTTTGAACATCGCTCGCACCTGCTCGCCGATCGATGCTCCCCGCGCCGCCGTCATCTCCGCAACCAGCAAGCACGCCAGTATCCCGTCCTTCTCCGGCACATGCCCGCGGATCGTCAGCCCCGCGCTCTCTTCGCCGCCCAGTGCAATTTTGTCCTCGCGAATCAGCTGCCCGATGTACTTGAATCCCACCGGCGTCTGGTACGTCGTCTGCCCGTGCGACTTTGCCGCCGCATCCACCATCTGCGTTGTAGCCACGCTCCGCGCCGCCGGCATCTTCCATCCGCGCGTTTCCACCAGGTAGTCGTACACCAGCGCCAAAATCAGATTCGGCTGGATCCAAGTTCCATCGCCATCCACAATTCCAAACCGGTCCGCATCTCCATCCGTCGCCAGGCCTACCTTCGCGCCATTCTCCTTCACCGCTTCTCCCAGTGGCGCCAGGTTTTTTTCGTCCACATCCGGCCCGCTTCCCCCAAACAAACAATCCCGCTCCGTCCTCCGCGCCGTCACCGCGATTCCATGATCCGCCAGCGCCTTGTTCAGATACCCGGAGCCAGCACCGTGCAACGCGTCCGTCACAATTTTGATCTTGGCCTTTTTAAGCACGTCGAAGCGCACCAATTCTTCCAGCCGCTTCAAATAATCGGCCTTCAGATTGACCGTCTCTCCCGCATCCTGCTTCGCGTGCCCATCGTGACCCGCATCCTCCGAAGGAACTCCCTCTTTCGCCAGAATCCGCGCCACCCGCGCTTCAATGTCTTTCGTCACTTCCGGCAGCGCCGGCCCCGCATCCGCGCTCGAAAATTTCAGCCCGTGATACTGCGCCGGATTGTGGCTCGCCGTGAAATTGATCGCCCCGTCCAGCTTCCGCCGCTGAATCTCATAAGCGATCGCCGGTGTAGGCGTAAACGTTTCGCACAAAAGCGTGTGAATCCCGTGCTCCTGCAAAATCCCCACCGCCAGCGCCGAAAACTCTTCCGAATAAAATCGCGTGTCGTAACCGACCAGCACCTTCGCTTGCTTCTTCTTCTCCGTCAAATGCTCCGCAATCGCCCGCACCGCCAGCCGCACATTCGCAAACGTAAAATCATCCGCAATTAATCCCCGCCACCCGCTGGTCCCAAACTTGATCGGCGATCCCATTTGTGTAGTAGCCATAGTCTCCACATTCTACTAACACTCCCCACATCCGTGTAGGGGCGGCTATAGGCCGCCTTCTTCGTTACGCCTACCACAAAAATACTTGAGGGTGCCCCATCCTTTGCGCCGTTTGCAAAGGGTGGGCTCTTACGATCCAACGCCTCAACGTTCCGATATTTCTCTTCGATTTTCTCTACTCTGAGGGTGCCCCGTCCTTCGCGCCTTTCGCGAAGGGTGGGCTCTTACGATCAGACACCACAATCGCTCTTCCTCTTCGTTTTTTCTCTTCTCAGCGCACTCTGCGTTCTCCGCGAACTCTGCGTTATCTCTCCCTCTTCGATCCCGCTTAACCCGCGCCATTCCCAAAATCCGCTACAATCCTTCTACCTCACTATGCCCACCACCAACCAATTCCGTCTCGTCATCGTAACCTGCCCCTCCCTCCCCGAAGCCCGCAAAATTTCCCACTCCCTCCTCCAAACCCACCTAGCCGCCTGCGTCAATATCCACACGGCCCCCATCGAATCGATTTACCGCTGGAAAGGAAAAATCGAAACCGCCCGCGAACATCTCCTACTGATCAAGACCACCACCCGCCGCCTAAAATCCCTAGAAAGGGAAGTCCTCCGCCTCCACTCTTACGAAACCCCCGAATTCCTGATCCTCCCGATCTCCGGCGGCTCCCCAGCCTATCTCCGCTGGCTCTCCGACTCCTGCAAAAAATAATGGCCGATCTCCCGATCGGCCACTCTTGTCTTACTCAGTGTCCTCTGTGCTCCTGCTCTGCGAACTCTGTGTGAACCTCTTCCTCTTTCTTTACCTCATTGCTTCATTACTTCTTGCTCTCACACATAAAGCAACGCCTGATCCAAATCCGCAATAATATCCTCAACGTCCTCAATCCCCACGCTCAACCTCACCAGGCTATCCGTAATCCCCACCGCGTCCCGCACTTCCTTCGGCATCGAAGCGTGCGTCATCTGCGCCGGCAGTGAAATCAGCGACTCCACTCCGCCCAAACTTTCCGCCAGCGCGCAAATCTTCACCTGGTTCAAAAACCGCCGCGCCGCCCCTTCATCCCCCAAATCAAACGCGATCATCGCCCCCGGACCCTTCTGCTGCTTCCGCGCCAGCTCATGCTGCGGGTGCGTAGCCAGCCCCGGGTAGTACACCTTCCGCACCTTCGGATGCGCATCCAGATGCCGCGCCACCGCGAGTCCGTTCGCATTGTGCTGCAACATTCGCACCGCCAGCGTCTTCAACCCCCGCGAAACCAGAAAACAATCCATCGGCGAAAGCCCCGCGCCCGCCGACTTCTGCGTGAAATAGATTTTGTCCGCATCCTCCGGCCGCGTCAGCACCACCGCTCCGCCCGTAGCGTCGCTGTGCCCGTTCATATACTTCGTCATTGAGTGCACCACAATGTGCGCGCCCAGCTCGATCGGCCTCTGCAGGTACGGCGTCATGAACGTATTGTCCACCACCAAAGTTGTTCGCCGCTCGTTCGCCAGTTTCGCCATCGCCGCGATGTCCGTAATCCTCAGCGTCGGATTCGTCGGCGTCTCGATGTACAGCATCTTCGTGTTCGGCCGCATCGCGCCCAGCACTACCGCTGGCTCCGTCGTGTCCACAAAACTGAATTCCAATCCAAAATGAACCAGCAGTTGCGTCGACAGCCGGTACACCCCGCCATACACCGCTTCCGACAACACCACGTGATCTCCCGGCCTCAACAGCCGGAACACCGCGTCAATCCCCGCCATCCCCGAAGTGAACACGTACGCCGCGTGCCCGCCTTCCAGTTTCGCTACCGTGCGCTCCAGCGCTTTGCGATTCGGGTGATTCGTTCGCGCATAATCGTATCCGCCCTTCGACTTCCCAAGCTCCTCATAGACGTACGTCGACGTCTGATAAATCGGCGCGACCACCGCGCCTGTCGATGGATCCGGTTCCTGGCCAACATGTATCGCGTTCGTGGCAAATCCCATGTCTTCTCCTCAGTCTTTGCTGCTCTCCGTAGCCCACCATACTTACAAGACCCCGCTCGGCGAGTCAAATATTCCATCACGCCCTGTGCGCGAATCGATTCAACAACTTACCCAGGCTTCCCCATTCCCCCAACCAACTTGACCCGCGCGCCTTTTCCAGCCAACATAATTCAGGAAACTTCCATGAAACTTTCCAACCTCTCGCGATCCGTTTCTCTCTTTCTGCTCTTCTTTGCTGCCTGCGTTTCCACACCCGCCCAACAATCAGCGCCGCCAAAGGATGCTCCCATCCCGCGCCTCACCATCGAAATCACCGGCGGGGATGCGGACAAGCCTATCGAAAACGCCAGCGTCTATCTCAAAACGCAGCAAGATCGTTTAATCAAAGACAAAAAGACGGAAGTCAACGTCAAGACCAACATGCAAGGCATCGCGCACGTTCCCGAAGCGCCCATGGGACGCGTCCTCATCCAGGTTGTCGCGGAAGGCTGGAAGTCCTACGGCCACTGGTACGACATCACCGATTCCAGGCAAGTCATCAAAATTCATCTTGACCGCCCGCCGAAGTGGTATTAAAGTCCGCTCAACTCACCGGCAAAAATGTTTCACGCGAATGTTCCACGCGTGCTCTCTCTTCCCATCCCATCATCCGCAAAAAATTTCCCATTTTTGATTTTCCCAGCTAAAGAGTTTGTGCTTTTCTGCCAACAACTCTGTGATCTTTGTCACCTTGCGCCGAAATTTTTGCTTACCCCCGCACCCGTTCCGGCGTATTGCACTAAAATTGTGCAATCCGTATCATCGTGTTGAATAGTGCGGAGTTAACCCTTCCACAGGCTCTGCTTTCCACAAGGTTATCAACATTCATGTGCAAAACTTAACCGCACAGAAATAATTTGTGCTGCACTTCGGCATTCTTCGTGCTACAACTCCGCCCGTTTCACTTTTGACCTGTTCCATTCCCGATGTTAAATTCTTAGCGTCGGCTCCAAACATTCGTTGCTGGCCAACTGCAAGTGAAGGGAAGCTCGTCAGTCTGAGGACATCCGATGAGGATGTCCGAAGAACCTCAACATCAGACGTTCCCCTAAGTTCCAGAGCGGCCAGCCTGTTCCCAGTGAAAGAGCGATTGGCTCATAATCCTTTATGCCAGAAACTTACGACGGTCCCTTTTCTCTTTTGCGTATGTTCTGGGGCAATCTCGCCTCTCGACCTCTGCGTTGCGCCCTAAGCATCCTCGCCATCGCCATCCAGGTGGTCCTGGTGTTGATGATCGTCGGCCTCACCAGCGGTGTCGTTGCAGAGTGGGGCAAGCGCGTCGAAGGCGTCGGCGCCGATCTTCTCGTCCAACCTCCTAATTCCTCCATCTTTTTTGCCTTCGCCAGCGCCGTCATGCCGGAATCCCTCGGCGAACGCATTGCCGAGCTCCCGGATGTCGACGAAGCCGCCCCCACGTTGATCCTTTCCGACCCCAAGACCTTGATCAACATTTTCGCGATCGATTACAAACGCTTCAACGCCCTCAGCCAGGGATTCATCTTCCGCGCTGGCCGTCCCTTCCAGGCTCCCGATGAATGCCTCGCCGACGACATCATCGCCCAGACCCGCCACATCAAAGTCGGTGACACCGTCTCGCTCTCCAATCACGCGTTTACCGTTTCCGGAATCGTCGCCCACGGCAAAGGCGCCCGCTTCTTCATCCCTCTCAAAACCGGCCAGGACATCCTCGGCGCCGAAAATCACATCTCCATGGTTTTTGTCCGCAGCAAAGTCGACACCGAGGCCGCCCGCGCCGAAATTCTCAAGCTCGATCCGCAAAATCGCATTCGCTCCATGTCCGAATACGTCTCGCTCATGAACTCCTCCAACCTCCCCGAATTGAAACCTTTCATCAAGACCATGGTTGGTCTCGGTATCGTCATCAGCTTCCTCGTCGTCCTGATGAACATGCACACCATGATCCTCGAACGCACCCGCGAAATCGGCATTCTCAAAGCTCTCGGATTCTCCCGCCTCGACGTCGTCAAAATGCTTCTCGGTGAAACCGCCTTCCTCACCATTGCCGGCAGTTTTCTCGGCATCGGTATCACCTTCCTCACCGAAGCCATCCTCAAGCAAACCAATCCCAGTCTTTCCATTCTCCTCACGCCAGGCTGGGTATTCGGTTCCATCGGCCTCGCCCTCATCGGCGCCTTCCTCGGCGCCGCCGTCCCCGCCTTTCGCGCCTCCAGCGTAGACCCCGTCGAAGCCCTGGCCTACGAGTAGTCCCGGTAGCGCCGGCTTCCAGCCGGCCGGCATTCAAATCCTGCGTCCTATCCTCCGCTCCCCAGGATAAAAACAAGCACCCATGCAGTCGCTCCTTGTTTTCTATTTTCCTCTCCGCGAACTCTGCCTGTCCTGAGCGGAGCCGAAGGGCGCGCCGACCTCTGCGCCCTCTGCGTTAAGTCCCTTCCTACTTCCACCCAAAACAAAATCGATCCGTTCAACAGCGCGCCGCAACCCGAATCCTAGTATCTGTTCGCTGCTCACTGCTATCCCTCTTTTCCACACTCTTCCACAATCCTCCAATTGCATTCATCAACTGAACTTGATATGACCTCCCCACACGGAGCCGCCCGAGCCCCAACCTCGGGCCTCGCTTTCCTCCATCCTCGAAGGAGCAAGTAATGAATCGCAGTTGGCCCGCCCTAGCCTTTCTTGCTGCGCTCCTGTTTGCCGCAACGCAATCCGCCTCGGCCCCTAAGCACACCGACGTGTTCAATCCCCGCGCTTCCCCAAATTCCAGTTCCCAACTTCTTCCACCAAAAATTCCCCCCGTTGGTCCATACTCTTTACCACTTCACGGCGGCTCGCTTCACCCCTCCGCCCGTGACGTTTCTCCAATTCGCGCATCCTATCCCTCGGGGGCTCTCTTGGTTGCCAATCCAGAAAAATTCCTTCCCGCCCGCGTTCTCGATCGGCGCGAGATCGCCGAAGACCTCTTCATCCTGAAAATCGATCCCGGTGCGCCTTTTACTTATCTTGCCGGCCAGTACGCCACCCTGGGTGTCGAACAGGGCGACAAACGTCTCGAACGCGCCTACTCCATTGCCTCGTCTCCTTACGAACCTGTTCTCGAATTTTTTGTTGAGCGTGTCCCGGAAGGCAAACTTTCTCCTCTCCTTTACGAAATGCATAAAGACACCCCGCTGCTCCTCCGCCGTTTCGCCAAGGGCCGCTTCACTCTCGACCTTCGCAGCGGCCGCAAAAATCACTTGCTCCTCGCCACCGTCACCGGAGTCGCTCCCTACGTCAGCTACGTTCGCACTTTGTATCAGGACTGGAAAAAAGGTGGCGCGCTCATGCCCGGCGAGCATCGCCTTTTCTGCGTGCAGGGTTCCAGCCACGCCCACGAATTTGGCTATCGCGATGAACTGGAAAAAATCGCCGCCGAAGCCCCCTGGCTGAAATACGTTCCCTCGATCAGCCGTCCCTGGGACAACCCCGATTGGCGCGGCGAACTCGGCCGCGTTGACGACCTCATCCGCAAATATATTGAAGTGTGGAATCTTTCCCCGGCGGATACCACCGCTTACCTCTGCGGCCATCCAGGGATGGTAGAAAACGGCCGCGGTATGCTCCTGCGCGCCGGCTGGAAAAAAGACTCCATCCAGGACGAAGTCTACTTCCAACCCGCCTCCCACATGCCCGCAACCTGATCCTTTGTAGCGGCCGCCTTCCGAGGCGGGCGCTTTTTGGACTCCGGATGCTTTTGCGGAGCGGGCGCTCTTTCTTTTCCGGAAGCTTTCTCCGTGCTTCCTCAGCGCCCTCTGCGCGCCGACCTCTGCGCCCTCTGCGTTAAGTCCCCTCTTTCTTCTTCCGCAAGAAGACAAAACGGCACAGTTGAAACTGTACCGTCGTGGTTCTTGCTTTCTATTTTCTGCTTTCTGTTTTCTATTTTCTGTTTTCCATTTTCCGCTCTAGTCCCTCAGATCACTGCCGCCCTCTCCTCGAGCTCATCCGCCACATCCCGCAACACGCGCGCCGGCACGCTGACGTGCACTACATCTCCATCCTCGCTCACCGCGTCGATCCGCAATTTCCCATCCACCATCGCCACGCGCACATGCTCCCGCGCATCTGTCACATTCACCAGCTCCACATTGGGATACTTCTCCAACTCCTTCGCCACCTCGCGCAACACTGGCAGAAACTGCCGGGCCTCTTCTGTTGTCCGGTTCAATTGATTCTTCGGCACAAAATGCATTCCCACCGACACCACCGTCGCCGGCACCCAGACATGCACGTGCGAGCCGCCCGCCCGCTGCTCATCCACGTCCACGCGGATCACCCCCTCGTGAAACACATACGCTCCTGCCATGACCATAGTCGCGCCAAACCCCAACGCCGCCTTCGCCAGTATCAACATGTCCCCTCCGACTCACCGTAGCGGCCACTTTCAAGTGGCCCAGCTCACAGCTCTCACGCAACCCATTTTCGATTTTCTAATTTCGATTTTCGAATTTCGGGTTTCATTCTGCCACGTTCTTCGAATCCACCCAGATCCTCACCGTATTCTCGGCGTCCTTCACCGTCACCAGTTCCGTGTCTCCGTGCGTTGAAAGCACCCGAAGCGCCGCCACCAGGTCCAACTCATCCTTACCCGCAGAAAGGAGCGCATCCACCACCTTCATCGGCACCTTGATCTCCACTTTCGATTCATGCCCAGTCGCCGTCTTCGCTCCGGTCTTTCCATCCTTTGCAACCGTTTTCTTGCCTTCCGATTTGTCCGTCACATGGATGTACAGATATCCCGCACTCTTCGCCACCCGCACATCGTTATCATTCCCTTGCACCGTCACGTATTCGCCGTCGCGCGAAGTCCGAACCGCGTCCAGGATCGCCCGCAGGTCCACATCGTTCATGTGGCTCGAATTGATACGCACTTTTCCGTCATGCAAATTGTCTTTGTTGATCGCCGGCAGCACCTTTGCCGCCATCTCCACAGGCACGTTCACGCGCACCGTCTCTCCATGGTCCTCCTTGCTCTCCACGCGCACGTGGATCCACTGCTCCGCTTTGCTGCTGGCTGTCGTTGTGGACGCTGTGTCCTGCGCGAAACCTCGCGCGGGCAGGAAGGTGGCAGCCGTAAAAGTCGCCGCCAAAACGAATGTGGAACTGGATATGAGGATTCCCCTGAAACTCTTCATGGCACGCTCCTTGTCTACCAATACGCGAAGGTGTGCATGAAAGTTCCAACCTAACCGCCGTCCCGTTTGTCTTCCCTGGACACCAGCACAAAAGGCAAATCACATGCCAATTGCGACCGTCGCACCGCAAAATGCGCACTTTTTGTAAAATGCTCAGTTAGAAGAACTTAATTCGCTTGTGGCACAGCCTGTCCCAGCTTGCCGCACTTCTCACCGTTGAGAATTGCTTCTTATCGCACAGAACTGTGTGACATCCATCACTCCGCCCTGTGATTCGTTACCGCTTTGGTTTGCTTTCCCAATCCGGTTCTGGGTTTCTGTTCCCACCCACCATTACACCTTCTATAAGTGAAATGCCCAAAACCCCGGTCCCACCCTCATCGAGTGGTGCCACGCCAGCGGAAACGCCCACCACACCAACGCCCCCAGAACCGCCTGCCCCAGCGCCAGCGGCAAAATATTCCGTTCCTCCGCGAACAACCACGCCATGCCCGCTCCGGCCACCAGCGTCAGCGGCACCAGCACCGGATTCGGCCAGTGCAGCGCGGCGAATATTGCCCCGGCCAGGGTCGCCGACGGCCACGCCTTCTCAAAGTAGCTGAGCAACCGGTTCGTCAAATACGAATTCAGCGCCACTTGCTGTACCACGCAAAAAGCAAGGTATCCGCCGAATCGCCGCGGCTCGATCAGGTGCGCCGGGATTCGCTGCAGCATCCCCAGGAAAACGCCCGCCCCGCAAACGGCCAGCGCTGCCGCCGCAAAAAAGGGAACTGCTCTTCGCGTTGCTTTCCACAAATTATCCGACCGCCATCCCAGCGTCTTCGGCGTATCCCTTCGTAGCAGCACGCTCAACAGCATCCACGCGCCCAACAGCAACGACGACCGCGGTTCCGCCGCCTGCAATCGCCAGATGTACGCGCCCACCAGCGCCGCGAACGCCATCGCCTCCACTAGGTACCATTTCCGCCCCGCGCGCTCCTCCGCCATCAATTCTCCAGTTCGCTCCCGTCGCTTTCATGTCTCTCCTGAATCATCCGCAACACGCTCATGAAGAGCTCCTCGATCTCGCCTTCCGTTGCCAAGTCCTTCCCCAGAAATTCCAGCAACTCAAAATCAGGAAATCCCCGGTTGGTGATCCTTCCCGGCAATTCCTCCCGCAGTCTCTTCGCTGGCACTGCTCCAGCCGCGAGAATCTCCTCAAACGCCACCCGGTGCAACGCATCTTGGAAAAGGGAACTATCCAGCAAGTTGCACAACTCCACCCGTGTCGCCGCCCGAATCAAATTCGAACACAGCAACCGCAAAGCCTGCCTCTCCTGCCGCAACTCTTCCTCTCTCCTCATCTTCTCCAATCCTATGTAGGGGCGGGTTTATCCCGCCTTCTTGCTCTTGCCCTTGTAGCGGCCGCCTTCCCAGGCGGGCGCCGTTTCTTTCTTTCTTTTTCTTCTCTGCGAACTCCGCGCTCTCAGCGTCCTCTGCGTTAAATTCCCCTCTTTCCCTCCTTCACTCAACCGCCCCCCTCCAAACCGCACCAGGCAAAAACTATGTTCTACTAATAATGGTATCAACGGCCCATGCCAAACATCTAAACGTCATCCCCACGAAAAGGAGAAATTCCTCTCCATGCCCTCTCCACACCGCGTCCTCATCCTCGGCGGAGGTTTCGCGGGCCTGGTCGCCGCGCAAACTCTCAATCGCGCCGACGTGGACGTCACCCTTCTCGACAAGCGCAACTTTCACCTCTTCCAGCCTCTCCTGTACCAGGTCGCCACCGGCTCGCTTTCCCCCGCCGAAATCGCCGCCCCCATCCGTGCCGTTCTCAGCCGCCAGAAAAACGTCGAAGTTCTCCTCGGCGAGGCCGTCGACATTGATCCTGCCGCAAAAAAAGTCCTTCTTGCCGACGGCGATGCATTTCCCTACGACACCCTCATCATTGCCACCGGCTCCCAAACCTCCTACTACGGCAACGACCATTGGCGTGAAAACGCTCCCAGCCTCAAATCCGTCGAGGAAGCCACCAGGATGCGTCACAAGCTTCTCTACGCGTTCGAACGCGCCGAGCGCGCCGAATCCGAGGCCGAAGAACGCGCCTGGCTCAACTTCGTCATCGTCGGCGCCGGCGCCACAGGTCTCGAACTTGCCGGCGCCCTCGCCGAAATCGCCCACCACACTCTCAAGCACGACTTCCGCCGCATCCGTCCGCAGGAAGCCCGCATTATTCTCATGGAAGGCGGCCCGCGCGTTCTCCCTCCTTTCCCCGAAGATCTCTCCGCCAAGGCCGAAAAGCTCGTCAAGAATCTCGGCGTCGAAATCATGCTCGGCGCTTTCGTCACCAATATCGACGCGGAAGGCGTCAGCTACCAGCACGGTGAAGCTCGCGGCACCGTCCCATCCCGCACCGTCTTCTGGGCCGGAGGCGTCACCACCACTCCCTTCGCCCACAAAGTCGCCGAACGCCTCAACGCCGAAACGGATCGCTCCGGTCGCTTCAAAGTGAATCCCGATCTCACCCTTCCCAATCACCCTGAAATTTTTGTGCTCGGCGATCTCGCCCTCGCCAACGACGCGCAGGGCAAGCCTCTTCCCGGCGTCGCCCAAGTCGCCATCCAAGGCGGCCGCTACGCCGGCAAACTCATCAAAGCTCGCCTCGCCAGCCGCACTCTTCCTCCCTTCAGATATTTCAACAAGGGGGACATGGCCGTCATCGGCCGCGCCGCCGCCGTCGCCAATATTTTCGGAATCCACGTCTCCGGCTTCATCGCCTGGTTCATCTGGCTCTTCATCCACCTGATCTACATCGTCGAATTCCAAAGCCGCATCATTGTTTTCATCCAGTGGGGTTTCCTCTATCTCTCCTTCAACCGCAGCGCCCGCCTCATCACCGGCGATGTCTCTCGCGACTCGCCCTCTCCCAACTCATCGCCCCATCCTCCGTCCCATTAACGCCAATCGCCACATACTGGATGCTGTCATCCTGAGCGCATCCGATAAGGATGCGCGAAGG
>Ga0210400_10002032_pt1 | contig 19287 bp, 18 predicted proteins | sample IncBWH26MmetaG_FD_155456 | JGI IMG/M metagenome (GOLD analysis project Ga0210400, IMG submission 155456) | Forest soil microbial communities from Barre Woods Harvard Forest LTER site, Petersham, Massachusetts, United States - Inc-BW-H-26-M | ecosystem: Environmental > Terrestrial > Soil >...
ATCTATCAATTCTGCGGCCGGCCAGCGATTTTGGGGGAAATGACATGGTGCGGGACCAAGCTGAGCGCCGACATGATCTACGGCAGCGGCCTGCGCAACGGTGACGCCAATATCGGCACGGTGCCGGCCTACACCCAGGTCAATGTCGGCATCAAACGCGAATTCCTGCTGCCGAACGATCCCAAGCCGATGACCATTCGATTCGACGTCGTCAACCTGTTCGACTCCGTCTACGAGATCAGGGACGGGTCCGGCATAGGCGTGTTCGCACCGCAATTCGGGCCGCGCCGCGGCTTCTTCCTCGGCCTCTCGAAAAAGATATGAGAACGCTCATCGGCATCGTCTTGGCGGTGCTGAAGGCGGCCGGTGCGGGTGCCTTGTTGCGCAGGTTGATTCATTTACTGTTGGTTTTAGTCGCGCTCGCCATCGGCGCGGACGCGGCGCAGGCGCATCCCCACGTCTGGGTTACCGCGGCGAGCGAGCTCATTTTCGCCACCGACGGCTCGATTACCGGCGTGCGCCACGCATGGATCTTCGACGATATGTTTTCGACGTATGCGCTACAGGGCATCGTGACCAGAAAAAAAGGCGCCTACACCCGCGAAGAACTGGCGCCGCTGGCGCAAACCAATATGGAGTCGTTGAAAGAGTTCGTTTTCTTCACCTTCGCCAAGGTGGACAACAAAAAGCAGAAATTTGCGGATCCGGTCGACTATTATCTTGAATACAAGGACGCCGCGCTGGTGCTTCACTTCACGCTTCCATTCAAGACTCCTATCAGGACCAAGCAGCTTGCGCTCGAAATATTCGATCCGAGCTACTTCGTCGATTTTTCCCTGCAAAAGAAGGATCCGATCCACCTGGTCGGCGCGCCTGCCGCTTGCACCCTCGCCGTCCAGCGCCCGAGCGATGGCACCACCATCGCCCAGAAACTCAACGAAGACACCTTTCTGAATGGCGCGAACGCTAATTTTGGCGCGATGTTCGCCAACAAGATCACCGTGGATTGTCCTTGAGGAACACACGCATGACAACAAGCCGACAGATCGCGTTGAGTTGCCTCATGATCGCGGCCATCTGCCTTGTCGCCGATGGCGCTCTGCATGACGCGCTGGCGCAAAACCCGTTCGGCGGTTCCCGCGCGGCTCCCGACGCGCAGGTCGGCGGTATCGTTGGCTGGCTGCTGACGAAGCAATCGGAATTCTATCGCCAGATGTCGTCGACCATTCGCGCCGCCAAGGCCGACGGCAGCGCCGTCTGGACGCTGCTGGCGATTTCATTTGCCTACGGCATATTCCACGCGGCGGGACCCGGTCACGGCAAGACCGTGATATCGTCGTACCTTGTTGCCAATGAGGAGACCGCGCGACGCGGTATCGTGCTGTCGTTCGTCTCGGCGCTGATGCAATCTTTGATCGCGGTGCTGATCGTCGGCATCGGCGCCTGGCTGCTCAACGTCACCGCTAGTACGATGTGCGGCGCCGAGCGCGTGATCGAGATCGCGAGTTACACGCTGATAGCGGCTTTTGGTATCCGGCTGGTCTGGGCCAAAGGCGGCAGCTTCATCGGGGCGGTGCGCTCATTTTACGGCAGATCCGAGCCGCAGCTTTCGCCGGCCCTGGCCAACGCGGCCGCGATGCATTCCGGTCACGACCATCACTCGCACGATCATGACGGTCCGGGGCATCATCACGACCATGCCTCCGCGCACGCGACTGTCATGCATGAGCAGGTGTCCGGGCACGCGCATCCGGAGCATCACGATCACCACCACAACCATGTCCACGACGAGCATTGCGGGCATTCCCATGGTCCCGAGCCCGCGCAATTGGCCGGTCCGGGCGGCTGGCGGCGTGGTCTCAGCGCGGTTTTCACCGTCGGCATCCGGCCCTGCTCGGGCGCCATTCTGGTTCTGGTGTTCGCGCTGGCGCAGGGGCTGTTCTGGGCCGGGATCGCCGCTACATTTGTGATGGGGCTTGGCACCGCGATCACCGTTGCAACCATTGCCATTCTTGCGGTCTCCGCAAAGGGGGTGGCGCGGCGGATGACCGCCAGCCGTGAAGGCTCAGGCGCACTGCTGATGCGCGGAATCGAGTTCGGGGCTGCCGGGTTGGTGCTGTTGTTTGGCGTGGGATTGCTATTCGGCTACATCGCCGCCGAGCGCGTGACCTGCTTTTAGGCCACGAAAGTCGTCCCGTCAGGCCTGACTACGCGTCATGCTCCAGTCCGGGCGGATCGCGCCGGAAACCCCGGCGAACGCACCATCGACAAGCTCCGCCACCAGCAGGCGGCCGTAATCTACCGGTCCCGGCATGGTCGCGCGGCCCTTCGGAATCGGCTTGAAGCCGACCCGGCCGTAATAGGCCTCATCGCCGACCAGGATCACCAGGCGATGGCCTTGTGCTTTGGCGTCCTTGAGCGCGCGATCCAGCAGCACACGGCCGATGCCACGGCTGCGAAACGGCGGCTCGACCGTCAGCGGTCCCAGCAGCAGGGCCTTGGTATCGCCGATGCAGACGGGCAATTGGCGCACCGAGCCCACCAGCAGCGTGCCGATCCGCGCGGTGAACGATAGATCAAGCAGATGGTCGACATGCTCGCGAAGCCGGTAGGCGCTGAGCACGAAGCGGCCGGGACCGAACGTGCGCTCATGCAGGCGCTCGATCGCCTGGGCGTCGTTGGCGGTTTCGGCCGTTATGGTGAGGGAGAGGTCGCTCATGGTAACGCGCGGGATAGCATCTGGCGGAGGCTCGGTCCATCGTCCCGGTGTGGCCAGATTTTGAGGCGCATCAGTTCCTGTTGACGGGAGTTTGAGACAAATAGGCCAGCAGCTTCATCTCGCGGCGCCCGCGCGTCACCGTATCGAGCACCAGCCCCGATGACACCGAGAGTATCGCCAGGATCATCAGCCCCATCGACAGAACCGCGGTCGGCAGACGCGGAACGAGGCCCTGCTCAAGAAAGGTGATGATGATCGGGATCGCGAGACCAACCGCAAGCAAAGTCAGAAAAATCCCGATCGCCGTGAAAAAGCGCAGCGGCCTTTCCGACCGATAGAGTTTCAGGATGGTGCCGAGAATCCGAAAGCCGTCGCGCCAGGTGTTGAGCTTGCTGACCGAACCCGCCGGCCGGGCGTAATAGGGCGTTTTGATTTCGGCAACCGGCAGCGCCAATTCGAGCGCATGCACGCTCAATTCGGTTTCGATTTCGAAACCGTCCGACAGCACCGGAAAGGATTTGACGAAGCGCCGCGAGAACACGCGATATCCGGAAAGAATGTCCTTGAAAGCTTGACCGAAAACCGTTGAGAGAAAGCTGGTCAGCATCCGGTTGCCGGTGCGGTGGCCCGGCCGATAGGCGGCCTCGGCCTGATCGACGCGAAAGCCCACCACCATATCGAGATGCTCCGACAGCAGCGTCTCGATCATGCGCGGCGCGCTGGCGGCATCGTACGTCGCGTCGCCGTCGACCAGGACATAGATGTCGGCGTCGACATCGGCGAACATGCGCCGGACCACATGACCCTTGCCCTGGCGGTGCTCGCTGCGCACCTGCGCGCCGGCCTCGCGCGCCACCGCAGCGGTGCGATCCGATGAATTATTGTCGTAAACGAAGATTTCGGCCGAGGGCAGCGCCTTGCTAAAATCCGCAACGACGGTGCCGACCGCAGCTTCCTCATTGAAGCACGGCACCAGAACGGCGATCCGCATCGATGATGGTGTCATTGCCAAGATGTCCGTCCGAAATTACCGACTCAAGCTCCATATCACGATCAGGCCTTTGCCGCCTGTCCGAGAGGGCTGTCGTCCACGGCTTCCGCCGGCCGCAGCAGCGTTGCAAACAGCAGGCTCCACAACGAAAGCATGACGATGGGGATCGTGTAGTACGGTGTGAAGATCGGATGGCTTAGGAAGAAGACCATGTTGAGCAGAAGGTTTCCGGCCGTGACCAGAGCTATTCGGCTCATGCCGTCTCTGCGGTTCGAGCGCCACATCAGAACGGTCCACACGCCCGCAAGCACGAGCAATACGAATTGCATATCGGCAACATACCGCCAGACGATGCCGAAGCTGAAATCAGGAGGCGTCGCGTCGGCCCCGCCATAGGTCGTCGAGAACGGGCTGCCGGCATTGATCGCATTCGCGAGCAGTGTTGGCGCCATTCCGGCCAGCAACGCCACCCCGAACAATGCTCCTTGCAGGGCCATCTCGATTTTACGGGACCATAGAAATGAAACGGCGAAAAACACCAAGTAGCCGGACGACAGCAACAAATTCGGCAATCTGAAATTCACGGACACCCCAATAAGGAGACCGATAAGCCCGGCCAAAAACAGGCGATGCCGCGGTTGCCCGGCCAGGAAAAACCTGGCCGTGAGAAATCCTGCAAGCGCACAGGCCACCATCGTCGGCGCCATCGAATAACTCGCCTTGGTTGGATTGATCATCAGATAGACGGCCACGCAGCCAAAGGCCGTCGCGAGAAAAATCGAAGGCGTGGTGCGCGCCAGGTAAATTCCGAGCAACGCCAGGCCGAAGATGAGGACCGTCGTCACCACATACAGCGGAATCACCTGAAATCCTTCAGGGAACGATGCCAGCACAAAGCCTGTCCCCGGCGGATATTGCATCACGAGCTTGTTCGTTGCCGGCATCAAGGTGTGACAGGGAGGCTGTTGCGAGGCCGAAAAACCGATCTCCTTCAATTTTGAAGCGAGATAATGATCGTCATCCCGGGATAAATTCGTGTCGAGGCCGCCAAGCCCAAATCTCTGGAACAGATGAGCCTGCCGCAAATAACAGACGTCGTCGTACACGCCGCGGCTTTCGTTCCAGCGCGATATCGACCAGACGTTGCTGGCCAGCACCAGGAAGCAAACGAAGCCGCAGGCAACCTTCAAATGATGCATCGCTTGATCCCGGCGCGCGGTAATAAAATTCGTTGTCGCCAAATCCAGAGTGGCTCGCAAGGGCCTGGCGCCAAGTTCCTATCATCAAGTCCTACCATCAAGTCTTATCGCCAGGTCACGATCGGCGCGCGGCCCTCGAGCACCTCCGATATCCGCAGCCGGGTCCCCTGGGTGGTGTCCGCCGGCAGCGCGGCGGCTTCGAAAAATCCGCAGGCAATAATCTCGTGGTTCGGCTCCGGCAGGCGATCCTGCCTGAAATGCCTGACCAGGTAGACCGCGACATGGTCGCGGCGAGACACATGGCTATTGAAGAACAGGCCATGCAAAGCCGGCTCGCGCGTCAGTTCAATCCGCCCCTCTTCCTCCAACTCGCGTTGCAACGCGTCGCGGAATGTCTCGCCGGTTTCCACGCCACCGCCCGGCAGATGCCATCCGGCGACATAACTGTGCTTGACCAGAAACACGCGATTTTGGCCGTCCAGCACGACGGCGCGGACCCCCAGGGTCATGCCGCGGGCGAACCGCCAATAGAGATGAAAAACCCGCCGCAGCACCGGCTCCAGGCTCTTTCGCAGGTTCTGCAGATTCACCGTCAATGAAACTCCGGATAGGTGGACACGCGTTTGATCCTTGCATCGCGGCGGCCCGCTTGCCAATACATTGCAGTATCTTGGCGCGATCTTGAGGATATCACGAGGTGACCGTGCGGCCGCTGTTTCTCGCAGGCAACCCGATCGGAAGCGTGTGATGGCGGCATTCACCCTGGCCCATTTGTCCGATCCGCATCTTCCGCCGCTGCCGGCGCCGCGGCTGGCCGATCTCGCCGGCAAACGGGCGCTCGGCTATCTCAACTGGACACGCAACCGTCATAAATTCCACCGGCGTGACGTGCTGGATACGCTGATATCGGACCTCCAGGCGCAAACGCCGGATCATATCGCGGTCACCGGAGATTTCGTCAATCTCGCGCTCGAAGCCGAATTTGCGCCCGCGCGGATGTGGCTGGAGAGTGTCGGCACACCGGACCGCGTCACAACCATTCCGGGCAATCACGATGCATATGTGCGTACCACGCAGCATCGCTTCGCTGAAACATTTGGAAATTATCTCCGCGGCGACGACGTCCCCAACGGCGGCACGTTTCCTTTTGTGCGCCAGCGCGGCCCGCTGGCGCTGATCGGCGTATCGTCGGCGGTCCCGACCCTACCGCTGATGGCGACGGGTTGGCTCGGGCAGAGCCAGCTTGGCGCGCTCGATCGTATCCTGGCGCAGTTATCCATCGAGCAGGTATTTCGCGTCCTCCTGATTCATCACCCGCTGCGTTCGGATTCGCGCGCAAAGCGACTAACCGATTCGCCGCAACTGCTCGAGCTGTTGAAACGGCACGGCGTGGATCTGGTGCTGCACGGGCATGATCACATTCATTCCACGATGTGGTTCGACGGGCCAAACGGCTCGATCCCGGCGATTGGCGTGCCCTCGGCCTCGATGCTGGGACATGGCCACTATCCTGCCGCGGCATATAATTTGTTTTCGATCGAGCGCGATGGCGACGTATGGCGGTGCGAGCAGACCGTGCGCGGCATCAACGATGCGTTGCGGGTGCGGGAAATACGGCAGACGCGGCTGATATAGGCAAAAGCCCTGGCGAGCAGCGATGGCGACGAGGCAATCCAGCTTCGTTCATGAATATGGATTGCTTCGCTTGCGCTCGCAATGACCGTTAGAGATTTCGCAGGGTCGCGAACAGCGCGAGGCCGAACAGCGCGGCCGCCCCGACGATGAAGCCGAGCACGAAGGTCCAGAAGCCGCTGCGGCGCGGCTTCTCGATCACGACAGCAGCCGGCGCCGGCGTGGCCACCAGCGCACGCTCGCGCTCGATCATGCGGCGCGCGACGTAGTCGGTGACGGCGTCGACAATGGGTTCGACGTCGTGGGATTCGGCGACCACGATACGGCCGAAGCGGGTATCCTGCACGAAGCGATAGATGCGCTTGTCGCGCCCCATCACGATATGGGCCACTACATCGATCCACAGCCGCGGCGTCTCGCCCTGGCTGATGCCGCGATCGAACAGGTCGATCTGATCCGGAATTTGCGCAAATAAGGGATCGAGCGCCTCGTTGAGAATTTCGAGCCGGGCCACTTCGGCATCGCGCAAGTCGACGACGACGCCGGTGCGATCGGCAGCCTCGATGCGCGCCTTGCGCAGCGCGTCGCGTAGCCGCATCGGACGCGGATCACCGACGGCTTCACTTCCGGTAGTTTGTGCGTCTGACATCGCTGAGCGGCCCTTGACCGGAGGGATTGGGAACGACCTTAACCTATCAGTAACCATAATTTCCGCAAACGCCGTTTATTCCCAATGACTTACACCTTTCGCAGGGGAGAGACTCAAGCGGCCCCAGCCGGGATCACCCGGATGAGGCCGCTATCGTCCCTGGACGTCTTGTTAGCCGTGAAGGGGCTCTTCGTTTTGACGCGCTTCTTGACGCGAACCAGTCCCCACTTCGCTCGAAAACGCTTTCGCCTCAGGCCGGGACGCGGCTGGGCTCTTCCACGATCGAGAAGCGCACGCCGGCCTTGTGCCGGTTCTCTTCCGAAACCGCGCGCCAGGCATCCTCGGCCTCCTTGCGGGTCGAGAACGGCCCCTGAACCTGGGCCGAGCCTTGCACCAGCTTGTGAAAGTTCATCGAACCGAACTCGCCACCAATCACCCAGTAATTACTGCCGTTCTTCATGGTAGCCTCCTTCTATTCCGCCGCTTGGATGTGAATGTCCGAAGCGTTCGCCTTGAACTGCGCGGCTTCGGTCGAATCGTGCAGCGCCGTGGTCGATGAGGTGCCGCCGGTGATGGTGGTCGACACCAGGTCGAAATAGCCGGTACCGACCTCGCGCTGATGGCGTGTCGCCGAATAGCCGTGCTTCTCGGAGGCAAACTCGGCCTGCTGCAGGCGGGAGTAAGCCGCCATGCCTTCGCTCTTGTAGCCGCGCGCCAATTCGAACATGCCGTGGTTCAGCGAGTGGAAGCCCGCCAGCGTCACAAACTGGAATTTGTAGCCCATCGCACCGATCTCGCGCTGGAATTTGGCGATGGTGGCCTTGTCGATATTGGCTTCCCAGTTGAACGACGGCGAGCAATTGTAGGCAAGCATCTTGCCCGGATAGACCTTGCGCACCGCCTCGGCGAATTCCTTCGCCTCCTTGAGGTTCGGCGTCGAGGTTTCCCACCACAGCAAGTCGGCGTATTTCGCAAACGCGATGCCGCGCTTGATGCAATGCGCCAGACCGGTGCCGGGCTTGAGCCGGAAAAAGCCCTCCGCGGTGCGCTCGCCGGTGATGAACTCGCGATCGCGCTCATCGACGTCAGCCGTGATCAGTTTTGCACTTTCCGCATCGGTGCGCGCCAAGACAAAAGTCGGCGTGCCGCAGACGTCGGCTGCCAGACGCGCCGCGATCAGATTGCGCTCATGCGCCGCGGTCGGGATCAACACCTTGCCGCCCATGTGGCCGCACTTCTTCTCGGACGCGAGTTGGTCCTCGAAGTGAACGCCGGCGGCGCCAGCCTCGATATAGGCCTTCATGATCTCGAACGAGTTCAGCGGGCCACCGAAGCCGGCTTCGGCGTCGGCCACGATCGGCACGAACCAGTCGATCTTGGCGCCGCCTTCGGAATGCTCGATCTGGTCGGCGCGCTGGAAAGTGCGGTTGATGCGGCGGCACAGTTCCGGGCCGGCATTGGCGGGATAGAGGCTCTGGTCGGGATACATCGCGCCCGCGGTGTTGGCGTCGGCGGCGACCTGCCAGCCAGACAGATAGATGGCGGGCAGACCGGCGCGCGCCTGCTGCATCGCCTGGTTGCCGGTAACGGCGCCCAGCGAATTGACGTAAGGCTCTTTCTTGAGCGATTCCCAGAGCCGGTTGGCGCCCTTCTCGGCCAGCGTGTAGGCGATCGGCACGGAACCGCGCAGCCTCTCCACCTCGGCCGGGCTGTAGGGACGGCTGATGCCATCGAAACGCCCCTGGGGCGCGGGAACCAGCTGCTCAAAACTCTTCGCCATCTTGTTCTCCAATCGACATTCGTGACAGTGCGTTGCGAAATGCGTGGCGAGAGCTAAACGCTAAACTTGATACTTGGTACAGATGGCTTGCCATCGAATGGTGATGTGATGTAACATCTACACTTGTAATATATGTAATTTTGTAAATTTTGTCATATAACGTCATTCCGGGGCCTGCGCGGCAGGAACCTCAGATGTGCAATTGCACATCGGGGAATCTCGAGATTCCGGATCGTCGCTACGCGCCGTCCGGAATGACGGTCAGCGAGGACTGGATGGCCGGCGATTCCGGAAAGAAATTGTTTGTCGGCCCCCGCTTTCGGCGCATCCGCCAGCAATTGGGGCTGTCGCAGACCCAGATCGCCGAGGGGCTCGGCATCTCGCCCTCCTACATCAACCTGATCGAGCGCAACCAGCGCCCGGTGACGGCGCAGATCCTGCTGCGGCTGGCGGAAACCTATGACCTCGATCTGCGCGATCTCGCGACCGCCGACGAGGACCGGTTCTTCGCCGAGCTGAACGAGATCTTTTCCGATCCGCTGTTCCGGCAGATCGACCTGCCCAAACAGGAACTGCGCGATCTCGCCGAATTGTGTCCGGGCGTCACGCACTCGCTGCAACGGCTTTACGCCGCCTATACCGAAGCCCGGCGCGGCGAGACGATGGTCGCGGCGCAGATGGCCGACCGCGACGAAGGCGCACGTTTCGAGGCCAATCCGATCGAGCGCGTCCGCGACCTGATCGAGGCCAACCGCAATTATTTCCCCGAGCTCGAGCAGGCGGCGGAAAATCTGCGCGACGAACTGAACGTGCCGTCCGAGCAACTGTTCGCGGCGCTCTCGACGCGCCTTCGCGAAAAACATTCGGTCGTGACCCGTATCATGCCGGTCGATGTGATGCGCGAAACCTTGCGGCGGTTCGATCGCCATCGCCGGCAGCTTCTGATTTCCGAACTGATCGACGGACCCGGCCGCGCATTCCAGCTTGCGTTTCAGATCGGCCTGTCCGAAGCCGACGGCAGCTTCGAGACGATTATCGGCCGCGGCGGTCCGCTCGACGACACGCCGCGCCGGCTCTACCGGATCACGCTGGCGAACTATTTCGCGGCCGCCGTGATGATGCCGTATCAGGCGTTTCACGGCGCGGCGGAAGCGCTGAGCTACGACGTCCATGTGCTGGCGCAGCGTTTCAATGCCGGCTTCGAGCAGGTCTGTCATCGCCTGACCAACCTGCAGCGGCCGAACGCGCGCGGCGTGCCGTTCTTCCTGCTGCGCGTCGACAATGCCGGTAATGTCTCCAAGCGATTCTCTTCGGGCACTTTTCCGTTCTCGAAATTCGGCGGCACCTGTCCGCTGTGGAACGTGCATTCGACCTTCGATACGCCGGACCGCCTGCTCAAACAGGTGATCGAACTGCCCGATGGCACCCGATATTTCTCGATCGCGCAGATGTTGCGCCGGCCGGTGGCACCGCATCCGCAACCGCAGCCGCGTTTTGCCATCGGCCTAGGTTGCGAAATCCGCCACGCCGCCAAGCTGGTCTATGCCACCGGCATGGACCTCGAAAAGACCGAAGGCACGCCGATCGGCGTCAACTGCCGGCTCTGCGAGCGCGAAAACTGCAGCCAGCGCGCCGAGCCGCCGATCACGCGAACGCTGATCCTCGACGAGAACACGAGGCGGGTGTCGTCGTTTGCGTTCAGCAATGCGCGGGAGGTGTGAGGGGGTTGCTCCGGGAGCCATCATACGAGTCGAGATCGTCATCACCGGGCTTGACCCGGTGATCGATCCTCTTTGAAAAAGCGTTACCAAGAGTGATGGATGCCAGGATCAAGTCCGGGCATGACGAGTCGAGCGCTCCGTCCTGAGTCGCGGACAAAGGGAGAAGGAGTTCACCGCCGTTGCCGGAAGCATCAATCCGAGGCTCCGGATTTACGATTAAAATTCCAAACAGCGCCCCTTTCAGACACCTTCGCGATCTCGCCGCCTGGCGAGTTTTGCGGTGAACGTTCTGCCCCAAGAAATCAGAGCGCGCAGGGGACCGGAACATGATGAATTCATTTTAATTTTCAAAAGGCTAGCGTTTGGCTAATCCGCCGCACAGGTTATGGTGTTGAAACCTCTGCCGCATCCGACCCTGAGAGTGGGCCCCCAAATGTTCGTTTCGTTTTTTCCCCGACCCAGGCTGTTCTTTTGGTCCGCCCTCGCCTGGGCGGCGCTGGCGATGGCGCTTTGGTATGGCTATGCTGGCGATCTGTTCGCTTCGTCCGGTCCAGAGAAGCCGATCGGCCTGGCGACGTTCTGGACCGCGAACTCTCTCTGGTTCGACGTCTACTTTGCCCTCTGCGTCGCCATCTTCGCCGGTGCCTGGATGGTGTTTGCGCCGCATCCGTGGGCGCCGTGGTCGATCATCGGTTCCGCGCTGATCCTGTTCACCTCCTACTTTCAGGTCCAGGTCAGCGTCGCCATCAACGACTGGCGCGGGCCATTCTATAACCTCATCCAGGCGGCACTTACGAAACAGGGATCGGTCACACGCGAGGAACTATATGGAGGAATTTCAACCTTCGCGGGCATCGCCACGGTCGCGATCGTTGTCACCGTGCTGACGCGATTCTTCGTCAGCCACTACATCTTCCGCTGGCGCACCGCCATGAACCACTATTATGTCGCCAACTGGCCGCGGCTGCGCACCATCGAGGGTGCTTCGCAGCGCGTGCAGGAAGACACGATGCGGTTTGCGACCATCATGGAGGGGTTAGGAGTTAACCTTATCAGCGCCGTGTTGACGCTAATTGCCTTCTTGCCGGTTCTCGTCAAGCTGTCCAATTCTATCACTGAGCTGCCGCTGGTTGGATCAATTCCCTACCCCCTGGTGTTCGCTGCGGTGATCTGGTCAGTGTTCGGTACCGGCGCTCTTGCTTTGATCGGCATCCGCTTGCCTGGAATCGAATTTTTCAACCAGCGGGTCGAAGCCGCCTACCGCAAGGAATTGGTACTCGGGGAAGATGATCCGACTCATGCTGACCCGCCGACATTGGCGATGTTGTTCACCAACATCCGCCGGAATTATTTTCGGCTTTATCTAAACTTCCTGTACTTCAATGTCGGCCGATACGTCTATCTGCAGACCGACGTCATCTTTCCCTACATCCTTCTCGTACCGACCATCGTCGCCGGCAAGATTACGCTCGGTATATTGCAACAGATTCTGGCCGCGTTCGCAGAAGTCAGAAGTTCGTTCCAGTATCTCGTCAATTCCTGGAGCACCATCGTCGACCTGATTTCGATCTATCAGCGATTGCGAGGGTTTGAGGCCAAGATCGTCGGCGAGCCGCTGCCCTCGATCGAGACAGCGGCGGAGCCGGCGTCGTTGTGACGGTCTAACCGGGCATTACGCCGTCGAGATGGGGCGCGCCTTCGATGCGACCAGTCGAGCGCGGCGGCGGTTGGTTGACTAATGTTGGATAGCTGATCTCGTCCGGCAAATGGTGAAGGAGATACTTCGATGAGGAAACCGCTTCTCGCGGCTGCGACGGCCGCAGCTCTTGCAACCATGATGACCCCCGGCGCGATGGCCTCGAGCCAAAACGGTAGCGGCCATGGCGTCCGCGGCAACCATGCGGGCATCCATGGCGCACGTGGCTGGCACGGCCGCCGCTACGTCAGAGGCTATGGCGGGCATGGAGATGGCGGGCGCGGCCCCGGTTTCATCAGCCTCGGGATCTCAGGCGTGGGCATTGGCGTGGATAACGACTACGGGTGTTCGCCGACTGACAAAGCCTATATCGGCGGATTCTGCGGAGACTACGTTCCCTATTAGAACGTCGATGCCTCGGCGGTCCCCGGCTGGCGCGTCGGCACGGTGACCGGCCTTGTTCCGGTGATGACGCTGTCCTGCGGTAATGCTACGACAGCATCATCTCGGCTAACCTGGGCATTGATCGGCGGGCGCATGCGAAATTCTTCGACACGATTTTTCCCTGATGTTTTTCTTGATATTTTTCTTTATGTATTTCTTGGCGCCGTTTTGTTGGCGATGACGAGCGGGCCGCAGCCCGCATCGGCGCAACTCGCTGACCCCACAGCCCCGCCGGCGGCTCCCTCAAGACCACGCGCCGCGCCCTCCCCGCGCGCCGCCTCCTCCTGCCACAACGGCCTGTCGTTTGACCGCTTCCTGGCGGACCTGAAACAGCAGGCCGTCGCCGCCGGCGTATCGCAGCGGGCGATCGCGGAAGCCTCGCCGTATCTCGTTTACGACCAGGGCATCGTCAACCGCGACCGCGGCCAGCGCGTGTTCGGGCAGGTGTTCACTGAATTCGCCGGCCGCATGGCAGCACCTTTCCGGATGCAGCAGGGGCAGGCCCACATCAGGACTTATGCCGCGGCCTTTGCGCGCGCCGAGAAGGAATATGGCGTGCCGCCGGCCGTGATCGCCGCGTTCTGGGGGCTTGAAAGCGACTTTGGCGCCAACATGGGCAATCTGCCGACGCTGCGCTCGCTGGTATCGCTGGCCTACGATTGCCGCCGCTCCGAACGGTTCTCCGACGAGAGCATCGCCGCATTGAAGATCATCGATCGCGGCGATCTGTCGCCTGACGAAATGGTCGGCTCTTGGGCCGGCGAACTCGGACAAACGCAATTCCTGCCGACGCATTATTTCACCTATGCCGTCGATTACGACGGCGACGGGCATCGCAATCTCCTGCGCAGCCCGGAGGACGTGATCGGCTCGACCGCCAACTACATCGCCAACGGGTTGAAATGGCGCCGCGGCGAACCCTGGCTGCAGGAGGTGCGCGTGCCGCCAAATCTGCCCTGGGATCAGGCCGACCTCACCATCCAGTTGCCGCGCTCGAAATGGGCGCAGCTCGGCGTGACCTATCCGGACGGCAAGGCCTTGCCGTCGGACGATCTGCCGGCCTCGGTGCTGCTGCCGATGGGGCGCACCGGACCGGCGTTTCTCGCCTACGCCAATTTCGCTGCTTACACCGAGTGGAATAATTCGCTGATCTATTCGACCACGGCGGGCTATCTCGCGACCCGCATCGCGGGTGCGGCGCCGATGCGTCGCCCGGCAGCGCCAGTCGTGCAACTGCCGTTCACCGAATTGCGCGAGCTGCAACAGCTTCTGGTGCGCGCCGGCTTCAACGTCGGCAAGGTCGACGGCGTGATGGGCCAGCAAAGCCGCAGCGCCGTCAAGGCGATGCAGATCAAATACGGCCTGCCCGCGGATTCCTGGCCCACGGCCGAATTGCTGGCGCGGATGCGCGGTCCACGCGCGCAACCGCCTGCGCCGGGAGCGGCGGCGGAGCGGTAGGTCTATCGAATCTTCATCTTCTTCACCTCTCGCAAAGGCAGAGGTGAAGGGTCCATCCTCGCAGTACTTCAACTTAAAGCGATCACGCCCTGGAATATTCGACTATCACCGGTCCGCCCAAGCGTTGTATTTCACCTGCCGCGGCCCCATCTCGAGCAACGTCTGTCCTGCCATAACGCGCCAACTCGACAAAACTTCCTCAACTCGAAAAGAGCATCACATGTCCTTCTATGACGCCACCGTTCCGGCCTTCCAGCAGATTCTCGGCGCCCTCTCGGGCATCCTCACCAAGGCCGAGGCGCATTGCACGGCGAAGAATATCCAGCCCGACGTGCTGCTCGGCGCGCGGCTCTATCCGGACATGCTGCCGCTGTCGCGCCAGATCCAGCTCGCCTGCGATTTCGCCGGCAAGGGTTGCGCGCGCCTGGCACACATCGAGGTGCCATCCACGCCCGACACCGAAAAGACTTTTGACGAGTTGCGGCAGCGGCTGGCCAGGACCGGCGATTACCTGAAAACGTTCAAGCCCGCGCAATTCGAGGGCGCCGACGCGCGCGAAGTCACGTTCCCGATCGGCCCCAACAACAGCCTGACGCTGCCCGGTCAGCAATTCCTCAGCCGCTTCGCCTTCCCGAACTTCTACTTCCACGCCGCCACCGCCCACGGCATTCTCCGGCATAGTGGCGTGGAAATCGGCAAGCGCGATTTTCTCGGCGTGAGCTGAGATATCGTCCGGTTGTCTTTGAGACGCGAAGGCGCCGTGCTTCGTCATGGCCGGGCTTGTCCCGGCCATGCACGTTCTTCACGTAAGCTCAACAAAGACGTGGATGCCCGGCACAAGGCTGCACAAGGCCGGGCATGATGAGCTTAGCCGGAAGCGAACCCCTCGGTAAATTTATCCACACAGCTACCTGCCAGTAGAATACTCGTGCTGCGCCGTTGCTGATCCGAATGAATCATTTTCATGCCAGTCCACTCGCAAAATCCTGATCGCCGGCGGCCTTGCCGCGCGCGGTTGCAGTGCACATGTGAAACGCGCCTAACAGTTTCGTTGCCAATTTCCCGCCATTTACCGGAACAGCAAAAATGAGCACACCGACCAAACTCTTCGAGCCGTACAAACTTGGCCCGATCACGCTGCCGAATCGCCTTGTGATGGCCCCCCTGACCCGCAATCGTGCGGTCGAAGGCATGGTGCCCAGTCCGCTGGCGACCGAATATTACGGGCAGCGCGCCTCCGCAGGCTTGCTGATCACCGAAGCGAGCCAGGTCTCGCAGCAGGGCCAGGGTTATCAGGATACGCCCGGCATTTATTCGAAAGAGCAGGTCGCAGGCTGGCGCAAGGTGACGGACCGCGTGCATGCGCGGGGCGGACGCATCTTCATCCAGCTCTGGCATGTCGGCCGCGTTTCGCACACCTTGCTGCAGGTCAATAACGGCGCGCCGGTCGCGCCCTCCGCGATCCGCGCCAAGGGCAAGACCTTTGTGAACGGCACCTTTACCGATATTTCCGAGCCACGCGCGCTGGCGCTGGAGGAAATTCCGGGCATCATCGAAAGCTTCAAGCGGGGCACCGCGAATGCGCTGGCCGCCGGATTCGACGGCGTCGAAATCCATGGCGCCAACGGCTATCTGCTGGATCAATTCGCCAAGGACGGCACCAACAAGCGCACCGACGCCTATGGCGGCCCGATCGAGAACCGCGCCCGGCTGATGCTCGAAGTCTCCAAGGTCGTCAGCGCGGAAGCGGGCGCGGAGCGAACCGGCATCCGGATTTCACCGGTGACGCCGGCCAACGACGTCTCCGACAGCAACCCGCAGCCGCTGTTCGATTATATCGTCGATCATCTCAACGCGCTGAAGCTGAGCTACATCCACGTCATCGAAGGCGCGACCGGCGGCCCGCGCGACATCGCGCCGTTCGATTACGGCTCGCTGCGCAAGCGCTTCAAGGGCGCCTATATGGCCAACAACGGCTATGATTTCGATCTCGCCACCAAGGTGCTGGCGGCCAACCAGGCCGACCTGATCGCGTTCGGAAAGCCGTTCATTTCGAATCCGGATCTGGTCGAACGCCTGCGGCGCGGCACGCCGCTCAACGAACCCGACAAGGCCACGTTCTACGGCGGCGGCGCCAAGGGCTATACGGACTACCCGGCGCTCGGCGAAGCGCTGGATGCGGCGCAGTAGGGAGCAGGAAGGCCTGCTCTCTCAATATCGTCATTCCGGGGCGCGTAGCGCGAGCCCGGAATGACGATTGAATAGAACCCGCGCCCGCCCCTTCCTTGCAGGCCGGCGTCGTTGCTCTAATGTGCCTGACATGAGTCAGACTACCGCCGAGGACATCGTTCGTCGCGCCACCGCGGCTTTTAATGCCGGCCGGCCTGACGCGGCGCGCGCCCTTTGCGAACAGGGCCTGACCCGCCGGCCCGACGATCCCATGCTGCATCATCTTCTGGCCGCCGTGCTGTTTTCCCGAGGCGAGATGGAGACAGCCAGAAGCCACGTCAAAACCAGTCTTACGAAACGGCCCGACAACGCCGCAGCGCAGTTGCTCGCGGCGCGGGTCGCGCGCGCGGCCGGCGATTTCGTCGATGCGCTGTCGCATCTCGATCGGGTGATCGCGATAGCGCCGCAACGCGAGGCCTTTCTCGAAAAGGCCCGAACGCTCGATCAGGCGGCTCTCCAACGGCCGGACCTTCGGCCGCAGGCGCGTGAGGCCTGGCGGGCCATTCTGCAGGTAATTCCAAAACATCCGGAAGCCGCGGCGCGGCTGGGGCGGCTGGCCTTCGAGGATGGCGACCTCGCCCTTGCGGCATCGATGCTCGAACACGCCGTGACAGGCGAGGTGCCGGCGTCGGTCTGGTTCGATCTCGGCCTCGTCCGCCAGGATCTGCACGACCGTGCCGGTGCCGCCAGCGCCTATCGCCGGGCGATCGAACTCAAGCCTGATTACACGGAAGCCGCGCTCAATCTCGGTGTCGTGCTGCAGGAATCCGGCGATCTCGACGGCGCCATGCGCGCCTACGCGCAAGCCTATCGTCTGCGGCCGCAGAGCTTCGGCACTATCGCGATGGCGCTGACATCGGCGCCGCATGGCCGGTTGTGGCTCGACGAGGCGGCGCTGCGCCGCGCATTAGAGCCCGATCGGTTCTGATTAAATCAGAACCGAGGCTCTAATCTTTTGTTTGACGCGTTTTCTTCACGCGAACCGGCATCCACTTCGCTCGAAAACGCTCTAGTTGGATGAGCGCCCCCTTCGCGCGCGAAAACGCTTGCGGTAAACGCCGGGACTGGCCAGCACTTCGGCCACCGTCGTCTCATAGGCGGCCTTGTTGGTTTCATCAAAGCATTCGAATTCGAGCTGCGATGCCGCGCGCGGGACCGCGAAGCATTGCGCCACCGGCGTGCCCTTTGGAAGCACGCCCGAAAAATCCGGCCGCAGCCAGACCGCCGGAAAATTGATCCCGCCGTCGTGAAAGCGATCGGCGTCCACCAATCCCGAGATTAAGCGAAACGGCAGGTCGTCGCGATTGACCGGATGCGTGGCAAACAGCGACCAGCCGGGCTCGAGCTCGATGGTCCAGAAGCTGTTGAATTTGATTGCGGCCTGTCCGTCCCGCGCGAAGGGCGCATCGGGGAATTGCGCCGCGACGTGAAAGCTCAAGGGCGCACGCGGATGGCCTGAGGTCAACGGCTCCGGAATATCCCAGGCCCACGAAAACGACCCGCTGTTGACCGTGATGTCGCAGGACAGCAGGATCAACACGCCATAGGCCATCGCGTCCACAAAGGGCGGGCATTGCTTCACGGTACGGATTTCGCGGCCGTGGATTTCCGAAGCCGCTTTCGCCGGCATGGCGCGAAGCCAGTCGGGCAGCGCACTGCGCGCCGCAACCGGCCGCGGCAGATAATCTGACAAGGCCGGATCGCAACGAAAGATCATGCGCATGGCGGGCTCCTTGGGCTGTCACGCACCATGGTGCGGCGGCGGCGGGTCATGGTCAATATTGGCGCGCCGTCATTGCGAGCGAAGCGAAGCAATCCAGCGCCGCGCCAACAGTATGGATTGCTTCGTCGCGGAGCCTGTCATCGGGCGCGCATTCGCGCGACCCGTCGGCTCCCTTGCGCAAACGCTTCGCGTTTGTCGCAGGCAATGACGGCAGGAAAAAAAGGCCGGGATCGCTCCCGGCCTTTTACTACGGTTCGCGCGGATGGCCGGGTCAAGCCCGGCCAAGACGATGGTGGAGACCTCAGTTCGAAGCGCGCTTCGGGGGCGAGGCCGGCCACGACTTGATCAGGGTGTCGTAGTCGACGGTTTCGCCCTTCGGCTTTTCGTTCGCCAGCTTGCGCTGGGGCGCGATGTTGCCGTCCTTGGCCGACTTGGCGAACCAGTACTCGGCCGTCTCCTTCTTGTTGAGCTTCGGTCCGCAGGCGCCCTGCACGCCGGATTTCTCCAGACGCTCCATCACCGAGTCCTGCGCTGCGGCCAGCGAATCCATCGCCGCCTGCGGGGTCTTCGCACCGGACGACGCATCGCCGATGTTCTGCCACCACAATTGCGCCAGCTTCGGATAATCCGGCACGTTGTTGCCGGTCGGGGTCCACTGCACGCGCGCGGGCGAGCGGTAGAACTCGATCAGCCCGCCGAGTTTCGGCGCGCGCTCGGTGAACGACTTGTCCCAGATATCGGACTCACGGATGAAGGTGAGACCGACATGGCTCTTCTTCAGGCTCACGGTCTTGGAGACGATGAACTGTTGATAGAGCCAGGCCGCCTTGCGGCGGTCGACAGGGGTGGATTTCAGCAGCGTCAGCGAACCCACGTCCTGGTAGCCGAGCTTCATGCCGTCCTTCCAGTAGGAACCATGCGGCGACGGCGCCATGCGCCACTTCGGCGTACCGTCCGCATTCATGACCGGCAGACCGGGCTTCACCATGTCGGCGGTGAAGGCGGTGTACCAGAAGATCTGCTGGGCGATATTGCCTTGCGACGGC
>Ga0210400_10002034_pt1 | contig 19271 bp, 19 predicted proteins | sample IncBWH26MmetaG_FD_155456 | JGI IMG/M metagenome (GOLD analysis project Ga0210400, IMG submission 155456) | Forest soil microbial communities from Barre Woods Harvard Forest LTER site, Petersham, Massachusetts, United States - Inc-BW-H-26-M | ecosystem: Environmental > Terrestrial > Soil >...
CAATTTCGGGATTAAAATAAACAGCCGCGCCCTTCCATAGTTTTCTTCCCAGAAAAAATGTAGAGGTAAGGGAAAGAGCGTGTTCGGCAGTGTCCTGCAAACTGTTTTTTCCGCTGTACAAAGCGTTAAAACCCGGATGCGCCTGCATAATTGTGGTCAACTGGAAATGATAACTCCATTTCTCAACCGAATCAAATTTATTTTCATTAATACCTAAATGATGCGTTTCTCCGTCTTTACCCTGCGCACTTAACTTAGTTGAAAACCAGAGAATAGCAAAAATTGCAACTATAATTCGGGTACCGGAGGATTTATATGATAAAACATTTTTCACAAAGGCGCAAATGTACTATTTAATTAAATTACTCATTAATAAAACTACTCATTTTCATTTTTAACAAAATTTATTGGTGCGGCAATTAAACTTTGGTATACTTTAGTGCATCAAAACAAAAAAATTTAACCTATGAAAAAAATTCACAAAACACTTTTAGCCTCCGCAATTATTGCTATGGCATTTACTTCTTGTACGAAAACAGGCCCTACCGGCCCCGCGGGCGCTACCGGAGCTACCGGTTCAACCGGGCCTAACCTGAGCGGTACACTTGAAGGATATGTTGATTTATTTGACCAATACGGCGATTTAATGACACCGGCTACGGGGGTTCATATTACCATTCCCTCCCTTACATCGGTTCATGATTCAACTACTTCATCCGGCATGTTTCAAATTCCGAACCTTACTACGGGTACTTACGAACTTGATTTTAACAAAACAGGTTACGGCACAACAAAAGTTAATTCTTTAAACTTTACAGGTGGTGGTACACAATATATACAAGCCCACGTACAACTGACACAAGTTCCTTCTTTTTCTTTAACGAGTATCGCAGTAGCTACTTCAACCGTTGCTACAAATCCGGCTGTTACGGTTACGGTTACACCCGGAAGTAGCGACACAAAAGCGCGCAAGGCAATTATTTTCTTCGGCAACGCAAGCACAGTATCGTATACTCCCGGAAATTATTCTGGATTTCAGGTGATAAATATTCCTGCCACATCAACTGCTGTAACAACTAATATTGTGGCCAGTGCAACTTTGTATCCGGCCGGGGCAACTTCAGGAAGCACATTGTATTTAATCGCTTATCCGATTTCGTATAACAGCGGCGCTTCAACATATGCAGATATTGCAACAGGAAAGACTGTTTTCAATAATCTTTTAACTACATCACCTGTAGCAACACAAACAGTGGTTGTTCCTTAAAAAGATTACCATAAAATTTACAGAGGGAAGCTTCCGGCTTCCCTTTTTTTTGCCTTAATTTGTGAATGAAAAAATTTGCTCTTCTTTATTTTTTGTTTGCAGCCTGCAGCCCTGAAGACCTCAGTAGAAAAGCAACCGAAGAAATTATGGCAACCGACAAGGCCATGAGTAAAACTGCCAGTGAAATTGGATTTAACCACGCGCTTTTACATTATTCCGGCGATGGTTTTGTGAAATTCAATAACAATGCTTATCCCATAATCGGCAAATTGGCTTTTGCCGAAAAAATTATGGCAAAAAAAGAAATTACTTCTTTAACCTGGGAACCTGTTGAGGCGGAAGCTTCCTCATCGGGCGATTTAGGTTTTAGCTGGGGAAACTGGAAATACGTCACACCCGATACTACTTATTACGGCAATTATTTTTCGGCCTGGAAAAAAATAAAAAGCGGGGCATGGGCTTTGGTACTGGACGGAGGAAATGATACACCGCAACCTAAATAATTTACAGTCTTGAAACTCGTTTTCGCCACACATAACAAAAATAAATTACAGGAAATACAATTGCTTTTACCAAAAAGTATGGAACTTATTTCGTTAAGCGATTTAAATGTAACCGAAGAAATTCCCGAAACGGCTGATACTTTAAAAGGCAACGCGCTTTTAAAAGCAAAATACGTTTACGATAAATTTAAGTTAAATTGTTTTGCCGACGACAGCGGACTGGAAGTTGAAGCATTAGGAGGTGCGCCCGGAGTTTATTCAGCACGATATGCGGGCCCGGCACAAGTTGCAGCTGATAATATGCAAAAACTTTTAAGCGAACTGAAAGGTAAAACCAATCGGAAAGCCTGTTTTAAAACCGTTATTTCCCTCTTATTAAACGGACGCGAATGCTTTTTTGAAGGGAAGATTGACGGCAAAGTTACCAACGAACAACAAGGCACACAGGGCTTTGGCTACGACCCGGTATTTATGCCCGATGGTTATAACGTCACCTTTGCCAGAATGGAAATCAGTCAAAAAAACAAGATTAGTCATCGCGCCCTGGCTGTGAATAAGTTGGTTGATTTCTTAAAGAATCAGCCGCTTTAATTAATCCCCTTACTTTTACCTTTGAATTGGTTAATTTTGTACTTGTTTTATGGTTGAAAAAATAAAAGTAGGAATTGTATTCGGAGGTGTTTCAAAAGAGCGTGAAGTTTCTTTTGCGGGCGGAAGAACCGTTTACGACAATTTAAACAAATCGCTTTTTGAAGCAATACCTGTATTCGTTGACAGCTTTAATAATTTTGTGCTGCTCGATTGGCAATACATTTACAAAGGTTCTATACGCGATTTTTATCCTCCTGTTGAATTTCTTCCTGTAAACAATACACAATTTCAGCTTTACGCTGAAAACCTGGGCGATTTAAACGCTGAACACCAAAATAAACTCATTGAGAAAATCGGCAAAAAAATAAAACCGGAAGAACTTCACAGTTTAATTGATATCGCATTTTTATGTTTGCACGGCCCATACGGAGAGGACGGAAAAATTCAGGGCTTTCTGGAATATTTAAAAATTCCCTATACCGGCTCGGGTATTTTATCTTCGGCCATTGGCATTAACAAAGCAGTACAAAAACAATTTATGATTAACGCCGGTTTTAACAGCCCTGGTGTAATGGCTGTTACCCGCGAGAATTTTTTAGGTGGAAATTGCGAAACTCTGTATGCCGAGGTAAAAGAAAAAATAAAATTCCCTTTAGTTGTAAAACCCGCAAATCAGGGCTCATCTATTGGTATAAGCATTTTAATGTTTGAGAACGAAATGGCCTTTATGGACGCCGTTGAAAAAGCTTTATTTGCAAAATGGATTGAAGCCGGAGAGTGGAACAAACTGAATGATGAAAGAAAATTTGAATTAATCCGCACCTTGTCCGACATACGCGAAGGAATAGGCATGCCCGTTAAAGCCGGCGATAAAATTATTTACGACCCCAATAAATTAATTGAGTTTTTAAACTCTGAATTAAAAACAAAACCGGGTGTTGTCCTTGAATCATTAGACGGCGAAGGCCTTGTTTTAATTGAAGGATTTATTGAAGGGCGCGAATTCAGTTGCATTGTACTGGAAGATGAAAACGGAAAAGCGATTGCCCTGCCTCCTACCGAAATTAAAAAAGGGAAAGAATTATTTGATTACAGAAGTAAGTACTTACCCGGATTATCAAGAAAAATAACGCCGATTGATTTGCCTGCTGCGCAAATAAATAAAATACGAAAAGATTGCGAAGATTTATTTTCTGCGCTACGATTTGATGTTTACGCGCGTATTGACGGATTTATAACTAAAGAAGGGAAAGTTTTTTTAAATGACCCTAACACAACGTCAGGCATGATGCCTTCATCTTTCTTTTTTCATCAGGCTGCCGAGATTGGCTTAAACCCCTCGCAATTTTTAACTTACATCATACATACCTCGCTTGTAAAACGCATTAAACAAAGTAATGGTGCAAATTTATATAACGGAATAATGAACCGCCTTGAGAGTTTAATCAATAAAGATAAATCGGCGGTAAAAAATAAAACCCGCGTAGCAGTTATTTTTGGTGGTTACTCGAGTGAAAGACATATTTCGGTTGAGAGCGGAAGGAATATTTATGAGAAACTTTCTTCTTCCGAAAAATATGCTCCGATTCCCGTTTTCCTTACAGGGAATAATGACAATCATATTTTGTACCAGGTGCCCATTAATATTTTATTGAAAGATAATGCCGACGATATTAAAGAAAAAATTGAAAAATATTTAGTGCATCCCGTTGTGAAAGAAATTATTGAACAATGCCATCACATCACCGAAAAATTTTCTTCGGCCGATATATTGGCAAAACCTGAAATTCTGACCTACAAAGACCTTGCTAAAAAAGTCGATGCCGTGTTCATTGCTCTGCACGGACGCCCCGGAGAAGACGGAAACGTGCAGGAAAAACTGGAAAAATTTGGCCTGCCTTATAACGGCTCCGGCAAAGCAAGTTCAGAGATTACTATTAATAAATATGTTACCAACGAAATACTAAAACAAAACGGCATGTTGGTGGCCGAACATATTTTAGTAAGCGAAGAGGATTGGAAGAACAAGAAAACCGAAGTTGAAAAAACAATTTCCGAAAAAATAAAATACCCGCTCATTGCAAAACCGGTTGATGATGGTTGCAGCAGCGCTGTAAAAAAAATACGGAATTTCGCCGAGTTTGAGGCTTTTGCCAAGTTAATTTTCAGAAATACAGAGCTGTTGGATAAACAAGCATCTGAAATTCTTCATATAAAAGACAAAGAAGAATTTCCACGTAAGAATGTAATTTTAGTGGAAGAACTTATTTCTAAAAAAGATGCTCAACACTTTTTAGAAATCACCGGCGGTATGCTTACCAAATATAATAACAAAGGAGAAGTAGAATACGAAGTATTTGAAGCCAGCGAAGCTTTAAGCGGTGGTGATGTATTGAGTTTGGAAGAAAAATTTTTAGCGGGACAAGGACAAAACATTACACCTGCGCGCTACGCCCAAGATGCAAAAGATCGCCAAATAATTTCAGACCAGGTAAAAGCAGAATTAAAAAAAGCTGCTTACGCTTTAAAAGTTACGGGTTATTGCAGAATAGATGCCTTTGTGCGTGTGTTTGAAAATTGCCGTACCGAAATTATTTTTGTAGAAGTAAACTCTTTACCGGGTATGACCCCGGCTACTTGTATATTCCATCAGGCAGCTATTAATCATTACAAGCCTTATGAATTTATTGATAAAATATTAGAGTTTGGCTTTGAAAGGTTGAAGATTAAAGTACCAGCGTAAAATTATTTCTAAAAATTGCGAGTTTAACTATACTCAAAATCTTTTCGCGCACCCCGACTCCGCAAGATTTTACAGAATAATTTTTTTACTTAGCACTATTCACTAAAAATTTTCCTTTTTTAACAGCATTGGTTCCAACCATTACCGTATAAAAATAAACACCCGAAGGTAATTTTGTTTTTACGGAAGTAGAAGCGCCTTCAAGGTTGTGTGTTTCCAATAATTTTCCTTCTTCGTTGTACAACATTATTTTTCCTTGCTGAATATTACCTTCGGTCTTAACTGTAAACTCGCCGTTAGTAACCGGATTCGGATAAAGATCAATACTGTACGCGGTTGCAACAATTTGGTTAATGCTGTTGGCACTAACAGTTATCATGCCTTTCATGCCCATACTGGCCATGTGATTGGCGCACCCGTAATAAATATTCGCAGCGGTGGTGACAGTGAAAGTATAGGAAGCAGTTTTTGTTCCCTATCCTCCGCTAACCGGAGTAGGAGTATTCGCGTTCCAATTAGTTTGGTCAACCTGTACAAGCGGGTGCGTAGTACTTGCCTGAATGGTAACCACATCACCGACAACTGCGGTTGTAGCATTAGGACTATAAGTAAAACCGCTGATGGTAATATTAATGTTTGCAGAAAATGCCGTTTGAAAAGCCAGAAACAGCAAAAAGGCTAATGTAATTGTAGTTTTTTTCATGTTGTGTGGGTTTAATTTTAATCTAAATTAGAAAAAAAACCAAACTACGCAATATAATATGTAGAATTTATAACAGCTCAGTCTTTAATGAATTTTTTAACATCTAAAACGTTTTCAGATTTAATCCGTACGGAGTACAAGCCCTTACTTAAATTTTCAATTGGAATAGAAATATATTTTTGCGAATTATTGAATATTCCTGCTTTTACAAGATTTCCAAGCATGTCAAAAATTTCTATGCTTACATTATTTTTTTGTTCAATCAACTCAATAAAAATATAATTGGAAGCAGGGTTCGGATAAATTTTTACCGGCAATTGATGATTTGCGTTTTCCTGTATTCCAACTCCGCCAAGACTTAAACAGGAAGGAAAGCTTTGTGTATCAAACCATCTTTTAACGCGTATGTTATCCTGTTGCGCGCGCGTAAGTACACAAACTGCATTCGAATCACAATTAACTGAATCTTGCGAAAAAACAAAAGCGCAGTCAAATTCATAGCTTCCGCCGGGTTGCATAGTAAAAGGCCCAACACCTGTTAAAAAACGCATATCATTTTTTACAACGCCTGCTTGCTGTTGAGTCCAACCTGTTGTACCAAAACTACCGGGAGGAAGAATCGGATTTGCGATAGAGCCTCCCATACTAATTCCGTAGGGATCAGAATTACCTAAAAATAAATGATTACATCTTGGATTAGTCTGGTTTGTACCATTACCTCCATAGGTTAAATGAGTGCCGTCTCTCCATTTCCCTTCCATAAAATTATAGTATTGTTGCGGCGAATTTGTAAACGGGTTACCAGACTGAGGATCACCTGTGTTCGTATAATAAGTAAATGTATGCATCAGGCATTTTTCATTGGCTTCATCAATCACGCCATTGTTATTATTGTCTATACCATCACTCGGATTTGCTGATGGGCCATTTAAAATATTGCAGGCAAATATGGGGAGATTTGTATGATACCCTGTCATACCATTTGCATCTTCATCATAGTTATCTCCGTTTAATGTATATCCGTAATTATTCATTACATCACAACCTATGTAATCATCAAGGTAATATCCTAAATCAGTATCCATCCAGTTTGAAATATAACACGAATCATATTTGTTTGCAGAACGATTGATAATTTTATAATTGTAAAAAGTGGTATAGTTCAGAACTTTGTTACTATCCGTAATATTAGGACATACATACGCATAGGCCCTTGCATGCACTTCAATACCCATATTGTAAGATGCCGTTTCCGAATGTTTTGCGCCATTATCATTAAAAATCCACCAAATCATTTGGTCGCCTTTAATTAAAGGATAATCTCCGTCATGAATCGGGTCATAAATACCATTACCGTTTACATCCACAAAAGGCGCGAGTCTTCTTGAATAAGCTCCGTGTCCGTGTGCGGGCCAACTTAAAATATTAGGATGGGGAATAAATGTTCCGTTTTGTACATTGCCGGCATTCCAGTTGTAAATAAAATTAGCAATATCAAAACGATTTATTTTCCAAACCCGGTTAAAAGCGTTTTGTGTATTTACATCAATCGTATCTTTTATGGTGTCAAGAGGGCCAGGCCAAAAATCTATGCCGTTTTGCCTGTAAGTCATTGCACCCATGTGCAAAGCGCCATTATGATAACCACCAATCCACAGAGAAGCTGCTTTCAAGGGTGATGATTTAGAATTTGCCGGAACAAAATACTTACTACCCTGTAAATCCCATCCTAAATCATCATTCGAATTTATTAGAGCCTTTACATTATTAATATCCAGGTAATCTGAATTATTTTGGTTTATTGTCGAGACTCCCGGTAAAGAAGTATCAAATGAAAAAAGGAAAGCAGTGAGACCACTTACATCAACATAAAACACTTTATTAATAATCGGATCATACCCAAAAACGTTATAATTAAAGGTAGGAGATTTACTGCACCCCGCCACATATCCATAAATATTGACGGAATTGTTAATTACCTCCAAAGAGCCTTTTTGAATAGAACCAAAAGGGCCAAATAAGTCTGAATGGTGACTGGAAAAGAATACACCGCCATTAGGGCCTTTACCAATACTATAAGTTTTTACAGGCCAACCGACTCCGGTTGGTGTACCATATGCCTGAGTCATGGTAAAAAAGTTAGTATTATCATATTTAATCACTCCATGATGATTTGTGCCTAACCATTTATTATTCTGCGAATCTATATAAATGCATAAAACTGAATCAGAACCCAACCCACCTAAATTATAAAAGTAAGTAAACCCTGATCCATAAAATTTTTCTAACCCACCTTTGTTACCTAACCAAACCGATGAAGTACTTTCATAGGCAATTGAATAAATAGTATCATGTGACAACCCATTTATTGAATGATTATAATTTATAAAAGAAGTTCCGTTAAAAATTGATAATCCTTTACAAGTGCCTACATAAATATTACCACCGCCTGCAGCTAAACTTACTATAGTATCTGAAATCAAGGTTGAGTTTGAATGAGAATATTGAGAAACTAGATTCGTGTCTTGAAAAACATAAATTCCGTAATCTGTTCCAACCCAAATGTTGTTCAATCCATCTACGGTTAAGGCATTTACTTTTCTATTAGGGATTATTATAGAAGGAATCTTCCACCAGGAAGTGCCGTTATATCTTACTAATTGCATCGAAGAGCCATTTCCAGAATTAAACCCAATCCATTTATTTCCATTATTGTCAATCGTAAAAGAACTTCGTTTTATCGGACTTCCTCCTGTGTTACACGGATACATTGTCACACCATATCCCCAATAGCTTTGTGAAACAAGTTTAATTTTTAGAATAATAAGTAGAAGTACTATCAGTAAGCGTATATTTGTTTTCATACCTTTAGTTTTAGTACTGCTAATTTAAGCTGCATTTTCCGCCTTAAAAGGCCTTTTTGGTATCTGGCGGCTTTTAACACATAAGTGGTTATTAAATTCCTACGTCCTCTTTTTGTTAAATAAGCAGAAAATGATAAATTTGAACAAAATCTTATTTATGTCACAAGATAGTCATCATCAAGAATCGCCGAAGAGAGTTTACTTTGGTATACCCATTGCATTTGCTTTAACGTTTTGGTTTGTAGTATTTCTTTGCTTAAAAGCATGCGACGGCCCTAAAGAACAGGGTTGCTGCAAAGAAGGCGGAGAATGCACAAAAGAATGCATGGAAAAATGCAAAGCAGAAGGTAAAGAGTGCGCCAAAGCCTGCGAAGAGAAAATGGAAGGAAAGGCCGAAGAGAAAAAAGCAGAATCTGCAGCCGAAGAAAAGAAAGAAAGCGTAACAGAAGAGAAAAAAGAAGGCGAAGTTAAAGAAGGTGAAAAACCTACTGAAGAAAAGAAAGAGGCCGGGGGCCATCACTAAACTTTCAGTTGCTTGTTATCGTAAAGCCATTTGGCTTTTTGTATAGCCGCCACACTGATTGCATCGGTAATTTTACCCTGCATACATAATTCAAAAGCTTCATTAAGGTGAAGCTTTTTTATTTGCAGCACTTCGCTCTCCTCGGGCTCGGCTTCTTCAAATGATAAATCGGTTGCCAGGTATGTTATAGCTAATTCATCAGTTGCGGAGTTACTTAAATGCAAACGCATCAATTCCGTATAATTTTTCGCCACAATACCTACTTCCTCTTTTAATTCGCGCTGCGCGGATTCAACAGGATTTACATCCGGCTTTCCTCCTCCTTCGGGAATTTCCCAACTGTATTCATTAACGGGGTAACGATACTGTCCTACCAACCAAATATTATATTCTTTGTCGATTGCCAAAATACCAATGGCCAAATTTTTAAAATGTACCACACTGTAAATAGCAGGATTGCCGGCAGGATTAAGTACATCGCTTTTGCTGACTTTAATCCATGCCGACTCGTAAACAGTTTCTGTAGTTTTAGTTAGCCAGGGGTTTTTGGTAAGGTCGGGACTGCTCATTTTCTCACAAGGTTTTTTTCACGCAGAGATGCAAGGCATGTGAAGAGTTCAGGCAATTATTTCTTTGCGCTCTTTGCGTCTCTACGTGCAAAAGGCTGTTATGCAGTAACAAAAGATTTAATAATAGATTCGAAAAGAAATTTTCCATCCTCGTTAAATAATTCTTTGTCGGCAGCGCGTTCGGGATGCGGCATCATACCGAATACGTTCTTGCCTGCATTGCAAACGCCTGCAATATTTTCTAGAGACCCGTTTGGGTTAGCTTCGTCTGTAACATTTCCGCTCTCATCGCAATACTGAAAAAGAATCTGATTATTACCATGCAACGATTTTAACGTTTTTGCATCGGTAAAATAATTTCCTTCGCCATGCGCGATAGGAATTTTCAGGGCTTTATTCTTCGGAATAGCATTAGTTAAAATGCTATCAGTATTAACCGCCTTTATAAAAACATTTTTGCAGGAAAATTTACGGCTGGTATTGAGTAATAATGCCCCGGGCAATAAACCCGCTTCGCACAAAATCTGGAAACCATTGCATACGCCCAATAAAAATCCGCCTTTAGCCGCGTGCTCCGCAACTTTTTCCATGATGGGAGAAAAGCGTGCAATGGCGCCCGAACGTAAATAATCTCCATAGGAAAAACCACCGGGCAATATAATGGCATCGCAGCCCTGCAAATCTTTATCCTTATGCCACAATTTTACAGTTTCTTGTTTCATGATGTGCTGTAATACATAAACCATATCCTCATCACAATTAGACCCCGGGAAAACAACTACTCCGAATTTCATTTGTTTTTTATTTTTAGTTTTTGTCAAATGGTATAATCATCATTGGTTCTTGTTTTTTTATTGAATGATGATTATTTCATTTTTTTTAAATTTTAATCGTGTTTATTTCTGCGTGCTGAAGTATACTTACAATAAGTACCGCTACAAGTAAGAATAATAAAATTTCCGCTAAAATACGCCTTTTTGCGCTGCCAAAATAAATTCCGGTAAACAAACTGAGGGGCATAACCGCCATTTGTGCCGTAAAAACATAGTGGTTATTAGTTATAAACATTGCACCAACACAAGGGATAAGTGACCACATAAAAACCGTGAGAGCCTTTTGAGTTTTCATTTTGCTGGATATACTCTTGCCAAAAAAATAAATCCCGGTAAATAAAATTATAAGTACCGTGGTAAAATTTATTAAAAAACTTCCGTTGTAATACTTCGGCAACGAAGGCCGTTGAAACGAGTTTAAGATATCTTGAACCGGTTTTCGGAGAGACTGATCGCATAAAAAAAGAACCGTATAATAAAACAGGTAAGGCAGTCCTATACCAACGATAACAAGACTGTATTCCCTGGTATTAAAAGGCCTTAAAACTCCGAGACAAATAAATCCCAAAGCAAAAAACATCCAATACGGCGGGTATAAAATTACTGCACAGCTCAGGCAAAAAGCCCCGTTAAAAACTCCGGGCGCTGCACGCTCTATCCTGTAGGTAGAAATAAACATTTGGTAAGAAAGTGTCAGCAGCAATTGCGCAAACAGTTGCGGATGCAAAGGATTTTCCTGCAAAGAATAAGCAAAATACAGTCCCAATAAAAAAGCGGGCACATGATTGTTTTTTTCAACCAGTTCCTGCGATGATAAAACATAATCAAACAAAACAACGTTGGCTACTAACAATAAAACTCCGGCCGCTTTAAACCAAATTGCATTAAAAAAAGAATAATCCGTTCCGTTAAATAAAAAAGACGCCGCGCTATTGGCAAAAACAGAAATATGATTAACCGAAAAACTAACCGCGAAGAGCCCTGTTAAAACTGAAAAAACAAAGAGGTATACCCGGGCACGGTAATCGTTAATTTTTAATGTGCGTAAAATCATGCCCGGATATTGAAAATACTTTTATATTTGTACAAACTTACAAAAATAACCACCATGACTTGGACAGCATTTTGGAACGGCATAGCAGCATTTTTTGAATTTTGCTTTAAAATTTTAAAGAAACTTGGTAACAACACCAATGCCGTTGTTTGGGTAATAATTATCGTTTTACTTGCCTACTGGACTCTTCAGTTACATAAGCACGGTAAAGAAGCCAAAGAAAAAGGCACTCTTATATAACTGATAAACAGAACTTTTTAATTTATTTAAATCCTCCGCAGGCTGTAACGCAACGGGGGATTTTTCTTTTTCACAAGCTTTAAAAAATGGTTTTTTGAGGCTGTTTTGTTTGTATTTTTGCGCTCTGCCAAACCGTGGAAGAAATCCAAACCGAAATACCTGTTCAGGAAGTAAACCAACCCATAACGGTTAGCTACAATAAAGTACAGGGCTTTATAAAACTTACCAAATTCAGGTTATCATTTTTAGTCGTGTTATCGGCTGTTATAAGTTATTTTACGATCACTGCAGAAGTAAACATCACAAAACTTATAGGAATAATCGCAGGCGGATTTTTAGTTACCGGCGCGGCAAACGGCTTCAACCAAATCATTGAAAGAAATTTAGATAAACTAATGGCACGTACCGGCAGTCGCCCTTTACCGCAAAATATTCTAACCAAATCCGAAGCTTTTATATTTTGTAGTCTGTTGGTTTTCGGAGGAATTTTTATTTTGAGTTTTTATGTAAATATGTTATCCGGTTTATTGGGCGCTTTATCCGTTTTACTTTACGCGGGGGTTTATACTCCTCTTAAAAGAAGGACGCCTTTTTCAGTTTTTGTGGGCGCTTTTCCGGGAGCGATACCAACATTAATCGGCGCGGTTGCCGGTAGCGATGGTTTTGGCGAATTTACTTTTCACGCATGGCTATTATTTGCTGTGCAATTTATGTGGCAGTTCCCTCACTTCTGGGCCATAGCCTGGGTTAGCCACGACGATTATAAAAAAGCCGGTTTTTTTATGCTTCCTTCATTGGGAGGGCGTGATAAAAGCAGCGCGTTTCAGATTGTTGTTTATACTATATTTCTTATTCCCGTAAGTTTGTTGCCGCAAATTTTTGATTTGGCAAATTTAGTGTCGGGCCTTTTTGTTTTCCTTTTCGGTTTCTTCTTTTTGCTGCAGGCAATTACACTTTACCTTAAAATGGATTTGATTTCAGCGCGAAGACTGATGTTCGGTTCGTTTTTATATTTACCTCTTGTTCAAATTGCAATAATGTGCGGCGCTTTATGGAAATAAATTATTTGATCGATAAAAAAGTAAACGAAAAAGCAAAAAAGAACATGCTATACTGGGCAATGGCCAGCATGGTTGTTTTTTTCGGTGGGTTTTGCAGTTATGATTTAGTAATGCACGGTAACGGAAACTGGCTGGTATTTAATTTACCTTCTTTGTTTTTTGTGAGTACCGCCATTATTCTTATAAGCAGTTTAACAATCTGGTGGGCGCAAAAATCAATCGCGGTAAATAATTATGGCGGTGCAAGAACAGGAACTTTATTAACACTGCTTTTAGGAATTACTTTTTGCGTAATTCAGGTTGCAGCATGGAGAGAATTATTTATGCAAGGAATTGTATTTGCCGGAAGGCAAAGTAACGTAGCGGGCTCCATCATGTATGTTATAACTTCCATGCACTTTTTACACATTGTTGGGGGATTAATAGCTCTTACAGTAACCTCTTTTAAGGTATTGAGGAAGAAATATTCGTCGGAAAATTACTTAGGCTTGTCGCTTTGCGCCATTTTTTGGCACTTTTTGGGGGCATTGTGGGTAATTTTATTTCTTTTTTTGTATTTAAATCGCTAAAATTGCAACGTTTTACCATCAAACTAAAATATGGCTCACGCAATAGAATTTGACCAAAAGAAAGCCTGGCAGGGCGGTGAATCACCTTTCCGTATGAGTTACGGGAAAATTTTCATGTGGTTCTTCCTTGTTTCAGATGCTTTAACCTTCAGCGGCTTACTTTGTGCTTACGGATTTATCCGTCACAAATACTCAGGTGTATGGCCCGTAGCAGAAAACGTATTTACGCACTTTCCGTTTGTAAAAGCGCACGTTCCGTTGGCATATGTGGGTTTAATGACCTTCATCCTGATCATGAGTTCGGTTACCATGGTGCTTGCCGTAGAGGCTGGGCATCGTAATTACCGTAAAGGAGTAGTCATTTGGCTGTTCTTAACCATTATCGGTGGCTTAATGTTCGTAGGCTCTCAGGCCTGGGAGTGGTGGCATTTTATTGAAGGAACTTCGGAAGGCGCTTTGCGCAAAGTTTGGGATATTGACCAGGGAAAATATGTAGAGAAAACCATTTATGGCGCTAATATGTTGGTTAACGAATATGGTGTTCCGCAGTTTGCAAACTTCTTTTTCTTTATAACCGGTTTCCACGGTTTCCACGTATTCAGCGGAGTCGTCATAAATTGTGTGATATTTATAAATGTGTTAATTGGTACTTATGAGCGCCGCGGGCATTACGAGATGATTGAGAAAGTAGGTTTATACTGGCACTTTGTGGATTTGGTGTGGGTGTTTGTATTTACGTTTTTCTATCTCCTGTAAAAAAATTAAAAATTTAAACCATAAAATAATAACGTATGGAATTTCACGATAATTACCCGGTATACGAAACCATGTATCAGCATGGTGAAGAAGATGGAAAAAAAGTCCGCAAAAAATTGTGGCGTGTATTTTGGATTTTATTAGGCATAACCCTTTTAGAATTATTCGTTGGATTTAATGCTACTAAGTGGGGCTTAACCGGCGGTATGTTTTTAAAAGTGTTTTTCATTTTCTTTACTATTGCAAAAGCTGCAGGTATCGTTTTGGTGTTTATGCACCTTATTGACGAGACCAAGTTTTTCAGGTATGTGATTCTTGCACCTTACTCGGTGTTTATTATTTATCTTATCTTTATTATTCTTGTTGAAGGTACTTATACCGGTTATCCTGAAAACAACACCAATCTTGAATTCGGCTATAAGCAACAACAGGTTGATAAACGTACCGAGCACGGGCAACCTATGCCTGAAAGCTTAAAGCATATTAAGCCCTCGCCGGGTGTGAAAGCGCACGGCGGACATGCTGAAGAAGGCGGTGGAGAGCACCACGAGTAAACCATACTTAAATATTAATATAACCCCTGCCAAAAGCGGGGGTTTTTGTTTTCCGACCTTAACCTTCCCTCTCCTGCAAGAAGAGGGTATACAGCATTTTAATACTTATCTTTGTCGCGTTTTATAACATGAAAAAGAAAATCGTTTTACTGAGTATTATTATTTTTCCTTCGCTTATTTATTTTGTGTTTGAACTTACCCAGGCCAATTTTAAAAAAATGGCTTACTTCGGGCCTAAAACGGTAGATGCTAAAGGGGATACGGTTTATTGGAGTGTGCCGGATGTTTATTACTGGAAAAAAGTTTTTATTAAAACGGATAGCTTTAAAGATGAAGAAAATTCTAATGTAACCATTAAAATGTGGGTAGGAGATAGTACGACCATTGACACCACTAACTATCCCGTTTATGTATTATTATTTCTTGATAGTAAACTTAGAAATGAAGGATACAAGCTTGATGGGATTTATGATTATCTAAAATATAAATCAAAAGATTTAAAAGATATACCGATATTTTTGGTTTCTGATGTGGCTGGCGCTACAAATAATTTTAAAGAAGGAATTGAGCTGAAAGGAGATTTTGATTCTCTGAAAATAAAATTACTCAACTTTTACCCTTTGTTGATTGATTATGAAAATTCAAGTAGGGTTAAGTTTCTGTCGGAAACCTACTTCAAACAAAAACCTGTTTATGTTTTTGATTATTTTATGATGTTGATAGACAAAAAACGCCACATCCGCGGCTATTACGACCCTACCTTTAACGCCGAAGTAAAACGCATGATACAGGAATACCAACACCTTAAAATACGCGATGAGTACGCGCAAACACTTAAACAAAATGATATTAAAAAATAATAATTCTCTTTCTTGTCGCACTGAATCCGAGTTGCTCACGAAACATCCGGCTGTTTATAGGAAAGATTCCTCGCAAAACAACGGGGCCCGGAATAACACAAAATTTTTGGTTTTTGTTATCACGATTATTTCAGGTTTTCTTTTTTCCTGCAACTCACCAAAAAAAGAAGAAAAGGCTGCTTTACTCCTACCTGTATATGGTTCTAAAAAATCAGTTGCCGAGGGCGATACCACTTACCATACCATTGGTGATTTTTCGTTGACCAACCAATATAAAGAAACCATCTCGCAAAGAAATACAGCAGGTAAAATTTACATTGCCGATTTCTTTTTTGCCACTTGCCAGAATATTTGTCCGGCTATGAGCACTCAGTTAATACGCGTACAAGACGCCGTTAAAAACGACAATGATATTTTGATTCTTTCTCACACGGTAAATCCCATGCACGATACAGTTGAAGTTTTGTTTGAATACGCCGGCAAATACAAAGCCATAAAAGATAAATGGCATTTCTTAACTGGAAATAAAAAAGACATTAACTCATTGGCAGAAAAAAGTTACCTGGTAAGCGCGCAGGATGACGGAACACCCGAAGGCTTTGTACACAGCGAAAAGTTTTTATTGGTAGACAAACAACGCCGCATACGCGGAGTATACGACGGCACTGACAGTTTGCAGGTTGACAAATTAATAAAGGATATTTCAATTCTTAAAAAAGAAAAATAGCTGCGGATTTCGCAGATTAACACGGATTAAAATAAAATAATAATGAGTGATAAAGCCGTATTCCGAATAGTAGCAGCCGTAAGCATTTTTGTATTTGCCGTGGTTGTAATTCTTAACCGTAAAATTTTACCTCAGCCCGGGATAATGCCAGGTTTTGTGCAGTACCTTCCGCCATTAAACGCGTTTATAAATGGCACCTGCACCATTTTACTTTTGTTTTCCTTATGGGCTATTAAGAATAAAAAAATAAGCCTGCACAAAAAAATAAACCTTACGGCATTTTTTCTTTCTTCCATCTTTTTGGTATCTTACATACTGACACATTTTTTTATGCCTGATGTAAAATTCGGCGACTCCGACCACAACGGTATTCTGGATGAGGCTGAAAAAGCCACCGCCGGTAACCGCAGTTTTTATTTAATTATACTTACCAGTCATATCATTTTAGCCGCAGGGGTTTTACCCATTATTTTATTGTCGTTTTGGTATGGTTTGAAGAATGAAGTTACCAAACACAAAAAAATAGTTCGTTTTACCTATCCAGTATGGCTGTACGTTACAATTACCGGAGTTGTTGTATATTTGATGGTGAAACCGTACTACCCGTTTTAAGTACATGAGCAAAAGAATAATTTATACCGCCTTGTTTTTTGCGATAGCTTCTTATGCGGCTTACTCGCAATGCGCCATGTGTAAGGCCGCAGCCGAGAGTTCTTTAGCAAATAATCCGAACTCGGTGGCCAAAGGCTTAAATACAGGCATTATTTTTTTGCTGACTATACCATACGTCGTGCTCGGAGTAATTTTCAGGAAAGAACTGGTTCAACTTATTAAAAATATCGGCAGCAAAGAAAAAACACCTTTCAATAAAAAGACTTTAAGTAAAATGACCTTTGCCATAACCTTTATTACCTGCACAGTTATTCTGTTCGCTTTCTTCATCACCTTTTACAAACCGGTTTAATTTTTTTGACTCATATCAAATTAAAAAGCCCCGAACACTGCCGGGGCTTTTGTTTTTTTCAGGAATGAATCGAATTCTTATTTACTGATTACGATTTTAGTAAATACGGATCTTCCGTCTTTTGCTATTTCAACAAAGTAAGTGCCGTTGCTTAAATTGCTTAAGTCTATCTCAAACGAACCAACCATTTTCTGATTCATATCGTACACTTTATTGCCCAACACATCATAAACGCCCAGTTTATTAACGTCTCCTTGGTTCTTTTTCACGTCAACTTTAAATTTACCATCAGCGCTCGGGTTAGGATAAATAGATATTCCTGATAAAGCGATTTCTGTTTTAATTCCCACAGCACCGGTAATGTTCAGATTATCTATATAAATCCAGCTACCCCAGGCTGAAGTATTTTCAAATGAAAGCATCACATTTGATTGCCCTGCATAGGCATTCAGATTAATAGCATCATTACGCCATTGCGAAGATGTTGGTACCCAACATGAGGCGGTAGAGGTATAAGTCGGAGCAGTTGCAAGCGTAGCACCTGCTTTGTTGTAAACCGAAGTCCAGGTAGCACCGCAATCGCTTGAAGCCTTAATCTCTAATTGATCGTCGTATGGTGTTCCGGAATATGTTAACACGGCATAAGCTACATCCATTGTTAAGGTAGCAGTACTTACCGAGGAGAAATCAAAACCGGTCGTTATAACCTTATCAATCCTTCCTGTCATATCAGTAGCTCCGTCTCCGTCGCAATTATTAAAGCCCATGCAATGAGTTCCGGTTTTAGCAACCGTTGTACTTATTTGCCATGCGGCATCATTATCCGGATTATAAAGGTTCCAACCGGCCGGTATATTCGTGCTGCTTTCAAAACCCTCCGAATAAGGTATAGCTTGTCCAACAGAACCCGAAACATTAAAATTACTTGTTGCCAAATCGTTCGTGGCATTTCCGTCAGTTCCGCCATTAGGGCTTGCCGTATTTGCACTGAAAGTATGTGTACCTGCAGTTGCCGTAATAGCCGGTAAAGAAACAGTAACAGTTGCTAAAGAAGCAAGGCTGCCCGACCAATTATAAGACTGCGGAGTTCCGGCATCGATTTTATACTGAATAGTAACTGATGTTAAGGTATTTGTTCCCCAGTTTTTTAAAGTTACATTAGGAGTAAATGTTGGTGTACAACCTAATCCGCCAACAGGAGTGTTGATCGTTGTTATACCCGCATCCAAAGGAACCAATGTTACGGGTTGGCATCCGTTTGAAGTAGCCAGTGAATTATAAGGGGGGTTGTTAACAATGGCTAACATCCGGGTTGCTTGGTTCGCTGTAAATGTATTCATACAACCATCATCTGTATAATCCATGTAATTCATAAACATAACACCCGGTGTAGATGGCGAACAGGCATCGGTATGAGGATAGGTAGGGCATCCGTAATTTTCCGCACCTTGATTCGGAGTATCAGCGCATGAGTCACTTCCGGTACAAGCTCCGCCGTCATCGCCCCAAATATGTATTAGATTAAAACAATGTCCTATTTCATGTGTTGCTGTGCGCCCTTTATTAAAAGGGGCTTGTGCAAGACCCGTGTTGCCAAAGCAAGTATTACCTGCAACAAAACCATACGTATTGCTTAAAGTACCGGTAGGAAACTCGCCGTAACCCAATAACGGAGATTGTAAGGTACAAACCCAGATATTAAAATATCTTGATGGATCCCATGCATCCAGACCGCCTGTTGAAAAAGCTTTTACTTTATTATCGGTAGTCCATGATGTGGTGGTTGACTTTCTCCTTTCGATGCCGTTAGTTGGATTACCATTAGGATCGCGTTGAGCCCAACAGTAATTAACCATGGGAGCTGATGCTACAGCCGCAAAAGGAGCGGGT
>Ga0210400_10002035_pt1 | contig 19266 bp, 32 predicted proteins | sample IncBWH26MmetaG_FD_155456 | JGI IMG/M metagenome (GOLD analysis project Ga0210400, IMG submission 155456) | Forest soil microbial communities from Barre Woods Harvard Forest LTER site, Petersham, Massachusetts, United States - Inc-BW-H-26-M | ecosystem: Environmental > Terrestrial > Soil >...
GGAACGCCTTCCGCTTTTCGATCTCCGCCGGCGTCATGGTCGGGTTTTCCACAGAGTGCGACCGACCGATGTCGCGGAGAGTGCTCTTGATCGTTTCATTGCTCTTTTCTTCTTCTAAGGAATACGGCGTCCATTTTTGGACGGAGGCTCCGTCCATTCCAGGACGGAGGGTTACTCCTAGTACTTCGGGCTTTTCCACTGGTTTTGCACCTCCTTTTCCACTGCTGATCGGCGATGGTTCGGGCGGCGGGAACAGCGATTGCTGCGCTGGCTTCGCCGGCCATTTTTTCTGGTTCAGGATGCGGACACGCATCCCGTGCTGCGAGCTGACGGCGACGCATTCGACGTAACCGCCTGCGCGCAGCCTGGCCATCCACTTCCGGAGCGTCGACTTCGGCGGCGGATTTTTGAACTGCAAGCGGATCCAGGAATAGGTGATCAGCCTGCCGTAGTGCACGCGGCCGGCTTCGTCGGTCTGGTGATCGATGAGGAAGTCGTGCAAGAAGACAGCCTTTCCCATTCCGGCTACGTGCTTGCCGTCCGCGCGGCCGGGAGATATGGCGACATACCTCAATGCACAGCCTTTTTGTTCCGCTCGAGCTGCGGACGGAGGTAATCGTCGACCTCGAACGCGGACCAGGCGACCATCACCGCGGCGCCGCGCATGTGCTTCGACAGCAAAAATTCGAGCTGCTCGGCCGTCGGCTTTCCCGCGGGACGAATCACCGAGCCCTGGGAATCAATCCATCGCGGCGCCTTGACCTCGATGTAGAGCGCGCGACCTTCCGGCGCGAGCGTCGCTTCGAGATCCGCAAAGCCTTTCGGAATTGCCGCGCCGGTTTTCACGTTCTGGATTCCCCCGAGGTTCACGCCCGCTGCTTTTGCCGCGCCCATCATCCGACCGCGCTGACGTCTTCCTCCAGCGTCGATCGGAACGGCGTCGACGCGATAGAGTGCGAGCAGCTCCAGGATCTGCTGCTGAACGAAACTTTCCTTGAGGCACTGCATCAGGTACAGCCACGGGAGACGCTTCGGCTCCTGCCACGGGAACGGGTAAGACGCGACCGCGAGATTCGTCAACTGACCTCTTTGAGCGCTGCATCGCGCGCGGCGTTGAGCTCCGACATGGAATCGTGAGAGCCGCCGACATCGGGATGCCGCTTGGAAGCGAGCGCATGAAATGCGTTCTTGACCATTTCCGCTGTGACCTTCGTCTGCGGATGAAACTGCAGGACGTCGCGCCACGGCCGCTGCGTAACGATCACCGCCGGGAGCTGCGCGAAGCCGGCATAGGCGCGGTCCAGAATCTCGCCGCCGCCGTGACGCTTGATTGCGCGCAGCGCTTCCAAGGTCGCCGCGACCGCCGCGAGGTTGTCGGCGACGCGATCGTAGATGTCGATCGCCATGCATTGCTTCTTTCCGCCTTTGCTCGTCCAGTAGACCGCGACGCCGGGATCCCGCGGCTCGGCGCGATCGCTTCGCGGAACACCATCGAGCCGCGTGGGAATGTTGGTCGAGACGATGCAGGAGCCATCGGCGACGGTGAGCGCATCCATTTCCTTCTGAATTCGCTGGATTGAGTCCCAGACGCTCAACTGTTTTTTGTAGGCGTGAACCTGCCCGCCGGCGAGGGAGTTTTCCTTCACCGATTTTCCGAACTGCGCTCGCGTTCGGGTCGCGGATCGTTTCCATCCCGACGGCCAACAAAGCGGATATCGCGTCTCGTCCAATGACCCTCCGTGTTACGATGAATAGATGGTTAACCTGCTTCATGGCTAGGAGGCGTCGGCGCACGGCGCAGAGGCGCCTCCGCCGAATCAAACCTTCTCTGGCAACGGCAGTGCCGGCCTGACATACCTTCGAGTTTCCATGATTTTTTCAGGCTTCACGCGCAGCCGATACTCTTTGTAGTCGTAGGTTTTCCCTTCGCGATGGCGGAATTCGAGCGAATGAACGCCGTCCCTGGATAGTTCGAGTACCCAGTTCCACACGTCGGAACGCTGAAACTTTGAATTCGTTTCCCTGCAAAGCGCGCGCTTGATTTCGGTCAGCGTTTCCCAGCGCCCGTTCATGGTCGCGGCGAGCAGATGGTTTCTGACGAGCTCCTTCGGCGTGATCACGGCGAATTCTCCGGCTTGATGTGGATAGCCTGCAGATCGGAGAGGGACTCCTTCATTCCCTCGAGCGAGTTCAGCGCGATGTTCTCGTCGGCAAAGCGGACCGTGACTTGCGCGTGATTGCGCCGCGTCGGGTCGAGCCTTCCCAGGATTTTCCGGACGCGCGTCATTTCCGCGCGGAGTTCGACGATGATGTTCGGCATGCTTTTCTCCTCCCTCAGTTTTCCCGGCGACAGTGCCCAGCCCGGAACCATCGCCGGGATTCCCGATTCGGCCGCGCCTCGGTAGGCGCCTCAAAACAGCGAACTGGGGAGAACGCTGCTGGCCTTTCGGAGCCGAGTGGAGGGACGTCCAGGTACAGCCCCGAAATTCAATTCCGCACCGCGATATGTTCCGACCACCCGAGAACGGTGATCACATAGACCCCGCGATGCTCTCGATGCTCGATGACGAGGTCGTTCGCGATGAGCTCGCGGAGATCGTCGGCCGAGCCGATGAACTCCATGTACGTGTGCCGGCGGAACTGCAGGAGCAGCTCGTACGCAGCGGGCGAAAGCCACACATACACCTTCCTCACTTTTGTTTTTGCGAGCAGTCCCGAGCGTGCTGAATTTTGCCAAGGCTCTTCCGCGACACGCGCCCGCATTCCGGGCAGGTGTGCCGATGCTTTTTATAGAGCCGCCAGGCGCGCGGTCCCGGTACCGGATCTCCCCGCCGCATCTCCGCCTCCTCACCTGAACTCGGTGAGCCCTTCAAAAATCTGTCCGCAATAGGGACAGCACTGCGGCGCCTTGCCATCATTGCTCGACGCATCGTGAGGGATCGTCGCGAAAAGATTGGCGCACAAGCTGCAGCGCCACGCGCGCCACGGGATCGCCTTGGTTTTGAACTCGATTTCCGTTGCATGCCGCTCCAATTTGCGCCTCCTCAATCGACGCGCTCCGGCCAGTGCCACGTATTCGAGCCGTGTGAGTCGTGGAAAGCCTTTCGATGCTCCGGAACTTCGGAGCCGGCTTCGAAATGCGGGACGCGGTCCAGGTAGACCGTCGCTTTAATTCCGTGGTGGAATACGGCGAGAGAAACGAATTCGTCCTCCGCACTTCCTTCGGGCACGTCCGTCACGACCGCCGCGTAGTGAGCGCCGCCTTTCCAGACGAAGTGAACGACCCTTCCGATGCTTGCCTTCATTTCCGCCTCCTCACCGTTCCCGGCGATTCCGAAAACATTCGGTCGAGCAATACGCCTTGTGATCCAGGTGCCCGAACCGGACGCCGGGATGAAGAATGCCGCACGTCGGACACCGCACGATCAGCCCTCGTCTGATCGCCTCTCGCACTGGAGTATCCTCGATGCGAGCCATTAGCCCGGCCGTCCATTCCGTGAAGCCGGACGTTTCCAGAGTCCTCACGCGACCTGGTCGAACACAAACTTGACCGCCGCCTTCCATGCCTCGCGGATCGACTCGGGAAGCTGATCCCACTCCGGCATCTCGCCGCCCATGAAATTTTTGTAGCCGGTCGAGCGCCCATACGCCGAGTACGCACCTTTCGCGAGGTCTTCGTTCTGGAAGGTTCCCGTCATCGTGTGACCGCATGTCGGACATTGGCCTGGCTTTTCCATCTCCGCCTCCTTACCTCGAATGCTTAGGGCAAAAATCCTTGTCCGGTCCGACGTGCTTCGCGTAGTGAGAGCAGACCGGCGTGTCGCAAGTGATCTCGGCGCCGCCGAGAGTTTTGCCCACGACGAAATCGCAAAGCAGCGTGGCCTCGTTCGCATGGCGGAGATGGATAGCCGGGCAAAACGTGCAGCGCGGAAAGCGTCCCTTCGCGTGCCTCACGATCGCGAAGCCGCCGCCTGGAAGTTTTATCGTTGAGCACGGCATCTCCGCCTCCTCAGATCTTGAACGGTGGTTGCACGAAGTAGCCGAGCTTTTCCATGCGCGGTATCCGCCGGAGCTGACGCTGCGCCTCGACCAGGTCGGCCTTCACCCGAAGGTCGCTGCTATCATCGAAAATAATTCCCTCCAGGTCGTGACGCCGGTCCAGCATGAGGAACCTGTCTCCCTGAATGGCGAGCGCGAGACCGAGTGGGTGAAAGAATTCGCGATTCACTTCCTGCAGGTAGCCCGCGTCCCGAAACGCCTCGGCGCCGAGTTCCGACAAGGAAGCGAGGAAATCGGCCCGAATCGGACGGTCTTTCGCCTCGACCGTTAGAGGCGGAAGCGAGACGGGCTCCGCCGGTGCCGCGACGAAAAGGTGAGAAGCATAGATCCCCGCCGAATTCTGGACCTCCACGCGCGGCTCATCGTCGTGAACGCGCGTGACGCGGTAGACCTGGCCGAGCGGCGCATTCACGAAGCAAACGCGGTCGCCGACTTTCCAGCGAGGCTCCGTACCCGATTTGGGTACGGCTGTACCCAGAATGGGTACGACCTCCGCCGCCGGCAATGCGTCGCGAATCCAGTCGTGATCGCCGGCATGCCCGGCGGGGAGATAGCAGGTGCCGCTCATTCCGACGACTGCGCGGCACAGCTCGCCGCGCGCGCCAGGTGCCACTTCCTGAGCCGCCCGAGGCGCAAGGGGAGCGTCGGAGCCTTCGTCCGGAGGCGGGTCGGCAATCGTAAAGAAACCCTTCGGACGGCGCATTTCCTCGCGCTGTTTTTCGCTCATTTCGCGCTCCTTTTACAGGACCCGTAGTCCTGTGCGGCTTTTCCTTATGGTCCTAAGTCCCGCCACGCTCATCAGTTCCAGATGATGAAAAAACGCTGTCACGGCTGGTGCCACTGCTGGTGCCAAGGTTTTTCCGCCGGTAAACGAGATCCTTACCTGCTTCCGTCAGGTGCCATTGCCCCGCGGCGGAGTACTCGATCAGCCCGCGTTTGCGGAGATGGAGGCGCGTCCGGAGCGGGAACTGCTCGATGATCCTTCCGCGATAGAGCGCGTCTTTGCCGACGTATAAACCCGTGCCGCGAAGCGCGTAGAGAATCTTCAGTTGAGCTGCGGTCAAGCAAATCATGGAACCCTCGCGGTGATTTCGGCGCACAAACGGAATTCGTTCCTGCCCTTCGTCACTCTCATGCCTTCGATCACAATCGATTGACCCCGCTTGAGGTTCGCGGACTTGGCACGGTCGATGACCTGCGCGAGGGACATGAACCCTGATCTTCTGCCGCGCTGCGCACCGCGCCCCTTGCCCCAACACGCACGACAGCTCCGGGAGCCGCTCGACTTCGCCCGCCCGCATTTGCATCTAGTTCCGTCGCGGTAGTCGGTCACGGATTCCTCCTGGAGTTTTCCGCGCGCATCTGGTCGCGCATCATGAAAGCGCGCTCCTCGATGGAGAACACTCCCTCCTCGAGCAATTTGTCGGCGAGCTGCTCGGAGATCTGCCGCGCGATGTTCGAGGACGGGCCCACGTATTCCGGATGGCGAAGCGCGAGCTGCAGGCAGCCAATCACCGTCATCCAGGACAGCGCATCGGCGACCACGGCAATTTTGAGTTCGAGGTTCTGCGGCATGGCTACCTGCTCCCCGCTTTCTTCGGCGGCGCCGGAAGTTTTCCCGCGATGTTTCCTGTGATCGGCGTCTCAATAAAATCGGTGTGGATCCTTTCCGGATCCTCCCACAGCACCAGGACGCCGAGCCTCGCCTCGCTGTCCTGGGGATCGATGAACCCCGTGATCCGCGCGTCGGGCGGATAGGTTTTCAGGCGCTCGATGAGCTCGTGAACTTTCATTTCAGAGGACTCCCACCGGGCGCATGGGCTTCGCGGAGTGAAACAGTTCGAGCAGTTCCTCCGGTGTCGTCTCGACCGCCGGATCCTCCGAGCAGTTCACGAACAGCTCAGCGTGGTCCGGAATGCGCTGGTACTCGATCAGGACGTTGACGATCGCCATTACCTGGGAGCGCGTCATTTCGATTTGATATTTCATTTCTCGATCTCCGTCTCCATCTCGCCATGACACACGCCGCAGTACCTGTGCCCGCAGCGCTCGCAAACGAACCTGGCTTTTCTCGTGCGCCTTCCGCACTTGCAGCACTTCACCCAAGAAAACCTTTCCCGGAACCAGGTGACGAAACTCCTCATGCCGGGACCTCGGCGTCCGTGTGAAAAGACCGCTTGCCGTTCCGGTGCTTCCTCGTTTCCCACTCGAGGAACACGGCGATGGAGCGGAGGCAGTCCTCGTCGAAGATCGTCGAGTGCTCCGGAGAAAAAACGTATTTGCGCCATCGCGAATACCACTCCACCGTTCCGAGGTGGTTCGCTTTGTCGAGACTCCACACTTCCCACGTGTCGGTCTTGGCATTCAGCCGGCGGTCGTTCGGTTGAAAGCTGACGTGTGGGCCCTTCACGCCGGGACCTCCTCGTTCATTTTTTCCACGGCCGACTGCCGATGGTCCTGCGCGAGGTGGGAATACTTCATCGTCTGGACGATGGACTTGTGGCCGAGCAGCTCCTGCACGGTTCGGATATCGACGCCGCGCATCACCAGGCGCGAGGCAAACGTGTGCCGGATGTCATGCCAGTGAAAATCGTCGATGCCCGCTTTTTCGAGCGCCTCCTCGAGCCATCGGCGCGAGTCGCGCTTCGCTTCATCCGTGGCGTCGGGTGAAACGTACTTCTCCTTGGCGCGACCGATGGCGAGGAAGCGCAGAGCGCTGAGAGCCGAACGATTCGCGACGATGTGCCGCTGCCCGGTTTTCCCGGTCACCTTCAGATTTCCGCGATTGAGATCGACGTTCTTCCATTCCAGGAAAAACTGCTCGCCGCGGCGCATGCCGGTGTGCAGCGCGAGATTGAACTCCTCGAGGTGCGCCATGCACTGCTCCTTCGTGACCTCCTGGTCGTCCGGATCCAGAATCGCCTCGCGGAGGGAAGCCTCTTCCTCGGGCTTCAGCCACCGCACGCGCGACGGGTTCTCTTTGAACCGCTCCGCCTTGGACAGCGGATTGAACGACAGTTTTCCCGCGTCGACCGCGAACTTATAAATGCTGCTCATGAGCGCGTGGTAGCGATTCGCCGTCGATTTCGAGATGCCTCTTTCTCGGATGAGCGAGGCGAGAGTTTCCTCGGCGCGCGCCGGCGTGAGCTGGTCTGCAGGGACGTTGCCGATGAGCGGGAGAAGTTGATTCAGGCGGATCGTGTCGGTCTCGTAGGACAGCGGAGCGAGCCTTAGTTTCTTCCGCGCCATCGCCGCCTGGGAGAGTTCGCGGAAGGTGAGACGCGCTCCTTTTTTCGGCGGAATGAACCGGCCGTTCTTGACCTCCATCCGGCGCCGCGCGAGCGAATCGAGCGCGGCCGAGCGCCGGCCGACTTTTTCCCTGTGACGGATGCCTTCGCTGTCACAGTAAGAAATCCACCAGGTGCGACTTCCCGGTGGACGTTCGAAGATGCCACGAATCGCCATACGGGAAAGCCCTAGCTGATGACTGGAACCTTTCCGCCGATTTTCGTCGCGAGCCACTCCGCGATCGCCGCGATCGCCGAGAGATGCCAGCGACCGCCGTCGGCTTCGAACAGCGCGAGGTTCACGGAGTCGCCGCCGACCCGGGCCCGGAACACGAACTGCGAGAGCTGCTGGTCGATTTCGGCGAACGTGCGGTATGGAGCGAGGTTCACTCTGGGCTTCAGGTTCGTCTGCTCCTTCAGCACGACGCCGCGGCGAGCGGAAACCTTCTGCGAGATGCCGTCGTCCTCGGACACATCGATCGCCTCGGCTGTGATTGCCGACGCGATTTTGAGAACGTAATCGAGATCCAGGGCGAAGGTGCCGTCCTCGTTCTCGATTTTCACGCGCTGGAAACCCGCCTGGCACTGAATGACAAAACTCTCGGGATCCAGCCACGTACCGAACGGAAAGGGCCTGATGAGTTTCGGATATTCGGCCTGGACCCAGCATCGACGCCGGCCGTAATCGTCGGACACGCGGGAAATGATTTCGACGCGGGTCGAACTCGTGACGTGGAACAGCACGTCGCCTTCTTTCGCGACCTGGTCGAGTTCGGCTTTGAACAAGTCGACGAGGCCCTGCAGCGTCCCGACGCTGACGGCACCTGGCGCCGGAGGCTTGATCAGGTCCATGTTTTTGTCCACGTACGTGAGCTTGCCTTTCGTGATCTGGTTCGGAGTCGCGAGCCCGAGAATTTTCTGAATTGCTTCAGCGATCATGGTTCCCTCTTCCGTGCTGGATTGAACTCCCTGGCCCTAACTCGGTTTCGTACCTGACTGCGATGGGAACAGCCGTTGCTGCTTCGGGTCGTGCGGCACCGCGACCATGACGAGGCCTCGACGCTGCAGGAACACTGTCCCTTTCACTTCCTGAACCGGAACCGTCTTCGACTTGCAGGCGAACGTGACCTGCGCGCCCGATCGGTCCTCGAACGGCTTGATGGTGAACTCCAAAGTGATTTTCCGTTTCGCTTCGGGATCTGTGTTCACGTCGGCGATGTTGGCGAGCACGGACGCGAACTCGCGCTGGAAAACTTCCTCGATCGCGCCGCCGCACAGATTGCTGAGACTTACATCTTCGGGTTCTGAGTCCATGAGCTCCTCCTCTAGGATTTGCGGGATAGGCTTCCCCGGGCCTCGTCGAAATTTTGATAAATCTCATCGAGAGAGATCACGATCTTCCTGCGCCTCGCGATCTTCACGATTTCCATCGCTCGCACCGGCCGCATGTGAACAGCGCCGGCGACCCATTTGTAGAGAGCGTCACGGCTCACGTTGAGCTCCGCGGCCAAATTCTGAGCCCCGAACGTGTCGACGAACCGCGCGAACTTCGTCTTCCAGCGCTTGCCTTTGGAACGTGCCGGCACTCTCACCTCTAAGCGGTCGCCTCTTCCTCGTGCGGCGCCGCGGCTCGTTTCGGAGCGAGAGCGGACCGCCGCTCCCAGCACCCCTGGCAGACCGCGACGTTTTTGTAGAACCGCGCGGCCTGCATTTTTCTCCCGCTCCTCTTACAGTCGAAACAATCGCGGCCGGCGACGCTCGAACCACGCCATCCGCGAGCGCCGCCGGCCGGCCAGATGCGGGGATGGTCGGCCCGGGAAAACTTTTCGATCTCATGCCGCTCGAACATCACCCGCTTCCCGACGCGCCGCACGCGGAGCATCCCTCGAGCGACGGCCACGTCCAGCGTGGACACGGACAGTGACAGGATTTCCGCCGCTTCGAGACGTGAAAATAGCAGCTTCTCCGAAGGCAACATGACTTCGTCCCTCCCGTTCGAGATAGAGATTAGGCAGCTTTGACTTTGCGCCGTTCGAGGTATTCCGCCAGAGCGTCCCTGAGCACCCTGGACATCGAAACGTCTTGCCTTGCCGCAATCCGCTGCACCGCGGTCCTGGTTTCCTCGTCAACCGAGATGCCGATGTACTCTGACTTTTTAGGGCGGGGAGGTACTACGGGTTTGGTGGCCACTGTCCGGGCTCCCTTCTTACTTACCAGTGACTTCTAGCTTTTCCCAAACAGTCAACAAGTTACGGGGAGAACTTGTAACCGTTCCAAGGAAGTCTTGAATACCAAGGAATTCTTTGCAAGGCAAGAAGTATTTGTCCACAATTCCTTTGGAGACTTTTGGAGTTCTTAAGAATACAATGAGTGACGACAGTAGTCCTCGGGAAGGGACGGGTAAGAAACTGAACCAGGTCAGTGTGAAGTTTGAGGCGGAATTTTACGAGCGGCTGAAACGAGCCTGTGAAATCCAGCAACACCGCGACGGGCAGCTCGTGCGAATCCTGGTCGAATGGGCCCTTCCCTACTATGAATCGGCTCGATCGGTCGAGGCGCTCTCGGAGTCGCTCGCCCCGGCGAAACGAGCAAAGAAACACCGGGCGGGACGATGAAAGTGGGACCCATATGTTTAAGCACAAAATTAATCCTGAAGTCCAAAAGCAGCTCAACGACCTGCGACGGGATTTAATCGACGTCGCGAAAATGCTCAAGGAATACGAAGATGCGAACACGCGAGCCGTTCGTCAGATCGCCAAAACCCTCGAGCTCGTTGCCAGTGCTGTTGAGAAATTAGGCGAGGAACGCGGTATCGTCCGCCGAGATCGCTGGAAGCAATGACCGAAAAGCAAAAAATGCGCGGGGTGTTCGAGCGACCGAGGGGATCCGGGATCTTCTGGATAAACTACTACGACAGCGAAGGGCGGCGCCACAGAGAAAAAATCGGAAGGGAATCGGTCGCGGTGGAAGCGTACCTGCAGCGCCGCATGGAACTGAAGGAAGGAAAATTCGTCGCGCCGCGCACGGGAGAGGGAATCACCTTCAAAGAGATCGCCGAGGAACGCACAGCACTCAAAACCGCGAACCTTTCCCTCCTGTCACTGCGCGCCGATAAGTATCGGCTGCGCGGCCTCGTGAAAATCCTGGGATCGTCTCCGGTGCGCTCGCTCACCGCGCAAAAAGTCGAGGACGCGCTGAATCAGATTGCGGCCGAGCGCGGGATCGCCGGCTCGACGCTGAACCGATATCGCACGCTCGCCTCCAGCATCTTCACCGTGGCTGTCCGGAACAAGCACATTCCCTCGAACCCGGTCGCCGGCGTGACGGTGCGCCCCGAGCCTTCCGGCCGCGTGCGGTTTCTGACCGACCAGGAAGAAAAGAAACTCCGCCGCGCCATCCGCGCGGATTTTCCAGAGCGCGTCGCCGAGTTCGACCTGGCGCTCTCGACCGGCATGCGTCGCGCCGAGGAGTTTAACTTGACGTGGTCAGGCGTGGACCTCGAGCGGAAAAACCTACTGGTGATGGGGAAGGGAAGCCGCGGCCGCGGACCGAAGCGCAGGTTCGTTCCGATTAATGAACTAGCCGGAAAATCCCTGCGCGCGCTGTACAAAATCTCGAACGGCTCGCCGTACGTTTGCCCGCGCAAAAAGCGCGAAGGACAGCGAGACTTTTCCAAGTGGTTCGAGGAAACGGTGAAGCGCGCCGGGATCCCGGACCTGCACTGGCACGATCTCCGTCACACCTTTGCATCGCGGCTCGTCATGGGCGGCGTGGACATCCGCACCGTGGGAGAACTGCTCGGCCACGCCTCGATTCAGACCACCATGCGCTACGCCCACTTGAGCCAAGAACACCGGCACGCGGCCGTCGGAACGCTCGATCGCTGGCACCAGGATGGCACCAAGCGGAAACGAGCTCCTCGAAAAGTGATACAAGTCCAGCATAATCAACGGCGGCGCGGTACCCAAGAGGCCTAAGGGAGAGGTCTGCAAAGCCTTTTCTGGTGGGTTGCGGCATCATGCGGCACAGCGTAACATGCCTGTTTTCAGTGAAACTGCCTTGCGGCATGCTGCGGCAGAACGCTATCTGCTGGCACCAGAACGGCACCAGATGGCACCGGGCGAAAGTCAACGATTCGTTGACAACTGTAAAGTTTTCTTTGCTTATTTGCAGTGCCCGGAGCCGCACACCGCGACCGCCCCGACGCCGATTCCAATCACCAGCCACTTCGCCGAGCGCTTTACTCGCGACCAGAACCCGCCGCCCTTCGCCGCGTCCTTCCAGGTATCCCGCTCCTTGGTCATGGCCGAGAGTTTTTCGCCGGCGTCGACCAGTCTCGCATCGCGCGAGGATAGGTCGCTTTGCGCCGTGGCGAGCCGTACGCCGCACACCTGGCACTGGGAGACCTCATCCCGCAAGGCGGGAAGATCCGCCTGCGGAATCGACGCTACGGCGTTTGGCACGGGGATTGCGGCGGTCGGCGCCGGAATCGTGAACGTGATCGGCTGCGGAGTGGAAAGCTGCTTCGGAAGCCACGCGGCGATCTCCGCCGGCGTCGTTTGACGAGCTGCAGCCGCCTGCAGCGCCGCGACGTTCGCCGCGGTCGCTTTATCGCGTTCCGTCTCGGCCGCGACCAGGTCCTTGTCCCGTTTTTCCGCCGTGGCGATCACTTGGTTCTGCGCGTCGACGGTCGCCTTCGCGCGGATTGCTTCCTCGCGCGCACCGAGCCACGCTCCTCCGAGAACCGCGCACGCCGCGAGAGCGAGGACTGCTCCCGCGATTTCCAGCTTATGCCTGGTGGTCAGCATCGTGACTCCGTTCCGGCGGCGGCGCGCCGTTCGCCCGGTTTTTCATTTCCACCAGGTCCTCCTTGACCGAGTGCCCGAGCACGAGGCCTCCGAGCGTGGCCATGAAATATACGTAGGTCGAGGTGAGCAGCGGCGCGCCGGCGGCGTTGTGCAGGACTGCGAGCGTGTTGCCCGCGATGAAGAACGCGATGAAAAAAGCGGTTGTCCTTCCGTGAGTGATCTGCAGGACCCAATGGGAAACGTCCTTGAGCGCCATCACAGTTTGGCTTCGAGTTTCGCGGCGAGGGATTCGATTTTTCCTCGGACCGCTGTGGCATCGGCCGCGAGCGCTTTTCTCAGTTCCTCGGCCCAGGCCTGCACCTCGGTCTTCGTCGCCGCCTCCTCCTTCGCGAACCAGGCGTGCAGCACGGCTCCCACGGCGATGCCCACAGCAGCCGCCAGAAGGATATAGATTACAGTCGTCATAACTTTACCTCCGGTGAATTTCCGGTCGCTGCCGGGTTTAGGTTGAGCACGGCGATCAGCTTCGTCACCGCGTCCGAAAATCGATCCCATCCGGTCATTCCGCCGTTGACGCGGCGCCGGACCATCGGCCAGTTCTTCGCGTTCGCGAAGTAGGGGATGTGCCGCTCCTTGAAAAACAGAACGAGGATGTCCGCGGCGACGGCCGGGTCGAGCGCGAGATCCGGATTCGCCTCGAGGTCGTGCCCGGTCTCCTTGCCGAAATGCTCGTAGTCCCATCGCCCGGTGATCTGCACGAAGCCGCGGCCGCGGTACTTCACGCCGTCGCCCGGCTGGATGTTTCCGAGGTCTTTTCGGTTCTCGTACAAGTCGGTGAGGTACGCCGGACCGCCGCGCTCCTTGATCGGAGAAAAACATCCGGTCTCGACGGCGATGGTTGCGATCGCGGCGATGGAGGTCATCTCGGAATAAATTTCGGCCGCATCGAGCGAGGCCTCGACGATCGGCCAGTTCACGCTGACGAGTTCGATCGGTCCGAAGAACCCGAGTACTCCGGAGATGGTCGCGGCATCGATTGGAAAGTTCATTGTCCTCACGGGTCCTTCAAAAATTGGGCTAAGAACATTCGGTCCTCGCGCTTGTCCGTGACCACCATCAGGACGAGCACCAGGTTCTTCTCAAACCTGCGCTGTCGGCCGCCCACGCCGTTCAGGTCGCGCCCCATCCGGCGGAGCGTAACGTACGCACCGCCCGCGCCGAAGATGACGCCGATTAGCCAGGTGATGATCTGCGCGCTCACAGGTCGATTCCTTTTTCGCGAAGGATCTCGATTTCCTTCTCGAGTTCGGGAAGTTGATCGGCCAGCTCCTTCACGACCTCTGTGAGCGCGCGCGACGAGGTTTTCCTGGCCTGGTCGATGCGGATCCAGATTTCCCATTCCCTCAGGAAAGGTCGAAACGCCTCTCGATAATCGAAGTAGCCAGGGATCGGCGAGCCTTCATGTTGGCCTCCCGATTTCCGGTATCTCGCCTCCACGATGCGCCGAACCGACTTCGCGACCATCGCCAGGCGTCCCTCGATCGTGTCCTCTTTGAGGATTTGACCGTTCATGCTGACCTCTTTGGCCTATGGCCCCATCACAAAAGTTAAAGTCCGCGGCGTTCCGACCAGGCTCCCGTTCACCGGCGTGATCGTGATGGACGTCGGGAGAGCCGCGTTCGCGTTATCGATGAGCCGCTGCGCGCGCGTGTACGTGTACGTTTTTCCGGTGATCCCGGTGACCGTGCGAATCGTCACGCTGTTGATCACGATGACAATCGTGTAGTTTCCCTCCGGGCCCAGAGGCACGTCCGCGGCATCCTGCGCGACGATGAACGGTCCGAGCCGGTAGCGATGATTCCAGGTGATGACCGCGTCGCCGGACGTCGTCGCCGGGAAAGCCACGCCGTTGACCTTCACGTTCCCGGGCGGATAGGGATTCTGCGCGCGGCCGGCGTAGGTGACAGTGACCGGAGTGAGCCCGGCGATCGCGACTTCGCCGCCGAGGGAGTACGGCGCGAGTTTCACGTTGACCGCCATCAGTTCCTCCCCGTCGGGTAGATTTGCCCGAGCCCGGACAGATTCACGCCCTGCGCGTTCCCGAGCGGGACGTTGAATGTTTCGCCGGACCGCGTCGACACGCCGTATCCCAAAGCGTTCGTCGTTTCATCCGTGGGGTACACAGGGACACCTTCCGGGTCGACCGTTCCCGTCGCCGCGTGCGTTTCGCTCGCGTTCGTGGCGTTCAGTGCAGTGAACGTCGTGGTGAGATTCCCGCCGTTGATCAGCTTGGTCCCGTTGAATCCAGGCTGCGCCACGAAGCCCACGACGATGATCGGCATGCCCACTTTCAGCGGAGTCGCGCCGCTGGTGATCGTTCCGGTGTAGGTCGTGGTCGTGCCGTTCCCCGTCGCCGAGGTGATCGTGAACACGCTGAGAGCGGCCATCTACTCGAACCTCATCGCCACGCAAGGAACAGGCACCGAGTCATAGACGATCGAATTGGACGCGGACCACTTTCCCGTGTTGTTAAGTATCAAGAAGTTACGAGACACGCTGTACAGCGTGTAGGGAAATTGAGTGAGGTCGGTCCAATCCACGTTTTTCCCGACCAGCAATCCGATCATGGGATTCCCGCGCGCTCCGACCACGGGATCGACCGGAGACATCAGCGTGGACAGTCCGAACGAACCCGTTCCCGCGCTGTGGTTCGTCGTGCAGGGAAGCCTCGTCTCCGTGACGGTTTGATTGGCGGCGGTGATGGAAACCTGCGAGACGGTGACCGCGCTGCCCGTAGTGAAGCCAAGCGCCGTGATCGTTGCATACTGATTCGAAGTGGTGTCGTTTCCGCTGCTGTCGTGCGAGCGTTCCACATTCAGAATGCAGCCGTTCGAGACGCTGCTGTTCGGAAAGATCGCGAGCTGCAGGCGATTGGACGCCCCGGACATGTAGGACGTCCGGCTTGTCGCCTCACTCGTGTTTCCGAGAAACCCGGTGATCGTTCCGCTGTTTCCCGTGGCGGCCGGGATTCCGCCGGCGCCATCCGTGGCAGCCTGCAGAACGAAACTCAGCCCTGGTGTTGCCGCGCCCGCGTTGGTTCCGTAGTTGATTCTTAAATAAATTGGCTGAGAGTTTCCGTCTCCCATTTTCCAAACTTCATAAAGAAAAGTCGACGCCGCGGGAGGCATCGTCGTGTTGGTGCTCTCCGAGGTGCTGATGACCGCGGGGATGCACTGCACGATTCCTGTTCCGGTCTCGGCTTCCGACGCGTGAGTGATGCCGGTCGTGGTCGTAAAGGTCTTCGCCCCTGTGTTCACGGTCGCGATGGTGAGCGTGGCGTTGAATCCGGCCGTCGTGCAGCCGGTGATGGCGATGCTCTGGCCGTTGATCGGATCGGGCCCGTCGAGCAGCGTGTACGTGTAGGTGTTCGAGCTGCCGTTTCCGAGCGCGTTGGTGATCGCGATCTGCGGATTCACGCTTCCGAAAGCCGCGCTTGCCGTTTCGGTTTCCGTCACGGTCGTTCCGGTCGCCACAGTAAAAGTCCCGGCGCCGAGAGCGGTGATCACGGCGGTGACGTTCAGTCCGGCGGTCGTGCAGCCCTTGAGGATGATGCTGTTTCCGATGCGCAGCGCCGCGCCCTGAAGCAGCGTGTAGGTGAAGACAGCGGTCGCGCCGTTCGCGACCACGCTCACCAGGTTGACGATGGAGACCGGCCACACGACCTGCCCTGTGTCCGGAGACTGAAGCCAGCCGCACGCCGCGAGGAAAGCGGCGATGGGATGCGCCCAGGCGTAGAAGGTGCTCCCGTTGGTGTTGATCGGCGCGGCACTGTATGTGGACGTCGACACGTTAAGCCTCCTCGATTTTCGCCGTCAGGGTCACCACGACGGATTGCGTCGAGCCGCTGAGATTTTGCACGGTGTAGGAGATCGACGAGGAAACGCTGCCCTCGGTGTTTGCTCCGTAAACCTCCGGCGAGCAGATGAAGCTGAGACCGATCGATGGATTCAAAACGAAATCCATGATGACGCCGTGAGGCGTGCCCAGCACGGGAGGCGAAGTCGCGAGTCTCGCGAGATCCGCGTTCGCCTGCGCCACGGTCGAATAGAGCCGCACGCGGAAGGCGCACGACGCCGAAAGCTCGACAATGGCGAACGATTTCCCGATGGTGACGAAGCCCTGCTCGCTCGCGCCATTCGCGAGGGACGCCGTGGTGATGGTCACGTTTCCGCGAGAGGCGATCGTTCCAGCGGGCCCCGTCGGTCCGGTCGCGCCGGTTGCGCCAGTTGAACCCGTGGATCCGGTCGCGCCCGTGGCGCCCTTGATGTTGCCGATGTTCGACCAGGACCCGGAGATGAGCTCCCAGACGTCGCCATTCGCGGTGTTCAGGTAAAAATCACCGTTCGCCTGACCGCCGATTGTGCCGGGAGCGCCGGAGCCTTCGAACCAGTCCGAGCCTCGCGCGCCTGCCGCGCCCGCGGATCCCGTCGGTCCGGTCGCGCCGGTTGCTCCGGTCGAACCCGTGGATCCGGTCGCGCCCGTGGCGCCCTTGATGTTGCCGACGTTCGACCAGGACCCGGAGATGAGTTCCCAGACGTCGCCGTTCGCGGTGTTCAGATAAAAATCGCCGTTCGCCTGACCGCCGATTGTGCCCGGAGCTCCGGAGCCTTCGTACCAGTTCGAGCCCCGCGCGCCGGCCGCGCCAGTCGAACCCGTGGCCCCAGTTGCTCCCGTCGAGCCTGTTGCTCCCGTGGATCCGGTCGGCCCGGTCGGACCCGTGGGCCCGGTCGGTCCCGGAGCGCCGGCGGTGGGAATCGAAGTCGTCTTGAGAAAATCGTAGCCGGTCTCGAAGAACACCACGCGCGTTCCGAGCGGATGGTCCGCCGGCACAGTGTCGAAAATTCCGCGCATCACATTCGAGATCGTGTAGGTACCGTCGGAATTGGCCGTCACGTTTTCCCAGGCGCACAGCTCGCCCGTATCGACGAACATCAAAATCAGGGAACCGCTCGCGAGTCCCGCCGGCGTCGTTCCTGTAAGGAAACTGAGATCGCGCGCGCCGGTCGCGGAAAGAATGAATCCGGTGCTGTCGGTCGCCGCGGTGTTTGCGGGATAGAGCGCGGTGAGGAGACCGGACGGCATGAACCCGTCGACCGTTCCGTAGGAGACGTACGTGCTCCCGCCAGCCTCGTCCGCGAATTTCTCGAAGCCCTTGCTGTTCGAGTCGCCTCGAACGCAGCCGACGGTAATGCGCTCGTCCGTGGATTGCTCGAACGCATAAGGACTTTCCATCGCCATCTGGTAGTCGGGATTTGCCGGAGGCGCATTTGGGTTAACCCAGCCGGACGCCGGCGGCGCGCCGAACGCGGTGTCCTCGATGCCGAAAATATCCTCGAAAGCGTCGATGGTGATTTTCCCGTTCGCGAGCTCGCCGTAGCCGATGCGCGTGATTCTGAAAATCTGGTTTGAGATCGCGAGCGGCGCCCAGGTGAACTTGAACAAACCTCCAGGCCTCCACTTCCACGCGGTGCGGTTGGTGATCACTTTGATTTTGCAGAGCGGATACGTGAAGGTTTTCAGGACCCGCGTCGCGACGAGAGCGGCCGTCGCCTCCTGCGAAATTCCCTTGAAGTCGATGGTCTGCGCGCGGACTTGTCCCGTGATCGCGATGTTCGCCGGGTCGTAATCCCTGGCCATGCGGCTATTAAAATTGTTGAGCCTCGAGGTGAAGGTGATGCCGATCAGGTTGGTCGTTTCAGGCCACGAGCCGCGCGTAAAATCCGGCGTCGCGAGGACGTTGTCGACCGTCAGAACCGGGAGCGTCGTGGGATCGTAATCCGCGCGCGCGAGCTTCAGCGTCCAGAGTCCTGTGGCGGGATCCGTGTAGAGCACGCCGTCGACGTGGCGGAGGATTTCGCCGATGAGGTTGTCGGCGCTCGCCGCCGTGTCGAACATCATCGAAAGCCCGAGCCCTTCGGTCGCGAGCGTCGTCGCCACGGCGCGAAAATTCGTGACGTCGATGCGCGCCGCGGGAATTCCGAGCCCATAGTCGACGTCGGTGAGCAGGTCGTAAATCATGAAGGCGGCGTTCGCGTCGCCCGCGATGTTCGCGGTCCCCGGGCCCATCGCGAAGGGATCCGGGCAGCGCCGCACGATGAACGCCAGCGGCTTCACGTAGTTCGAAGTTCCCAGATAAAGCTGCTCGAACACCGCATAGCAGAGCTTGGGGTACGCCGGCGCGATGTGGGAATGCAGCGTGACGATCACGAACTGATCGCCCACCGAGAACGGAGTGCTCCCGGTCGTGACGGTGAAGTTGATTTGCGCCGCGGAAAACGCGTTGTCCGCGAAGCAATCCTTCGAGCCGTCGCCGTTGGCGATCGATGCCTGGATGGTCCCTGAGAGCGACCCGACCACGGAGAACTTCATTTTGAGGTAGGTCGAGTGCGCGATGTTGGTGTCGATTCCGGTCGCCGTGATTCGGATCGTTTCATTCAGCGCGGAGGTTCCTCCCGACTCTCCGGTTATCGTTCCGTTTCCTGCGCCGGCGTAGGTGTAGCCGATGCCGCTCTGGTCGAGCACCACGCGCCCTTGCACTCGGCTGAGATAATCGTTCGGCTGCTGGTTCGGCTGACCCCGATAAAAATCGATGATCCCGGTGATGCCGCCGCCTCCGCCCGCGGCTTTGATTCCGCCGAACAGGTTCGGTGAATTGGCGACGAGCCGAATGTAGTTCTCTGTGGCGTTGCCGTTCAGGATCGTCGTCGGAGTGTAGGAAATATCCTTCGCGTCCGATTCGATGGCGATGAGCGCGTCGACCGAGCCCTGGCAGAGCGCGAACTGACAGCCGAGGAAATACTGGAACCCTGTCGCCTGCGCCTGGCCGAACGAAAAGATCACGGAGAGCGCCGACGGTCTGATCGGCTTGACGAGCAGGTCTCCCCACCAGACGGTGTTCCCTCCCTTGATTTTCACCGTGCCGAAAACGACCGGGATGGCTCGCCCTTCCTCGGCCGTCGGGATAGAGAAATCCCCGAGCGCGCTTGGCTGCGGGCCTTGCGCGTGAGGAGTGAGCAGCGCGCTGACGATCGTCGTCGCGATGAACAGCGTCA
>Ga0210400_10002036_pt1 | contig 19258 bp, 13 predicted proteins | sample IncBWH26MmetaG_FD_155456 | JGI IMG/M metagenome (GOLD analysis project Ga0210400, IMG submission 155456) | Forest soil microbial communities from Barre Woods Harvard Forest LTER site, Petersham, Massachusetts, United States - Inc-BW-H-26-M | ecosystem: Environmental > Terrestrial > Soil >...
ACCGACGATACCTCCGCCATCAACTCCGCCATCGCCTCTCTCACCAGCGGCGCTACCCTCCTCTTCCCTTGCGGTACCTACAAGATTTCCTCCGGACTCAGGTCCATTACCACCAACAACGTTGCCATCAACGGGCAGACCGGTTGTGCTACCGGCAGGGTCACCATTCGCAGTACCGGCAGCGGTTCCACCATCCTCCAGTTGGGCAGTGGCCAGAATCTGAGCTCGCCGACCCCCATCATCGCCACTACCGCGGACATGGATAAATCTTTCCAGGCCAACTTCTCCGCGATCGGTGCCAGCGTGGGCGACTATGTCTACTTGGAGGAAGCCGTTTCCAGCTCCGACACCGCGCACTCCAACTGCGGCGGTTCCGGCTGCCGCGGCGAAGTCCTGAAAATCACCGCCCTGTCCGGCGATACCGCCACCGTTGAATCCGCCGTCCACCACGTATACGACACCACCTGTTGCGTCCCTTGGGTCCAGAAGCTGATTAACCCCGTAGCCGGCGTCAGTGTCCACGATCTGGTCTTGGACGGTTCCGGTGCCGCCAATTATGCCCTCGCCGTCCTCGATGCCGTCAACCTTTCCGTCACCAATCTCACCGCCCAGAATGTCGCCTGGAGCGCCATCGCCAGCATCAATGGCTATAACAATTCCTACGGAAACATCACCATTACCCATGCCGGCACCAATTCCGGCGGCAGCATCGGCGGCTCCGCTGTATCCCTCCAGCAACAGGGCAACCTCAACGTAAACGGGGTCTCCATCAGCAACATGAACGTCGGCGCTTTTGGATTCATCCCCTACCGCGAAACCAACGGAACCTTCAGCAACATTTCCGTCGACGCCACCGGCACGGGTAGCGGCCGGCCGTTTAAAACCAATTCCTCTGCCCACAACACCTTCAACAACATCAGTGTGAACCGCAGCGAAGCAGCCTACTACCAGGGAATCACCATAGAATATTTCTCACACCACAACGTCTGGAATAGCTGCAAAGTGACCAATAATGTGGGCAGCCCCAACAATTCCGGCATCATGTTGTATGGGGACGTGGCTAACGGCAACCATCAGGGCAGCAATCACTACAATACCTTCAACAACTGCACCGTCACCGGGAACTCCGGCTACGCCATCTGGGTAACGGACAATAACAACAACATTGAAATCAACGGTGGAACCTATACCGGCGTTGCTGGCCAGTACGTGATCGCCTTTGACGACAGCGCCCCCTGCTGCACCAACAATGCCTACATCCATAACGCTACGATTAACGGACCAGGTTCCATCGGAATTTATATCGAGAACGGCAGCTCCAACGCCTGCATCAACAACAACACTTTTGGCCCGGGGTTAAGTACGGCCATCAACGTCACCTCCCCTACCGACATCGGTTCGGGTAACATCCTCAATCTCCTGAGCAGCAACCTAGGGCTGGGAATCTGCGGGCCTCCTTTGCCCTAAGAGGCGACAATAAAGCTAGTGAGAAATGAGACGAGTAGTTGGCCGGACTTCAGGAAAATCCGGAAAAAAATAATTTCAGCGAGACCCCGAAGAAACTTTCGATTCTCTGTGAGTCAATCCACGGAGGATGGCGGGGATCTTTTCAAATTCTGTGGATTTATCAAGGAAGAAGTCTGCTCCCGCACGCATGCATTCCTCGCGAAACTGCGAATAGGGGTAGTTTGTACAAATCAGAACAGCTAGGTGAGGCTGGTCCATGCGAACCGCGCGGAGAACATCGAGACCACTGCCTCCCGGCATTTGCAGATCCAGGATGAGGGCGTCCGGCTTCGTGCGCCGGATGCCGCCTATGGCATTAGCCACGTCACCTGCATGTCCCACCAGTCGCGTCTCGGGCTCTTCCTTCAGCAGGTCCGCCAAACGATCCAAAACTACCTTGGAATCGTCGACGATAAAGATTCTCATCGGCGTTCTCTTTGCGCGCTTCTTGGCCACGCTATAGATAATGGCAAAAACATGGGAAGATACATCAGGCAGTGACAGTAATCGCTTGTAGGACAAATTGAACTATGAGCGACAGAAAGCGCCCTACACCACAGGGTCAGGTCACAATCCCGCGGCAACTAAGAGGCGGTCGAACCCGGAATTGATTTGCGTTCAGCGTCAATCCACCAATTGAGCTTGAAGCGCGTAGCGAATTAGGTCCGCGTTAGTTTTCATTCCAGTCTTCTCTAGAATCCGGGCGCGATATGTGCTCACGGTCTTCACGCTGAGAGCGATCTCATCGGCTATTTCCTTAACGCTCTTCCCCGAGGCGATCATGCGGAGCACCTGAAACTCCCGGTCGGACAAGAGTTCGTGGAGCGGTGCATCGGCTCCCTCCCTGAGATCCATGGCTAACTTCTCGGCCAAAGTCCTGCTTACATATCGACCGCCGCGTGTAGCTCTACTCACGGCCTCTTTCAGCTCTTCGGGGACGCTCTCCTTGGTCAAGTAACCAGCGGCGCCGGATTTCAGCGCGCGCCGTGCAAATTGTTCCTCGGGATGCATGCTTAGAAACAGAACGGGCAACTTCGGCCGCAAACGCTTCAAGTCATCCAAGGTATCCAGCCCGCTTTTCCCGGGCAAGCTGATGTCCAGAATGACTACGTCCCAGTCGTGACGCCTCACAAGTTCCAGGGTTTCCTGTGCGGTTTTTGCCTCCCCAAAAGTCACCTTGGCAAACGATTCCGCCAAAGTCTCTCTGAGTCCACGGCGAAAAAGGGCGTGATCGTCAACGATCAGAACTCTCATCGCGAGCCGTTTCTCCCCTTGCCGGGCACGGTAGGGGAATCCTTAGAGTCAAGGTAGTTCCCACGCCAGGCACCCCGCTAATGTCCAGTTCTCCGTTGAGCATGAGCGCGCGCTCCTGCATCCCCACAAGCCCGAGAGATTTACGCCCCTTAACTTCTTCGGGACCAATGCCTCTGCCGTTGTCGCCAACCTTGAAAATCAACTGACCGTTTTCCACGCTCAAGACCGCCTCGACGCGCGTCGCTTGAGCATGGCGCGTCACGTTGGTCAGCGACTCCTGAAAGATGCGGAACACGGCCGTGGATCGATCTTCGTCGAGAGTGAGCGGTTCCCGCGGCAAGGTTACGGTGCAGCGAACTCCCGTTCGCGTCTCGAATTCCTGGGCCTGGGACTCAAGTGCGGCCGATAAACCCAGATCATCCAGCATTCTCGGCCGAAGTTCAGAAGCAATCCTTCGTAGAGTAGCGATCATGTCGTCCGTCAATTGCATTGCCGAGTTGGCCTTTGCCCGGAGTTGCGTCTGCTCGGGGGTGGCTCTACGGCCGATCAGAGCAAGGTCCATTTTGATTGCCGTGCAAGCCTGGCCCAGTTCATCATGAATCTCCCGAGCGACATGAGTACGCTCTTCTTCGCGCACGCTCTGGAGGCGAGCGGCAAGAGCGCGCAGTTGTTCGAGCGAGGTCCGGAGTTTTTCTTCCGCAAATTTCCTCTCAGCAATTTCCTTTCGCAGCTCCTGGTTCACACGGCTCAGGACTGCCGTACGCCGAACGACGCGGAGTTCCAACTCTTCGTTCGCCTTTCTCAATGCCCCGACCCTTTGATGCTGTTCGGTCATGTCGCGCGTGAGTTTCGCATATCCAAGCAGTTTCCCTTTAGGATCGCGCAAAGCAGTGATTATCACGTTGGCCCAAAAAAGAGACCCGTCTTTGCGGACGCGCCAGCCTTCGTCTTCGCTCTGCCCGCGCCGTGCAGCTTGCACCAAATTGTGCTGCGGCTTATTGTTCATCATGTCTTCTTCGCGATAAAAGACAGAGAAGTGCTTTCCGATGATTTCCTCGGAGGCGTATCCCTTCATTCGCGCGGCCCCGGCATTCCAACTGACTACAATGCCTGCCGCATCTAACTGAAAAATGGCATATTCCTGCACCCCATGGATAAGCAGGCGGAGACGCTCGTCGCTTTCTCGGAGAGCGCGTTCCGCTGCCGTGCGATTCGCAGTCTTTTCAATGGTGACGCCCAGGAAGTCCTTGGAAAGGGGAAAGACTCGCACGGAATAAATCCCCTCCCGTATATGGTCGTCACCATAGGAAAATTCACCCAGATCGATCGTTTTGCCGGAACGCAAGGCGGCGAGGCCCCGAACAGGGATTGGTGTTTCCAAGAGCTTGGGAAAGTCAGCCAGAGTTCTGCCAACAAGTTTTGCAACAGTTGACCCGGTGATTTCGGCCGCGGCAGGGTTGGCATCTACAATTCTAAACGTCTTCACGTCTGAAGGCTCCTCCAGCAATAAGAGGATTACCCCGACAGGAAGTCCCCTTAGAAGTTGGGGATACAGACCGAGGACTGTTTGTTCCGGGAATGAAAGAACAGATCTTTTGTCTTGAGCTTCCGCTCCGGCCGACCTGCGAGTGTTCATGGCGCTCCTCTCAGGCGGATTTGTGTGGCCGGGTATTCCAGTTGAACGCAGCCCGCAGTAAATTCGGTCCTTCTGATCAATTCCAGCACTTCTCTCTTTTAAGGCAAGTGATATCACGCACTAGGACAGGTCACACCTGTCCTTCTGTCAGCATATTGGAGGCACATTAAGAGCAAAGGTCTGACCCAAGAATCATAGCCCTGCCGACAGACTCCGCGCACCCGCCGCTTTAAGCTCTCACTCGTGGGCACAAGTTTAGGAAGCGCATAGGAATCCCGGCGCGAGCACGCCGACTTCATCCTGCTCAGTAATCCTTAACGCAAAGGTCCGTCCTTCAAATTTGTCTCCGGTCCCCCGGCCCCCCAGCCCGAAGAGACGTTGAGCTTGCGAAGCCCGCGAAAACCTTACGGGGGTGTGCCGTTGAAAGCTAGAGGTCTTTCGTCGTTCCTTTTTGGAATTTTTCTTGTCATGGCGGTAACCGTAGTCCCCCTCACAACGTTGGCCACGACTCCGTCTGCCGGTTCTATCGTCACCCTGCAAGACGCAAACAGCAAACTCTGCATTGACACGGGTGGCTCCACGGCCTTTACCTATCTGGTCCAGTCCCCTTGTTCGACCAACAAATCGCAGCAGTTCACGCTCAAGGCCTCTCCAACCAGTGGCTGGTACTATCTCGTGAGCGTGTCTTCTAAGCTGTGCTGGGATATCTGGAATGGTTCCTCCTCTCCTGGCGCGCTCCTCCAACAGTACACCTGCACCGCCGTCGCGCCCGAATACTTCCAACTCAAGGCGGTTACTGGGGGGTACGAGATCCTTTCCAGAAACCTCGCGAACGGGTGCATAGATGTTGCCGGCGCCTCCGTTGCATCCGGCGCGCATCTCGAGCAAAACAGTTGCTCGGGAGTGGAAAACCAGGTGTTTACTGCATCCGTCGTGAACTCACAACCGCAAGTTTCCGTTGTTCCGGGTAGCGCGAGTTTCGGAAGCGTGGTAGTTGGAACCAAAAATACTCAGACAATCAAATTAACTAATTCCGGCACCGCCAACTTGACTGTTTCTCAGGCAAATGTCTCCGGCACCGCCAACGGCTTCTCGACCAGCGGTCTGACTCTCCCTTTGACTCTGCCCCCAGGACAAAGCGCGAATTTCAGTGTGGCTTTTGCTCCGGCGGCCGTCAGCAGCGTATCGGGGAGCGTCTCTCTGGTTAGCAACGCTCCCAGCTCCCCTCTGGCGATTCCCTTGAGCGGCAGCGGAATTGCAGCGACTTATGTTCTCGGTGCCAACCCCACCAGCCTGAGTTTTGGCAATGTGAACGTGGCGAGTACGGGGACGACCCTGAATGCCACGGTGTCGAATGGGGGAAACTCCAACGTCACCCTTTCCGGTGCGACCTCTAGCAACGCGGGATTCACCGTTAGCGGCATTACCCCAGGCACCATCCTTTCCCCCGGTCAATCAGCAACCCTGCATGTGGGCTTCGCACCCACGGTGGCCGGCGCTCTTTCCGCCAGCGTCAGTGTCGCCAGCAACGCTACGAATTCGCCAGCTACTATGGCTGTGTCTGGCACCGGCGTCTCTCTTGCACCTCCCACCGTGGCCATCGCTTCGCCCGCCGACGGTGCTACCGTTTCCGGAACCGTCGCCGTTGCCGGCACCGCTTCCGCTGCCGCAGGTTTGAGCTCCGTGCAAGTCCAGGTCGACGGCGGGGCTTTCTCCTCCGCTTCCGGCACCACAAACTGGACTTTCAGTCTTGCCACCGGCTCGCTCTCCAACGCCGCTCATACACTCACTGCACGCGCCACCGATACCTCCGGTGCCACCGCCACGTCGTCCTCTTCCATCAACGTATCCAACAGCGGTACGACGATCAACGTCGCAAACTTCGGGGCCAAGGGCGACGGAACGACCGACGATACCTCCGCCATCAACTCCGCCATCGCCTCTCTCACCAGCGGCGCTACCCTCCTCTTCCCTTGCGGTACCTACAAGATTTCCTCCGGACTCAGGTCCATTACCACCAACAACGTTGCCATCAACGGGCAGACCGGTTGTGCTACCGGCAGGGTCACCATTCGCAGTACCGGCAGCGGTTCCACCATCCTCCAGTTGGGCAGTGGCCAGAATCTGAGCTCGCCGACCCCCATCATCGCCACTACCGCGGACATGGATAAATCTTTCCAGGCCAACTTCTCCGCGATCGGTGCCAGCGTGGGCGACTATGTCTACTTGGAGGAAGCCGTTTCCAGCTCCGACACCGCGCACTCCAACTGCGGCGGTTCCGGCTGCCGCGGCGAAGTCCTGAAAATCACCGCCCTGTCCGGCGATACCGCCACCGTTGAATCCGCCGTCCACCACGTATACGACACCACCTGTTGCGTCCCTTGGGTCCAGAAGCTGATTAACCCCGTAGCCGGCGTCAGTGTCCACGATCTGGTCTTGGACGGTTCCGGTGCCGCCAATTATGCCCTCGCCGTCCTCGATGCCGTCAACCTTTCCGTCACCAATCTCACCGCCCAGAATGTCGCCTGGAGCGCCATCGCCAGCATCAATGGCTATAACAATTCCTACGGAAACATCACCATTACCCATGCCGGCACCAATTCCGGCGGCAGCATCGGCGGCTCCGCTGTATCCCTCCAGCAACAGGGCAACCTCAACGTAAACGGGGTCTCCATCAGCAACATGAACGTCGGCGCTTTTGGATTCATCCCCTACCGCGAAACCAACGGAACCTTCAGCAACATTTCCGTCGACGCCACCGGCACGGGTAGCGGCCGGCCGTTTAAAACCAATTCCTCTGCCCACAACACCTTCAACAACATCAGTGTGAACCGCAGCGAAGCAGCCTACTACCAGGGAATCACCATAGAATATTTCTCACACCACAACGTCTGGAATAGCTGCAAAGTGACCAATAATGTGGGCAGCCCCAACAATTCCGGCATCATGTTGTATGGGGACGTGGCTAACGGCAACCATCAGGGCAGCAATCACTACAATACCTTCAACAACTGCACCGTCACCGGGAACTCCGGCTACGCCATCTGGGTAACGGACAATAACAACAACATTGAAATCAACGGTGGAACCTATACCGGCGTTGCTGGCCAGTACGTGATCGCCTTTGACGACAGCGCCCCCTGCTGCACCAACAATGCCTACATCCATAACGCTACGATTAACGGACCAGGTTCCATCGGAATTTATATCGAGAACGGCAGCTCCAACGCCTGCATCAACAACAACACTTTTGGCCCGGGGTTAAGTACGGCCATCAACGTCACCTCCCCTACCGACATCGGTTCGGGTAACATCCTCAATCTCCTGAGCAGCAACCTCAGCGCCGGAACATGTGCGCCACCACCCAGCGTCTCCATCGGCGCCTCACCGTGACCCTGTAGCTGAGCGCTCCGACTCTCTCCGAAGTGAGCGATACACCACGGTCGCTCACTTCACGGGGTTTGGCATTCTTCAGCAAGGAAAGGTCGCAAGCCCCGCATGCCATTTCCTTGGAACAGAGTTGGCAAGTCACAAATCATTGGGGAGCGTCGCCGTTCCCGGACGCACTCGGCCAATCCGTGGGGGACATCCTTAGACCCTATTGTCCAAGAGGACTTGATTAACTACCCGGATGAACATTTTGGACATCACGTAGTACCGTTGGCCCTTCGAAATATCGTTTGTCTCGAACGGAACTTCGGGCTGCATCAGTGTCCCCAGCGCTTTGCGGTACAGGCGAGCATCGCATCCAAATAGCATATTCTTAAGCGCTCCAACCCTCTTCCAGCCGCTTGACGGAATGAACTCCCGCAGGACAATGAGTCTCCCGGTGTCAATTCCGGAATCGATAAAAAAAACTGTCACCCCTGTAGGATCCCCTTGCAAAACGGACCACTCGACCACGCATCTGCCTCGATATTTGGGAAGGATACCTATATGCGCGTTGAGAATGCCTAGTCTAAACGCCGAAATCGTCGGTTCACGATAAATGACATTCGCGGCGTGCAGCCCAACGTCGCATTGAAGTGATCTAAGGCGCTGGATGGACTCTGCATCGTCCAATGGCCGATGTAGGATAATTAATCTTCCCTGCCGTGCGTAGCTACATGCCTTTCTAGTGAGCGTCCACCACTTAAGTGATTTAAGCACCGACAAGAGTTCCCTGCTCCATCGCAGAAGTGGCGATCGTTTTCCTGCATTACAGAGGACGACGAGCACATCGATGCCAGGGAGACTCTCCATTTCCTTGGCGATGCGTATCCCCGTTTTGATTGACCCTGCGACAACAGCGACGCGCATACCTACCAATCCGGTGTGGATAATAGTTGCGCATAGATGCACAACCAAGAAGCAAGAAAACGAGGGTTGGCGCGCATACGCGTCAGGGAGCGCCGCGGCAGCTCATAGAAATAATTGAGCGCGTCCAGATACCGCAAATCACGAGTTATCATGGCGCGAACGCCGACAAGATTCACCTTAAGCATCACCATGTCAACGTCGAACTCCGCTCCCGCTTCGAGTTTCGCGCGGTCCGGGACCATCAATTGACGAAGAAGTTCCTCGGCAATGTCGGACTCAGCATGGAGGCCAATATTCAAAGGGCACCGATACCGGTCACATAGGATTTCGCTTCGCTGATTGCTCGCTAACTTATTGAAGCTCACCAACGACAACCCGACCGGGCCCGTGTTCGATGACCGGTGCCCGATGTCACGCCCCAGGGCAATCGCGCCGAGGCAATCTATGAAACTTGCATTGCAATTCATCCACGTAAAGGCGGCGGCAAATCGCCAATCGCGAAACGTGTCTTGCCCCGATAGAACCGATTCGACCTCTTTCGCAAGCGAGCCTAACGATTCCAAGCACTCCGAAGAGATAAAATGTCTCCAGGATTTCCGTAGTTCGGCGCGCCTCCTAAGAAGGGCCCCGCGCAGGACCCATTCACAACTGTCAAGCTGCGCGGGCCTTGAAAGTGCCGTTCCTAAGGCCATGGGCGACCTCCGTGAGGGTGACCGTCTTGACGTCGGGGAAGAGGGCGACGTCTGCAACAAAGCGCTCGATATCGGAAAAATCGCGAATGTCCTTTGTGTGGTTCTCCAGGATAACGGGTATATTAGGCAGCTCCGATCTTGCCGCTTGCCTCCGAATGTGCGCCATCATTTGGCGCATCATGGGGTAGTTAAGGCGACTGAGATCCGCGATGTGTACCTGCCCCAGGAAGTAGCGCTTGAGCATTCTTTTTAAGAACCCGACCGCACCTGATTCACCCTTATTAGTCCACTCGTCGCTGCTACGTCCGCGAGATAAAGAGGGTGGGGTACCAGTGCTTCGGTTTCGGAGCGCCTCGATTTTCGGTCGGAGCGCCACACGTGCCTTGCCGAGATCACGCCGGAATAAGGCGACGCGTGCACCCGAGAAGCTATTCGTCGGGATGCAGACTAATGGCTGTCTGGAAGAAGATACTCGACGGGCGTCTTTCATATCAGGGTAGTACGGCAGGAATGGCTCCTGGCATTGAGTGTAATCGAGTTTCACTTGCGGCGTGTCGTTTCGAATGCCCGCAACAATGCTCATATCAAAAACAAAACCGAGTTCGCTGAGAATGGACATCAGGGAATCGGAAGGCGCCGCGCACCACGAGCCTGCCCGGAATGACACGCAAGAGTACGCCTGGTCGATCCGGCGGAGAAGGGTCTCCAAGTATTGCTTACCAGCGACGAGCATCGCTCGAATCTGCCGAGGAGGATAATTAAGGATCGACCAGTCTCCTCCAAGTTTCCAATTGCCATGACCCTGATAGCTGGCTCCCAGCCATTGCGGATGAAGATGCAGCTGAATGTCGTGCCCTTGACGAAATGACTCTGTCACCACCTGTTCCCATTCGTCCGCTATGACTTTCAACTCGGGAAAACGGTTTTGCTGCTCCCGATAGGCGAGCTGTTGCATCACTTCCGCGTTGAACGAGCCCCGTATCCCATGCCTGTCGAAGATCCGGACGAGCTTTCGCATGGGTTCAAACTGGAGCACTCTCGGATCCCCCGTGCCATTGCCGCGAACCTCCCAGTCATCTACAAACGCCAAATGAATCATCGTTTGCATATAGCCCTCTCGCTACGCTAAGTGGAACGAAATTTGGGGTGAGTCCATTCCGTCGCTAAAGAAAGCGTCCGGCACGCAACTACGAATTCAGGGAAACACCGACCGGCCCTAGCGGGCGGCTTCGTGCGCCCGCAAGAAAATTGCCCTTGGGATTGTTTAAGTCGAAGCCCTTCGTTCAGAAACCGTTCAGGACAGAATTTTTGGTCGAGCCCACTATCAGCGGCCCAACATAGGTGGTCGAGTTCCATGGGGCATGCATGCGATAGTTGCACAGCGTCAACGTTGTGTAGCTCGGACTCAGATATCCCTTCGGGCGCGTGAACAGCGTCGGGATCTTCAGATTCGAGTAGTACGGGGCACTCATGTTGTCCAGATACCACTCCACAATCCCGCCCTTGGGGTCCCACTTGATATGCAGGAGCATCTCGTACCAGTGGTCCCATTGGAGGGGAGGACCATCGACCCACACCATGTTCGGAGAGCAGTCGTCACCCCCCAAAATGCGCAAAGCAAGCCGAACATTTTTTGTTCCAACGACGCCGCTTACGACGGGATCATCTGTCTTCACGTCGAGCGATATGTTGCCGTATTCCTTCGCGCAACGAGGCAGAGGGTCGCTGTCATTGTGAAACACCAGAAACCAGTTCCAGTCCCCGGTGGTGGGCACAAAAGGCGCTTCCCCATTAAGACCGCTCGAGGAGATTGTCGCCGCGGATGGGAACATAACCGAGGTGCGCAACCAAATTTCGTAAGGCTGGTGATTCCAAGCCTGCCTCGGTTCCCACAAGAAGACGCTGTCACTGTCGGCTGCCGGCGAAGCATGCGCGGTGGGAGTGACCGTCAAGCCCGCGGCCCTGCGTCCCGCGATGTTCGCGTGATACCACAGGTGCCCGGTGCCGCTCGTTTCGGCGCCCGCATCCGTTCCTAAGCCGTAGTCGCGATGTGTCCATTGCGAGAGGTCGCCGGAAGAGAGATCGCGATTGAGATAAATGATGTTCCCGTTCGTATTGCGTCCGTCATTGCTCCTTAAGTCGGCGCACGCTATCAGGTTTACTGCTGCGAAAGAGGCGAGCAGCAGCCGGGCGAGTCGCGTAATCCATTTCATAAGGTCGGTGATTCAGCCTGCGGTTAGAACGTTCCTGGTTTAGGACAGGGCTGTGTCCCGACTCATCGCGCAGGGTAGAGATGGTTCATGCACCCCTTTCGACCGGCAAAGCCAAACTTCGAAGATTAGCGGGATGCGTCTCCAAGGCAGCTGATCCGCGGAGAGACTGTGGCACGGTCGCCGCGGAACCTATGTATTGCTTCCACCATAGCGCGACGTTCAGCAGCGCCCATCCTCTTCTCTTCAAGAAGGGCAAGACTCCCTCAAACTGAAAAATATCCGTCTCCTTGCAAAAGTCTTTCATTTCCTTGGTCACGTATTCTCCAAATTTCGTGTGATACCAGTCGTACACGGGAACCCCGAAGCCTTGTTTCCTCCGGTCTATGAGTTCGTCGGGTATCACTCCGCGGACTGCTTTCTTCAAAATATATTTGAGTATGCCGTGCCTGGTTTTTACCGCCTCGGGAATGCTCATTGCTAGCTCAACAAACTTGTGGTCCAGAAAAGGGACGCGCGCTTCCAAGCTCACTGCCATGCTCATCTTGTCCACCCGCATGAGCAGCAGTTCCGGCAACCTCAGATTCAAATCAAGATAAGTCATCCAATGAAGCGGTGAAGGTTCCCAGGCTTTTTCCTCGAACCGCCGCCGGATGGACGCGATGGCATCCCATGAACTCAGACTACCGAATGTCTTGCGCAGACGTGGCGAAAGCAGACTCTTTTTTTGCGAGTCGCTGAACACCTCCGCTCCACCCCAAAATACGGGCCGGTTTGACAAGGCTCGGCGCAGAACCTCGCAAGAAAACCGATGGTCAAAAGAAGCCTTTCGGCCCTGCTCCACAAGATTGAGCCCCGCAAGTCCCAAGTTTCTCAGAGCGCTTGGAATGGGAAGCATGTTGTTAAATCGCTGAAGTCGGAGGGAGTCCTTCCAATACTTGTAACCGCAAAAGAGTTCGTCTGAGCCTTCTCCCACCTGGCAAACGATAACGCCGTTGTCGCGGGCCAGTTTTGAAACGAAATAGACAGGCATGCAAACAGGATCCGCCAGCGGCTCGTCCTGATGCCGTATGATCAAGGGAAGCGACTCGAGCAGGTCGCTTTCCCGCAACAGCAGCTCATGATGTTCCGCTCCCACTTGCTGTGCAATCTTGCGCGCATACGGTAGCTCGCTTGGATAACTCTCGTATTCCTTGTCGTAGCCGATCGAAAATGTCCTGACCGGCCAGCTCTCCCCCTCGGAAAACAGCGCCGCATTCGTGCTCGAGTCGATTCCACCGGAAAGAAATACTCCCACCGGCACGTCACTGATCTTGCGAAGCTTGACGGCCGTGCGCAGCTCGGAGAGGATGCGTTCGGCAATCCCCATCTCGGAAACATTCGTCAAGGGTTCCGTGTGATCCCAAACGTCCCAGTAGCGCTCTTCCCGAATTTGACCGTCCGCGCTAACTCTTAACCATGTCCCGGGAGCCAGCTTGCGGATGCCCGAAAAAAGCGTGAGCGGCGCGGGCGTCGCATGGAACGACAAGTAGTAATAAAGCGCTTCCTCATTGACGGCACGTTCCTGCTGTTCATCCTCCAGCAGCGCCTTGATTTCCGACGCAAACGTGATGCGTCCATGATGAACGCTGTAATACAGCGGTTTGACGCCGATGCGGTCCCGGATCAGCCACAGTTGCCGCTGCTTCGCGTCCCACAGTCCAATCGCAAACATTCCGCGAAACTTCTGAACGCAGTTGATGCCCCACTCCTCGAAGGCATGCAGAATGACTTCGGTGTCCGAGTGATCCGTCTTCCAGCGGTGCCCGCCTCGTCTCTCCAGCTCCGCGCGAATTTCCGCGTGGTTGTAAATTTCTCCGTTGAATACGACCCATAGCGTCCCGTCCTCGTTCGTCATCGGCTGGGCGGCTTTTTCCGATAGGTCGATGATCGCTAGCCTGCGGTGACCCAACCCGACCCGTCCGTCCTCGGACATATAAATCCCGGCCCCATCCGGTCCGCGATGCGACATCACATCTCGCATGCGCGTCAAATACCGCTCAGAAACCCGGAAACGGCCATTCGTGAAGTCCAATACTCCGTTAATACCGCACATTTGCACTCTCCCCAACGGTCTTGTTATTTGAAACTTGCTAAGCAGCGACTTTCAGAGTCTAACGGCGCGGAACATCATGAGTGTCCCATGGCCAAGAATCGGCGAGGGTCCGCAGAGTCCTCCGAACCTCCGTGCGGCCTCGGCACGGAATCCACAGCTATGTAGCAAGGCACGGAACCCAGATTCTGAATAGCAATGTTTTGAGTGGTCGAGATACTCGAACCATCGCAGCCGGCCCATGTATTTCGTCAGCCAGTAGATACATACGACTGGCCAGCGGGCAATGGGGTGCGCATTGGGCACGGAAACAAGCAGCAATCCCTTCGGCTTTAGTAGTCGCCGGAATTCGGTAAGAGCGGCGCGCGGGTCAGACACGTACTCAAGCACGCTGGAACAAAGTACCCCATCGAAAGCCCCGTCGGGCAATCCCGTCTCGCGGATATCTCTAACCTGACGGAACTCGGTATTGCGGACGGGAACGCAATTGGCAATCATTTTCGCGGAAGCGTCCACCCCCAATGTATTGCAGCCTTTGACTTCGGCGAGGAATCGGGCCAGCGTCCCCGTGCCGCACCCAGCGTCGAGCCAGTTCTGGCCTACCAGGGGGCGGGTCGGCAGCAACTCGAGAAGAACTTCCTTGCGGCGAGAAAACCCTTTCTTCTTGTAATTGGACTCCCATGCTGAAGCGATCCGGGAATGATATTGAACTGCGTCATTCATGGGCGGGCTTCTCCTTCAAGCAATCGGCGAAAGAGCACAGCTACCTCCCTCGCGCGGACGTCCCAGGTGCAATGCCGGACTGCCTCCTGCCGGACTTCGCGGTCGCATGGAAAGTCATTGGCGAGCGTGTCCTCCACCAGGGCGATGAATTCCTCGGTCGATCGGTAGATTCTTAAGCCCGGCGTTTGCAGGTATTCGTAGAGAGGAGAAATAATCACCGGCTTGCCGGTCGCGAGGTACTCGCGGACCTTAATCGCGCTCCCGTAATTGGTGAAAACGTTTTTCTGAGTCCACGGCAGCACGCACACATCGATGTGATTGTAGTAGAGGGGGAGTTCCGAATAAGGTTTGGAGCCAAGAAAATGGATGTTGGGCGCGGACAGTCGCACTACATTCGATTTCGAGCCGATGAATACCCAGTGCCAATCGGGCCGCAACCTGGCAACTTCTTTGATCAAGTCCACGTCCATCGTGTACCAGTCGGCGGCACCTACGTAACCGAGCACCGGCCCAGGGATGGCGGCGATGTCCGCGGGGGAACCAGGGGGCCGGTTGGCGAACCGCTCGTAGTCCACTGCCTGCTCGAGAAAATACCGGTGGCGGGGCTCCGCTTCCTCGTACAGCTTGCGCCCGGAATACATGACCACCGCCGCTCGCTGCTTGAGGCAGGCATCCATGTCGCGAATTACCTGGCGCGAAAGCGCGCTGTCTTCGTTGAAATCATATTTGTCCGAAACCTGATACACCATGAGCTTGGCGCCGAGCGAGTCCGCAACATCCGCGGCTGTCGGAATAGCGACCCAGACGATCGGATTTCGCATATTAAGAAGAAGCATCACGAATCGGAGCTGAAGGATCAGCAACACCCGATTCAACAGGCGGAAGAAAGATGAGCCGTACACCGGCACGTTTATCGGCGTCATCACCCACAATCCTTCAGGCACCTTGCGCAGCCAGCGGAGATAGCTGCGAAGCTTGCGTCGGATTTTTTGGAAGAACTCTGGATTGCGGATCGAAGGCAGACCCATAGTAATGGAGTTCACGAACAGGACGCGATTATGACGGGCCATTCGCTTCAGGATGTGGTTCTTGGAATGAGGATGGTGGTACCACCAATCCTCGCCCGCAAAACAAACAATCGACTCTCCGGAAAGCGGATATTCCGCGGACTCCCCATAAGCTGCGAAATTCTCCCTTACCGAGGCAGACATTGTTTCGGAAACAGTAGCGCTCATGCGAGGCACACTCCCTTGGCGGCAGCGTCGTCAATTTTAGTTGTCCGTGCGAAGTCGAGTTGGCGGGTTGTTGCGTCGGCGGCGTCCATCCAGGAGATTCGCGTCGTCAAGCGAGCGGGAAACGGGGCTCTCCCCGAGATGTGCACCTTCATTGCTGGAACCGTCGTGCCGTAAGTAGAACTGATGAGCGAGGGTTGGATAGCGCCCTGAAGACCTGCGGGCCCGGTTATCTTGAGCTGAACTTGCTGTTTCCCCAGTATGTGGCACAGGATCCCATCTTCGGCCGGTGTGAGTTCCGCGGTTCGATTTGCGGGAAGTTGAAGATTGAACTCGAAATCGTGAACGCCATGTCCATCCAGTTCGTCGTCGATGACAAAGACTCCTCCGTCGTCAATCAGATGAATGGTTCTGGCGTGCGTTATCCCGAGCGAACGATATCCACGATGCGAGGCGCGCAGAAAACTCCCGAGCGCATCCCTGCCCTGTTCTATCGGAGTAACTGCCGCTTCGTTTCCGAGGTTGAATAGACCATGCGGGCCGGGATTGATAGCGTTCTGCTCCACGGCATCTATCTGCAAAGTGTTGTGAGAGGCGGTGCTGCGGAACCGGTTCCGAGTTGCAACATCGCGGGAGTAGCAACCCGTCCCGGAGTCACAAAAGATTTCCTCTCCACCCACTCGCAAAACAAAACTCAATTTGTCATTGTGCGTGTGACTGCCCTTGCCGAAGATTCCGTTCGGAACGGCGAAAAACAGAAGCTCTGCAGACCTGTGCCGCAGAACGCCAATCCCGGAGTTCGGAAGAACTTGAATTGCAGGCGCAGATGCAAGACTGATTTGAGGTTGCGAATATTGGATTCGCGTCGTGTCCACAAGGCCGTACCACTTGGCGTCTTCAACCGATCCGCAACCTTCGTCCAGCAGGCACTTCCCCAGACCGAGGAGATTGGAAACGCGCAACGAGTTTCTCTCGGGCACGGAGAGCGTCAACATCTGCTGCACATCGTCCAGGAGGATTTCCACGCGACCATCGTCACAGTCGCCCAGGTGCGGCAATTCGCCAACCGAGCTTGCAACGGTGTTGAGGAACCTGAACATTGCCCCAAGGCGCCCTACAAACGCCGGCGTCGGCGGCGTGGAGGGTTCGGCGCGCATAAGCAGCAGCGCGGTTGTAAAGAGCTGCGTAACCAATACCTGGTAACCCGTGGACGCTTCGTAATCTCCCCCGTCTTCATAGACCTGCCGCATCATTTCGGCTTCGATGCACTTACGATATTTGCGCCGCCGCTCTGCCATGCCCTCGCCATCTAGGAATATGGAAAGGCAGTAGAGCCCGACGACGTTACTCAGGTAATGATTGCTGGTCAGAAAGTGCGAGAACTCGATGTTCGCTTCGATGTAGAGCAAATGCTGGAACAGGGAGCGAGTCACGGTGGCGAGCCAGGGCCGCTCATCACCGTGAAAGGGAGAAAGCAAATTCAGTAGAAAGCAGATGCTCATGGCACGCAGAGCTGCTTCCATGGCTATGGTCCAGTTCACTCCCGCGGGAACGGGATTGGAGAGAATCCAGTGCGACAGTAAATCCTTCCCTGTCCGGCGATACGAGTCATCTTTCGTGAGAACGTGAGCTTTACCAATGACCGGCAAGAATTGCAGGCGCGAAAGCTCGTAGGGCACTTTGACTTCGGCGCTATCGTAGCGGATGCACTGGCCGTCTTCGTACTTCAGATGCAACCACTCGGCGCCGGACTGGAAGTCGAGGTTCCACCTCGGACTTCTTCCGAGGTCTGCGGTGCGATAGCTGAGAAAGGGATACCGTCCGGCGCAAATCTCATCCGCGAAGGCAATAATCAGGCCCCGGCTATGCTCGCTGATTGCTTGTAAGTTGGGTCTGTAGTAAGGAACACATCGAAACCCGATCTGCCCAGGGCGCTCAAGCCGGGCATATATGCGTCGCTTGTTCCATTCCCTCCGAGCCCGCCAAAAAATCTCGCGAGTCAGGGTAAACGGCGATTCCCGTCTAAGTATCCCAATAAATCGCATTTTGGTTCAGGTTGAAAGATCCGGTGCGCAAGTGGGCGCTGGATTTCGTGCGTAGTTATTTCTCCACACGATTACGGAAACAAAAACGAAGATCAGGAAATAGCAGACGGAAGAAACGATCGAAGCGCCGGTGATTCCATAACGCGGGATGGCCCAGAAATTGGCCGCCACATTGATAATCGTATCCGCGATCCAGGCCACGACGATGACTGGTGGAAATCCGTCGCTGTTCAACAGCTGCACCATCACCGTTTCAATGCCCAGAAAATAAGTCCCCGGCATTAGCCAGGCGAAAGGGGCGACAGCGGGAAGGAAGTCTCGTCCAAATGCGATCGAGATGAGGGGGGGAGCAGCAAGTGTGGCAATCACCACTACCGGAAACATCAGCGCGGCCGTCACAAGTATGGACTTGTTCGCCAGGCACAATTTTTCATGCCGGTCCTGAAGAGCGGACAACTTTGGAAATAGGAGCAATCCCACCACCACGGGAAACATCATGGTGTTCTCGGCGAGGACCTCACTTATCGAGTAATAGCCCGCTTGGGTTGCGCCGAGCATGTACTTGACCATGAGAAGATCAATTCTCAACACAAGGAAGCCAAAGAAGGCGATCAAGTACGCGCGCATGCCGATGTTGACGCTCTGCCAAAAAACGGCCGCGGATAGCGCAGGAGGTTCCGCCGAAACTCGCCTAAGACGGAACAAGGCCCAAACGAAGCTGAGCATTACGGACGCCACAGTCGCGACGAGAAATGGCTCGACAGCTTTTCTGTGGATGAGAACGAGGAAGAAAACTAGAACGAGGGCGACGAACTTTCCAGTGCATTCAATCCGGTTATAGGCTCGTACCTCATTCACGCCAACCAACAGGCCTTGCGTGAGCATGTAGGCGAGACCGATAGGAACGGAAGCCAGCCCGAGCAGCAAGAGTGTGCCGTGGAGCGGCGACAGCGTCGGCCATAAAATAAGAACGATTCCGCCCACGGCGGTGATCACACCGATTACCAAAACAGCAGCCAGCGTGTTGCCAATGAGAGCGGGCAATAGCGCTCGATCTTTGGCGGCAAAGTAAACGTTGGAAGCGTGCAGACCAAGATTCCCGAACTGCACGCCGAGTGCACCCATCGTGGTCGCCACGGCAAAAAGTCCGCGGCCGGTTGGACCCAGTTGCCGAGCAACTACGATGGCCGTTGCAAAAGTCACGGCCACCGTCAGGAGGCGCGCGCCGTAGGTCTCCAGGATATTCCGGCGAAGCTCCGTACCTGCTACCGCCCGCCATAACTTTACCGAGGCCGCTGATATGACGGCCCTCATCAGAGATTCTGCTTCGCTAAGTTTGCACTGCGGGGCTGCGAGGCGCCGCCGGCAACGACGCCGCGGGGCGCGGAATCACTAGAGGCAAGGAAGCCATTCACAGGATATTCCAGGACACGCCTGGCGTTTTGCCGCCATGTGTGGCGTGACAGAGCCGCTTCGCGAGAGTTGCGTCCAAGCCCGATACGAAGTCGAGGATCGGCTGCCAGACGCTGGATGGCCGCTGCCAGGTCTTGGGGATCGCCAGAGATCGGA
>Ga0210400_10002037_pt1 | contig 19252 bp, 17 predicted proteins | sample IncBWH26MmetaG_FD_155456 | JGI IMG/M metagenome (GOLD analysis project Ga0210400, IMG submission 155456) | Forest soil microbial communities from Barre Woods Harvard Forest LTER site, Petersham, Massachusetts, United States - Inc-BW-H-26-M | ecosystem: Environmental > Terrestrial > Soil >...
TGAGGTCCGCGCCCGTGAGGTTCGCGCCCGTGAGGTTCGCGTCCGTGAGGTCCGCGCCCGTGAGGTTCGCGTCCCTGAGGTCCGCGCCCGTGAGGTTCGCGTCCGTGAGGTCCGCGCCCGTGAGGTTCGCGTCCGATTTCAGAGCCGCATGGATCGCATCCTTCACCGTCTCGGCTTCGCCAGTCCACAGAACCGATCTATTCCACCGATTCAGAATCTGTCGTTCCATCGTGTCACCTCAAAATTAAGCGGGAATACCCGGACGCACCTGATCCGGCAGATGGCCGTTCTGATCGAACCAGACGACCGCTACCGCCAACGCTTGCCATTCGTGACCCGCGATGCCAAAACACGGCCCCGGCTTTTTCTTGTTGCCGATCGCTACTTCCTTGTAGGGACCGAATCGCGCGATGAGCGCCGCTCGAACGGCCGCATCGCCACCCTTGCTGGCACCGAGATGTCCGCGCACTTTGGCGCGCAGGATCCGATCCCATCGTCCTGGTGTCCACGCCTGCACGAAACGACCAGACCAGAACACCGAGTCAAAGACTTCCTGACCGACGCCGTAGTTGCTCGTGAACAACTGCATCTGTTCCACGACAAGCACGTTCTCCGGTCCCTTGGCGTGATGACTCAATGCTTCGAGAATCGCTTCGTTCGGCAACGTCACGTGCGCCACGATGGACTCTCCATTGAACGACACCAAGGCTGTCTCTCGATACCCCGGATCGCAGCCCACGACAATCACGACAATCCCAACACTTTCTCAAGTGGCACGCCCACGACTTCAGCAATCCGTTTGGCGAGTTTGGGTGGAGGAATCACAACGCCGTTTTCGAAACGAGACCATGTGGCTTGTTTGACCTTGAACCGGCGCCCAGCTTCGGTCTGACTTAAGCCCTTAGCCACGCGCCACGCCTTCAGTCCGTTGTCCCGCGCGTTATCCACGACGGGGATACTGCCATACAGGATGAGGATATGTCAAGCGTGGTAATTTCACAGGTGAAACGACAAACGCCGCGCTCCGAAGAACGCGGCGTCAGGGGTAATACTCCGTGCGGTAGTAGCCGAGATCCCTAATCGACGGGTCTACAGCGTAGGTGGGACTGGCTCCGGATGCAGAGCGAGCCAGTTTTCGTCTTTCGCCAAGCTCGAGGCGAACGCCGCGTTGAACGCCGCAATGACCTCTTCGTTAGTCGGCTGCGGCTCGTTCGGATTGTCCCGAGCGAAGAGGGACTTGATCCCAGCGATCACCGCCGGCGTCTCTTGAATGGCGAGCTGAATTAGGGCTTCGTTCATCGTGTCGCCTCCTGAATGACCGTCTTCGCGAGCGCGATGTACGGTCCGAGTTGTTGCGCTTCAGCCTTCGGTAAATCCTTCGCGAGCTCGTCCAACCCCGATGACACGATGGACTGCCAGCCGAGTGGAATCGAGTGGATCGTCTTGATCGCCGACTCGTGGTAGAGCGTGACCTTCCGAGCCGTGACAATCGAGATAACCGGTGGGGTCGTCGCGCTGCCGTCCTGCGCGATGTCGCGTAGCAGATCCAGATTGCGGATCACCTGCGTCCCGTACCATGCGGCGGTCGCCTGCGGGTTCAGGTTTGGCGGGATGTGTTTACACCCCTCCATCGTAAGGATGGATGCCGTCAGCAGCGCCGTGAGCGCGAGTGTTTGTCCAATACGTCGCATCATTTCTTGGCCTCCTGCGTTTTCGCTTCAGCGGGACTGATGGGCGGCGGCAATGACCGTTGCAGGAGCGCCCGGATCTCCCCCAACGTTTCCCCAGGCACCACGACCGTCTTGTACGCGGCGTGCTGCGTCGCCCACTGGAGCACGAACGACCACAGCAGATGCGTCGATAACGCGAACGTTGCCACCCCGCTCGTGCCGTCCCAGTTGTAGTGAATGACGCCGGCGGACATTGCCGCCGCGACCAGACTCACGACCAAATTGATCGGTCCCGTCTGCCGCGTCATCCAGGGCACGAGCGACGAGTTCTTGATCGCCTGCATCACGAGCGACATCAGGAGCGCACTCGCCCCTACGGCCGCTGGATTATCTACGCCAAGCATCACCGACCTCCAATTCTCAGAACGGGACCAGTCCCACTAATCAGCGACAACAACCAGAGCACGCAGATGACGACCACGATGACAAGGATCACCGCACGAATCTGCGAAGGGATCGCAAAGGCTGCCGTCAACGTTTGAATGGCCCACACGACCAAGCAAATCACAACGACAACAATCAACAACGAGACTAGATTCATAGCGGATCTCCATTCGGGCACCGCGCCCCGTTGCCGTATCCGTACACTCGAGACACTCCGTTGGTGCAACACGCCAAATACCCGCGCAGATTCGCATCGTCTTCGTTCGGTCGATCGTGCGAGAACATTAACTCCGCCTGATCCTCATAGAACCGGAGTTTGTGACCCAGCCCCTGCTGGCCGAACTGCGTCAAGGTGTCAACCAGTCGCGCCTGCGTCTCGCCGATCGACCACTCGGGATGGGTCTGATACAGCAACCCGTCGACATCCGCCCCGAGGTCCGCCCAGAAGCCGTACCGCCCGCGCGGATCCCCGTTCACGAACCACGAGGTAACCTCTGGGGAGAAGTGCAACCAGCACGAGGTCTGCGCCGCATGGGCCTTTTGACCGACATGTCGGAAGACATCAAGCGTCGTCTGACCAGGCACGTTGAACAGATTCCACTCCCACGCTGGGACGAATTCGTCAACCGCCTGCGCCGCAATCAGCGCGTCCATGATCGGATCAACGTAGGCGATCCACTGCGCGGCGGTCTGATCGCGCGGCTGATAGAGCTTCGACCCGAGGAACACCGTCACGTACGGGAGCACCGCTTTCACCGACCGACAGAGCGCCACGAACTGATCGAGCGACTGTTCGTTGCCTTGGATCGAATCCGGCGCCGACAGGATGAAGTGCGTGTAGCCGTTCAGCCCGTGCTGCCAGAGGATCTTCGCCTGCCATTCTTCGGGAAAACGATCCAAGAACCACGACAGAATGCGCTCTGGATGCTCACTCGAGCCGCCTAGTACCCAAGGCGCCCCAGGCAACGTCACCCCCCAGGCGTCCGCACGAAGCACCGCTGGTCCGGTCGGTAACGTCCACGGCAGCGTCCGATCATATGACCCCGGAGGAAAGGGTGGCAGCGGCCCGCGTGGGGTCGGCACGGGCCGCAACGAACGCAGCGGTGGAAGACGCACGTCCTGCGGGTTCTCACTCGTCGCGCCAATCAGAATCGTCTGCTCGATCTGGGACAATTGCCGAGGCCCGGTCAGGCTCTCCACGTAGTCGGTGTAGCCGTCCGCCCAGACCGACACGTCGGAGTCGAGCACCGAATCCGGAAAGGCGAACAGGACATACCCATCGGCGTTCGTTCGGCCCCACCGCGGGCCGCACGCATCGTTCGCGTTCAACTTCACCGTCGCGCCTTCGACCGGTTGCCCCGCAGCATTCACGACCACGACCGCTTTCGCGTGTTCACTCATCGATCCTCCAAACGAGCGACGGTCCGCTGCAGGCCCTTGATCGCTGACCAGAGGCCGTTGACCTGCTCCGCCGCCGTATCTTTCCGCACGTAGATCCGATCGCTCTCGACCAACGCCGCAAACCGAATCTTTTCCAACGTTTCGAATCGCGAGTGCCAGATTTTCCTATTCTCGCGCCACTCTTTTTCGAGGGTCGTCAACCGCGCCGTCAGATTGCGACACTCGTTATTGAGCTCCACCAGCAACGGATCCGGCGCGCGCGCCACAACGATCGACCCGTTGTCGTCCTTCCGCGTGCCGCGCGCTTCCTGCCGACCGAAATACAATCCCGCTCCAAGCATCAGTAGGAGTACCGTCAACACGAGTTGTGAAAGCCCGATCCACGCCTGCGGGGTCATTTAGCTGGGCCACAGTGCCAGGACCAAGAATCTGATGCCGCTCAGCACCGTGCTGACGGCGGCTAACACCATGAACCACCACTCCCGCGAATGCCAGCGCATCAGCTCCGCCCAGCTTTCAGCAGCACCGCATCCGCATACGGCAGACCCGCGTTGAGATTGCCGGTGCCGGCGTTGTACGCGGCGAGCGCTGACCGATAGTTGTCGACACCGTACCGTTGGACTAACACCTGCATCTTGCGCGCGCCCCACGTCAACCCGACGCGCGGGATGAACAACTGTTCCGGGCGATCGGCGAACCCCATCTCCATCGCCGTCTCCAGAAGAATCTGCAGCATCCCGTACGAACACGCCGCCAGCGGCCCGTACTGAGCGCCCTTCGCCGCAGCGTTATCTCGGATGTAGCGCACGAAAAACGTGTGCTCGAAGCGGAACGCGAACGGATCGCCTCCGGACTCCTGCTCGATTTGCGCCCGCAGCAGATCCAACGGTAACCCATACACGTTGGACGCCTGCAGGATGTCCGCGTCGTACGGCGTCGCGTTCATTCCGGCCCCTTCCCCCCGAATTTTTGCATCAACTCCAGCGACCGTGAGCGCGTCGGCACCTGCACGCCCCGAATGCCTTTCCCGACGACCTCTTCACCAGCCGCACTTTTGGACTCCAATGCCGCAATCTGCGACTTCAGACCTTCCCAAATCGATTCGGGAGGCGGGTCCGTCAAGAGCGCCGCCGCTCTCCACTTGTCGACGATATCTCGCACGTGGGTCCGCACTTCCCACAACTCGGACCAATTCGGATTGTCTCGAATCGCTTTCAACGCAGCCGCCGCGTTCTCGAACCCTAAGAACCCTTCACGCTTCAGCGCCAGCGTCGCCGCCTTCGTCAACTGCGGTAGGGCCTGTGGAAGACCCGCCAACGCCTTCATCGTGGAATTCACCGTCCGCTCCCCGCGAAAGACACCCGACTTCTGCATCTGTTCGAAGATTGGACCGGCGGACTTGGCCATGCGATCCATCGCGGCTGTCGCTCCCTTACTCAGGAACTGCACGCCTTCGGGACCGATCGGCATCTCCGCGCGAGTTGCGTTGGCTCCTGCGTCGGAGATCGTCTGCTGATTCTTGTCAGCGCCGATCGTTTCGGCTCTCCGCAGGGCGTGCAGCGCGTTGTCCAGGTGCTCGTTCTTGGCCTGTGGCTTCGTCGATGATTTGACTGTCGGAGCCGACTTCTGTTCTGGCTGTCCAGCGACTCCAGCCGCGAGTAACGGCGCAACAATTTTCCTGACGGTGTCGATCTTCCCGCCGACGATCGCCTCGGCCAAGGCGTTCTTAGTCCGCACATCCATCAGTTTCCAGCCCGGACTCTGGAAGGCGTTCTGGAGCATCCGGCCACTGACGCCGCCGACAATGGCTCCGATCGCCGCGTCCTTCGCGCCCGTCAACACGCCGCCATGCTGGTACCCGTACGACCCACCTAACGCTGCGCCAGTGCCCGCCCCTCCAGCGGATCCGGCAAACCGTTTCATCGCGCCCGCGACGCCGTGGGCCACTTGCGCTTCGACCTTCCCAGTCGCCTCAAGCGCCGCATCGAGCACCGCACGGTGCAGTTGTGTCGCGATGTGATACGCCTGATCGACATCGGAGAGTTTGGGCGATTCCGTCTGGAGGATGTCGCGGATCGCCCCTACCGCGGTTTTCGCGGCGCGCTTCTTCGCGTTCAGCGCCAGATCGCGGACGTTCATGTCGACGCTGGCCTTCTTCGCATAGACGAGCTCGTTCCACGATTCTTTGATGTCGTGCAAGATGCGCGCGGGGACACTTCCGTTGTTCGTCGGAAGCATCTTCAATTTCGACTGGAAGGTGTTGATCGCGCGCAGGAGGGCGTCGTTCTTGGTCATCACCGCCGTGGGGACCGCTGGACCCTTCCCAGACGACACCGGCATCATGACGACCGCCGCCTTTTGCTTCAGATCCTCCAAGGCATCGATCACTGGTTGGACCGGTGCCCACATATCGCCAGCAGGACCGGCCTTCGTGGTTCCGACCGCGGCACCTTTCACATCCTTGGCTGTCTCAGTCTGAGCGGCCCACGCTTTCCACGACTTCGGGATCCCCTCGTCGAGCGCCGTCGGCACGATCAACTCGGCCGCCTTCCGAACGTGTTTCGGCTCGAGCGCGGAGTTTCCGAAGAACGTCGAGAGTTTTTCAGAGGCACTGCCGCGGAGCCACTTCGCTGCGGCCGATGCAGCTGGCGCCGCCACTTCCAACGCCGGACTCACCGCCGTCATGGCGCCGGCCGTCTTCGCATTTGGATCGCCTTGTGCCTTTGCGACTCCGGTCCCGCCGGCGAACGTCAGACCTGTCTTGACTGCTGTCGTCGCGGCTCGGCCCATCGCTGGCAACTTCCCCACGATACCGGCTGCTGCACGCTCTGGGACTGCGAACTCGGCGATGCTCGCTGCCGTCCCTCCGACCTTCTCGGCCGTGCCTGTGCGCTCCAACCCGACTTTCCGCGCTGTTGCCGGATCCTTGAGCCCGAACACGTGCTTGTAGATCGCGTCCAGCGCCGTCTGCCCGCCTGGCACCATCTGGACGAGTCCCGTTGCTGTTTCGCCGACTTGTTTCGCCGCACCGACCGCCGCGCGATACACCGGTTCCGTGCCCCTTAGTGAGGCATCCTTGGCCTTGATCTTCGCGCGACGCGCTTCCAGGGGGGATTGGGTCGGCGTCGTCGTCTTGGGTCCGCCGAGCACCGAATAGTCGAAGCTGTCTGTCGAGCCCTTCGACGGTCCGCCGCCGAACATGGAGTAGTCGAAGAATTCCTGCGGAGGGGCCATTTATTTGAACGTGGGGTTGGCCTTCAACCACTTGTCGACGGCCGCTTCGTCGATCATCACGGTCGTCGGAATCTTGCCCTGCTTCTGCGCGTCGAGAAGATGTTGACGTGCCTTCGTCCGAATCGCCGCCTGACTGTCTGACCCTCCACCGCCGGCGGCTTTGTCGCCTTTCCCCTTCCCTCGATTGAGGACGCGCTTCATGCCGCGCTCGAGCATCCCAGACAGGATCTGCGTCTTTTCGGCCGCGACGCCCACCGTGTCGGTCATCTTCGGGAGCGCATCCTTCGCTTGGTTCAATTCCAAGTTCGTGATCCGACCCATCGCCCCCAACGACCGCACGATCGGCATGGTCGCCACGCCCCACGCCTGATACGACGCCAGCGCATCATCGGCCTGAATTTCTTTGAACGTCAAATTTCGGAGTGCTGCCCACGGACGATTCTGATAAGACTCCGGCAAGGAGCCCTTGATCTGGTCCAGCATCCCCTGTGCATTTTCGAGCGCGTTGGCCGAGTCCTGGACCTTCTCGGCTTCTTTCGGCTGGAGCGGAGTCAGTCCATTTTTCAGCGCATCCTCGCGGGCTTTGTCCTTCTCCGAGGCGCTGTAGTCGCCGAGGTTAACGTAGCCACGCGACTCACCACCCACCGTCACGGATTGCGCGTTGTTCGTCACGTCGCCAACGCGCGCATCCTTGATGCCTTGGATGATGATGGCCTTCTCCTTCGCCAGGGCGAGTTTTTCCTGAAACGACAAACCCCCGTGGAGTCGCTGATATTCGGCCGTCTCCTTGTCGACCAACTTGCGCTTGTCCGTGGCGCTCATATTTGGATTCTGCGCCATCGCATCTTGAATGCGTTTGGTCAGCGACCCCTCTTTTGCGACCTGCGACGGTGGAGGCGGAGCGGGCTCTGTCCGAACGACCGATCCGTCAGGCCCGAGATAGCGACGCACCCATCCTGTCGGCGAACTTTTATCAGGCTGCACGTCCCGTTCAGCCTGCGCTGCTTTCGGGACGGGTTGTTTCAACCCCGCGCGCTCGTAGGCTTCGTTCTCCGGCATTCCCTGCGCCATCCATCGCTTCGCGATCCGATCCTTCGCTTCGAGTTGGGCCTGTGTTGTCGCGCCCGCCTGATCAGACGCGATCTGCCCTTCTCCGCGACGCAGCCGGAGCGTGGACTGCTCCTTCGCACGGTCCATCTCCTCGCCGGACATGAACTGCGGCATCCCACCGCCACCCTGTTGAGGCTGTTGCTGAGGACCGCCGAACGATGGCTTTTGCTGTCCTCCAAGTGTCGTGTCGCCACCGCCCTGTTGGGCGCGTTGCTTGATGGCTCCGAAGAGATTCGAAATCTGTGGCGGGACGTCCTTACCGCCCTTGCCGGTCTTCCCTTGCTCGAACAGGAACTTGATCGCTTCGTCGGGGTTCTTGACCGTCCCAGACTGCAGACCCGCCGACACGAGGTTCCCGAGAAGTTGCAGCTTCTGCCGCTTCTCGTCGTACTCCTCCTGATGCTTCTGCTCCATCACACGGGTGATACCACGTGCGACGCTGCCGAAGGCGAGGCCCGAGTTAAAGTTGGCCACGAAGTCTCCGCTGCCGCGAGCGTTCCGCCGCCAACAGCACGCCCATCACATCGACCAACGCCAACGTTTTCCCATCTCCGACTCCGAACGCGCGATGGAAGTCTTCAGCCATCGGACCGATATGGGTCGTCGACTGCCCCTTGTATTGCCACGTCGCAATCGGGAGTTTCGCCAACCGGTCCGCGACCTCGTCGTCGCTCAACGGCCGGATGCCTTCCTTGAGTGTCCGCGAGCTCGCCGCCATCGCCGCCATCATCGCGAACGACCCCAACGATTCCCACGTCGACGACTGGCTCTGCTGATCCATCCCTTCCTGTCGCAGCAACGGACCCAATACTTGGGACAGTTGATTGATCGCTTGCTCTTCGGCCGTCATGCCAGCCTGGGTCAGATTCTGACCGATCGCCCCCATCGCATTCGCCGCGTTCGCTCGAGCCGCGGCAGGCTGCATCGCCAGATCGCTCGCCTCTCGGGCCTTGAGGCTGAGATTTCCGGAGGCTTGGCCCCCGCCTCGCGGCGCGAACTGCGCGGCCGTCTTCCGCGCCGCATCGTATTGATCGATCACCCGAGCGCGATCTGGCGCGGTCGCCGCCATGATGTCCGCCGGATTCCCACTCAGCAGCGCCGAGAAATACTTGAGCACAGGGGCCAGTGCGGCTTGGCCCGTGTCGGTCAGTTGTTTGCCTTGCGTGCCGAGGTCCTTCGCGGCTTGCTGGACGCCTTTGGCATCGCCCCGTATATCAGGAATCGTCGGGGCAAACGCCGACGCGATGAGCCCTGCACCGGCCCCCGCGAGTTGTCCCCAGTTCGCACTCGAACTCCCGCCGCCACCGAACATCCCCGAGCCACTGGACCCTCCAGTCGGCATGTAGCCGAGATTGCTAAATCCTCCACCCGGAATGGGTCCGGAGGGCAACGGCATCGGTGTTCCGTATCCGGGCAGATTCTCGTACGGCATAACGACCTCACCTTACCCCGTGTGAAACAGACCCGCCAAAGGGTTTCTCAAACGTTAGGACCGGAATTGCCGAAGCCTGATATCGCCATCACCGGCGGTCCGCCGCTCGCCGAAGGTGACGAAATCACCTGCTGGCCAATCACCTGCGCCTGCGCTTCTGTCATGGACCCGTTGAACCGCAAGCTCGCCGCGTACTCGAACCCGACCACATCGAACGGATGACCAAACCCGGACTGCGTCGGCCACCCGGCAGCCCCAGCCCCAAATCGCGTCTGCAGATCGTTCAACCTCGCCTGAATCTGCCCGCAGTTGTCGGCCCACGCACTCTGGAACAAGATCCCCGTCAGTTTGTTGACCTGGAGCGCCCAGAAATCTGCGCCGCCCTTTCCGGGGGTCGCCCAGTGCGGGATGTTCTGATTGAAGTGGACGTAACAGTTCGTCGCTGGTACCAACAAACCGGTGATGTGATCGATCAGGGCTTGGAACGGTGGCCCCGGCGTATTGAACGCGTCGAGCTCCCACCCGACACTGGCAATCGGGATCGCGTTGGCTGCCTGCATCGCGGCAATAAGCGCGTCATTTTTGGTTGGGCTCGGATCCTTCCCGTCGAAGTCTTTTGAGTATAGAAACACGACAGGATACAACCTGAAGCTCTGCACGAGTTGTGCAGTCGCCACGAACTGAGCAATCGATTGCCCATTTCCGTCCCGAGAGTCCGGCCACGACAGCAGGAAGTGCGTATAGCCCCGATTGACGTGGGTCTGCAGGATGAGCGACTGATTCGCCGCGCTGTAGCGGTCGAGGAACCACGACAACACGGTCGAGGCATTCGTCGCCCCGCCAGCGACCGCCGGCAACCCCGCAATCTCCACCCCGCACATATCCCCGCGGAACCAACGCAGATTCGGCTTCGCGGGCACGCCTCCCGGTTGGCCGTTCGCGATGTTCATGTAACAGAGCCCAGGTGTCGGGGTCGGACTCGGGGAGGGATTCGGATTCGGCGGAATAGGGGCTGGTGCGCCTGCCGGTGTCGGCGTCGCGGCCACCGTCGCGCCGGGTAGCCCAGTCAGATTCAACGGGGCAACCCCGCCGACCGAGAGCCCAGCGCGAATCTGCTGGAGCGTGAGCGGCTTCGGCGTCGCCGCGATCTGGGCTTTCAGATCCGCGACGGTCTTTTCGAGCGAGTTGGCGTGATCGCGGAGCCGTTTGAAGTTCTGATCAACTTCACGTGGAGCCTTTCCGCCTTCTAACAAGTGTAGTTGAACGGGCATGGTTCACGGAACGAACGCCGTAAAATTGAACGTCTGCGTTTCCGGCGTGATGCTGCCGGCCGTAGGGTTACACACCGTGAGATTCACAGTGTTCGCTGTCGGATAGACGTACGGAACCGGACCTTTTTGCCAATTCGTCTGCAACGCGGTATTGAAACTTGCCACAACGGTTGACGTTGCTGCGAGCCCAGTGACGGCAACCGTGACTGGAGTCGAGCACGTCCCGTTCGTCACGGCCCCACTTGTGAACGTAATCGTCCCACGGCGGACCAACGCCAATTTCACGGCTGCGAGGCCGGGGTCATCCACCGTCGCAACAGTCCCCTGCGCGAACGCAGCCGGCGTGATCGACAGGTTGTTCGTCGCCGCCGTTCCGACAATCACCGACGCGAACGGCAAGGCTACCGTTCCGAGCGTCGGCGTCCCTGCCACGTTGGCACTGTGTGTCCCGCTCGCCAGAGTGGTCAATGTACCGACTGTCGTCAGCGACGACAACGTGGTCACCGCCGTGTTAACGAGTGTGCCTGTCGTTGGAAGCGTCACGGTCGTATTGCCGGTGACCGTGAAGGCCGTTGTAAACGCGCCGGAGAAACTCAGCGCCCCGCCGAGCGTAATCGTGGAGGCTCCGTTGTTGATTCCGGTCCCGCCGTAGGTCGCCCCGACGACAGTCCCGTTCCACGTTCCAGTCGTGATCGTGCCCACCGTGACAAGTGACGACAACGCCGTCACCGTCGTCGAAACTAAAGTACCGGTGCTTGGGAGTGTGACGTTGGTCGCCCCAGTGACCGTCAGCGTGGTATTGAATGCACCTGAGGTTGTGAAATTTCCACCCAGCGTGACCGTCTTCCCGCCGATCGCGCCGACCGTCGTCGCGAGCGTCGCGCCAGCACTTGTCACGTCTCCGGTCAAGGCCGGAAAGTTCGCCGCCAGTACCGCCCCGGTCAACGCCGACGTCGGCACGCCCGTCAGATTCGCCCCGCTCAACGATGAGAAATACGTGCTCGTGATCGTCAACTGCGGCGTCACGTTCGCGATGGCCGTGATCAACCCTTTCGCGTTCACCGTCAGTTGAGGGATCGCCGTGGCCGACCCGAACGTGCCCACACCAGCGTTCACCGTCGCCAGCGTCGTCGCAAGGGCTCCGGCGCTCGTCGTCACGTCTCCCGTGAGGGCTGGAAACTGCGCCGCCAGCAACGTCCCCGTCACATCCGACCCGAGGGCCACGCTCTGACAGGTCGCCACGCCGCTCGCATTCAGGCTCCGTGGGAACTGCCCCGCGCACGACGTGCCCGCGTAAATCGACTGCACGCCCGTCGTCGTCGTGTTGAACACCAGCCCGGTCCCAAGTGCCCCGAGGGCCTGAGCGTTCGGCAGACCACCGTTAGCGGTCTGCAGCAGGAACGTCGCAGTCGGGACCGCTCCAGCCGCCGGCGTCGCCCACGTCCCACCGGAGTTCTTAATCTGAATGACCCCGCCACTATCGCGCAGTCCATACCCGCTGTCGCCGAGCGTCGTCCCGAAGTTGATGTGCCCGCCGACGACCATGCCGAGCGTCGTGAAGTACCGGCTACTCGTCGCATTCGCAATCTGACGCCAGAACGTTTCGATCTGGGCCGTCACGACGGCTTGACCTGAGACAGGGAGCACACTCCACCCGATCAGGACGAGACAGACGATCAGGATCGCGAACTTCTTCATCAGTAGACCAATACTCCAAAGTTGCGAAGCGTGATGGTGTTGTTCGCCGAGTTATTGTTCCATGTCACGCTCACACTCACGTACTCGTTGACCGTCGTATCGACCGTTGACGTCGTCGTATTCACGATGTCGTCGATAATCGACGTCGTTAATGCTGTGAAAAGGACTGACCCGGGTTGACCTTGACAGTCCACTGTGCCACTGGCACCAGCCGTGAACACGTTGCACATCAATCGGCTGTTCCAGCCTTGGTTGCTGACCGCCGCTCCAGGCGTGACAACCCCTGTCGCCGCAACCTGCACGACGGTACCAGACCCACAACCCGATACTGTGCAGAGCTTGAATTTGATGTTTATGGTGTCCGTGACACCGTTGGTTCCATAGATCCCGGCGAGTTCGATCGAGATGCGATGCTTCGCCGAATTGATCGCCCCAGCGGGAATCAGTCCATCCGACCCGATGCCGAAAAATGTTTCCGTGTTCGTGCTGACGATCGCCGCGTAGGGGGCCGTGTTCGTCAACACGGTAGGAGGATTCACACTAACGCCATTGACTTGGAGCGCCGTTGTCGCGTTGATCGTTGAGCCTTTGATGCCGGTAAAACCAGTCGCGTCACCAGTCTTAGCCTCTAAGACCCCGGCATTTAGGTTCCAACTAGAACCATTCGTCGTTGCGTCGTTAGTACCGAGGACGAGACGGGTAAATCCGGATTGTGCGTTGTTGAAAAATTGAGCTACGCCATCACTAGGAGATGTCCAACCAGCTCGGCCCAATATAAAGTAATTAAATCCAGTTGAGACGTTGACGTTTTGTGTTGACGAGAGTCCTCCAACACTGAGTGAACCACCACCACTCCCAGTTACAGATCCATTAAACTGAGCCGTGCCGGCCGTGAGTGATCCATCGGCGTTCTGCGCTCGGTTCCGGATCTTTATGGTGCCGTCGGTTGTGGCATCTAGACCAATACCGGCCGTGTTGGCGTTGTTGAAGACATTTATTTGTCCATCGCTAGGAGAATTGATATTCGTACGGCTCGACCACGTTATCGACGATGTTGCAGATGTCGCTATCCCTACCCCTGTTATCGTGCCTAGGATTGTCAAGGCACCTGCATTGGTAAGGATCATTGGGTAAGTAACTACCCCGCCTGCGATCGAACTCCCGAACTTCAGCGTGCTCGTCGTCGTTCCCGCGACCGTAGCGGGCAAGTTCTCGATGACCCAACAATCCGTCTCACTGACTGAACCGCCTGAGTTCCACGCCGTTCCGCACCACTTCGACCTAGGAGAAATTTGAACGGTCGTTCCAGCCGTCGCTGCCGTCGTGTTCTGGAGGATCCATCCGTCCGTCGACGTCGTCCCGAGGCCCGTCTGCGTCAGCGTTTCCAACCCGCTCGTGTTGACCGTGGCGAGCGTGCTCGTCCCGCTGACAGTCAACGTCGTGAAGACGCCCGATCCGGTCAACGTCACGCCCGTGATAGATCCGCCGGTCACGGAAATGTTCGTGAACGTGAGCGATCCAGTCCGAAGCAAATTCCAGAACGAATTTATTTGAGCCGTAAATGTTTGCGCCCCAAGTGGAGCAACAGCTAGCAACAGCGCCGTCAAAACAATGAAGATGTAATTTTTACGATATTGACTCGACATGCTGTATCCAGTAGTATTGGATGCTGAGTTCACAAATGCCAAAACTGAGAGACCTCGCCGGACAAACTTTCGGATATCTGACGGTCATCAAACGAGTCGGCACTAGCCACGGACAAGCGGTATGGCAATGTAAATGTCGTTGCGGTAAAACACATTGTGTTATCAAAGGCTCTTTGACGTATGGTGGTACCAAATCGTGCGGGTGTCTTAGGCGACAAATTCTCAGGAATCTCAAATTGAAACATGGACAGGCGCGCTCGCATACGTTGAAAGCAACGCCTACTCCAGAGTACAGGATGTGGACCAACGCGAAAACGCGTTGTTTCAGTGCCGGAAGACGGGACTATAAAAACTATGGAGGACGAGGTATTACGATGTGTGCCGAGTGGGTACATGATTTCGCCGCATTTTTTGCTCACATCGGACCACGACCAAGCACTGCCTATTCTATTGACAGAATCGACAACGACCGAGGCTATGAGCCAGGGAATGTTAGGTGGGCGACACGCTCCCAACAGAACAAAAATCAACGCCATAGCCCACGTCGAAAGCACTCCCACTGAATTATCCTCACCAGCCTTGAGTCGCTTCTAAGTAGAAAGTCGCCGCAACGGCTCCAGCTGCTCCGGCCGATTTTGCCACGGTATCGACGTTCTCGACTGCCACGTGTAACGTCGGCGACGTCTGCGAATTCACCGAATCCAGATCCACGTACGGCACCGCCAACCCGTCGTTGTAGAACCGCCACAACGGATTCGCCACGTTCACCTTGTTGAACTGCACGCCGTTCGCCTTCCCGAATTGGAACCGGCTCACGAACGTATCAGTCGCCACGACGTCGGTCAAGCCGACCGCCGAACCGAAGAAGTTGAATTCGAGTCCGACCTGCTGGACGCACAGATATTCGATCGCACGTATCAAGAATCGCCGCGATCCGATTGGCGGCACGCCGGGAATGTTGTAGATCGGACCGCCGACAAACGGCCCTGTAGAGAACGCCGACGCCGCAGCCAAGGCGTCCACAAAATCCAGCGTGGGGCGAGAACTCACAGGATACAAAATTGATTGCGGCATCTTAGGCTCCCATCGGTCTGACAACGCGATACCCGCCGGACCCCCACTGCGTTACCCATGATTCTGATTCGTTGATCCAGACCATACACCCCGTCGTCGGATCGACCGTTTGCAACCCGTACTGGAACTGCAAACCCTTCACGGCCTGTAAAAGAACCTGGATCTTCGAGAACTGCCCGTTCGAGCTCGGCACGGCATAGGCGTATGTCACATTGTCCACTAAGAGTGTGAGCGTACAGGCCCCATTTGCACGATATGCGAGGAGCACTTGATAAACCGATTGGAACCCCTTGAATCCGTGGGTCGTCGGCCCAGAGAGCCACGAGGTCGCCAGTTCCGGCGCCAATTGGTAGGCGATGTCCCACAGATTCAGGACCGTGATCCCCGCCACGACGGGATTCCATTCGATCAGGGCCGTCAGGTTCAGACCAAACCCGCCGATCGGTGGCAACACGTTGACGAAATACTCCCCACGTCCGACGAGATCGGTCGGCGTCACGGCTGCCAACAGCGTCGCGTTGTTCGTCAGCCCGAGCGTGACCTTAACGTTCCCGAAGAGCGTCCCGTCCAGCATGTAATCGCGGTAAATCTTCTCGCGTCGTGCGTCGCCTTGGTTCTCGGCGTGCTGCACGCGACACAGGAAGGCTTGGCTCCCGTCCGTGATCTTGCCGACCTGCGGCGTGTAGACCTGCCCATCGGACCCGCCGATGAGTTCCGTGTGCTCCTGCAGGCCAATCGCACCCCAGCGACACGTCGGGCCGGCTCCAGTCGATCCATCACCGTAGCGATCCGGGAACCACGCCCGTAACGGTTTGTAATACGCGAGCGTGTAGTACTTCCCGTCCGTTCCGAGGTAGTCGAAATACAACCACTCGTCGATCGAACTCAGACGCAGTTTAGTCGTCTGCGTCATGTCTGGGGGGATGTAGCCGTTGACGCTGAACCCGGGCACGCCGTCGTGCGGGAACAGCGGATACAGATCCTCATCGGTCAGCGGTTGCGCGAGGCCTCCGCCAGACGTGAAGTAGATCCCGTCGCGAGCGAGGAAGTACACCCCTTCCGGTGCGACCGCAAAACACCATCGTGTCCAAAACCCTCGACCGCACGGTGTGATCAGCGGCCGAAACGGAGAATTCGGATCCGACGTCGGCTCGAGCACGTAGATCTGATCGGTCGACGACACATACGCCGTGCCGTCGTACAGGAACCCGTTCTGGAGCGGTTCCGCGGCGTCAGTGACTTCGATGACATTCCCGTCAGAGGTCACCTCCATGTTGTTCGGCGTCGTCCAGTGCAACACGCCCGGATTGAGTGTGTCTCCGCAGGAGAAGTACACCGTCGTCCCACCCAACGCGCCGCCCCACCACGTCGCGAACGTCTGCCCAATGCGGATCGGATTCCGAATCTGGAAGGCGACGGCTCCACCGCTCCCCGCGTTCTCGTGAATGAACAGCAGCGTCGCTGAAGGCGGCTGGCTGTAGAGCGTGTATACCTCGTTCGCTACGATGATCTGGGAGCCTGGTGCCCACGACGTGCGGAACTGATCCCCGCTCACCCACTGGATCGCATTCCCGGCGACCTTGCACGTCCCGCTGTAGCTCTTGTCCTCCATCGTCCACGGCTGGAACTTATCGAAGGTGATCGTCTCGTTGTTTGAGATCGCGCTGTCGGTGTAGGCGTCCGTGAAATTCAGCGGCGCCACATTCGGCTGCGTCCCCACGTAGGTCCCGTGCGTCAACGCCGCGCCCATCCGGAACCAGTCCACGACGTCGCACTGCGCGTCGGCGGAGGCTACCCCAGACAAAAACACCGCCTGCCGATGGGGGATCACGCCGGCCCGCGTCGGCGGAGACGGGTTGCTGATCGCGCCGGTAATCGTGCTGCGATAGCGATACCAGTAGAGAATTGGTGCGCCCGTCGTGGATTGATCCGGGCCAAACCCGCCGGACAACCAGAGCGCATCGAAGTCCGCCTGCACCGCCGCCGCACCGGAGATGGACACCAAAATCTCCGCGGCCGTCACGTTCGCGAGCGTTTTCGACGTGTCGGTGCCGACGCGAATGAGATCTCGCACCTTGCACCGAAGCTCCAACCACTGACTGTTTCCGATCGCCACGGACGACGATGTGGTGTCCGGATTCTGATTGATCGACGTCCCGCCCTTTTCGATCGACCCACCGAACGGGAGCGGTTGGTTTTCGATCCAGTTCGTAACGAACGTGGCCCGCGCGCCCTGAATGGATCCGACAGGCGCGGCGTTCTGACTCTGAATCGCGGACGCGAGATCGCTCGCCCGCCACTCGTAAAAGTAGTAGTTCGCCGTGAAGTCCGTCGTATTGTTTGGGGCGGACCCTGCGGTCGGTTCCAGCGAAAAATACACCCGTACCGTCTGAATTTCCGGACACAAATTGAAGCGCCCCGACAGATGCACGTCATCATCCGGTTGGGTCGCGCGTCCGTTGATCAGCGACAAGTCCCGCGGCGCCCATCCTCCAGGAGTGCGAATCCCAGCTGTCGCCGTAGGGGTCGCCGTCGCCGTCAGCGCGATCGGTGTGATGACCGACGACAACGCACGCGTGATCAGGCTTTCCGCGCCAACATACGTTCCGGTCACGTACCCGCGAAACGCGGCGACCCCGACAATCCCTTCCCCAGCAACGTGCGTCCCTGCGGTCGAACAGCGGAACGATTGCACTTGATCGGGGCCAACTGCCACCGAGAGAATCCGAACCGTCTCCGACCCGCCCAACGTCACGAGCGCATTGACCGGAAAGATGCGCTCCGTATTGATCGGGAACCCTCGACTGACGAAGTCCGGAGGTGGAGGTGGAGGAGTCGCCGACGTGCGGGCATCCAGATAGCCCTGATAGTCTGGCGCTTGCAACTGCCCTGTCCCCAACGAGGCGACCGGCTGAATCGTGCACAGGCCAGTCGACCCCGCGTCGTAAATGATCGACGCGATCGTCGTCGTCGCGACCGCGACCGTGACCTCGGTGACCGGCACGATCTCCTTGCCGTTGATCGTGACGAGCTCTCCGACTCCGAAATTGTCCCAGATACTCGGCACGATGGAGGCATAGCTCGGCGCGGCGCCATCGTCGTAAATGATGGTCTGAATCCCGCTGTTCGATCGATTGATCTGGGTGATCACACCGATTTGCGATCCGACCGGTTGCCACGTCTGCCCCAACGACGTGTAATTTTCGAGGATGTTGAAACCCAACTGCCCGAGTTTGCTGCTGGGCGGATTCAGGGGCGGCGCGAGTCCAATCCCGTAGACCGTCCCACTGCTGTTGATCTTTCGCATCCGCGAACGATCCGCAGCGACCATCCACGGCTGTGCGGAATTCGGTGGCGTGACCGGATCCATGAACAACGGATCCCCGGAATATCCCGTGTCCGCCTGTGGGTAGGGACCGTTGACCGCTCCCTGGTAGACGCTCGCGCCGGCCCCGATCATCTGGACGACCGACTTCCCAGCGAATGGGGTCGGATCGTCCATTTGGATCACGGAATGAATCGCGCTTCCGATGTTGGCGATGGCGTTCAACCCGTCGCGCGCCTGAATCTGATCAGGACGCGGCGCGCGGACGTTCTGCAAGATGGCGTACTTACCCGGTGGGAGATTGTCCTTCTCTCCGGTGAGTTTCACCCCGAGACAAGCGAAACGACGCTGTTGCCGTTCGAACGTGCTCACGACTCCGTTTCCTCGGGAGGTTGGACAAAGGGCTTCTCGCGTACGTCCTGCACCGTCTGTTGGAGCTCGGCTCCGCGGTTCTTCCACGTCGCCTGATCGAGGCGCTTCGTCACACCGCACATCGACGAGAACCGTTCGTAGAGCGCCATGCTCGACTGCATCTGCTGAGGGCCCTCTTTGAACATTGCAACGTGCTCGGCATAATCGTAGATCGCGTCCAACGCCGCAATATCGATCCCTGTGTTGATGCAGAACCCTAAATTCCCTGGACTCGGCACCGGCATGTTCGCCACGACGTCCAACAAGATTTGGTAGACGGCCGTGTTCGGAGGCGGAGCCAACCCCACGATGTTCTGTCCGGCCGTCATGATCCGCACCACCGCCCCAGTCACCGATTGCCACGTCCTCCGGAACTGATCGGCCTCCTGCACACTGAAGATCCGCGTCGGCAACGTGTTGATCCGGCCGTCCAAGACCACCGACGCTTGACGGGCCAGTTGAATCCCCAGCGCCCAGCGCGACTGCGCATACGCGGCCCGCTCGGGGTCAAACGACAGCCCCGCCGTACTCAGCAG
>Ga0210400_10002038_pt1 | contig 19241 bp, 20 predicted proteins | sample IncBWH26MmetaG_FD_155456 | JGI IMG/M metagenome (GOLD analysis project Ga0210400, IMG submission 155456) | Forest soil microbial communities from Barre Woods Harvard Forest LTER site, Petersham, Massachusetts, United States - Inc-BW-H-26-M | ecosystem: Environmental > Terrestrial > Soil >...
CTTCGCCTGTGGATCCACTTCTCCGCGCATCCAACCATGCTCCGTGTGGCCTCGATGCGCCTAATTTTACCAGCAGAAGCCCAAACAATGGGTTCTGCATCAAGCTGCTAGGCAGTGTTGTCGCCCGAGCTGGAGTCTTGCCTCGGTCAAGCCTTTCAGCGGGCGCGCAACGCGCACCATGAACTCCTGACGATCGAGTATCTGTTACTCGCGATCCTCGAGACCCCAGCGGTGCGCGAGGTCCTGACGGGATGCGGCGCCGACCTCGATCAGCTTGGTGCCGAGCTCCAGCGGCACCTCGCGGCCAACAATCTGCGGCGGGTTCCGGTACCCGGCGAGGTGCACCGCGTGCAGCCGGACCTCGGCGTCCAGCGCGTGTTGCAGCGCGCTGCGTTCCACCTGCAGTCAGGTGGCAAAGACCAGGTAGGGGTCCTCGAGGTCCTCGTGGCGATCTTCAGCGAGAAACACAGTCACGCCGTACTGCAGCTCGCGCGTATGCAGGTCACGCGAATCGTCGTAGTCAACTACTTGTCGGGATTGAAGCCACCCTCACGCGATCCGCGATAGCGGGCTGCCGCGCGCCTGGGAGTGCAACTTGTTATGATCCGGGGCATGGCACAACTGACCCGCCGCGACGCGTTGCAGATTGTAGGCCTGGGCGCAGTCGCCCTGGCGGTGGCTCCCACCGCCGGTCGAGCCCAGGCGCCAAGCTTCCCCAAAGGCGCGGTCATCCGGACCCTGTTCAAGGACTACGCGCCCGAAGAACTCGCCGGCGGCGCCACGCTGTTCCACGAACATCTGTCGCTGGGCGAGGATTTCAACGAACGCTTCCGCGCCGCCTCGCTGGCCGTGCGCGCGGCACAAGGGATCAGCATCCCCGCCGCCGGCACCGCGCCACCGCCGCCGCCGCCGGGGCCGGACCCGATGCGCAATGTCGAGCTCATGGCGCAGGAACTGCGCGACGCACAGCGCGATGGGATCGCGTGCATTGTCGATGCCAGCCTGGAAGGCGCCGGCATGGACCTGAAGTTCATTCGTGATGCCGCCAAGATGTCAGGCTTGCCGATCGTCAAGGGTGCCGGCTTCTACACCCAACCCTTCTATCCGAAGCAAGTCGCGTCCATGACCGAAGCGCAGCTCACCGCGGCCCTGATTCGCCAGGCCGATGAGTATCCGGCGGGCGCGTACGGGGAGATCGGCTCCTGGGACGACATCACGGCGCTGGAGCGGCGGGTATTTCGCGCCGTCGGCAAAGCGCACCTGGCCACGAACCTGCCCGTTTTTACGCACACCGGAATTCCCGGAAAATCCGCCCTGGAACAGCTCGACATCCTGGAGGATGCCGGGGTCGACCCGCGCCGGGTGGCCATCGGGCATCTGGGGAATCTGAATGATCCGAATCTCTACGTGCACAAAGCCGTGTGCCGTCGCGGCGCCTTCGTCGGCTTTGACCGCCAGGGCAGCCCGCGCGACACCCCGGTGGTGTCGCTGGTCATGGGATTGATCGAGGCCGGATTCGTGGATCACATCCTGATTTCCGGCGATGCCTCGCGCGGCTATGCCCGACCGATAACGGTGTTTGCGCCGAAGCTCAAAGCCGCAGGTGTCGATGATGCGACGTTGCACCGGATCACGGTGGACAATCCGCGCCGCTTTCTCGCCTTCGTGCCGAAGCGGCCGCGCCCGGGTTAATGCCGGATCGTCGCCAGGGCCCCGCCGTCGACCGCCCAGGCCGCCCCATTCACGAAGCTCGCCGCATCCGATAGCAGGAAGGTCACGACTTCGCCGACTTCCTCCGGCGTGCCGATCCGGTCCATGGTGGCGACCTTGCCCAGCGCCTTTTTGCCGGCTGCGACATCGCCATTGAACATCATGCGCAGCATGGCCTCGAGCAAGGGCGTATCGATCACGCCCGGCATCACCGCATTGACGCGCACGCCCTTGCCGCCGACCTCGCTGGCCGCGGTACGGGTGAGGCCAATGACCGCATGCTTGGTCGCGTTGTAGGCGCAGGCCCCGGCCAGGCCCCGCTCGCTGGCGATCGAACCGGTGTTGACCACGGCACCATGACCCTGGCGAAGCATGACCGGCAGCACGTAGCGCAGCCCGAGGAATATGCCTTTCTGGTTCACGGCGACGATGCGGTCGTACTCCGCCTCGTCGTATTCGTAGATCGGGCCGAGTTTGCCTTCGATGCCGGCATTGTTGAAAAAGCCATCTATGCGGCCGAACACTTCCAGCGCACGCGCCACATACGCCTGCACGTCGCCTGACCGGCTGACATCGGCCACGAAGGTCTCGACCCGCCCGCCGAGCGCCGCCACGGCACCGCGGCGTGCCGCGAGCGCCGCAGCGTTGATATCCACCAGCATCACCGCGGCGCCCGCCCGAGCCAGGATCATGGCTGCGGCGTGGCCAATCATGCCGGCGCCACCGGTGATCAGCACCACCTTGTCTTTCATGGCAGTCATCCTTCAGCCGCGAAACGGCATGGTCAGCATGAACAGGATCCCCCGCAGCCCCAGCAGCTTCAGGCCCTCGCGAACATCCGCGGGAGTAAGGCTTGCCGTCATCGGCATGGTGCCGAAAACCTTGGCCTTGATCACCAGCCGGCTGCCGTCCCGCTCAATGCGGCTGACGGTCATCAGTTCCCGACGGTCCGGGCCGTACAGCTTCATGCCGGACCTTCCAGTTTTTCAAAATCGATCTTCAGGTCATCGCACATCACCTGCGCCGTGGCCCGACCTGCGCCGAATACACCACCCCCCGGATACTGGAACGGGCCCACCAGGTACAGCCGCTCCACCCCGGGCACGCGGTACTGGCCAAGATCCGGCGTGGGCCGGTGCGCCCCGCTTTGATAGCTGGTGGTGGCGATGCCATGCAGGTCGCCCCGCATGAAGCTCGGCGAGGTGCGTTCCATGTCCACCGGGCTGTCACAGTGGAAGTCCAGCAGCACCTCATCCAGGTTCGCGACATAGGTCCGGAACCGATCGAGCATGCTGCGCGCGAAGGCGTCCTTGGATTCGTCCCAGGTCTTGCCGTCGGGCCGCACGTACGGCGCGTAGTCCCACAGATGCGCCACGCCCTTGCCCGGCGGCGTGCGCGTTTCATCAAACATCGACAGCGAGCCTAGACCCAGCAGGTGGGTGCGCATGAAGCCGCCATAGCGCAGATCATCGAAACACTCGCGCAGTTCCCGATAGGTCGGCGGCATCAGCTCGATCATCACCGACTGCACCGGATCGGGAGTGCGGAAGCGCAGCGGGCCGTCCAGGGCGGCATGCACCGTGACACAGGCGGCCTCGGTGATGTGGGTGGCTTCCGCGGCTTCGCGCACCTCGGGGTCCAGCCCGGGAACCATGGAAGACAGCTTGTGCGGATGGATGGCGCCGATCACCGCCTCGCGTGCCGTATAGCGGTTGCCGTCCGCGGTGATGACGGCGCCGGCCCGACCATGGGCCACCACCACTTCACGCACCTCCTGGCCCGCCAATACCACGCCGCCCCGGTCCTCGATGGAGCGGGTCAATGCCTCGGTCAGCTTGCCGCTGCCACCCACCGGGACGCCGAAACCATACGCCTCCAGGAACCCCAGGAACACGAACACACCCAATCCCGTCGCCTTCTCATCCGGGGAGACCAGGTTCTCACCCGCCACGCGCGCGAAATGCGCGCGGACGCGATCGTGCTCGAAATAATCCGCCAGCACATCGTGGCTGCTCATCTGCATGGCGCGCCAGAACTGCTGGCCCTCGCGACTCTGGTCCAGGAAGGCGAAACCAGCCCCCTGTGGCATCGGGGGTGTATAGAGCGTGGACACCAGCATCGGCAACCATGCCGCCGCCTGCGCGGACAGGCGCAGGAAGGCGTCGGCGTCGCGCTTGGAGAACTTGGCGATCTGCGCCGCCGATCGGGCCGGATCCCGATACAGCGCGAGGGTTGAGCCATCCTCGAACACCGACATCATCGGCGACTCGGGAAACAGGTAGCGCAGCCCATAGCGGCTCTTCAGGCCCAGTTCGTCCCGCTGCAGCAGCGGATTGGCCTGAATGAAGATATGCGTCATCGAATGCTGGTCGTGCCGGAACCCGGGGCGGGTCAGCTCGCGCGTGACCACGCCGCCGCCCAGCCAGGCATTGCGTTCCAGCACCAGCACGCGTTTGCCGGCCTTGGCCAGATAGGCCGCGGCGACCAGCCCGTTGTGACCACTGCCGATGGCGATGACATCGAAGTCTTTTTGACTGATCATAGGTTCGATGTACAACAGTTCAGGGGGACATGTTTCATGAGTCAGTCCAATGCGCAGGCCGAAGCCATCGTTAGAAAGTTCTTTGAGCTGCTGAATGCGGAAGACCTGGAAGGCGTCCGTGCGCTGCTGACCGAGGATGCCGCCTGGCTGCCGCAGGCCCGTGACATGCCCGGGGCGGGCGAATACCGTGGCCGCAACGTCATTGTGGATGATTTCCTGAAGCCGATCCGCGGTCTGTTCAAGCCGGGCAGTCCCTCGAATCGCATTCTGTCCATGGCCTCAAGCGGCTCCCTGGTCATGGCCGAAACCCATGGCACCGGCCACCTTCAGGACGGTCGCCCGTACGACAATCGCTACGCCTGGGCCTTTGAACTGCGCGGCGGGCAGATTGCGGTACTGCGCGAGTACCTGGACAGCTACTACATTGTCCGCCTGTTCGGGATGACCTGAATGCATGGGCAACGTCAGTCGGCGTAGAGTCTGACCGGCAGTTTCGCCGGTCCATGGCCGATAGTGGTCATCCAGGGCGTGGGCTCCGCGGCGATCTCGAGGCGCGCGACACGGCGCGCGAGTTCGGTCAGCAATACATGCGCTTCCAGCTGCGCCAGCACCCGCCCGACGCAGGCATGGATGCCGTAGCCCCAGCCCACCTGCTTTTTCAGATCCCGACTCAGATCGTACTGATCCGGGTTCTCCCAGGCGCGCGGATCGCGATTGGCCGCCGCGAACATCAGCCCCACCCGTTGGCCTGCCGGCACGGCATAGCCGTCAATCTCCACTTCGCGCGTCGTAATGCGCCCCGCCATGCGGGAGGGCGAGTCCCAGCGCAGGCTTTCATCGAAAGCGGCGCGCACCAGGCCCGGGTCGGCGCGCAGTTTCTGGTACTGCTGCGGAAACTTCGCGAAGGCATACATGGCATTGGCCATGGTCAGGATCGTGGTGTCCGCCCCGGCGGCGAGCACGGTCTGCAGCAGCAGCTTGGCTTCCGCCTGCGTAATGACGCCGTCATCGGCCATGCCATAGAGCACCATGCCGATGCCGCCCGGGGACAGGTTGTCCCGATCGCAGCATTGTTCGAGCCACGCCAGCACCGGCTCGATGTTGACCATGGCCTCCTTGAACAGTTCGTTTTCCGGACCCATGGTCGCCCAGACCATGTGGCTGAAGGCGTACATGTGTTCGCGCCCCTCCACGCGCAGGCCAATGGCATCGGGGAGCGCCTTGTACACGAAGCGCTGCGTGACCTCGCGGACCGCATCGATCACCTCGCCCTCCCGGGCCATGAGGTCGTCGAAGAGTTGCGTCGCATCACGTTCAAATGAAGGACGCAGACTCCCCAGCACCTGCGTCGACAACGCCCGGGCGATCGCCTGGCGCACATGGGTATGGCGCGGTGGATCATCGGTCAGCAGGATTTCCGGCCGCAGTGAATTGGGGTCATGCCACGGGCGGGATTTGTTCGAATACGTCTGCCAGTCCTGCAGGCCGTTGGTGACGTCGGCATGGCGGGTGATCATGACCGTGCCATCGGCCAGCCGCACCACCGCGGAGAACTCGCGCAAGGTGTCATCCACCGCGCGCGCATTGCGCACCGAGGCGTGACTGAACAGATCGATCGGGTACTGCGGAATTGCCTGGCCCATGATTGACTCTCAGTCCTGTTTCAATTTGCAGGTCGCGCCGTTGCGCACGATATAGCCGGCGCCCGGATCAGCAAAATGACTGCCGATGACGAGCACCGGCTTTTCCTGGAAGCGCTTGACGAACTCGACCCGCGTCCTGGCCCCCGCCGGCTTGTCCATGTCGAAAGTCGCCGGATGCTCCGGCATGGCCACCTGGATCGGGTGGTGCATCATGTCACCGGTGATGACCGCCTCCTCGCCCTGTGAGCTGATGTACACGCTGACATGGCCCGGGGTATGGCCCGGCGTGGGCAGCAGCCGGATCTCCTCGCTGATCGCATAGTCATGCGGAATGAAGTCCACCAGCCCCGCTTCGATGACCGGGTCCACCGCATCGCTCAGGTGATTGATGCCGTGGTAGCCACCGGTATCGCGCAACATCTGCCAGTGATCATATTCCGTGCGACTGAACAGATAGCGCGCCTTCGGGAAGGTCGGCACCCAGCGGCCATCCACCAGGTGCGTATTCCACCCCACATGATCGAAATGCAGATGGGTGCACAGAACTGTGTCGACATCGTTGGGCGTAACGCCCGCCGACGCAAGATCCTGCATGAACGTGGTGCGCATCTGGGTGAACACCGGGAACTGGCGCTCACGGTCCGCGCCGATGCAGGTGTCGATCATGATGCGCCGGGCGCCGGCCTTCACGAGGAAGGCCTGGAAGTTGATGAACATCCGGCCCTCCGGAGTCACATGCTGCGGCAACAGCCACGGCTGCGTATGGACGATCGGCGGCTTGCTGTCCTCCAGCACCATCCAGATGTCGTCCTCCCATTTCCAGACCTCGACCAGGCGGGTGATTTCCACCCGGCCGACCTTCCAGGTCTTCATGTGTTCGATTGCCATCAAAGCTCCTGTGCGGGTGCGAGCAAGGGCCGCTGCCGGATCAGGTCGGCGGCTTTTTCCGCGATCATCACCACCACGGCGTTGGTATTGCCGCCGATGATCAGCGGCATGACCGAGGCGTCCACGACGCGCAGTCCTTCGAGGCCGCGCAGCCGCAGCTGCGAATCCACCACCGCTTCCGGATGTTCGCCCATGCGGCAGGTGCCGACCTGGTGATGCACGGTGTAGGAACTGGCGCGGATGAACTCCGCGATCTGCGCATCCGACTGGACGGCGGCGCCGGGTGCCGTTTCCGCGGCCTGATAGCGCGCGAAATTCGGCGCCGCCAGGATGCGGCGCGCCAGTTTGATGGCGCGGATCAGCGGCTCGATATCCTCCGCCACACTCAGCAGCGCCGGATCAATCGCCGGGGCCGCATGCGGATCCGGATTCGAGAGCGTGACCGTCCCGCGGCTCTTCGGGTACAGCGACACCGGGCTGATCGCAAAACCATGCCCCACGGGCAATGGAAATGGCGGCCGCGGACGCGCCGCCGGCTGGAACACGAACTGTACGTCCGGGCGATCCAGTTCTGCGCGGGTCTTCAGGAAGCCCACCGATTCAAACACGTTGCTGGCAAAGGGTCCGCTGCGCCCAAGCAGGTACTGGGCCACATTCCAGATACCGCGCGGCAAGGCCTTGGGCGAAATGCCATAGGAGGTGGCATTCGTGGTGCTCATCATGACCGGGCATGCCAGATGGTCCTGGAGGTTGCGCCCGACTCCCGGCAGGTCGTGCACGAGTTTGATGCCGGCGGCCTGCAACTGCGCGGCCGGGCCGATGCCGGACAGCTGCAGTAGCTGTGGCGTCTGCAGCGTTCCGGCACTGAGGATCACCTCGCGCACCGCCCGCACCTCGTGCCGGCGGCCCTCGCGCTCATAGACCACGCCGACGGCGCGGCCCGCCTCCACCAGGATCCGCAGTACCAGCGCATCGGTGTACAGCGTGACATTGCCCCGGGCCAGCGCGGGGCGCAGAAAAGCGCGGGCCGTGGTCACGCGCTGACCCGCACGGATCACGCCCTGGCGAAAGCCCACGCCCTCGTTGGTCGCGGCCGTGAAGTCCTCGGTGCGTGGAAAGCCGAGGCTTGCGGTCGCCTCGATGAAATCGCTGTTGAGCTGATTCGGCCGCCGCGGCCGCATCACGTTCATGGGACCGCCATGGGCGTGGTAGCGCGAAACCGGCAGATCCTGGTTGTTCTCGCTGCGCAGGAAGTACGGCAACACTTCCGCATAACTCCATCCGGTGGCCCCCGCGGCCACCCAATCCGCGTAGTCGCGCGGATTGCCGCGTGAATACACCATGCCATTGATGGAGCCGGAGCCGCCTACCACCCGGCCGCGGGGCTGCGGAATGCGTCGACCGTTCAGGTGCGATTGCGGCACGGTCTCGAAGCGCCAGTTCAGTTTGGCGGTGCCGATGGCGGCGGCCACCAGCGCCGGGATGCTGATGAAGGGATGACGGTCGCTGCCGCCCGCTTCAATCAGGCAGACCCGCGTGGCGGGATCTTCGGCGAGCCGCCCCGCCAGGGCACAGCCGGCCGTTCCCGCGCCAACGATGACGTAGTCAAAGCTGGCGGCGGCAGCAGCGTTCATCTTTAAAGCGCGGCGGCCAGCAGGATGTCCGCCAGTTTCTGCCAGCGCCACAGGTTATCGATGGTCTTCATCAGGCCCGTCATCAGCCCGACAAAGCTGATGTCGCGGTCCGGATCCACCCAGAAAAGCGTCGTGCCCGCACCGTGCGCGCCGAAAGTACCCGGTGAACCCAAAGTGCCGAACATGCTGGTGCCCATCTGCGGCCCGCGGATCGAAAAGCCCAGACCGATGTTGGCCGGTGGCGCAATGCCGCCCGCGGCACGGATGCCGCTGGCATAGAACTCATTCGGCCGGTCACCTGTCCAGATGGTGCGCGCGTGATCGATCATGGCGCGCGAGACAATGCTGCGCCCATCGATGGTACCGCCACAGCGCAGCATTTCCGCAAAGCGCATCATGTCGTGCGCCGTGGACACCCCGCCCACCCAAGGCATTTCCACATGCTCTTCCTCGAACGCGCCGTTCGGACCCAGGTTGCTGTGGCCCAGATGCTTGATGGGATAGTTGTTGCGGAACTCCGGCACCAGATGCCGCGCCTTCAGATCGCGCCGCACGCCCATCGCGGTGTCCTTCATGCCCATGGGATCGAACAGATCCTGATGCAGGATCTCCTTGTAGGAGCGGTGCTTCGGATCCACGCGCCGCACGGCCTCCCCCAGCAGGGCGTGATTGAACAGCGGTGCATAGGCGACACTCTGGCCGGCCGGCTCCATCGGCAGTGCCACTTCGACAATGGCCGCAATGGTGTCGGCCAGCACATCGATATACATCCCCGGCCGCGCCTCGAACATGGTCGGCAGCCCGGTGCTGTGGGTGAGCAGATGGAAAATGGTGATCCGCTCGCGCAGCCCGCCCGAGAACTCCGGAATGATTTTGGCCAGCGGCGTGGTGAGCGTCAGCAGGCCGCGCTCGATGGCCTGGAACACCAGGATATTGGTAAATGCCTTGGTCACGGAAAACAGGCTGAACACCGAGTCGTCGGCGACGGCGCGTTCCTTGCTCTCGCTGCTGTGCCCGAACACCTTGTGATAGGCCGTCTGGCCACCGCGCTTCACGCTGATGACCCCGCCGAAGTACAGGTTCGCAGCGATGTCGCGCTCGACCGCTGCCGTCAGAAAATCAAGCCGCTTGGCGTCGAACCCGGGATGCGCTGTCACAGTAACTCCACCTCAACTTCCGCAATCTTGTGCGGCCGGAAAGGGTATGCCCGGCCCCCTGCTAATGCAACACGACCGGGCGCGCTGCTCATCAGGCGCCGTCGAGTTCCGCGAAGGTCTCACGGGCGATGCGGAAGCTGTCCACGGCTGCCGGGACCCCCGCATAGATGGCCACCTGGAGGAAGACCTCGCAGATCTGGTCACGGGTGAGGCCATTGGTCAGCGCGCCCCGAATATGCGCCTTGAGCTCGTGCGGACGGTTCAGGATGCTGATCATCGCGAGGTTCAGCATGCTGCGCTCGCTGCGCTTGAGCCCCTCACGGCCCCACACGGCACCCCAGCAGTACTCGGTCACGAGTTCCTGCAGCGGCTTGTTGAAATCATCCATGCTGGCCAGGGCTTTCTTGACGTAGGCCTCCCCCAGCACTTCGGTACGGATCTTCAGACCTTTATCAAAAAGCTCGCTGCTCATATTGACCTCGCGAAATAAAACTGTATGGCTCAGGCGGACCGGTTCGGATCCAGTCCCGCATCCGCTTCGACGATCCTGGCCATGGCGGTGAAATCCGCATCCGGGCCCAGGCTGTTGACCGTGCGTTGCAACAGCTCGCAGACCGCGGACCCGACGCCCAGCGGCACGCCCAGGGATTCGGCCGCAAGCAGGCACAGCCGTACATCCTTTAGGCACAGGCCGGAGGCGAACCCAAAGTCGAAGGTCCGGGGCAGCACCGCGCGCGGCCACTTGTCCTGGGTGGCGCTGCTGCGGCCGCTGGACACGTTCAGCACGTCAATCATGCGGGCCGGATCCAGTCCGGCCTTTATACCCAAGCTCATGCCCTCGGCGGTAATCGCGATGGCGCAGGCGCCCAGCAGATTATTGACCAGCTTCATGGTCTGACCGGCGCCGGGATTCACGCCCATGAAGAAGGGTTTGCCGAACACGCCCAGCAGCGGCTGGACCTGCTCCCAGGTGGCCTGCGGCCCGGCGACCATCAGGGACAGCGTGCCTTCGCGCGCACCTTTGATGCCGCCGGAGACCGGTGCTTCGAGCGAGGCGATCCCGCGCTCGCCCAAGCCTGCCGCGAGCTTCACGGCGGCGTCGGGCCCGGAAGTGGACAGGTCCACGCAGACTTCCAGGCGCTTGCCCTCGCGGATCCCCTGTGCACCCAGCACCACTTCCGCCACGATCTGCGGATTCGGCAGGCTCAGGAACACCACGGGCGCGGCATCAGCGACGGCCCTGGCACTGGGCGCAACGGTGGCGCCGCAGGCGGCCAGCGCCTGGCTGGCGGCCGCACTGGGGTCGTACACAACGACCCGGTGACCGGCGTCGATGAGGCGTCGCGCCATCGCGCCGCCCATGCGACCCAGCCCGATGAATCCACACTCGCTCATGACACTCCTTGGCTCTGCGGGGCCAGATCCACCCGCACGATATCCTGAGTATGCGGCTCGGCGGGGAAGCGTTGCAGCACCGCCGGATCATGGCCCGGAATGATGTGATCGAGGGAGGGGGCGAGGCTGCGCAGGCGCCGCAGCGCCTCCAGGTAAGCGACCACATCGGCCACCACCGGGTACGGCGTCTCGCGCTGCAGATTGGCCCAGAAATGGATCGCGTCGGATGCCAGCACCACCGGCCCGCGTTCGGTGGCCACGCGCACCACCTGCAACCCCGGCGTATGGCCGGGCAGGTGGTGCAGGGTCAGGCCGGGAAAAAACTCCTCATCACCGCGGTGAAACACGACCCGCCCATCGAAGGTGCGGCGGACCATGTCCACGACGTTTTCCGCATCGAATGGTCCGGCGAGGTGTCCATGGGTCATGGCGCGGCCGGTGCAGTAGGCCATTTCCGCATCCTGCACATGGAAGCGCGCCTGGGGAAACAGCGGCACGTTGCCCGCGTGATCGTAGTGCATGTGAGTGATCACCACATCCTGCACTTCCTGCACCCGCACGCCGATGGCGGCGAGCCCTTCGGCAACCGGGCGCAGCAGCGTGCGCCCGCGTTGCGCGGCCGCCGGCGCCGCAAAGCCCGTGTCGACCACGATGGTGCGCTCCGCGGATCTGATCACCCAGATGAAGTAATCCAATGGCATGGGTTGGGCGTGGTCATCACCGCCCAGAAAATTCTGATCACTGCTGCGATCCAGGTGACCGTAGCGGATGGCGTAGATACGGTGGGTCATGCCGACGCCAGCACGCCGCCGTCGACATGCAGGATGTCGCCGCTGATGAATGAGGCCGCATCACTCAGCAGGAACAGCGAGGCATTGGTCGCATCATCGTCCCGTCCCAGGCGGCGCAGCGGGATGGTGACCGCGCGGCGGTCGTATTCCGCCTGCGGCGTGATGGCCACGGCGCCCGGCGTGGGGATCGATCCGGGCGCCAAGGCGTTCACCCGTACCTTGCGCGGACCCAGCTCGGCCGCCAGCGTGCGGGTGAAGGTTCCCATGGCGCCCTTCACCATGCTGTAGATGGCGGTTTTCGGAAAGCCGCGCTCCGCCACGGGCGAGGCGAGGTTCAGGATGACTCCACCGACTTGCGGGTCCATATGGCGCAGCAGCGCCTGCACGCCCCACACCGCGCCCTTGATGCCGATGGCCAGCATCCGGTCCAGGATCGCCTCATCGACCAGCTCAATGGCGTCGTAACGGATCAACATGGCGTTATTCACCACCCCGTCGATCCGGCCGATGCGGCCGGCCGCGTCCATGAAGGCGGTGCGATCCACCACATCCACCACATAGGTCGTGATGGATTCGGACGCCTTGCGCAGCTCAAGCAGCGCGGGCGCGTCCACGTCGAATGCGGTCACCCGGGCCCCGGCCTGCGCCGCGCCAATCGCCAGTGCCCGCCCCAGCCCCCGCCCGGCACCGGTGATGAGGATGGATTTTCCCGCCAGATCAAATGTCGTTGCCACGTTTCCTCCGCCGATTGGCACAGTTATATATGCTGACAGACCGCACGACCATCCGGGGGACGGAAATGAATCGCTTCGAAAAACAGGTGTATGAGTGCATGCACCCGACCGAAAAACTGCTCGCCAGGACGACCGACCCGCTGCATCGCGCCATTCTCCTGAACTTCTGGCGCCATGTGCACCTGGAAGGGGCCGGTGAATACCAGAAAATTCTCGCATCCGACATGGTGGTCGATCATCCGGTCTACCGGGTCACCTGGGGCGCCAATCCCGGCGTCATCGAGGGCAAGGCCGGCGTCCTGGCGTTTTACAATAGCGTCGGTCAAGCCGTGCTGTGGCATTCCGATGATCGCCTGGCGGTGGCCGACTGGGGCATCTGCGATGAGATCACCTTCCATCAGCTGGCCGAAGGCGCCATTCTGAAACAGCTGGGCTATGCCATTCCCCATACCGACCGCCTGTACCACGTCTGCAGCCGCCAGGCCTTCCTCTGGCCCTATGACTCGAAGGCCCGTCTCGCCGGGGAGCATCTTTACGAAGACAAGACCAGTCTGCACATCGAAGAGGTCGAGCGCCGCGACGCCATTACGCCCGCACGCGTGCGAGAGATCCACCGCGAGCAGCTCGGCAAGCTCGAGGCGCGCCTGGGCCCGGACTTCTGGGTGCTGCGCTGATATATTTCGCGGCGCGGTCGGCGACTTGGCGTTTGGAGGAATTCGATGGTGAAGGCAGTATTTCGAATCCTGGTGCTGGCGGCGATCGCCGCGCCCCTGACGGCGACCGCCGACACGGTCATGATCACCGGGGCGAATTCCGGCATCGGCCTGGAGTTCGCGCGCGAGTATGCGGCCGCCGGCTGGACCGTCATTGCCACCCATCGGCGCGCCGCGCCACCGAAGACCCTCACCGACCTCGCGGCCAAGTACCCCAAGGTGCGCATCGAGAGTCTGGATGTCACCAACCTCGATCAGGCGCGGCAGCTGGCCGCGAAACTCGCGGGCGTGCCCATCGATGTGCTGATCAACAATGCGGGCGTCTACAACGACCGGGCGAAATGCGCCGGCGATGACGAAGGGTGTCCGGGTGACTATTCCGGCGAGAGCTTCGGCACGCTGAAGTATTCGCTGCTCGATACCATCATGGCGGTCAATATCAAAGGGCCGCTGATCGTATCGGAGGCGTTCTATAAAAATGTCCTGGCAAGCAGCCAGAAAAAACTCATCGCCGTGAGTTCAAGCAACGGCACCCTGACGGGTGAAGCCCATCCGCGCCCGGGGGCCATGTTCTATCGGATGAGCAAAGCCGCGTTGAACCGGGAAATGCAGGTGGTCGCCGCGGAGACCCAAAAGGACGGTGTGACGGTCATCATGTTCAATCCGGGTCCGACCTTGACCGAGCACCAGGCGTACCTCGACGGCAAGTACCAGGGCATGCTCAAGACATCCTTCACGGTGGAGAACATGATCCGGACCATCGGCAAGGTGACCCTGGCCGATACCGGCAAGTTCCTGCGCTACGACGGGGTGCCAGAGGCCTGGTAAGGATGCCGGCGGCTAACGCGGCTGAATGGCGCCGTTGCGCAGCAGGTCGCGCAGATCATTGAGCACGTAGTGGGGCCGGCGTTTGCCGGTCTGCCGATCCCAGTCTTCCTGCTTCATGATGCCGGTGGTGACGCCAAAAGCCGTGGCGCCCCCGCGGCGCGCCATGATGATTTCCACGGCCGGGTCATCTCCCACCACGCCGACTTCACGCACGCGTATCCCCAACTGCCGCGCTACAAAGCGCATCGCATGCGCCGAGGGCTTGCCCATGAGCAGCATCGGCACCTTCGTCATGCGCCGGATGGCGCCGACAATGGCATAGGAGTAGCCCATGGTGCGGCCCTGGCGAGTCGCAAAAAACGGCACATCCGAGGCGACATACAGTTTTGCGCCGGACCAGATGGCCTGACAGGCCGCTTCGATGTCCTTCATGTGGCATTCGGGATGCCATCCCACATACACCGCATCCACCTCACTCGCGCGCGGCTCGCCGGTGAACGCCGCCTCGATGCCCGCCTGGGTCAACGCATAGCCCACGCCGCGCCCGCCGAGCACCAGCGCGCGGCGAATGCCCCGGCGTGCCATCACATCAGCGGCCACACTGGAGGGCGTGAACATGCGCTCATCCGCAACCGGCAGGCCCAGGCCCCGCAGGCGCTGGGCCTGCTCCGGCGGCGGATAGGCACTGCCGTTGGTGAGTACCAGGTAGGGAATGGATTTTGCGGCCAGCTCGGACAGCACTGCGATCGCACCCGGCAGCACCTCGTAGCCGCCCAGGGTACGGTCGCTGAGCAGCAAGGTGCCGTCCAGATCGAACATGAAACCCTTGATGACCGGCATCGCGCCGGCGGCCTGCGACACCACGGCATTCACGTCGCGCTCGCTGCCGGATGCCGACGCAGCTGCAGATTGAATCCGGGCTTGCTGACCGACACGTCAGAGAGCTCCGGATGTCGCGCCAATTGCCGGATCAGATTCAGCACGGGCTTCAGATCAGGATTGTAGTGGCGCGGCGCCGGGCCCGCGGCCAGCATGGCATCGACCTGGCCGGCCGGCATGGTCGCCCGCAGCAGGAACTCCTCGTCGGAGAGCTTCGCACCCAGGCGGCGGCGCAGCTCGGCAACGGAGGCCATGCCCGGCTCCGCCCGCAGCTCACGGGTCCGCGGCATCGACTCGATGCGATCCATGACATTGCCGGCGATGGGCACATTGGGTCGGCCGAAGCGGCCGATGGCGTAACGGATCGCCTCGTCCGGGATCACCTTGTAACGCTCCCCGGTGGTCACGTTCATGACCGCCTGAGTCATGACGATCTGCGCGAAGGGCGTCATGACGATCGGCCAGCCCAGCTCCTCGCGCACCCGGCCGATCTCCTCGATGACCTGACCCTCCAGGTGCGAGAGCCGGCTTTCCGCCAACTGCCGACGCATGGTGCCGACCATGCCCCCGGGCAGCTGGTGCTGCAGATAGGCGGCATCAAACCCTTGCGGTCTGCCGATCGGCAACCCTTCCGCCTCGGCCAGTCGCGTGAAGTAGCGGCTCACCGCTCCGAGCGCCTCATCGTCCACGCTGACCGTGTGCCCCAGCGCGCGCAGATTGGCGACGATGCGCTCGGCCGGCGGGTTCGAGGTGCCATCGGCCGCGGCCCCCGAGGCGCACTGCAGGACGCTCACGCCGTAGTCCGGCGCATCCATGTAGGTGTGTTCCGCAAGCCCGATGGTGCAATGGGCGTGCAGCTCCAGCGGCTTGGCGCCGATCACGGCCTTGATGGCCGGAATCAGCGTCTGCGCACGCCTCGGCGACAACAGGCCGCCGGGGTCCTTGATATAGATCGCATCGATATCCGGGCAGGCACTGAGGGTGCGGGCCGCTGCCGCGTAATGCGCATCGTCATGAACCGGACTTAGGGTGAACACCAAGGCCGCGATCACATACTCGCCGCCGCCGTGCTTCACGAGGCGCGCACAGGCCACATTCGAGTCGGCATCATTCATGGGATCGGCCAGACAGAAGCGCCGGATGCCGTTGCGGGCCAGGACCTGGAATACCAGTGCCATGAATTCCGGGTGTGCGGTTTCCCAGGAAATGAACCGGAACCCCGTCGACATGAACTGCAGCGGCGTGTTCGGTGTCGCTTCGCGCATCAGCCGGATGCGTTCCCAGGGGTCTTCCCGCTTGAAGCGCACCGCCACGCCCATGTGCGTGGAGGTCGTGAAGTCGATGGCCTTGAAGCCGACCCGATCCATGACGGGCGCGATGGTCAGGGTATTGGCGGTATCCACGCCCAGCGCCGCCCACAGCGACTGATTGCCGTCGCGCAGCGAGGTTTCCACCAGCTGCAAATGGCTCATGCGGGCCGCTCCAGCAGCCGCGCGACAAATCCGGTGTCGAAACCACCGGCCTGGAATTCCGGGTCCGCCAGCACCCGCTCCTGAAAGGCGAGGTTCGAATGCACGCCGGTCAGGCGGGTGGCAGCGAGTGCCTGGCGCAGCAGGGCCACGGCGTCGGCCCGCTGCGGGGCATGTGCAATGATCTTGGCCATGAGCGAATCATAGTACGGCGGAATACGCGAGCCTGCGGCGATATACGTGTCCACCCGGATGCCCGGTTGTTGCGGCCAGCTCACTTGCGCGACCTGTCCGGGACTGGGGCGAAAATCATCGGCGGGATCCTCGGCGTTGATCCGACACTCGATGGCACAGCCCACCGCGCGGATGTCGGCCTGGCGCAAGCGCAGTCCGGCCCCGCTGGCGATCGCGATCTGCTCGGCGATGAGGTCCACGCCGGTGACCGCTTCGGTCACCGGATGTTCGACCTGGATGCGGGCATTCATTTCCAGAAAATAGAAGGTGTTCCGTTCCTTATCCACCAGGAACTCCACCGTCCCGGCGCCGCGATAGGACAGGCGCTGCGCGAAACGAATCGCCGCGGCATGCAGCGCGGTGCGCAGCGACTCGGGCAGGCCCGGCGCCGGGGTCTCCTCCACGAGCTTCTGATAGCGCCGTTGCGTCGAACAATCCCGCTCGCCCAGATGGATCACCTTGCCGTGGCCATCCCCCAGCACCTGTACTTCGACATGCCGACCGCTGGCGACATAGCGCTCCAGGTACACCCGCGCGTCCCCGAACGCGGCGCCGGCCTCAGCGGCCGCCAGTTCCAGGGTGGCGGGCAGGTCGGCCAGCCGGTCAACGCGCTTCATGCCGCGACCGCCACCGCCGCCCACCGCCTTGACCAGCAGCGGTGTACCGATGGTGCCGGCGGCCGCCACGGCCTGCGCCACCGACGTCACCGGGCCACCCGGGACCACCGGCACCTTCGCCGCCTCCGCCTCGGTCCGCGCGCGCAGCTTGTCGCCGACCGCTTCGATCTGCGCAGCAGTGGGACCTATGAACACCACGCCGGAGGATTCGCACAGCCGGGCCAGCGCGGCGCGTTCCGACAGGAATCCATAGCCGGGATGAATGGCCTCGGATCCGGTCGCACGCGCGGCATGCACCATCGTCTCCACCTTCAGGTAGCTGTCGGCCGGGCGCGCGGGGCCGATGCACACGGTGCGATCCGCGAGCTGCGCGGGCACGCTGTCCAGATCCGCCGCCGATGCCGCCAGCACCGTCTCAATGCCCAGGGTGCGGCAGGTGCGGATGATCCGCACGGCGATCTCCCCACGATTGGCAATCAGGATGCGGCGCACGGCAATGCGATCAGCCGCTCTTGCGAACGCGCAACAGCGTCTCGCCGAATTCGACCAGCGCGCCATCCGCCGCCAGGACCTCGGCCACCGTGCCGCGCACGCCGGCACGCACCGTGTTCATGAGCTTCATGACCTCGATGATGCCGACGATCGTATCCGCCTCGACCGTGGCGCCCACTTCCACAAAGGGCGGCGCGCCGGGCTTCGGCGCGCGGTAGAAGGTGCCCAGCAGCGGTGAAGGAAGATCCTGAACATTGGGATCGGCAATGCCCTTCAGCACCGGCTCCCGGCCGGCTGCGGCCGTCGCTGCCGCGAGCACCGGGGCGGGCTCGACCGGTCGGATTGCCGCAGCGGTGTCGGCGGGTGTCCCGCGCCGCAGGCTGATTTTCGTGCCATCGATTTCCAGATTCAGCTCATCAAAGCCGGACTGCTCCACCAGCCGCATGATTTCGGCAACGTCCGCGGCGGTCAGAGTCATCGATGCCCTCCAAAAATCGTCAACACATGCAAGGACGGATCGGCGGCCGCACGGCCCACGGGCGCGGCTTCCTTGCTCGACCAGACCGTCTCCGGCCGGCTCTGCAGCAGCATGATCGAGCCGCTGTGCCGATCCACCGCCCATTCGATGTCCTGCGGGCGGCCGTAATGCCGTTCCACCTTCCGGCCAATGGTCCGCAGCGCCTGCAATTCCTCATCGCTCATGCAGGCAAGCCGCCGCTGCGCCTGCGGCACCGGGACAGTCTCGATACCCCCCTCGTTGAGCGGCACGTGGCAGATCTGTTTGTCGGAGATCTCACGTACCGAGATCTCGCCGGTGATCTTGCCGATCACCCAGCGATCCGGCGTGACTTCCCCACCGACCACGGCCGATCCTAGGCCCCAGGAGCCTTCGACGGCCATCACCGAACGATCACCGGTCAGCGGGCTGCGCGTGAACATCACGCCCGCAGTGCGGGCATCCACCATGGTCTGCACGACCACGGCCATGGCCACATCCTGTTCCGCAAACCCGTGACGACGCCGATAGATCATTGATTCGACCGAATACAGACTCCCCCAGCAGCTGCGCACCTTGTCCAGGGTCTGTTCCAGACTCTGCACCCACAGGTAGGTGTCCTGCAGCCCGGCGAAGCTCGCATCGGCCGCATCTTCGGTGGTCGCGGAGGAGCGCACGGCCACCGCGGCCGGCCGATTCACATTGAGTTTGCGATAGGCGCGCTCGATGGCCGCGGCAATCACCGGCGGTAGGGGTGTGGAAGTGATGCTCGCGCGCAGCTGCTGTGCGAGCGCCGTGGCTTGCGGCAGATCGTCAGGATCCAGGGCCGCGACCCGCGCCCGGATGGGCGCTGTGCTTTCGGTGACAGCCAGAAACTGCTCGAAGGCCGCGGTCTTGACGACGAACCCAGGCGGCACGGCAATGCCGGCCCGCTCAAGCTCCCCCAGGCTACCGCCCTTGCCGCCGACCTGCGGCCGATCGGCCAGGCCCAGCCCGCCAAACCAGCCGACCAACTGCGA
>Ga0210400_10002039_pt1 | contig 19240 bp, 14 predicted proteins | sample IncBWH26MmetaG_FD_155456 | JGI IMG/M metagenome (GOLD analysis project Ga0210400, IMG submission 155456) | Forest soil microbial communities from Barre Woods Harvard Forest LTER site, Petersham, Massachusetts, United States - Inc-BW-H-26-M | ecosystem: Environmental > Terrestrial > Soil >...
GCGTAAGATATTGAATAACGTGTAGTCCTGTGTAGCCACGACGGGAATTTCCAGGATTTTGCCTATGAAGTAGGGCTTAGTGGTACAGCATCCGCCCCGCTGCGGGTCGAGATGACCGACGTTGGGGACGGACATATCGTAGGAATAATCAAAAAATTCGTACCACTCGAGATTTCGATACAGAACGGCAGAACGGTAGCCGACAGAACGGAATTTTCTGCCGTAGTCGTTGATGCGAGCGACCCGGCGAAGAAATTCCTCACGATCGAGGAAGAGGTCCCCGTCATGGTTGAAATCATGGACATTGATTTCGAAGCCGCGCTCTCGGAGCGTATCCAGAAACTCGTCGGAAACTTTGTAGCGACCTTCGGGAACAACCTGAAAGGAGGCTTTGATGCCAAAGGCGTCGTCCAGGTCCATAAGCTTGCCACAGAAATCGCGGCCTGCGTCGGTCTCGACGTCGTGGGTCATTGTCGCGCAACTTGAATAACCGTCCGGCCAAAACCAAATGAAAGGGATGGGCTCACCGGAATGAGCACATATGACACACGACATCATCCGATCGAACAGGCGATCAACGGTTTGGTCTACAGGCCAGCCGGGAAAGTGTGCGCGATCCCATCCGCGAAGGGCCACGCGCTGCAGATGCTTCCGTACCGAAGTCGGCAAGAAGGGTCGCATGGCGTAATAGGTTTTGCGACCGAAAGCTTTGGTAGCGGATGTGCGGACGGGCATGGCCCCGTCATAACGCTCATGGCGCAAATTCTCCACAACCTCGTCCAGGTCAAAGGGTAGAACACAGACGTTCTTTTCAACGCGTAGAGCCGCGGAAACATCATCCAGCGGACCAGATGAGTCACGAGACGTTTTGCCGGCGGAGACTCTGCCATACAGCGTCAGATCCGGACTAAGGCGGAAGAAACCTGGTTCCGGAAGGAGCTCTCCTTTAAGGCGCAGATCCACGCAGGTCGCGGGACAACGGAAATATTCAAGGAATTGTTTGTTCATCTACGTAAGTCGCGCCGTTAACCGATGTGCCGGTAAAGGAGCCTTCCCGTGGCGGTTAGAAGCGCGTCCGGCATCATGGAAAAGACGCCTTTGGCGAAGCGTATGCGCCAGGCGGAATCCAGATGGAATGGCTGCCGGGCGGGAAGACGGTAATAGTCAAGGGGCACGCTTACAGCGCCCCAATTTTCCTTGAAGGTGACCAGACCGGAATTGTTTGACTCTGACCGGCCTAAATCATATTTCAGGATGCCATTCTGCTTGGCATCCTGGATAGCTTTCCAGAAGAGAAGCGAATTTCCGCCCAGGTTATTGAAGCGCGAATCAGAGCATCCATATTTGTAGACGAGGACGTCTTTATGTCGAATGGTTATGATGCTGGCGACGGGTTGGCCATGCTTTGAAGCGACGCGGATGAGAATGCAGTCACCGAGACACGCAACGGCATTGCGAAACCAAACCAAGGGCTGCGGGGGCAGGCCGTGGCGTCGACGGGTAAGCAACAGCAAATCATAAAATTTCCTGAGAAGAGCGTCGGAGCGTCCCTCTTCATAGGTCAAGTTCTCGCGTTCAGCACGCTGAATTTTCCTTTGTACGCAGCTCTTGTGGAAGTTGCGAAAGAGCGTATCTAGGGTGGGCTGAAGGTCAAGCACTTGCAGGGAGAAGGATTCGCTCTTGCTGAGATCACCGGCGCGCGCCGCGCCATCCGAAGAAAGTGGGCGCAGTTCAATGTATTTCCACCGCTTGCGCCTGCGCGAAGCATTTAGAAAGTCCATCAACTCAGCCATCTCTTGCGGATTAGCGAGAGGCTCACAGTGATCCGAGAACGGCAGGGAGACGAGACGGCTCCCGCTCACCCAACTACGAATGCGGCAGAAAACGATGCCATTCAAGAGCTCTTTTCCGGGCAACGTCGTGGTGTAGACGACCGGTTCATAGCCGTAAGTGCGATGTAGAGCTTCCAGCCAGTAAGTTGTATGGAACACCGAAGCATGCGGATGACGGTCGACAAAGCTCGGCCAGCGAGGATCTTGCAATGGATTGAGTTTGTAAACGCTCACGAGTTGAATCGTCAGACGGAGAAGGTCGTCGCCGGTGTTAGGTTGTCGCCGATGAGTGTGCCTAAGGGTCGAGCACTTTTGTCTTTCCGGACCGTGGTGGTGGCAAGGATTTCACGATACACGTCAAGAAGCCTCTGCCCTGCAACAGTCCAGGTACATTCAGCCGCAGAGAGCAACGCTTGGGCTTTGAGTTGAGCGAGAAACCCGCGATTCTCGTGCAAGAAGGTGAGGTGCTGGGTGAGGGCGTCGACGTCAGCAATAGGATGAACGAGCGCGTTGTGCATGTGCTTGCAAAGATCGGTGCAGGCTTCGGATACGAGCGGAACGCAGCCGCTGCCCATGGCTTCGGCACAGACGAGTCCGAAACCTTCCTCGATACTGGGGAGAACAAGGATGTCACTCCTGCGCATGAGTTCCGGGATGTCGTTCCGATGGCCGAGAACGCGCACACTGGGGTGCGAGAGCTGCACAGCTAGTTTCTCCTGATAAGCAGGGAGAAATTCTCCAGCGATGAGGAAGGTGCCGTCGCGATGGGCGGGAGAGCGCAACCAGGCATCGAGGGCGAAGTGCAGGCCCTTTCTTACGGCGCAGACACCGACAAAGAGAACAGTGAGCCCGCGGTTGGGATCCGCACCGGGATCATTTTTCGGATAGTAGACGCTGGGGTCGTATCCGTAAATGTGGCGAGCCAGTTGTGCAGCAGAGAAACCGTTATCGAGAAAGGTTCGCATGGTGAACTCGGACGGGCAGAGAAGACGGTCGGCGAGCCGATACTCGTCTTCTTCTTTGCTGAGGACATCGGAGTTGTAGGCGTGTTCGTGATTAGGGGGCAGGCTCACGCCGATGCGATCGCATTCCTTTTGGACAACTTCATAGGCAAAACGCGTATGGGCGTTCGGCCTTTCCAGCACGGTCGGGATGCCTAATCGGGCCGCAGTCTTCAGTGTTTCCAGCGCACCCAACGGCCAAGTATGAACGATGTCAATCTGGCCGTCCAAGTCGTCAAGGCGGCGTGCGACTATGTGATCGTGAAGAGCGAAGGCCCGCATGTGACCGAGCATCTTATAGGGGATGCGCATTTTTCCCCGGGCGAGCGTAGGCTGAACCGTTATGCCGGGAGGAAGGGGCCGCTGGACGGCACCAGGAAAGACGGTGACTTCGGCGCCGGCATCAGCAAGACCCCTAACCTGTTCCCAGGCGGTGTAGCAAATGCGGCTAGCGCCGATCTTGTGGGGAAAACTGTAAAGGACCCGAATACGCTTGGAGTTTAGTTGTGGTTTCATGAGGATTCGGTTTAGCGGCGGCCAGATCATTCAGGCTGCAGTACCGGCCGCGGAGTAGCACGTCGGCTCGGGTGAAGACTGCTGAAGCGCCGGCCTTCCTTTCTCCAGAAATTCGCGATGCCAAAGCTCTAGCACGGCGAGGTCAAAAATCTCTTTCGAGTAGCCCCCCGAGCGAATGTCGTCGGAGAGCATGCGTTCGACAGCAGCCTTCTGAAAATAGCCACGGGCCGTGGTCCTGGAGTCGAGAAGAAGGTCGCGAACCCAGTCCTTGAGGTCGAGACGAAGCCATTTTTCGTAGGGAACCGGGAAACCAGCCTTTTTTCGATTGAGAATTTCCCGAGGGACGCAGCCGCTGAGAGCTTTCTTGGCGATGTACTTGGTGGTGAAACCGCGGATTTTGAAGTTTTGCGGCAATGAGGCGGCAAACTCAAGGACTTTGTGGTCGAGCAGGGGAACACGGAGCTCGAGGGAATTGGCCATGGTCATTTTGTCGGCCTTGATAAGGAGATCGTCGGGCAGCCAGGTTTTGGTGTCGACATAGAGCATCTTGCCGAGTGGACCGGCGCGATGACCATTGCAGAGATATTTTGTGGCGGCGTGCGAAGAGAATTTCTTGTCGACGCCGAGGGCGAAGTCGCTGGAATAGAATTGCTGCCATTGATTATTGAAGAAGCGTGAGGGGCCGGAAGTTCGACTGTAGTATGAGTCTTCCAGACGAGAATGCAACAACTGCGCAGATTTTTCCGCCAGGCCGGAGGACGCGAAACGCGTGAGCATAGAGAAGCTTGCCGAAAACAGATGACGCAGTGGCGCCGGAAGGCGCTTCAGGCGCTCGAACCATAAGCGAGAGCGATAGTTAGAATAACCGGCAAAAGCTTCGTCGCCGCCTTCTCCGGAAATCAGGACCTTTACAAACTCCTTGGCGAGCTTAGAGACGTAATACAGGGCGACTGCGGGGGGCTCACAAACCGGATCCTCCATATGCCAGATGTATTTCGGCAGGAACTCCGCGAATTGGTCGGCACTGATCGTCGTTTCGTGATGCTCGGAGCCATATTTCTGCGCAGCCAGACGAGCATAGGGGCGCTCGTCGGTGACCTGTGGATCGGAGAAACCGATGGTGTAGCTGCTGATGGGATGAGATGTTTTACCTGCCGCCAATCCCAGCATCGCGGTGGAGTCGACACCACCACTCAAAAGGAAACCAACAGGAACGTCGCTGATCATGTGCAGGGCGACCGATTCTTCGAGAAGATGCAGGAGGCGGGATTTCGCGTGTTGGAAGCTTGAAGGCGACGGCTCGAAATGGAGATCCCAGTACTGGCGCTTGTAGGATCTTCCGGCGCGGAAAGATAGAGAATGCCCAGGAGCGAGCTTGTAGATGTTTTTGAACAGGGTTTCTTCACCGGGCAAATAATCAAAAGTGAGAAATCGGTCGATCATGGACGGGCGGACTTCCGCTTGCAGATCCGCATCGGCGAGAAGGGCTTTGATCTCGGAAGCGAAAATTACGGAGTTGCGCGATTGCGAGTAGTACAGAGGCTTGATTCCGACGCGGTCGCGGGCCAGGAACAGCGATTTATTTCGATCGTCCCAAATGGCGAAGGCAAACATTCCGCGCAGTTTTTCAACGCAGGCTTCGCCTAAATCTTCATAGAGGTGAACGATCGTTTCTGTATCGCTTTGCGTTCTAAAAACGTGGCCGCGGCCAAGCAAATATTGGCGAAGCTCCTTATAGTTATAGATTTCGCCGTTGAAAACGATATGAACGCTGCCGTCCTCGTTTGATAGAGGCTGGTGGCCGCCGCTGAGGTCAATGATGGAAAGGCGGCGAAAACCGAAGCCGATAGGGCCGGAGATGAAGTAGCCATCATCGTCTGGGCCACGATGACTGATCGTGTCGGCCATGCTCTTGATGAGAGCGGGTGAGACCCGGCCCTCAGGATCAAAGATCAATTTTCCGCAGATGCCGCACATTTATGAAAGCCTCATCAATTCGCCTCATTCAACGCCAAATGGTTTCCCGTCCCCAAAGTCGATCGAGTTGCTGGCGGCGAAGGAAGCCTATGGTTTCGACGTCGCTGGCTTGGGGAATCTGTTTTAAGTAGCCCGTGATGAAGCCATAGAAGAGACCGACCGCCCCAACGACATAAGGCTTGCGTACCAAGCGGCGGAAGCATTTCGCAAGCATGAATAATGGGTGATAGCCGCAGATGTAGTTGGCGCGCCCATTTTTAACCATTCCGTCCCAGATGCCTTCGGCGGTTCCGGTGTAGCGCTGGTGATGTAAGTGGAGATCCGGAAAACTGCGCGTGCCCCAGGCGAGCATGTTAGCTTTCACTTCGTCCATGGTGTCCCAGCCCGGTGCAGGCCAAAAACCTCCGATGGCATCCCAACACTCCCGGCGATATATTTTCGTGGCGCCGCGGACATGGAATTCCGGGCAATCCTCGAAGCTTTTTACACCGTTTTCGATGTAGCAGATCACACCGCCACCGATGCCAAGTCGGGGATCGCGGCGAAACTTTTCTAGGCACTTTTCAAAATAGGCCGGCTCAAAGATCAAATCGCCATCCATTTTGACGATAAAGTCCCAGTCGTCCACGCTGACGGCGCGAAGGCCGTCGTTAAATGCTTCCACAACACCGCCTCCGGCCTTGCGAAATCCGCGATTGACACGATGGACCGCACGAATCCACGGATATCGCGCGGCGTATTCGTCAATGATCGCTGCGGTGCCGTCGGTCGACCCGTCATTCACGATGATCCATTCGCGGGGGTGCATGGTTTGCGCGAGCATGCTCTCGACTGTAAACCTAAGATAGGCTTCCTCATCTCTAACTGGACTTATGACAATGTATTTGTTTAGTGGGAGACTCATCACGGAGTTCTTTGACCTATTTTTCATATTGGATTTGCAACGTTCTCAAGAAAGGGGTGGATGTCCAGCAGCCAAGACACCTAGGTGAGCCGCGACTTGAAGTACGGTTGCTGCTTCATTGGGAGAACTCGCTTTGAACGCCATGCGGAAGGGGCGTACGCTGGAAGTGGACCACGGAAGCCGGGACGAGTAGGTTGTGGAGCGGTCTTCCTGCTGAGGACGTAGGGCGCTGTAACGGTTTGAATCATTACCAAGAGAGCGAACCAAGCAAAGCGGGTTTGATCGAAATAGCTGATTCCGAAGAAACCAACCACGTGGGAAAAGAGCGCTGCGCCAAAGATCCAGAACACCCATTCTTTGCTGGGATCGCCAACGACAGCCTTTCTGGCAGTTCCAATCCGTGAGAAACAGACGCATATGAGGGCCACGAAGCAGATGAAGGTGGCCAGTCCGCCGACTTCGCCCTCTGCCACAAATTGATTACAGAGGTCCCACATATTGAATCCCCATCGGGCGTTTTCCGTGGTGCCGACCAGCCACCAATCGCTGAAATGGGTGATGAAGTCGTTGACGAGAGTGGCGCGGTGATAACCGGAGGAGCCTCCGATAACGTCAACGCGCTGAATCAAATACCAGACGGGTGCTTTCATCACCATGTGCAAGGAGATCAGAGCAAGGACCGTTCCCCAGCGAAGGAGACGCATGTGCCGACGAAGGGGCCAAGCGCATATAGCGGCAACGCCGGCGCCGTAAGCCAGCACAGGAGTACTCGATTGTGAAGTTAAAACCATGGCGGTTGCCGAGAGAGCTCCGAGAGCGGCCAGCACCCGGGACTTGCCGCTCTTCCAAAGGAGATAGAACAGGGGCACGAGAGTAGCACCAAATGCGCCCGCAAGAAGCTCGTGCTGGAAAGGTCCCTGAGAGCGCACCGAGCCGTTGCGGATCTCTGGAATGAGGCGAACTCCACCGAGGAACCCAAATACATTTACTTGACGTAACCTTTCAAAAACCATGCAGACGGCGATAACGCAAGAAACAGCAGCAAAGGCCCGCAGCGTGCGATAGATGTCCTCCTCATCGCGAATCAAGTAACGAAGAACGAAGTACCCGCCGAGGGCGTCGAGCAGAAATCCGGCCTGATAAACCAACGCACCGGAATTGAAGGAGAAGACCAGCACGCCCGCGAAAGCGCGCAGCAGGGCCCACAAGAGAAAGACCACGTCCACAGTGCCAAGACCATCTCCAAGAATGCCTTCTGGAGAGGAGAATATCGAAACCACGATGCGTACGGCGACAGTAAGAATAATGATGCGAAAAACGGTGAAGTGAAGGCCGCTGACCAATATTTCCTGTCCGAGCGGTATCAAAAACGCCGCGAAGATTACCGGCCAGGTTATGTGCCTACGGGGGAGCAATAAGATTAGCGCCATGGCAATAAGCATGGCAACGAGAACAATTGGATGCAGAACCGTTTCCGAGGCACCGCCGCCAAATCTAAAATTCTCTGGTTGCATCAGTTCATCTCCAATCGAGAAATTCGCATTTGTGGGGGAGTGGCCACAGCCAGAGTGGAATGATTGGAAACCTGGTTTTGCTGGACGGGGTTCAGGAAAGATTCGAGAAGGTCGGTAGAATGTTCCCAATTAAGGTCGGAAACAAAGGTACGGCCAGCTTGCGCCAACTGGATGCGAAGGTCGTCGTTAGCCAAAAGCAGGCAGAGATTGCGTGCGAGAGCTTCGGGATCCTCAGGGGGTGAAAGCAAGCCCGTCTTGCCGTGAATGATGAAATCACGCACACCGCCGCTGTCCGTTGCAACCATGGCACAGCCGCAGGCTGCGCCTTCGGCCGGAGGGAGGCCGAAACCTTCCGCTAGACTTGAGGACAGAACGATGCTGGACGCATTGAGAATGTTCTCGACGAGATGTTGTTGGGGAGGATCGTTGACGTAGGTCATCCATTCGGGAACAGACGGTCGCCCGCGGGATATACCGAATAAAATAACCTGAAGGTCTGGGAAGTGCCGCTTAGCTATTTCCAAAGCTTTGATGCCATCGGCAGAGCGCTTGAAGGGGACGTGCGAGAACATCATGGCGATTTGCCGACGTCGCTGTGCGATTGGGTTCATCAATCGGTACACCTCGTGGTCGATGCCGACGGGGATGTGGGCGACTTCGCCGGCGCCGAGTCCTTTGCCGAGGTCCGCTAGCCATTTGGAGACCACTACTTTGCGCAGAGGAGCCCGCCAACTCTCATCTACGAGATTCTGAGGGCCCTGAAAAGTCTCATAGTGCTGAATGAGGTAGCACTTCTGCCCCTTACTGATGGGACATTCCATGACAGAGCGAACCGTATGCCACGCAGTGGCAAAGAGTATGTCGCCATCTGGAATGTATGAGCCAGCCGAACTGGGGACGTAGAGGAGCCGTACCCTAGGGTCAACGCGGTGCCAATGGATGACGGGCTCCGAGCAAATTTCCTTGAACCAAAGTCGGGCAATGCGCATGCACTTGCGCGGGGTGAGCTTCTCTGGCGGGGGGAATTTTAGGCGACGCGGGTGGATCACATTAACTTCGTGCCCGCGAGCCACAAGCCTGTTCGCGTACTCGTAGACTACTTTAAAGCCGCCCGAGGGACCCCACGCATAACAGGGGAGGAGAAAATTTATTTTCATTGGATTGCGTCGTGTCGATGGTTCAGGAGCTCGGAACCTCAGTCAGCTGCATCGTTCCCGGTGACAGGAACGGCACCGGCAACGGCGCGCCGGCCGTTTAGGAGGGCCAAGGCTCGTTCGCGCAGACCGAAGATGGTGATTCGATCTTCGGTGTCAACCGCAAAAACCCAAAACAAAATGGCGTAGATAACGAAGCAAAGCAAAACCAAAGGAACAGCTAGCAACAACTTCAATTGCATGGAGTGAAGAACAAAAACAGCGAAGAATAGGCCAGCGCTTGCAAGAATCGCGCGAAACAGGGGACCCGAAAAGCAGTCGCGCAGGGAGAACGCTCTTAGCCTAAAGGCGAAAATGTACAAGAAAAAACCATCGGAGATCGTTACCAACAGTTTTGCAAGAGCGGCACCGTTAATGCCGGCTCGACGCATAAGCAACCAGGCAACTGCGACGTAAACGGGAATGGTAATCAAATCAAGAATCGCCTTGAGATCGGGCCTGCCAAGAGCCTGCACGGAAGTAAACGGGATGATGGCGAAGGCATTTAAAAAGAACATCATGGTTATAAGCTGAAGGACGACAGTGCTCTGCTCGGCGAATTGAGGTCCAAGCCACAGATTCATGATGTCTTTGGCGAAGAAAATAAAAACAGCAGCTGGAGGAGTAAGCACAAGAAAAAGGTACTTTATGGCGCGAGAAGTGACTTCGGAGACTTCGGAGCTTTTCTTGGTGCCGTGATAGCTAAAGTAAGGGAACAGCGAAGGCACGACGCTCATAGGAAAAATCAGGAGCTTGGAGACGAGCTCGTAGGGCGCGGAGTAGAAAGTGAGCAGGCTGACCGACAAGAGAGAAGCGATCATGAAGCGCTCGAGATAGCCAAAGAGCGGAGCGGTAAGATTGGAGACCATGATCCAGCCGCCGAAAGTCGCCAGAGGTCCGAGAGAGGCACGCGAGACGCGAACATTTGATCGGAGGCCCGGAATAATGCGAAGACAGAAGCTAAGATAAAAAAGGCTCGAGATGAGGCGAATGCCAACCATGAGGGAGACAATTCCAGCGACATGAACACCCAGTGGAATGACAAGAGCAGCAACCGAGTAGAAAAGGACGCTTGCGGGCACTTTGACACAATTCACCAGATCAAATCGCTGTGAGGCCTCCAATACACCGCGAAGCGCATCGTTGCCAAGCATGATGGGCATGGAGGCGCAAAGGATGAACAGAGCAGCCCGCGCCTCGCCAGCGAGCGAAGGAGGCATCTTGAAAAGATGGGTCACAGAAACGGGGACAAATAAAGCGGCCAGAATACCGCCGAGAGTTCCTAAGGCCACCAGAAGCGAGAGAGAAGTCCAGACCAACTCCGGTACTTTGTGGATTCTATCCGCACTAAGATTTTCGGCGACGAATTTCACGGTCGCGCGGCTGAGGCCGAGATCGAAAATGCTGAAATAGCCGATCAGCATTGTGGCAATGGCGAAGATTCCATATTGCGCGGTACCGAGGCCCCGCACGATGTATGGAATCGTGAGGAGGCCCGCGAGCATAGGTAAGATCTGGCCGAGGAGATTGAAAATCGTATTCTTGGCGATTAGCCGCCTGCCGCGCTGTTTATGATCATCCATATGAAAAGTGAGGGGAGAACTGCGACGCGAATGGAAGATGGGAGTGGAAACACGATCCACTCCCATCAAAGGTGCTGTTTCAGATTGTGGTCAAGTTGTGTTTCTCGAAGCTGAGCGGCCGAGATCCGGCCGCCACACATTACATTTTGTACGTGCTACTGAATCGTGGCTGCGAGTCCAGTCGGCGACGAAGGTGGCGCTACGGATCCATACTTGTACGCACCAGCGTCCCAGTTGCCGCTCAGCTGTCGCAATGCACCAACTTTGTCCTTGGACAAAGCCGCCAAGTTGCCCGTGGTAATGTTGCTTAGATTACTGGCGGCACCGATGGCAACAGAACCAGAAAGCAACTGACCCAGGCTGTTCGCGTTTATTTGTGACAAATGAACGAGTTTTGAATTGGAATCGCAATGACAGGTGCTCTGCCACTGTGAAAGGGTCTGGTACACAAGGCCGTTGTGACCGAAGGTGTTGCGGTCGCCGTAATCAGCCAGCTCCAGATAAATATTGCGGTCGATGCCAGTAGGCGAAAGCGTTCCCCCGCCCTGTATCGTGATATCGGCTTGCCCGCCCATCAGGATGTTGTTTGTAGCGGTGAAGTTAATCTGGCTCTCAATGTATAGCGCCGCCCCATGCGCATGACCGCCGCCACTGATGAAATTGTTGTAAGCCGAGTTCCCAATGGCACTCCCGCCGGGCATGCCAGTAGTAGAACCGGCTGCAAACCACAAGACAGTCAGGGTGCGGTTGGAGGGCACGACAAAGACGTTATTGTAAACCGAAACATTCTGGACGGAGTCCTGCAAATAGATGTGGGCAGTAATGTTAACTCCGGAATCTCCATCGAAAAGATTGTTGTAAATGGCGCCATTTGTCACGGTGCCGCCACCCTGGCCCCACATGTGCAAACCATCATGGTGATACGCATTCGTCGGCGAATCCCAGTTAGTGTAGCCATGGATGTGATTGTCGTGAATCCAGAAACCTGAGGTCTTGCCTTGCGCGCCGAAGGCAAGGCCGTGGTCGATATTGTAGATATTCGAGTACTCGATGGTTAAATTGTTTGCTCCACCGGCGATAGCCCAGCCAGCATCGTGGCAAGTAATATGGCTGATGATGAAGTTAGTGGCACCCAACATGTGGATGCAATTCACATCCGTCTGTGTGACAGCCACGTCAGAATATGCAGTGCGTACGTACATGTCGGCGATAGTCAGGTTCTTGACCATGCAATTGTTGCAGCCGTCGGCATAGATCGCGCGGCTGTGTTGGACGTAGGCGCGGCCGGTGCCATTAGCCGTGTTGCGGATGATCCCATTTGTGCCGCCGTCAAACACGATATAGCTTCTGCCTGCTGCGTAAATGGCGCCCATTGCAGACCAATAGGGAGCAGTGAGCACAGCATTGGTTTCCCATTTAATGGTGATCGGGCTGCCGCTGGCGCCGTTGCCGCGGACCACGAAGAGTTGTTGACCGGGGGTGCCGGTGAATGTGCCGCAGAGATGCACTGTAGTTCCAGCGCCGATTTGATTCGTGGCGGTTCCCCAACTGGCTGCACTGGCGAGCCAACTGAGGGGCTTGGCGGTTGAGCAACCCGTGCCGCTTCCGGCACCGGCCTGATTTGCTGCGACGTAGAGGTCCTTTGCTCCAACTGGTAGTGCGGAAAACAAGAATGCAAGAACTAAACTGAGCCTGCGCATTGTTTATTTGCTCCCTCGATGGAGAGCTCTCTTGGGAGGACGAGGATAGGCCGCCTAACCCGTAGGTAAGGGTGACCTGGGACATGAGAACGAGAGAGTCCGACCATTCGTTCTTTAAGATGTAACTTCCTGTGTTTCGGAGGTTACACATAGGGAAAATCGGGTTCTACTGTACATAGGAACAATTTCAGGACAGGTACGCGGTAGGGAGACGTACTGTACTTGCTTAACATAATAGTCACCTAAGTAATGTGGTTTTAGATTCGGCAAAATCAGGGCCTGGGTTGCACCGCGACCGTGTGAGCAGGCGGAGCGAGTGGCGCAATAGCTGATGGCGCCGGTACACGCTCCCCGCCGAACTGTAAATGCTCATAACGAACCGCGGAAGGCTCCTTGCCAATGCAAACGTATTGAAACCCATTTGCCGTAACCTCATCCGCAAGATACAAATTGCGGCCGTCGATTAACAGCGGGTGAGCCACACTCTTCGCGAGAATATCCCACTTTAGGCGCCGGAACTCGTCCCATTCAGTAAGAACGAGGATCGCATCAGCGTTTTGGGCGGCCTCGTAATGATTCAAGCAGTAGGTGATCTCCGGGAGCTCGTCCTTTGCTTTTTGCATTGCTTGAGGGTCGTAGGCCCTGATCCTCGCGCCTTCGGCCAACAGACGCCTGATAATATTTAACGCGGGCGCGAAGCGGACATCGTCGGTTTCTGGCTTGAATGCCAAACCCCAAACAGCAAGGGTCTTGCCGCGTAGAACCCAGAGTTCTTTCTTGACCTTGGCTACAAATTGGTCGGCACGACGCAAATTGATGTTTTCCACCTCCTTCAGCAGAGAGAAATCGCATCCAAGCTTTTCCCCGATGCGAACAAAGGCCTGAAGATCTTTGGGGAAGCAAAACCCACCGAAGCCAATTCCCGGGTTGAGGAAACTCTGGCCGATGCGCTTGTCACTGCCGATGCCTTCGGCCACTTTTGCGATATCGGCGCCGGCGGCCTCGCAAGCATCCGCTACCAAATTGATGAAGGAAATTTTCATGGCCAAGAAGGAGTTGGAGGCGTGCTTCACAAGTTCAGCGCTGTTCGTGTCGGTCACGATGAGCGGGATTTCGTGCGCCGGCGGACATTGCGAATGAACCGGGCAGGTGGACGGAGACTTGAGGACCGGCCGGTAGATTTCTTTCATCATTGCAATAGCCCGTGGAGATTCAGCACCTATGACAATGCGATCAGGATGGAAGAAGTCGCTGACGGCAGAGCCTTCACGAAGGAATTCCGGATTCGAGACGACTTCGAATTCAAGGCCATTGATGTTGTAGATCGAAAGATGCTTCCAAAGGCGCTTTGCGGTCTGCACAGGCACAGTGCTCTTTTCGATCACCAACCGATACCCATGCGCGGTGGAGGCAATGGTGCGAGCGACGGATTCAATGGCGCTGAGGTCGGCTTCGCCGTTTTCCAAAGGGGGCGTGCCGACGCAGATAAAAATTGCGCTTCCCTGTTTAATTGCCACATCTGGCGAGGTGAATTGCAGGCGGCCAGCAGCAGCATTGCGCTTCACCAGCAAGTCGAGATGCGGTTCGAAAAAGGGCAACCGGCCAGTGTTGAGCTTTTCGAGCTTCTCCCGATCACTATCGGCACAGAGAACCTGATGACCTATTTCCGCGAGACAAGCGGCGGTCGTCAAACCAACATAACCAGCACCAATGACGGAGATTTGCATTTCGCGTTTACCCCTGACTTGTTTTCGGATTAGAAACGGCACATGGCTCAAGTGGTGCCGGCGAGGACTGGAGCACCGGCTCCCTGGCCACTAAAGAATCCACAATCCCGAGATACTGATACCTTTCGGCATCCCAGCTGTGAGCTTCGACATATTTCAATGCGTTAGCCACTTGTTGCTGACGGAGTGCGGGATTTTTCCTGAGCATGAGGATTTTGGCGGCAAGCTCCTCATCGTTATCGTCATCGTAATATTTCACCAAGGCGTCAGTGTAGTAGTACTGGTGGATTTTGGTTCGCGATACGACAAGCGGGACACCCACAGCCATGAACTCGAAGATTTTCATGCTCAGCGCTTCATTCCCAAATTGCGAACCTGCCCGCTTGGGCTCGACGGCAAGATCGGTATCCGCCATCACTTGGACAATTTGTTCTGTCGGAAGCAATCCATGAAAAATCACACGATTGCTCAGACCGAGCGAGTCCGCCAATCGGATCAATGACTCCTTTGCCGGCCCTTCGCCATAAATGTGGAATTCAGCATCGGGCATTTGATCCTTGATCTTGGCGAACGCTGTGATAGCCACGTCAACGCCCTGATGCCAATTCAACGAGCCTGGGTAAGTGATCAAACATTTGCCGTTGCTTCTGCTCCGGATATTCGGGGTGAAAAGCCCGCGCACAGGATAGTTGCGAATGGGCGAGCACTTTTGCGGCGCTCCGCAGCGCATCGCTACGCGCTCGCACCATAGATGATTGGCTACAATGGCGTGGTTGGCGAAGGCGATTGACAATCGCTCCACTAATACCAGGCAACGAAACAAGAAAGACCCGCGGGCCACGTGAAACTTGCTGGCGTAGAATTCCGGGAGAAGGTCGTGAATGTCCAGGATCACCGGAGTGCCCAGGAGTTTGGGGATGATCGCAGCGAACACCAGAAAATCCGGAACAGAGTGCACGTGGATGAGCTGGTATTTTTCCGAAAAGTGACGCCGCGCGATAAATGCGGCGGACAAAAGCAAGAAACGCATGATGCGAAAAAGGTAGGTCAGCGGGCCACGCTCATTAATTGTTCTGGTCTGAATGCGAAATACATTGACGCCATTCAAGACACAGTGATTCGGCTGGCCAGGTTGACGAAGTGCAATGACGTCAACCGTATCGCCACGCTCAACCAAAGCCGTGGCGTACTGCTTTATGCGCGCGTCCGTCTCGTAAAACGAGTACGCGAGCATGCAGATCTTCATGGGTTTATGGCGCGGACTTGTGGAGTCGGGCATATGACCGGGAGGAGTGTGCCGCGTTACAGCGCGACCGGTTGAGCCTGTTCGACCCTAGCCGAACGCCGGGAAGAACAAAATGCGGCTACCTCGCGAACCACACGCTGAGTCTGCCCGGCGTCAAGCTGGGGATACATCGGCAACGACAGAATTTCCGAGGCAACCTGCTCACAAGCCGGAAAGCTTCCCGACGGATATTTAAGGTGGCGATAGGCCTCCTGGAGGTGAAGAGGAACCGGATAGTGGATGCCGGTTCCAATTCCACCTTTGGCCAGGTGTTTCTGAAGAGCATCACGCTGGCGGACGCGGATCACATACAAATGATAGACAGAACGCACGAAATCAGGGCAAACGGGAGCGATCACGCCATCCATGGCCGCAAACGATTGATCATACCGCTTGGCGACTTCCTGGCGTCTGCGATTCCAGCTAGCGAGGTGGCGAAGTTTTATGGTGAGAAAAGCCGCCTGCAGCGCATCGAGGCGACCGTTGTAGCCTTCAATTTGGTGGTAATACTTCTGCGCCTGGCCGTGATCGCGAAGCATGCGCATGGTCCGAGCCATGGCTTCATTGTTAGTGGTTACTGCCCCGGCTTCTCCGCAGGCTCCAAGATTTTTACCCGGATAGAAGCTGAAAGCCGCTGCGTCACCAATGCTGCCGGCTTTTCTCCAAGTGTTCGTCTCTTTTGAAAAGTACTCTGCACCGTGCGCCTGACAAGCATCCTCGATAACTATGAGTTTAAACTTGCGAGCGAGATCAAGAATGGGGTCCATATCGGCCATTTGGCCATAGATGTGAACGGGGACGACGGCAGTGACAGGCGCTTGTAGCCGGCGGTGAATGAGCTTACCTGTTTTGACATCCATCGAGCAGTCGTGTTCCAGGTATTCCCGAAGCTTACGTGGATCCATGCAATAAGTGCGCTCGTCGATGTCGACGAAGTCAGGTCGCGCGCCAGCTTGGCTGATCGCTTCGGTGGTGGCGATGAATGTGTGCGGAACTGTCACGACGACATCGCCGGGCTTCACACCTGCTGCTGTCAGGGCGAAGCGAACCGCGTCCGTTCCGCTGGCGACACCCACACACTGGGATGCGCCGCAGAATTTTGCAAACTCACGTTCAAATTCTTCTACCTTGGGTCCACCAACGAATCCGGCGGTTCGCAAGGTATCTTTCAGTGTCGACAACAGTTCCGGTTCGAGTTCCGTGTGAAGCGTCACTAAATCCAGAAACGGGACTTGCTCGTTGTTGGACATTTACGCGATCCTCTGCTCCTCAGTGAGATAACGGAAAAGTTTTGCGGGATTGCCGGCGACAACGGCGTTTGCGGGAACATCCTTAGTGACGACGCTACCCGCACCCACGATGGCGTTTTCGCCAATTACGACGCTCGAAAGAATGGTGGAACCCGAGCCGATGGAAGCGCCTTTTTTCACCACCGTTCGCTCGACGACCCAATCCTGTTCGGTCTGCAGTTGTCCGTCGCTCGTAACAGCACGAGGATAGCTGTCGTTGATGAATGTGACGCTGTGCCCCACAAACACCCCGTCCTCGATGTCCACGCCTTCACATATAAAGGTATGACTCGAGATTTTGCAGTTCTTACCGATTTTTGCGTTTTTCTGTATCTCAACGAATGCGCCGATTTTCGTGTTGTCCCCGATCTGACAGCCGTAGAGATTGATGAACTTAGAAAGCTTGACGTTTACTCCCAATCGCACGTCGGGCGCGATACAGAGGTACTCCCCGTTCGCGGGATGCATCGATCCGTTCGGCGATTTGTGATCGGCGATTTTCATTTTGTTCAGACCCGCACGCGAGCCACGCTGGCCCAACTTGGCGGAAGGTTCTTCGGGATTTCGATATCCTCAAAAATGCTGCTTTCCCGCGAGCCATGGTCCCTTACCCACGCTGCCATGCTCTGAATTCCCTCTTCCAGGGATACTTTCGGCCGCGAACCGAATACGCTCTCGGCACGCGAATGGTCTGAAAAGGCAATTTTCACTTCATTGCGTGGATCGAGATGGTCAACCTTGCACTCTTTGCCCATGGCATCGGCCACAATTCGGGCAAGGTCATTCACTGTGTAAGGAACGTCCGCGCCGACGTTGAAAATCTGATTGCGGGCCGAGGGCACATCCACGGAGGCAGCGATAACCGGAGCCACATCGTTGATATGGGTGAAGGCACGCTGTTGCTCGCCGTCTCCAAAGATGGTCATGGGCTCGCCTTTCATAAGTTGGTTCATGAAGATGCCCACAACATTGCGGTAACGATCGCCAATGTTTTGCCGCTCGCCATATACGTTGTGCGGGCGGAAAATCACATAGTCGAGACCAAACATTTCGTGTGTGACCTTCAATTCGTTCTCAACAGCCACTTTGGCAATCCCGTAAGAGTCTTCTGGAAGCGGAACCATCTGCTCCGTCATAGGAGCTTGGCCAGCACCGTAGACAGCGATGGAGGAAGTGAAGACGAAGCAGCGCACGCCGTAGTTGACGGAAGCATTGATCAAATTCACCGAGCCAATCAGGTTGTTGTTGTAATTGAAACGCTTGATGAAATGACTGAGCCCCTCGGCGGCATACGCGGCAAGGTGATAGACATAAGTGAACTTGTGACGATCGAAAAGGCGATCGATTAGCTCAGCGTCCAAGATCGATCCCTTCACAAAGATGGCTCCGCTTGGAACGTTGTCTTCAAATCCGCCGCTCAAATCGTCGAGAACGACGACCTTGTGACCGCGGCTAAGGAGTTCGTCCGCAACGTGCGATCCGATGAAGCCGGCACCACCGGTGACCAATGAGGTTGACATCTTTCCCGTATTCCTTTCCTTTGCGTATGGAATTTCCAAAGAGATTGCGCGACCCAACTAGATGGAAACCTGGGGAACAGAGGTTTGTTCCTGGCTAGGCTCTTTTCCTCGCTCGACAAATTCCACGGGGTCAATGGCCTGATTCCAACGTACGACTTCTCGGTACATCTCCAGCCGGCGCTGAAGAACCTCCGCCGGTCTGAGCATGTTGAGCAGACCGTAGCCGAGCTGGCGCACTCGAATTTTGGCAATAGACAAGCTCCGGCAATTTCGGGCAGCTCTGGCGCCGAAATGTTTGTAGAAGTAGCGATAGCGACTCCGATGCTTTTCAATCTCGAAGCGGAGAGGAAAACGACCGACCGACTGGCCGCCAAGGTGGGTAATCTCAGCGTCCGGAGTAAAGAGAATTGGATAGCCCGAATTCCAAACGCGGCGGCACAGATCCACTTCCTCGAAGTGATAAAAGAATTGCTCGTCAAATCCGCCCAGGCGTTTGAGAAGGTTGCCACGAAACATTACGCAACATCCGGACTGCCAATCGATTGGCCGTTCCGTGTCGCCTCGCCATCGCGGATATTCCTCATAGACCAAAAGAGACGACAGCTTAGAGAGGCCAAGGGCGCCAACCCAATAACGCCCAATCGTGGGGAAAAGGCGCGCGGAAACCTGGTAAGTGCCATCCGGATTAAGAACTCGGCAACCAAACGCTCCAGCCTTGGAATGGCGATCTGCAAACTCTACAAGTTTGTCCAGGGCCCCATCATGGATGATTGTGTCAGGATTCAAGATGAGAACGTATTGCCCGCGGCTTGCCGCTATTCCGGCATTATTGCCTCTGGCAAAACCGAGATTCTGTTGGTTCTCGACGATTCGTACTCCCGGATAATGCTTGCGAATGAATTCGATGGAATCGTCGACCGAGCCGTTATCCGAAACGATGACTTCACAGTTCGTTGCGTGGGTGCGGTCGTAAATGGACCGCAGGCAATCGCGGATCACACGAAGATCGTTCCAGCAGATAATTACCACAGAGAGTTTCACTGTTTCGGTTTCCATAAACGAAGACTGACCTATAACCTCACAACTTTCCCTCTGTGCTTCAGAGACTCGTCCGCGGCTTCCAGCATGCGCACAATGCGCAGTCCGGCCTCGCCATCATTAAAGGGCCGCTTGTTGTTTCAAATGCAATCGATGAAATA
>Ga0210400_10002040_pt1 | contig 19240 bp, 19 predicted proteins | sample IncBWH26MmetaG_FD_155456 | JGI IMG/M metagenome (GOLD analysis project Ga0210400, IMG submission 155456) | Forest soil microbial communities from Barre Woods Harvard Forest LTER site, Petersham, Massachusetts, United States - Inc-BW-H-26-M | ecosystem: Environmental > Terrestrial > Soil >...
TATTGCCGGTTCGGGGCGGTTCGACCCGGTCTCAAAATACTGTCGTGTGGTCCTGACGCCCCGACGCTGGCGTCAAGTTGGCGGAGTAATCCGCTTACGACGGTGGCAAACAAGCCCGGTCACCGAGGAGAGCGCGAAGGAAACCGTTAAAACCATTGCGCGGGGAAAGCCGGATGTTTCCGGTGAACCTGTGGTGACTAACGCGCGTGTTTACTACACACCACGCGCGGCTGCGGGTGCATCGGACACCCGGCTTTCCCTGCGCCCTCGGTTTTAGGAGGGACAAGGTTCTTGCAGACCTCGGGCGCATCGCGCCGCGGGATCGCGCAAGCGCGGCTTGGTCTTCGAGGCGCGTGGTTTGGCTGTTTGAAGCGGTCGGGGCCGTATCGACGTCTTCTCCCGTCCGTCAATTGACAGGGGTGCGACTGTTGTCGCAGGGGCCGGCGTGCGCGATGCCGGCACCAATAAATATCGCGGCTGCATCTTTGCTCGCCCTGCTTTGCTCTCGTTTTCAATCCTATGAAACTCGCGTCACCTGCGCGATTTGAGGATTTACGAGAACAAACGGGAGGCTCCCTGCGCTTCAGCGCGATACAAACCGCTGCCGCGAATACTCGCTGCAGGAGTCCTCTGCCTCAAGCGATCAATCAGGCAGCATCAAGCTTGGCGATTTGAACGTCCGAATTACGCTCGTGGCAGTCTTCGAAGTGGGAAGCCAATTCCTGTTCGGCGAGATGTTCCCATCGTTCTGCTTGTCCAAGCAAGTACCAGCTTTGATCGGGACAGTAGGCGGCCTGCTGACGGTAGAGCGAAGCCAGTGCGCGGTAAAATGACGCGTTCTTCATTGCCACCTCCCTAAGGTGGGTTCGAGCTTATTCCCGGTTTTTACGTCAGAGTCATTATGGTTATGCGACAGAACTAATTTTGGATTTTGCTTGATGCGGATCCGCTGATCTTAGAACAATTCATGATTCGGAACAGCTGATCGTAGAACGATTCATCTTGCAGTCGAAGCAATGACCGGCGGATCGGGAAAGGTTTCTTCCCATCCGCCGCCGAGCGCCTTGAAGAGCTGCACGACATTCAGTGAGACGTTCATGGTGCTGGCGGCATGTTGCTGCTCGGCCTGGAGCAGCGACCTTTCCGCATCGAGCACGGTCACGAATTGCTCGACGCCGTCGGTGTAGCGCGCGCGGGCCAGCGTCAGCGCCTGGCGGGAATGATCCGCCTGCGCCCTGAGGCGTGCCCGGCGGGCCTGTTCAAGCCGCCGCGCAACCAGCGCGTTGACGACGTCGTGCCAGGCCTGCAGCACGGTCTTGTGGTAGAATATCGCGGCTTCCTGCTGCTGGGCGTCCCGCAGTTCCAGGGTCTTTTTCAGGCGGCCGCCGGCGAAGATCGGCAAGCTCACGCTCGGTCCCACCATGTATTGCAGGGAACTGCCCTTCCAGAGGTTGGTAAAATCCAGCGCGTCGAGGCCGACCGTGCCGTTGAGCTGGACGCTGGGATAGAACGCACCAACGGCCACGCCGATGGTGGCGGTTGCCGCATGCAGCTGGTCTTCCGCCGCGCGAATATCCGGCCTTCGTCTGGCAAGTTCCGAGGGGATGCCGAGTGGCACGCGCGGCGGCGCCAGCGGGATGGATCTTGGGCTGCCGAGCATGGCCCGCAATGCGCCCGGTGGCTGATCCAATAGCAGGCTGAGCGCATTGATGTCTTGCGACTCCTGCTGTTCCAGCGTGGGGATCTGGGCGCGGATGCTTTCGACCTGTGCGGCGGCATTTTCCACATCGAGGCCGTTTTGCACGCCGCTTTGCTGTCGCTGTTGCGCGACCTGGAGGATGTCGCGATCAACCTTCAGATTGTCGTTCGCAATCCGGATCTGGGTTTGGACTCCGCGCAGTTGAATGTAATCGCGCGCCAGTTCGGCGAGGCTCGAAACCAGCGCGTCGCGGCGTTGATCCTCGGCCTGGTCGACCTGCGCGTCAGCCGCCTCGACCTGTCGGCGGACTTTGCCCCACAGGTCGAGTTCCCAGGAAGCGTCGAACCCGACATTGTAGTCGTTGATGGGCGGAACCTGGATGGGACCGCCGGAAGGTCCGAGCAGCCCGCCGAGCAGGCTGACGATGCCATTCTGGCTGTACTGCTCGCGGGTATATTTGGCATCGGCGTTGATCGACGGGAGTGCGGCGGCGGCGGTAACGCCGCGCTGAAACCGGCTCTCCGCCAGCCGGATCGTCGCCGTCCGCACGTCGAGATTGGCCTCGGCGACATGGCGCTCGAGGTCGGTCAGGACGGGATCGTGGAACACCGCCCACCAGGTCGGATCGGTCGGCGGCGGCAGCCGCGCGTCGGAGACGGTAACGCCGTTATCGCCGTTGAAGGATGTTTCCGGCAAATGCGGATCGGGCAGCACAAAGTCCGGCCCGACCACGCAGCCGGCAAGCAGCATCGGCGCCATCACGACAGCGACAAATCGCCTTCTGACGCGTGCCGCCATCAATGTGCCCCCGCCGGGCGGCCGCCGCCGATCTTCGGCGATATCAGGAAACAGAGTGGAACCATCAAAAACGCGATGATGGCGCAATAATAGAACACATCCGAATAGGCCAGAACCGTCGCCTGGAGCCGGTAGGCCTGATAGACGCGGCCGACGGCGACGTCATGCGCAGCGTTGCCCACCCGGCCCATGGCGCGCAGCGTCTGTTCGTAACTTGCAATCAAGGCCTGATAGGGTTGATGGAACGGACTCGCCCATTGCGAGAGATAACTCTGGTGGACCTGCGAGCGTTGCGTGATCTGCGCGGTCGAAAGCGAAATTCCGATCGAGCCGAAAACGTTGCGGAACATGGCGAACAGCGCGGCGCCGTCGCCGTTAAGCTCGCGCGGCAAGGTCAGATACGCCACCGTGCTGATGGGGACAAACAGAAAGGCAAGCGCGGCCGATTGCAACGTCCGCATCATGACCAGGGTGCGGAAATCGACGTTCGGCGCCAGTCCGCTTGAGAACATCAGGCCTATCCCCATGACGGTAAAGCCCAGCGCGATCACATAGCGGGTCTGCAATACCGACATCAGGCGGCCCACGATCGGTATCAGCAGAATAACAGCGACGCCGCCGGGCGACAGGACAAGTCCAGCCCAGGTGGCGGTATACATCAGCGTCTGCTGCGCGAACTGTGGAATGATGACGGCGCTGGCGTAAAGAATGGCTCCCGTGGCGCCGATCATGAGGCACCCGGCGGAAAAATTTCGATCCTTGAACACATCGAGATTGACGATGGGTTTCGGGGCGACCAGGAGCCAGCCGATGGCGCCGAGAATACCGAGGAACGCCACGAGGGCCATCAGCCAGATGAAACCCGACTCGAACCAGCCGGCGTCCTCGCCCCGGTCCATCATGATCTGCAAGCCGCCGAGGCCGAGCGTGATCAGCGCCAGGCCGATGTAGTCGATGCCGCGGCTTCTTTTGTTCTTCTCCCACGGAGGGTCCTCGACCAGCACCGAGACGAGGAAAACCGCGAGGATGCCAACGGGAACATTCAGGAAAAATATCCAGCGCCAGGTGACCTGGTCGGTGATGTATCCGCCGAGGGTGGGGCCCAGCACTGGGGCGACGACGATGGCAATGGCCGCGACACCGAACGCCGCGCTGCGTTTGGCCGGAGGGAACGTATCGAGAATGATCGACTGCTGATTGGGCTGCAAGCCGCCGCCGAAAAATCCCTGCGCCAACCGGAAGATGATGAGTTGGGCCAGGCTGGTCGAGGTGCCGCACAGGAACGAGCAGACCGTGAACATGGCGATGCAGATGATGAAATAGCGCTTGCGGCCGAGCATGTCGCCAAGCCAGCCGGAAATCGTCAGCACGATGCCATTGGCGACGAGATAGGATGTCAGCGCCCAGGTCGCTTCGTCGCTGCTCGAGGACAGGCTGCCGGCAATATGCGGCAGGGCGACGTTGACGATCGTGGTATCGAGGACTTCCATGAACGCGGCCAGCGTTACCGAGACCGCGATGAGCCAGGGATTATATCGAGGCTTCCAGGTCGCGCCTGCGTCGGGCGCTGCGGCCTCGGCCGCGCTCATCTGACGGTCACCGTCGGCTCGGCGGAGATTCCAAGCGGCAGCGGGATATTCGGATCGAGGCCGCCGTCGATGACGATCTTGACCGGGACGCGCTGCACCACCTTGACGAAGTTGCCCGTCGCATTTTCCGGCGGAAACGCCGTGAACTTGGATCCGGAGCCGAACTGGACGCTGTCGACGTGACCCCGCAAGTCGAGTTTGGGGTAAGCGTCGATCCTGATCCTGACAGGCTGGCCCTTGCGCATATCGCGGAGCTGGCTTTCCTTGAAGTTGGCGGTGATCCACACTTCAGGCGCGACGATCGAAAAAATCTGCTGCCCGGGCGCGACGTAATTGCCCTGCTCGACATTCCGCTTGGTGATCCAGCCGTCCTGGGGCGCCGTAACGACGGCCCATGACAAGTTGAGATTGGCCTGATCGAGCCTGGCCTGCGCTTGTTCGACCTGCCCTTTCAACTGCCCGACTTGCGCGTCGGTCTCGCCGATGCGCTGGGGCACCGGCGAGTTCTGCTCGACTTGCGCTGCGGCCAGCATGACCTGCGCTTGAGCCTGTTTGAACGCGGACGCCGAAGCATCGACCTCCTGTTGCGTCGTCGCCAGTTTCGGAAGCGATTTTTGACGGTTGTAGTCCGCTTGAGCTCTGGCGAGATTGGCCTGGGCGTTGGCGAGTTGGGCCTGCGCCTGTTCTAGTTGGGCGGGAAAGTTCTTGCGGGCAATCTCCAGCCCGAATTGCTGGCCGGCGTATTGCATCTTCGCCGTTTCCAGCGCCCCTTCGGCTTGCTCGCGATCGATCTGGTATTGCCGCGGGTCGATATGAATCAGCGGTTGGCCCCGTTTCACGAATTGATTGTCCGCGACGTCAAGGGAAACCACGACGCCCGCGACCTGCGGCGCGATGCTGATCGCCCGCCCATCGGTATAGGCGTCGTCGGTGCTTTCAAGGTTACGGGTTGAAAGCCAGTAGTAGATGCCTCCCACCAGCAGAAGGCCGACGACGGCGAGGCCGATCACCATGACGAGGGGGCGTCGCTTTTTTCGCTTCGCCTGATTGGCGTTGTCGTCCTGCGCCTGGTTCGAAACGGAGCCGTCCTCAGGTTTTTTTCGAGACGTATCGGCCGTCACCCGGCCATTGCGCGCGTCGCCGCGTGGCGTATTCTTGCGCCCGGAGGTGTCGAGATCGGTTGGGCTCTCAGACATGTCCATCCGCCCTAAAATAAAATACGCCAGAGTCAGTTTGGATACGCGCGGGTAGCTATCCGAACCCACCGGTTCGAGTAAGGATTTTGGGTCCCAGAGTCAATGAAGCGCAAGATGGCAGCGAAGCAAAGTAAAAAAACCGCGCGCCGGCGGGTTCCACGTGGCGCCAAGCGGCGGGCGGAAATCGTCTCCGTCGCGGAGCGGATCTTTCTCAAACGGGGATTTGCCGATACCACGATGCAGATGATCGCCTCGCTCGCCGGGGGATCAAAGGAGACATTGTATCGGCATTTCACAAGCAAGGAAGCGCTGTTCGCTGAAATTGTCGATCGCAGGGCGGCGTCGATCGCCGGTCCCCAGAGCGCATTGGCGCGCGATGAGGCACCGGAAGCGGCGCTCCGCGAATTGGGGTTCAGCTTGATGCGCTTGATGATGAAGAGCGATACGTCGTCGCTGCTCAAGATCGTCGTCGCTGAAGCGCCACGCTCGCCGCAACTCGCCAAGGTGTTTTATGCCCGTGGGCCCGGTGCGACGCTGAGCAAGCTTACGGATTATTTGCGCGTAGCCACCCGGCGCGGACAACTGGATTGCCCTCAACCATTACTCGCGGCAAAACTTTTCATCGGCTCCGTCGTCGCCCAGCATCATCTGTATTCGCTGATCGGACAGCCGTCCGCCGCGCCATCCGAAAGTGAAATGAGAAAGCACGTGCACGCCGCTGTCATGATGTTCATGGCGCGCTACGCAGGTTCACAGAAAAATGACAAGGTTTAGCGGGCGGACAAAAACTGGAGCTCGCAGATGTCTTTAGAGGCGAATTCTCTCGCATAGCTCTGCACCGGAACCTTCGCCCCTCGTCGGCCTCACTCCTTCTTTTGTCCCGACATTTCCACGACCTTGCGCCAACGCTCGGTCTCGGCGTTCAGCATGGCGCCGAACTGACTGGCGTTGCCGGCGATGGGAATGACGCCAAGCTCGCCGAGCCGTTGCCTGATGGCGGGATCGGCGAGGGCTTCATTGATTTCCCGATTCAAAAGGTCGACGATGTCCTGCGGTGTGCTGCGCGGGGCGCCGACACCGTAGAACGAACTGGTTTCGAAGCCGGCGAGCGTCTCTCCGATCGGCGGCACCTGCGGCATCGTCTCCGATCGCTCGCGTGTCGTCACGCCGAGCGCGCGTAATTTTTCTGACCGCACCAGTTCAAACGAGGATGTGATGTTGTCGAACATGCCCTGGATCTGGCCAGCCATCACGTCGGACAGGCCCGGCGCCGATCCGCGATAGGGCACGTGAGTGAATTGAATTCCGGCCATCGCCTTGAACAACTCGCCGGAAAGATGGAGCGAGGTACCGATGCCGGATGAGCGATGCTTGAGCTTGCCCGGATGGGCCTTGGCATAGGCGATGAACTCCGCGACGCTGTGAACCGGAAGGTCGTTATTGACCACCAGCACCAGCGGGCTGCGCGCAACGCCCGCGACCGGAACGATGCCTTTTGCGAAATCATAGGGCAGCGAGGGATCAAACGAGGCGTTGATGGCATTGGCGGTGCTCGTCAGCAGCAGGGTATAGCCGTCCGGCGGTGAATTGATGACGGCCTGGGTGCCGATGTTGCTGCCGGCGCCCGGTTTGTTTTCGACGATGAACGGCTGGCCGAGCCGCTCCGACAGGCGCTGGCAAATCAGGCGGGAAAGCACGTCGGTGGCGCCGCCTGCCGTATAAGGAACCACCCATCGCACCGGACGGGAAGGATAGGAGTCCGCCTGTGCCGAGGTCATCCAGCCAGTGCCGAGCAACGCGACGGCCGCCGATTGAAGCAATGCCCGCCTGTCGATCCTCGTAGCCCTTGGGAAATTCCGATCGGCAGACATCGCGGCGATCCAGTTAAGTGTGCGCTGTTGCCATCATCGCGGTAAAATTCCAACGCGTCCATAAGGGTATATTTCCGCAGGAGCCGGCAGGGCTCGAATCCGGACATGGCCGCCGAAATAGGCGCAGTTGCGCTGCCGCGTCTGCTTAAGATCCATTAACCAATTTGTGGCGATAATCGCGTCGACGATTCCAGAAGGAGTTCGCGATGTCCAAATTTGCCGTTGGCGAGAAGGTCGATAAAGCGACCGACGACCATGAAGGCGGCGTCATCATCGCCGTGTTTCCGACTGCGGACGGCAACTTTCGCTACGCTGTCGATATGGAGGGCTATGGCGCGCTCCAGTTCATCACCGAGGAAAAACTGGTCGTGCACGCCAGCTAATGCGTCCGCAACCACGCGCTCCGGATCGATCCGGTCCCAAGACGGCGGTGCTCCGTCAAGAATTCCGCGCGTAACACAAGAGGGGACCGTCCGCCTGACGCCAGCCAGCTTAATTGATCGTTCAGTACGCTAATTCGTTCGATCTTAATTTCTTGGCTCCAGGTTCCGCTGCGAACCCGAAGGATCGGGGCATTTGATTGCCAGGAGGTACAGTGAAGAAATTTTGGACCGGCGAGCCGGCCGCTACTGCGATCGAATATGATTTGATCGCCACGGGCATCAGCCCCGCGACAATCGCCGCGGTCAATAATACCCTCAACGCCAAATTCACGTCGATCGAAAGCTCACCGAAATAATCCGCCGCTTTGGCGTCAGGTTACTTTAAAGAATTTTTGGCGGTCGGATTTTCTCCGTTCTCAGCGGAAATAACTTTTTATAGACCCGTCCGCGAATCTGCGGACGGGTTTTTCGTTGCTTGCGGGTCGAGATTTCATCCCATGCCGTGAGACGCTCGTTGATGCCGACAGCCAGCCTGCCCCGATTTCCCGCCGTCCGGGATGCGTTTCGGGAAAGTTGCGCCGCCGCCTTTAACTCTGCCGGTTAACGTCTGATCAGGCCAACACAGCTATACATGGTCCCCGACCAACAAGTATGCAGCCATGAACGCAGGCGCCATTGAGCAACCGACAGACAGAACGCGGATGCGGAGCAAACCGTCTGCGGCCAAGAGCTGGCTGAAGGCCATAGAACTTACCTCCCGCATCGAGGCCAACCCTGATCGGTTGTTTGCGGACGTCGTCGAGGATTGGGCGGCACGACAACCGGAGCGTCCCGCTCTGATGTCGGACACCGGGACGTTCAGCTACCGGATCCTGACGGAGCGCGCAAATCGTTACGCGCGCTGGGCGTTGTCGGCGGGCGTCAAGGCCGGCGACACGGTTTGCCTGTTCATGCCGGGACGGCCGGACTACGTCGCCGCCTGGCTCGGCATTACCAAGGTCGGCGGCGTCGCGGCGCTCATCAATACCAAACTGGTTGGGCCGTCGTTGGCCCATTGCATCAATGTCGCGGCCGCGGATCATGTCATCCTCGCATATGATCTCGCCGCGATATTTGAGACCGCAGCATCACAATTGAAGCGCGCGCCGAAAGTCTGGCTCCATGGCGGCCACGCCAGCGAGTCCGGTATCGATGCGGCTTTGGAGCGACTGGATGGCAGCCCGCTGACCCCGACTGAGCGGCGCGGAGTCACCATCAACGACCGGGCATTGTTGATCTATACGTCGGGCACCACCGGCCTGCCAAAGGCGGCCAGCATCAGTCATCGGCGCATCCTGAATTGGGGCGGCTGGTTTGCCGGACTGACCGGCGCGTCGCCGGAAGACCGGCTGTTCAATTGCCTGCCGCTGTTTCACAGCGTCGGCGGCATTGTCGCGCCCTGCAGTATGCTGACCGCCGGTGCATCGGTGGTGCTATCGGAGAAATTCTCGGTCGGGAATTTCTGGCACGATATCGTTCGCTGGGACTGCACGCTGTTCCAGTATATCGGCGAACTCTGCCGCTATCTTTTGAAAGCGCCACCCTCCGAATTCGAAAGCCGGCATCGGCTTCGGCTGGCCTGTGGCAACGGCTTGCGCGGCGATATCTGGGAGGCCTTCCAGGCGCGGTTTTCGATTCCGCAAATACTGGAGTTTTACGCGGCGACCGAAGGCAATTTTTCGCTTTACAATGTGGAAGGCAAGCCAGGAGCAATCGGACGAATCCCGCCATTGCTGGCGCATCGTTTTCCGGCAACGATTATTCGTCTCGACCCGGAACTGGGCCTGCCGGTTCGCACCCCGGACGGTCTTTGCGTCGCTTGCGCCCGTGGCGAGGTCGGCGAAGCCATCGGCCGGATCGGAACCGCCGATGGCGGAGGAGGCCGCTTCGAGGGCTATACCAACGCGGCCGAGACCGAGAAGAAAATCCTGCGGGATGTCCTCGTCGAGGGCGATGCCTGGTTTCGCACCGGCGACCTGATGACGCTCGACGAAAGCGGCTATTTCCACTTTGTCGATCGGGTCGGTGATACCTTTCGCTGGAAAGGCGAGAATGTCGCCACCTCCGAAGTGAACGAAGCGGTGGTGGATTGCCCGGGCGTCCTCGACGCGACGACCTATGGCGTGGAGATTCCAGGCGCCGACGGCCGCGCGGGCATGGCCGCGATCGTGATCGGCGATCGGTTTGACATCGGGGAATTCGGGGATCATCTGGCGCGCCGGCTGCCGGCCTATGCCTGCCCGGTCTTCGTCCGTATCTGCACGACGCTGGACAACACCGAAACCTTCAAGCAAAAAAAACACGGGTTGATTGGCGAGGGCTTCGATCCGCAGCGCGTGCGGGATCAGACCTTTTTCAGGGATCCGGCATCCGGTACCTATCGCCCGATCGATGCCGCCAGCTATGCGCGCATCGTGGACGGCTCAATTCGATTGTAGGGTTTGGCTCACATGCCGTAGATGGCCAATTCCGTGTCGGCCAGATCGCCGAGGCGTGGTTGGTGCGGGCCCTTGTAATATTTGCGGCCGCGCGCCTCGCTGTAGATGCCGGGCAATCCCGCCAAAGCGAAGCAAACAACGCAGCATAATTGCGGAATTCGGGATCGAGATACCAGCTTGAAACGTTACAGCGGGTTGCGATTTCACTGTCGGTGACCTTGCTCGAATAGATCATCAACAGGCAGCCCACTGGCGCGCCGTGGTTCTCGATCAGGTAGCCGTAGCGTGGCGCGCCCGGCGGCAGCGGCCGCCCGCCTTGATGTTGGAGACCACGCATCCAATAGCCGCGGCTGCGATGCTGGAAGCCTCGGGTCAGCAAATCGCCGATCGCGTCAAGATCGCTCTTCAATATCCGCGATAACGGGGTTTGAACGGCAGCCATCGCATTTACCAACGGACATAAAAGATCAGGGAATGAGGTATTGTTTCACATTTTCGCTCTATCATGCGTTTTCACCATTTAATGAAAAGGCGAAACAATCCATGTCGACAAGGTTAAGGATTATTTCGGCAATCCATCAGATTGCCGTCGAGCAGCATGTCACGCTGCCGCCGCTCAATGATGATGTGTCGCTGCACGAGACCGGTTTCGATTCGCTGGGATTCGCCATCCTGGTCGCGCGGCTTGAAGACGATCTCGGCATCGATCCGTTTACCATATCGGAGGATGCAAGCTTTCCTCTCACGATAGGCGACTTCATCAGGGCCTATGAAAATGTCCCCGCGTGAAATCTTCGCGCTGCGTGACTACCTCGATCCCGGTCTGAAGGGCCGCTCCCTTGCGGATGCAATGCACGTTGTCGCGCTGACCGAGTTTGCCGCGCAAACCTGCTTCGCCGGGCGGCTCGGTGAACTCTCGGGGCGGTCCGTGCTGCTCGCGGTAGCGGATCAACTGGTATCCGCTTTGGCGATCCTGGAGATGGATGGGGTAGCGGGGCGCATGTTGCTGTGTCCGCCCGATCTCGCCGCCGATCACATCTCAACCCTGGTCGAGGATGCCGGGATCGATGCTGTTGTCACCGACCGTCCGGCCCGGTGGGCGGCGTCCGACATCAAATTGATCGTAACAGTCCAAACGCCGCTGCAGACCGCGCCACGCACGCAGACCGAACGGGCGACGGAATGGTTGATGCTGACATCGGGCACCTCAGGGGTGCCGAAAATCGTCGGCCACACCCTGGAAGGATTAACCGGTGCGATCGTCGCGGACGGCCAGGCTCGCGGCGCATCTCCGGTGTGGGCCACTTTCTATGACATCAGGCGCTACGGCGGCCTGCAGATATTCCTGCGCGCCATCATCGGCGGTGGCTCGATGGTGCTGTCGGTGCCGGGAGAGCCGGTCGCCGATTATGTGGCGCGGCTGCGCGAAAAGGCAGTGACGCACATCTCGGGCACGCCGTCGCACTGGCGCAAGCTTTTGATGAGCGGGTCCGCCTCGGACTTTTCGCCGCGTTACGTCCGCCTGTCGGGCGAGATTGCCGACCAGGCCGTGCTCGATGGTTTGAGCCGCGCCTTTCCGGCCGCCTCGATCGGTCACGCCTATGCGTCGACCGAGGCGGGTGTCGGCTTTGCTGTGAACGATGGCCTTGAGGGCTTTCCCGCCGACATGATCGGGACGAACCGCGACGGCGTCGAAATCAAGGTCGAGGACGGATCGCTTCGGATCCGCTCGATGCGGACGGCGCATGCCTATGTCGGCCCGCAGGCAGGGGCCCTGACCGATGCCGAGGGATTCGTTGATACCGGCGACATGGTCGAGCGGCGTGGCGACAGATATCATTTTGTCGGCCGGCGCGGCGGCATCATCAATATTGGTGGCCTCAAGGTTCATCCCGAGGAAATCGAAGCGGTCATCAACCGGCATGCCGAGGTGCGCATGTCCCGCGCGCGGTCGCGCCGCAGCCCGATCACCGGCGCCGTCGTGGTCGCCGATGTCATTCTGGCCGATGGCGGCAGCGCCGGCCGCAGCGACGAAATCCGCAATGAGATTCTGGCCGATTGCCGGGTCTCGCTGGCGCCCCACAAGGTCCCGGCGGTCGTCCGGTTCGTTCCATCGCTCGATGTGACTGCGGTCGGAAAGCTGGCACGACATGATGCATAACGTTCTGGTGACCGGAGGCAGCCGCGGCATCGGCCACGCCATCGCGCAAAGGCTTGCCGCCGCCGGCTACAATGTGATCGCGGTGGCGCGGAGCGAAAGCGACGCATTGCGCGAGACCATCCGCGATGTCGCAAAGCACGGCAGTGGCGGCCTTCATTTCCGGGCGTTCGACCTCAGCGCAATCGACGCCATTCCAGCCTTCGTGAAGAGCGTGCGTGACGAATTCGGCGCGATCTACGGCCTCGTCAACAACGCCGGGATCGGCACCGAGGGCCTGCTGGCGACCATGCACAACAGCGAGATCGAGGCGCTGCTGCGCCTCAACGTGCTCTCCCCCGTCATTCTGACAAAATATGTGGTGCGGCACATGATGGCCGACGGCGCCGGCCGCATCATCAACATGTCGTCGATCATTGCCACGACGGGATATAACGGCCTGTCGGTCTACGGCGCGACCAAGGCCGCGGCGACTGGCTTTACCCGCTCGCTCGCGCGCGAGGTCGGCAAGCTCGGCATCACCGTGAATGCGATTGCGCCCGGCTTTATCGATACCGAACTGACCGGGAGTCTCGGGGACGATCAGCGCAAACGCATCGCCGGCCGCAGCGCGCTACGCCGGTTGCCGGAGACGAACGACGTCGCCAGCATGGTCGAGTATCTCCTCGGCGAGGGCGGGCGCAACATCACCGGCACAGTCCTGACCATCGACGCCGGCAACACCGCGTGAACTGACCTCGCCCGGTCCCGGGAGAGGCCTTGGGTTCAATCCGTCCCGCCACCTGACGACTTCCGAATAGCTGCCCATCGGCAGCGCACCGCGCTTGCCTCTCTCGATGGCATTGCTATATCGGATTTTTCCGAAGCCTTAGCTTTCCCTCCGCGAAACGAGATCGATCATGACCGCGAATACCGATACCGCAGCCGAATCCCAACCGTTCCAGGCCGAGGTCGCCGAACTGCTGCACTTGATGGTGCATTCGGTCTATTCGGAGACCGATATTTTCCTGCGCGAATTGATCTCGAACGCGTCGGATGCCTGCGACAAGCTACGCTACGAAGCGATCGCGGCGCCTGATCTGATCGGCGAAGGAGAACCGCCTCGAATCCGCATCGTGCCGGACAAGAAAGCCAATACGCTGAGCGTCATCGACAGCGGCATCGGGATGGACCGGCAGGAGCTGATCGACAATCTCGGCACCATCGCGCGTTCCGGCACCAAGTCCTTTCTGTCGCGCCTGACCGAGGCCAAGGAGGGGGCCGGCCTGATCGGCCAGTTCGGCGTCGGATTTTACTCCGCGTTCATGGTCGCCGAGCGCATTGTCGTTAACAGCCGCCGCGCCGGCACCGACGCGGTCTGGACCTGGTCGTCGTCAGGCGGCAGCGGATTTGAAATCGCGCCCGCGAGCGAAGACGACGGCCGCCGCATCACGCGCGGCACGGAAATCGTGCTCCATTTGAAGCCGGACGCCGCAAAATATCTGGAGACCTACGAAATCGAGCGCATCGTCGGCGCCTATTCCGACAACATCCAGTTTCCGATCGAACTGAAGCCGGAGGAGGGCGAGCCGCGTCAGATCAATTCGGCAAGCGCGCTGTGGCAGCGGTCCAAATCGGAGCTGAAGCCGGAAGACTATACGCAAGCCTACCGGGCGATCGCCGGCGCCTTCGACGATCCGGCCATGACGCTGCATTATCGCGCCGAAGGGCGCCAGTCCTATGTCGTTCTGCTGTTCGCGCCGTCGACAAAGCCGTTTGACCTGTTCGAGCCGTCGCGCAAGGGGCAGGTGAAACTCTATGTCCGCCGCGTCTTCATCGCCGACGATGCCGATCTGCTGCCGGCCTATCTGCGCTTCATCCGCGGCGTGATCGACAGCGAGGATCTTCCGCTCAATATTTCGAGAGAGATGCTGCAGAACAATCCGCAGCTCGTGCAAATCCGCAGAGCGGTGACCGGTCGCGTGATCGGCGAGCTGGAAAGCCTGAGCGAGAAGGAGCCCGAGAATTTCGCCAAGATCTGGGATGCATTCGGTCCTGTCATCAAGGAGGGGATCTGGGAGGATTTCGAGCGGCGTGAAAAATTGCTGGCGCTGTCGCGCTTCACCACGACCGCGGGCGAGAAACGGTCGCTCAAGCAATACGCCGAGAACCTGAAGCCGAACCAGACCGAGATCTACTATCTCACCGGCGACAGTCTGGAACGGCTGAAGTCCAATCCCAAGCTGGAATCGGCCGCTGCCCGCGGCATCGAGGTCTTGCTGCTGACCGATCCCGTCGATGCCTTCTGGACCGCGGCCCCGCTCGATTTCGGCGGCAAGCCGCTGAAATCGCTGAGCCAGGGCGACATCGACTTCGGGTTGATCCCGCTGCTCGACGACAAGGCCGATGACGAAAAGCCATCCGGTCCGGATGAGGCCGCAATCATCGCCGCGATCAAGGATGTGCTCGGTGACCGGGTATCCGACGTGCGGGCGTCGCAGCGGCTGACCACCAGTGCATCGTGTCTGGTGGCGGGCGGCGGCGGCCGGGATCGTCAGCTCGAGCGATTGCTGGCGCAGCAAAACAAAGGCGCCGGCGTAAAGCCGATCCTCGAGATCAACCTGCGCCATCCCCTCGTCGCTGCTATTTCCGGCAAAGGGGACGCCGCTGCGGATCTGTCGTTTCTTCTGCTCGAGCAGGCGCAAATCCTTGACGGTGAATTGCCGGAGGATACCGCTGCCTTTGCAACGAGGCTCAACCGGCTGGTGCTGCGCGGGATGGGTTAAGCGATCGGCAGGCGTTCTGGGCTGATACACGGAACTTCAGGCGCCTGCCCTGAAGGCGCTTTGTTCCGGGGCGCTTTTTGTATTCAATGGGTCACGCGAACCCATCTCCAGACTTGGCCGTATCTGGCCCACGGTCTCAATCGGAGCGATCCCGCGCCCATGACCACGCCAGGCGGCAGCGAAACATTCTACGGTAGCATCGCGGTCTTTCGTGGCTTCGGCCGCTTGATGGACCCGGCGCTGTATTCGCCGCTGCCGGATGACTGGAGCATCGGCGTCGCCGATATCGTCGAGTCGACGAAGGCGATTGCGCAAGCGCGTTACAAGGCCGTCAACGTGGCGGGCGCCGCCGTCATCGCTTCCGTCACCAATGCGCTGGAAGGGCGCGAATTTCCGTTCGTGTTCGGTGGTGACGGCGCCAGCTTCGCGGTGTCGCCGGATGATCTCGAGCGCGCCCGCGAGGCGTTGGCGGCGACCGCGGCCTGGGTCAGGGACGATCTCGACCTCGTGATGCGGGTGGCACTGGTGCCGGTGGCCGCGGTGCGAGCGCGAGGGCTTGATATTCGCGTCGCCCGCTTCGGGCCGTCGCCCAATCTGTCCTATGCGATGTTTTCCGGCGGCGGGCTCGGCTGGGCCGAAGCCGCGTTGAAGCGCGGCGAGTTCGCGGTGCCAATGGCGCCGTCGGGCACGCAGCCCGATCTCACCGGGCTTTCCTGCCGGTTCGAGGAAATTCCTGCCTCGCGCGGACTTATCCTTTCGCTATTGGTGGTGCCGGCACGCGGCGCCGATCCGAACGCCTTCCGCAAGCTGATCGAGGATATCATCGCGCTGGTCGAGCGCAGTCCGGATTCCGGCCGGCCGGTGCCCGCGGGCGGGCCGCCGCTGCGCTGGCCGCCGGCCGGCACCGAATTCGAGGCGCGCGCCAAGCGTGGGGGATCGCTGTTGAAGCGGCGCGCCTTCGTGCTCGCCTATACGCTGTTCGCCTATCTGGTGATGCGATTTGGCATCAGCGTCGGCGGCTTCGTGCCGAAAACCTACGTGCGGCAGGTGGTGGAGAATTCAGACTTCCGCAAATACGACGATGGATTGCGGATGATCCTCGATTGCACGCCGGAACTGGAGCGCGCGCTGACGAAGCGCCTGGCAGCGGCAACGGCGATCGCGCGATACGGCCTGCACCGCCAGGACGCGGCCATGATGACCTGCTTCACGCCATCGGCAGTGCGTAGCGATCATGTGCATTTCATCGATGGCGCGCGCGGCGGTTATGCCTCGGCGGCGACGGCGATGAAGGCAATGCCGGTTTGATCCGATTCATTCCTCATGGTGAGGAGGCGCTCTCCCGGCAGCGCACTTGCGCTGTCCGGTGCGCCGTCTCGAACCATGAGGAAGTGGTCTGATCCTTCGAGACGCATCGCTCTTGCGATGCTCCTCCCGAGTGAGCGCAACTGCGCTCATCCGGGGATGAGGGCGGGGGTAGCCACTCAGCGCGTCGCCCGGGTCCAGGTCTCTCCACCGCAAAAGGCGCCGACGCAGCCTTCGACCTTCAGCGTGTCGGGTCCCGCAACCGAGACGGTGCTCGCATAGGTCTTGCCGTCATCGGCATTGTAGATTTGGCCGGACCATTTGTTTGCGCCAGCCGGCCGCATGCCAACAAACAGAGGAAGCCCGATGATCGGTCGTTTGGCCAGAGCGGGATTGGAATTCTTGTCGTCGATCTGCGGCTTGCCGGTTGCGGGATCGATCGGATCGCGGAGCCAGACGACAACGCCGCAGATCCCGCCGCCGCATTTGCTGACGCGCACTTTTGCATCGCCCGCCTGCGTCAGCCAGATACCGTCCGGTCCGACGCCCTGTGCGTTGGCCGGCGTTGCGGCCAGCACCGCCGTCAACATCGCAATCGCGAAACCAAATCTGTAGCCCATCAGCCGCCCCTTGAAAAAATAAATAGCAAAAAACCGATTTGGTGCAACGCCGTATCGGTCGTGCGGATCATTTGCCGCGGCGCGTCAGCCAATGGGACACCCTGACATGCGTGGTCACCAAGGCAGGCCGCACAGGTCGATGACGCCTTGCCGCGGCGCGCGACCGAAATCGAAGACAAACGGAGCCATCGCCTCGAAGCGAATCCTGCCGCCGGGTTGTTCGGCGTAGATCTCACCGTTGAAAGGGTGCCAGCCGCGCGCCTGATAAAATGCGAAATTGTGCGGTTCGCAGAACAGCAGGGCGAAGCGAATGGCTTCCTGGTCACGCATGGTCTGGATCGCCGCATTGAGGGCGACGCTGGCATAACCGCGGCGCCGGCAGTCGGGGCGGGTCGCAACGCCGCCGATGCCGCCGATATGAACCTTGCGGTCGTTCCAGGTGATGGTCCGGAAGTAAATGCCGACATGACAGGCCAGGCCGCCCGCCGGCGCTTCGATCAGCACCCGCAGATCGGCGTGGGCCCATTTTATGTGGCCCCAAGGCAGCTTCTCGACGACGTCGCGCGGCCAGACCGCATCGAACAGCGGTTCTGCCATCGGCCAGGATGCGCCTCCGTTCAGGACGTCGATCTCGATGCTCATTTCAGCCATGCCTCTTGCGGGGAGCCTGTCGCGCGAGCCCTGCGTTTTGCCAAATTGCGATGTTTAATGCCGCTGGAACCTTCTATAAGGGTTCCCGTTAGACCACGTCTCCCACCATTTTTGGACATCGCCCCATGACCTTCACGCTGCCCAATCTGCCTTACGCCCACGACGCCCTTGCGCCCCATATGTCCAAGGAAACGCTGGAATATCACCACGACAAGCATCACCAAGCCTATGTGACCAACGGAAACAACGCGATCAAGGGGACCGAATTCGAGGGCAAAACCCTCGAGGAAATCGTCAAGGGCTCGTTCGGGAAGAACCCGGCCGTCTTCAATAATGCCGGCCAGCACTACAACCACCTGCATTTCTGGAACTGGATGAAGCCAAATGGCGGTGGCAGCAAATTGCCCGGCCGTCTGGAAAAGAAGATCACCGAAGACCTCGGCGGGCTTGAGAAATTCAAGACCGATTTTGCCGCCGCCGGCGTCGGCCAGTTCGGTTCGGGCTGGGCCTGGCTGTCGGTAAAGAACGGCAAGCTTGAAATCTCCAAGACGCCCAATGGTGAAAGCCCGCTGGTGCACGGCGCCACGCCGATCCTCGGCGTCGACGTCTGGGAGCACTCCTATTACATCGATTATCGCAATCGCCGCCCGGACTATCTGAAGGCGTTTGTCGATCATCTGGTGAACTGGGAATATGTCGACCAGCTGTTCTCGAAGGCCTGATCCGACCGGTTAGAGCCTGATCGGTTCTGAACTCGCAAAGGGCGGTGGCGTTAAGCTGCCGCCCTTTCGTTTGTGTTGTTTCGTTTGTCAGGCTGTCTTGCGGGGATTGCGGGCTTGCGGCAAAACTGGATGTGCCGGTGGTTCGGGTCAGGGAAATAGCGAAGATGAATTATCTTCTGGTTTTTGTCGGTGGCGGCCTCGGCTCGTCGTTGCGTCACACCGTCAATATGGTGAGTGCGCGTTATCTCGGAACGGCCTTTCCCTATCATGCGTTCATCATCAACATCACCGGCTCGATCGTAATGGGGCTGATCGCGGGCTATCTCGCGTTCAAGGGCGACACGGCGCAATCCTGGCGGCTGTTCCTGATGACCGGCATTCTCGGCGGCTACACCACCTTCTCGGCATTCTCCCTCGATACCGCGATGTTGTATGAGCGCGGCGAAGTCGGCCTTGCCTTGTTTTACGTACTGGGATCGGTGGTATTTTCGATTGCGGGCCTGTTCGCCGGCCTCGCCCTTGTCCGCCATCTCGCAGCGTAAAAGCGCGAAACATCGCCGCGCGCGACCGTGTCATCCGCGTACCGGATACTGCCTGGTTGAAGTGACCATCCAGTGAGATCGGGCCTGCGGCTCTCGGTGGACACTGGTTATGTTATAATATAACATTGTTCCATGATTTATTCAGATACCCACGGCCACGACCATGGTCCTGGCCACCCCCATGCGCACAGTCACGGCCCGGCTTCGCCGCACCCGGCGCAGCAAGCACCGTGGTCGATCCTGCGCATGACCGTGGTCTCCCGCGTCGGAGCGGCGCTCGCCGTCAGTGCCGGGATGTGGGTCATCGTCTGGCTGGCGATGAGGTGAACATGGCTGCGCAATTGCAATTCCGCGATGTCACGCTGGGCTATGACCGGCATCCGGCGGTGCATCACCTCAACGGCGACGTGGCACCTGGGGCCTTGCTTGCCGTCGTCGGCCCCAACGGGGCCGGCAAGTCGACG
>Ga0210400_10002041_pt1 | contig 19239 bp, 17 predicted proteins | sample IncBWH26MmetaG_FD_155456 | JGI IMG/M metagenome (GOLD analysis project Ga0210400, IMG submission 155456) | Forest soil microbial communities from Barre Woods Harvard Forest LTER site, Petersham, Massachusetts, United States - Inc-BW-H-26-M | ecosystem: Environmental > Terrestrial > Soil >...
CGGGAGTGATTATCTATTCCGATCCCGCCGATGATGGCTGGCGGAAAGGCGATAAATATCCCGAGGGACCGTGGCGGCCGGACACCGGCGTGCAGCGCGGGTCGGTGGGATACATGTTCCAGTTTCCCGGCGATCCCACGACTCCGGGGGTTGCGTCGGTGCCATCGCTGCCGGAGTCGCAGCGCCTTTCTCCCAAGCAATCGTTGCAGATGCCGACCGTTCCGGTTACTCCGCTGTCGTATCACGATGTTTGGCCGGTGCTGCAGCATCTGGGCGGCCCGGACTCGCCGCGGGAGTGGCAGGGCGCGCTGCCCTTCACCTATCACGTTGGACCGGGGCCGGCGAAGTTGAAGATGCATCTTCGGCAGGACTACCAGTTCCGCACACTCTGGGATGTGATTGGGCGCGTTCCCGGCAGCGAGTTGCCGGACGAGTGGGTGATCGCGGGCAATCATCGCGATGCGTGGGTCTACGGCGCGGTCGATCCGAACAGTGGCACGGCAGCGATGCTGGAAGCGGTGCACGGCATCGGCGACCTGCTGAAGTCAGGATGGAAACCAAAACGTACGCTGCTCTTCGCGAGTTGGGATGGCGAAGAAGAAGGCCTGATGGGCTCGACCGAGTGGGTCGAGCAGCACGAAGCGGAAATGGAAAACGCGGCCGCATATTTCAACATGGACGTCGGCGTTTCCGGGCCCAAGTTCGGGGCGTCGGCGGTCCCAAGCCTCAAGCAGTTTGTGCGCGATGTCACCAAAGTTGTCCCCAGCCCGAAAGGCGGGACCGTCTATGAAGCCTGGAAAAAGTCGGCGCAACCGGAGGCGCCCTCGGCGCAGTCTCCCGGCGAGACAGTAGTGGAAAATCATCGCCTGCCAAACGTGCAGGTGAAGGGCGACGTCCCGGTCGGAGACCTGGGCAGCGGGTCCGACTACACCGCATTCCTGCAGCATTGCGGAGTTCCCTCGACGGACATGGGTTCGAGCGGCCCCTACGGCGTCTATCACTCGGTGTTCGACAACTTCGCGTGGTTCAAGAAATTCGGCGATCCGGAATTTGTGTACGAACAGGAGATGGCCCGAGTCTTTGGACTGCAGGCGGTGCGCATGGCGGACGCTGACGTACTGCCCTATGACTACGAGGAATACGGGAAAGAGATTGTTGCCTATGTGGACGCCGCGGGAAGGCGGGCTGAGGACAAGTTCGGCAAGCACGGGCTCGATTTGAGCGCGGTGAACACCGCCGCACGACACTTCGAGGCTGCCGGCGTGAAGATGCTGGCGAGGCAGAAGAGTCCGCCGCCGGATGCGACTCGCTTGAACCAGGCGCTGCGCGGCGCCGAGCGAGCGCTGTTATCGGCACAGGGCCTGCCGCATCGTCCCTGGTTTCGTCACGTGATTTATGCGCCCGGCGAATATACCGGCTACGCCGCGGTGGTTATCCCGGGAGTGAATGAAGCACTCGACAAGGGCGATCGCGAGCGCTCGCGCCAACAGTTGGCGACGTTGGCCGCTGCGCTGGAGCGGGCGGCGAAAACGCTGGAAGGAAGCCGGTAGTCTATTATATTTGACTAGTCATCTGACTAGTCAGTATAATCTTTAGTGAGGTGAATCCTGTGGGCTCCTGGCAGTTGCAAGATGCGAAATCCCGGTTTAGCGAGTTCGTGAATGCGGCGTTGAAGAACGGGCCTCAGGTGGTGACCCGTCGCGGAGTGGAGACCGCAGTTCTGGTGCCGATCGAGGAGTGGCGCCGGATGCAAAGCGCATCCCGCCCCAGCATAAAGGAACTACTGCTCGGTCCGGGACCTCGCTTTAACCTGGTTCTTCCCAAACGAAGCCGGTGGAAGCGTAGACCGCCGATCGATTTCAGCGGTCCGGATTTCAAGTGACTCGTTATCTGCTGGACACCAACGTCATCTCTGAGCTGCGTAAGTCCAAGCCTCACGGTGCAGTGGTGGCTTGGTTGAAAACGCTGCACGTCGAGCAGATTTTTCTCTCCGCGGTGACGATGGGAGAATTGCAAACCGGCGTGGAACTGACGGGCCGGCAGGACGCCGCGAAAGCCCGCGAGATCGAATCCTGGGTGACTTCCGTGGAAATGTCATTCGCCATCGTAGCGATGGACGCGGCGTGCTTTCGCGAATGGGCGCGCCTGATCGCGGGCAAGCCCAACGCACTGCGCGAGGACGCCATGATCGCCGCAACCGCCAGAGTTCATGGGTTCGAGGTCGCCACCCGAGATGAGGGGGACTTCAAGCGCTTGGGAGTAAAAATTATCAATCCGTTTAAAGTGGTTTCTCCGCAATGACTCCCACTCCCGCCCTCGGAGAATTTCTGCGCACGCTGCCGGCCTCGGCCGCGGCGACGTTTCTGGCACTGTTTCCGATCGTGGACCCGTTCGGCGGAGTTCCGATTTTCTTCAGCATGACTTCCACCTGGAGCGCACAGGAACGGCGTCGCACCGCGATCAAGACTGGGCTGTGGGTGTTCGTCATTCTGGTGACGTTTCTGTTTTTTGGGCGCTTCGTGCTGTTGTTCTTCGGCATCTCGCTACCGGTGATTAAGATTGCCGGCGGGCTGATCGTTGCCAACACCGCCTGGGGCATGGTGACTTCGCACGCCCGCATCACGCCCGAAGAAAGTCACGAGGCCGAAGACAAAGAGGACATCTCGCTCACCCCGCTGGCCATGCCGCTGATGTCCGGTCCGGGCGCGATTGGAGTCGTCATGGCGCTGGCGGCGCATGTGGACAACGCGGCGGCGTATATCGGCATGGTCATCGGCATTGCCGGCATCGCGCTCAGCGTGTCGCTGTTCTTCGGCCTGGGAGGCCCGCTGGTGCGGCGGCTGGGTCCGAGCGCGGTGGGCGCGATCAATAAGATTTTCGGCTTTCTCATACTGGCGATTGCCGTCCAACTGATTTGGAATGGCGTGGCCGACTTCAGGAACTAATGTGGGGCGGGCACTTTTGCCCGCCAACCGCCGGCGGCGCCCGCAAGTTTCCTGGAACCACGGCGCCTGCCACTCCGTATCACAGACAGGCGCTCTGCGCCTGCGAGGTGCTTCATGCCTGGAAAAGTTCTGGTCTCCTTGAATCCACTCTACAAAACAGCGTTGATGGGTCTGGTGTTGGTTGCGTGGGGCGCGGTGCCGGTGCACGCGAGCGGTGGGAGCAACGACTGGAATTATGAAGAGACCCGCAGCGATGCCCGCGAGTTTGCGGCTGGGGGTTTCGTGCACGTGCGGATGAGCGTGGGCGACCTGCACATCAAACGCGGGGATACCAATAAGATCAGCCTGCGCTACACCGTCAAGTCACGGCACGAGAGCAATGTCAAAGAGGCGAAGGTCGACTTCGACGTTCACGGCAGCGATGCCACCCTTGAGTTTCATGCGCCTTCGGGCGGCAACACGTCTTTTGACGTGGAGCTGGAGCTCCCGCAGAAGACGAATCTCGATGTGCATGAAAAAGTCGGTGACGTGACCGTCAATGACATTGAAGGCGACAAGGATCTGAGTCTCGGGGTCGGCGACATCCGCGTGGCCGATGGGCGTGCGGGATATCGGGTGGTGAATGCGAGCGCGGGGATTGGCGATGTCGATGGCGACGGCTACGGCGATACCAGCGGCTGGCTGGGGAAGACCCTGAAGTATCACGGGGAGGGGAAATACGAACTGCGGGCGCATGTCGGGGTGGGAGACATACACCTGGAAGGGAAGTAGGGAGGCAGCTATGGCTCTGTCCCGCAGCGGTTAGCGCCGGCAATGATGGTAAGGCGAGGCGAGATCACCGGGTGTTCGTCTGAGGTCATTGGGCGGACTGTTGCCGTGCCCGTTCCGCAAGGATTTCCTGCAGGCGCTTGCGATTGAAGGCAAGCTGGGCCATCTTTTTCGCAACTTCGAGCCAGTTCACGGCCGTGGGACTAGCCTATCTCCGTCGCCACCCTTTTCGCAAAGAACGCGAAAGGATGGGTACGCGGCCTAACGGATCTCTGACCGGGGCGGCCTGCGAGCTCCGTGCCGGAGGTGAATGATCTCAACTAAATGCTTGTGCTCGTTGATGCGGTAGTAGATCAGGATTGGACTGTGGACTAGCTTGCGGACGTTGCGGCGTTTTCGGATCGAGGCGCCCATTCGCGGGAATCGGGCCAGCAATTCAATGTGATCGAGAAGGGAGCCGCCGAAGCGAGAGGCAGCTTCGTCGTCATCTTCGGCAATGCGGCCGATGATCTCGTCGAGATCGTTCAGCGCTTTTTTCGTGTAGCGGAGTGTGTAGTCCACTTAGCGAGCACTTCGCGGGCTTTCTCGGGAGGCGCGACGCGGCCTGCGTCAGCGTCCCGGATGCCTTCTTCGATGGCGGCGAGGGTTTCCTCGTCTTCGTCGTCGAGGATGGGAGCGGGGTTTTCAAGATCGAATTTGTGCGCCTTCGCCATAGGGTTATCGTAGGCCGGAACTCTGACCGATGCAACGGAAACTGTTGTCCCCGGCAGCATCCACCCCTGTCAGTTTGGATCCTAATGGACAGATTAGATGTAGCCTTCGCCGAGTCAGCTGATCTCGAAGCGAACGCCCTGCGGGCCTTGTTCAAGGTCTACCCGAGACCAGGCCTTTTCTGGAGCTTTCTGCGCTTGGTTCGTGGAATGTAATCTTTCCGCCCACCCCAACCGGGCTTCCCGAGATCGGGTCCAATTTAAGCTCGCCTTCGAAGCTGTTGGGAAATCGGCGCACGTATTCCACTACGGCCCGGAGAAGTGCCTTCAACCCGCTGTCTGGCTCCAGGAGGTGGGCGTCTGTAAGGGCGGATATGACTTCTCTAGCTGGGCCGCTTGCGGGCGTGTACTCCCTGAGAGCCCGCCCTATGAGGCTCAGGAAATAAAGCTTCCAGAGATTAACGAACTCGCGCTCCGATGTAGGCGGATCGTCAACCAAATCCTTGAAGACGGTTGCACCGCGGGGATTTTCTCCGGAAATCATCACGATGTTCCTGTCAAAAAAGGAATCAGCCCGGTCCAGCAAAAGCGCATACAGGGCGCTCTTACCGGCGCCCTTCGGCCCGTAGACGATGTCCACTTCGCCTGACGAGATTCGACGCCACTGTTCAGTTTCGACGAAGTATTTGGCGAGGCCTTTGACCTCTTCTTCAGCGATCCTCTCGCCGAAGCTTATGGTCTGAAGCGCCTCTTTTCTTGTTACCGGCATAGGACCTTCGGGTCTTACGATGTTTCTAAAACGACCTGCTACTTCAGCGACACTAACTTCCCCACCAACTCCGAATAGTCCTTCTTCTCGATCCCATGCACCTGCTTGTTGTACTCATCCACCTTCGACGAGTAGTTCATCGAGCAGAATTTCGGGCCGCACATGCTGCAGAAGGCGGCTTCTTTGTAGTAGTCGTCGGGGAGGGTTTCGTCGTGCATGGAACGCGCGGTCTCCGGGTCGAGCGACAGAGCGAATTGTTTTTCCCAGTCGAATTTGTAGCGGGCGTAGCTGAGGGCGTCGTCGCGGTCGCGGGCGCCGGGACGTCCGCGGGCGATGTCGGCGGCGTGGGCGGAAATTTTGTAGGCGATGATGCCGTCTTTTACGTCCTTCTCGTTTGGCAATCCTAAGTGCTCTTTCGGCGTGACGTAGCAGAGCATGGCGGCGCCGTACCATCCGATCATGGCTGCGCCGATGGCGCTGGTGATGTGGTCGTAGCCGGGGGCGATGTCCGTGACGAGCGGGCCGAGCGTGTAGAAGGGGGCCTCGTAGCAGAGCTCCACTTCTTTTTCGACCTGCTCTTTGATCTTGTCCATGGAGACGTGGCCGGGGCCTTCGATCATGACCTGCACATCTTCTTCCCAAGCCTTCTTTGTTAGTTCGCCCAGAGTTTTCAGTTCGGCGAATTGGGCTTCGTCGCTGGCGTCGGCTACGCAGCCGGGGCGGAGTCCGTCGCCTAGAGAAAAGCTCACGTCGTATTTTTTGAAAATCTTGACGATGTCGTCGAAGTGCTCGTAGAGGAAATTCTGCTTGTGGTTGTAGGCCATCCACTGGGCGAGGATGGCTCCGCCGCGGCTGACGATTCCCGTGATGCGCTTGGAAATCAGCGGCAGATATTGAATGAGGACGCCGGCGTGGATGGTCATGTAGTCGACGCCTTGCGCGGCCTGCTCTTCGATTACTTCCAGCATGACGTTCGCGTTCAAATCCTCGACGCGTTTGACTCGCGCGATGGCTTCGTAGATGGGGACAGTGCCGATCGGCACCGGAGAGTGGCGGAGGATGGCTTCACGAATCTCGTGGATGTTGCCGCCGGTGGAGAGGTCCATGACAGTATCGGCGCCGTAGTGCACGGCGGTGTGGAGCTTTTTCAGCTCCTCTTTAATTTCTGACGTGACCGCCGAGTTGCCGATGTTGGCGTTGATTTTGCAGAGGCTGGCCACGCCGATGGCCATGGGCTCGAGTTCAGGATGGTTGATGTTGGCGGGAATGATCATCCTTCCGCGCGCCACTTCGTCGCGGACGAGCTCGGGCGCGAGCTTTTCTTTGTGGGCGATGTAGCCCATTTCTTCCGTGATTACGCCCTGCCGGGCGTAGTGCATCTGCGAAAAATTGCCGGTCGAGTTTTCTTTCTTGCGGCGGGCGAGCCACTCGGCGCGCGGTTGCGGGATGCTGTATCCGTTGCTGCCATTGCCGTTACCATTTGCGGAAGTCATGATCGGGCGCCTCTTGAATGAGTATCGATTATAACCGCGTCTCAGCAGGGAGGGATGGACGGAAAGGAGATGACAGCAATTTAGATTGTTTATGTTTTGCGGGTTGCTCATCGTCGAACATCCGGCTTAGAATCGCAACCGTTGTTCTCAATGACATTCCTTGAATCGAAGCTGAAGGAGAAATTCCCCATGCGCTTTCTGCGTCTTTTACCTTTGCCCTTGTTGCTGGTGACTGCTGCTGGTTTTTCGCAATCTGCGTCTTCCGCCAAGCCTGGCGCCGGATTCAGTCTCGACAATATTGATAAGAGTGTCGATCCGTGCGTGGATTTCTATCAGTACTCCTGCGGGAACTGGATCAAGAATTCTGAGATTCCGGGCGACCGGCCGTCGTGGCAGAGCTTTTCGGAACTTGACGAAAGCAATCTCGGGATTGAGCGTGGAATTCTGGAGAAAGCCGCTGCCGGCGGGGCGGGACGCAATGCCATCGATCAGAAAATTGGCGACTTGTACGGATCGTGCATGGACGAGAAGGCCGTCGATGCGAAGGGAATCGCGCCCATCAAGCCGGAACTCGACCGCATTGCCGCGGTGAAAGACAAGGGCGCGTTGATGGAGGAGATTGGGCATGTGCATTTGATGGGGCCGAATCCACTGTTCAATTTTTATTCCAATTCCGATTTGCACAACGCCGACACGGTGATCGCGTACATCGGGCAGGGCGGGCTGTCGCTCCCGGATCGCGATTATTACATCAAAGACGACGCCGACAAGGTCGAGATGCGGAAACATCTGGCCGAGTATGTGACGCAGGCGTTCACGCTTGCGGGGCAGAGTCCGAAGCAGGCTGCGGAATCGGCGCAGACGGTGCTGATGGTGGAAACGCTGCTGGCGGCGGACGCGATGGATCGCACCAAGATGCGCGATCCGAAGAATCGCGACCATAAGATGACGCGCGAGGAAGCGGTGGCGATGGCGCCGGAGTTTTCTCTGAACCGCTATTTCGCAGCAGTGGGCGCGCCGAATTTCACGGCAATGAATGTGACCAATCCAGATTTCTTCCGGCAAGTGAATGGAGTGATCGCGGCTCTGCCGCTGGATTCGCTGAAGACTTATGTCAGCTGGCATGTCCTGCGCGGCGCGGCTCCGTGGCTGTCACAGCCGTTTGTGGAGGCCAATTTCAAAATGCGGCAAGCTCTCACGGGGCAGAAGCAGATTCAGGACCGCTGGAAGCGCTGCGTCGATCTAGTGGATGGATCGCTGGGAGAGGCGTTGGGTCAGCGCTATGTCGAGGCGACCTTCGGCGCCGACGGCAAGGCGCGCATGCTGAAGATGGTGGGCGCGCTGGAAGAGTCGCTGGGCGCGGACATTCAAGGACTTTCATGGATGTCGGACGAGACCAAGAAGCAGGCGAAGGTGAAGCTGGAGGCGATTCGCAACAAGATTGGATATCCCGACACGTATCGCGATTACAGTTCGGTGACGATCAAGCGGGATGACTTACTGGGAAACGTGGAGCGGGCAAGCGAATTCGAATCGAAGCGGCAGATCGCAAAGATCGACAAGCCGCTCGACCGCAAGGAGTGGGGCATGACTCCGCCGGAGGTGAATGCGTATTACAGCGGATCGTATAACGAGATCGTGTTCCCGGCGGGAATTTTGCAGCCACCATTTTTTGATAAGTCCATGGACGATGCGATTAATTTTGGCGGCATCGGGCTGGTGATTGGGCATGAGCTGACGCACGGGTTCGACGATCAGGGACGCAAGATGGATGCGACGGGCAACCTCCGCGACTGGTGGACGGAACAAGATGGCAAGGAGTTCGAAAAGCGCGTGAGCTGCGTGGCCGACGAATATTCGGGCTTCGTCGCCGTCGACAACATGAAGCTGAACGGGCGTCTCACGCTGGGCGAGAACACGGCGGATAATGGCGGAGCGCGCATTGCGCTGGCGGCGCTGGAGCGGCTGATCGCGGAAGACAAGACCGGGAAGGAAGGGCAGAGTATTGACGGGTTCACGCCGGAGCAGCGCTTCTTCCTGGGCTTCGGGCGGGTATGGTGCGAGAAGCAGCGGCCGGAATATTTGCGGATGCAGGTCAGCACCAATTCGCATTCGCCGGGAAAATATCGCGTGGATGGAGTGGTGCAGAACATGCCCGAGTTCCAGAAAGCATGGAACTGCAAGGCAGGACAGCCGATGGTGGCGGAGAACGCTTGCCACGTCTGGTAGTGGTGAATCCCACGTCTCGCAAAGGAAGCGAGACGTGGGGCACCCCGCATCTCAGAGTTCCGGCGTGGCCAGAACAGATCTGACCCCCGACATGTTGCAAACGTCGACCACGTGAGCTACGTCCGCGAAGGGCACTTGCCCTGGTTTGAGTACTACCACTCGGTCTTTGTGGTTTTGCAGAAGCTCGTCTAACTTCTGGTGCAGCGCCTTGAGAGGAACTTCCTGGTTGTCGATTTTCAGTGTGGGAGATCCTTGTCCGGGTCCGATGTGCACGACTACCGCTTCTGGTGCCGCGGAACCAACCCATAGTGGCAGCCCTTTGGGCGGGACGATGGTCCCGGGTTGTGCCCCGGAAGATTGTCCGGTCAGCAGGATTACCCGGTCGAAGAAGTCCGCATGAGCAGCGTTAAGAACTTGCGCTACGGTTGCAAATGGCGCGCGGGCGTCGGCTTTGACGAAGAGTTCCTGTCCGCGAGTGCGAGGACGAATCTTCATCGCGTCGAACAAGCCTTGCGGTGTCACCGCATCGACGCCGAAGTAGAGGCTGTTGATTTCGGTTACGGTTACGATCCAGGCGTCGGCGTTGTCGGCGTCCGGCACGGACGCAGCGCCGGTGGTGGTAGCCAGTTGCACGCTGACGCCTTGTTGCCGTTGCTGCGTTTTGCCGACGCCGGCGGTGAAGAGGACGATGGCGATCAGCAGGGCAAGGATTACGACGAAGTTGTCGGATCCGAGAGTTTTGATGGCGAGCGATTTCATTTGTTTTCTCCTTTCGTGCGAGTTGTGCCGTCCCTATCGGGACTCGGTTCGTCTTCCCGGGACTTGCGTGGGTTAAGGTTTAGCGCCGCCTAGCGACGCTGTTGCCAACGTGCCGCCTAATCCCATGGTTTCCACCACGGACGACGGGACGATTACCATCGCACCCTTCTCTTTCACGGCTTCGTAGAGCATGTTCATGGCGCGCAGATGCAGCGCAACGGGATTTTCGGCGTAAGCCGCTGCGGCTTGCACGAAGCTGTTGGAGATTTCCTGTTCGGCCTGGCCGAGGATGATCCTCGCCTGCCGTTCACGCTGGGCTTGCGCCTGGCGGGACATGGCGTCTTCGAGACCCGCTGGGATTTTTACGTCGCGGATTTCAACGGACTGCACGGTAATGCCCCAGGGATTGGTTTTTTCATCGAGGATGCGCTGCAGTTCGCGGCCCATGGTTTCGCGTTCGGTGATCATTTGCGCGAGTTCGTGGCGGCCGATGGATTCGCGCAGCGCGGTTTGCGCGCTCATATTAATGGCGTCAATGAAGCTCTCGACTTCGAGAATGCATTTCTCGGCGTTCCACACCATCCAGAAAACGATGGCGTCGACGTTCACCGGGACGGTGTCTCGGGTGAGCGTGGACTCGGCGGAAACGCTGGCCACGCGAACGCGCTGGTCCACGTACGGGCTGAGCGTCTCGATGATGGGAATGATGTGGCACAGTCCAGGGCCGCGCAGGCCGACGTAGCGGCCCAGGCGCAGGACGGCGACCTTCTCCCACTGCTGCACCACTTTGATGGCGAACAGGAAGTAGACGCCGACCAGGGCTCCGACGACGGCCGGTGCGGGATTGTTGATGATCCGGGCTACGACCAGCCCGATCACGAGGCAGATGGCGAACAGCAAACGGGCGATGCCGCTGACTTCATTGATGCGAATTCTTGCCATGACTATCTCCTTTGTTTGGAACGGGACTGCGCAGGCAGCAGGTCGCGCAGTCGATCGATCAGATCTTCGAGGGTGAATCCGGCGGCGCCGGCGCGGGCGGCGAATTCTCCAGCCATCTGGACGAGTTGGCGATCGCGCTCGGGGGAATTCTTCTGCAGCTGAATGTCGGCGATGAAAGTTCCAGTGCCCTGATGGGTTTCGAGCAGGCCGCCGAGTTCGAGCTCACGATAGGCCCGCATCACCGTGTTGGGATTGATTTCCAGATCAACGGCGAGCTGGCGAACCGTGGGGAGCTGATCGCCAGCCCTCAGCGAACCCGAGGCGATTCCGCCGCGGACCTGGTCGATCAACTGCCGATACACAGGGACGCCGCTATGCAGGTCGATCGAGAACCGTTTACTGCTAGCACCTGGCGCCGCGGGAGTGTTGTTCCTTCCCATGCGTGTCAGTGTACTACACTGCTAGTACATCATGTCAAGTGTTTTTTTATTGTGGAATGAGTGTGGTCTGAACCTCGATCCAATTCTCGAACTGGGGCGGCGACGAGGTGCGTTCATGGATCCGAAACTGATTCTGACCGTCCCCCAAAGATTCGCAAGAGTGCAATGAACTACTCCGCGCCGATCTGTTTCATCAGGGTGTCATTATCCCAGAAGAGATATTCCTCGGACATTGTTCCCTGGTGATTCCAATGTCCGAGCGTCGTCATCGGCAGGTGATATCGCTTGCCGGTAGGCTGAATGGTTTTGCCTCCGGGGAGAACCATGGGTTTGGAAAACGTACCATCGAGATAACCCATGATGCCGGTCCACTCGCCGTCCGCGGTGCCGAAACGCACTGGGTGCTCGACAATGCGATTATCCGGCGCGAACGTCCACATGAAATTGAGTTCCTTGATGTGCGCCGGAATTCCCTTGGTCGTATGGCCATCCGGGTAATAAACAGTGATGTCTTCGGCATGACTCTTGGGGAGATTGTCCCAGTGCTGCCCGGTGTAGACGTGGAAATCTAAATCATCGAAGTCGGCCAGATTCTTTGCCAGCACGGGAGTCATCGCTGCAGTGGGTTGAGCAAGATCGGTGACTCTACTTGCCGGCCAACTCGGTCCAGCGGCCGCGACGTGCGCACTGATCGCGAAGGCGACGGCGGCTCCAATGATTAGACTTAGGCCTGAGATAAGAAGCGATTGAGTTTTCATCAAAGTATTCTCCTTATGTAGTGATGCTCTTCGTCGCAACAGCTAGATGTAAAGCACCCCTCGCCCTCGAGCGAGATAGTGTCACTTGCCCTCTATCGGCGGTGCCGGGGCTGCCCACTCCGCGACTTCGGCCCAGCGAACGGCCGGCCACCGCTAAAATAACAGATTTTTATCTGATGATTTCTACAGGCTTCGACAAAAGCGGGCTGCTGCCTGAGACTTGCTGATCACGTCCCCAGTTTTCCTCCCTCACGTAGTCCCTTCGTGCGGATGTGGACTCGAAACTAAGAAGAAACTAATGACAAGGTTTCCCCGCTACCGAAGACTTGGTAATGGCTTTGCTCTGTTGGAAACGACCGATTGACGCGTTAGGCGACTCTCAGATCCAGGGCCCGCAGTTCAAGCTGAGAACTAATCGGAACACATCTGACAGAGGAAAACTTCGAATGACTTCGCAAACATCCGCATCCGCCTTCCGTGCACTCCTGCTCTCCTTGAAACGCGCCTTCTTCTCCTCGATCAACGGCTCGGCCACAAACAGCGGCCCTGCGTTGGTGACCGTGGCGGGAATCTGTGCGCTATTGCTGCTCGGCGGCCTCACCCCCGCGTACGCGCAGGGCCCGAATGTCAAGTTTTTTGCGGCGCAAAGCGCGGTTCCCAGCGGCAGTCTGAGCTACCCGTATCGCGTCGCGGTCGATGCCAGCGGCAGCGTGTACATCAGTGACACGCAAGCCAATCAAATTCTCAAGGAGACCCTGGCGAATGGCGTCGATACCGAGAGCGTGGTTGTATCGACAGGCCTGGCCACGCCCTACGGAATCGCGGTGGATGGCAGCGGCAATGTGTACATTGCCGACAATGGCCACAATCGGGTAGTGAAAGAGACCCCGTCGGGCAACTCGTATACCCAGACCGTGGTTACCACGACGGCCTTGTCCTATCCCACGGGAGTGGCTGCGGACGCAAGCGGAGATCTCTACATTGCCGACACCGGCCACGGCCGAATCCTGATCGAGAGGCCTTCGGGAGGAAGCTATATCGAAACCGCGCTCACCTACGCCAGCAACTTTGCTCAGATCACCGGCATCGCCGTGGACTCCAGCGGCAATATCTATGTAAGCGACATCGATAATAATGCTGTCTACAAGGAAACATTTGTCGACGGAAGTTATACGCCGAGCACGATTCCGACCAGCGGCCTCAGTTATCCATACGATATTGCAGTGGATGCGTCCGGCAATCTTTACATCAGCGACTTCACCAACAAACGAATCGTATTGGAAACGAATAATTCGGGCTCGTATACGCAGAGCGTCGAGCCGACAGCGGCACTGGGCGGACCCCTGGGTATCGCCATCGGCGCGGGTGGCACCCTGTTTATCGCCGACACCTTCGGGCAAACTATCCAGGAACAGTCGTCGGCTGGCGCTTTCGGGCCCGTGAATGTGAACTCCCCTGCCGGACCGATCCACATGCTTTTCCAGTTCTACGGGGGTGTCGGAACATTGTCGTTGACGGGCACGCAGGTGCTGACTGGAGGCGCAACCGGGCTGGATTATACCGACGCGGACTCGGGAAACTGCTCGACTTCGAATTCCTACAGCGCAGGCGACTTCTGCTGGGTGGATGTGGATTTCACCCCCCAATATCCAGGAACAAGGATGGGAGCAGTCCAACTGCTGGGCGAGAGCGCGGCCGTGCTGGCCAATGGTTACGTCAATGGCATGGGAATGGGTCCGCAGATCAATTACTTTTTCCCAGCCGAATTTTTCCAATTTTACGTATTCCGCGTCGCCGGTTCATTCTCTCCCTATGATCTGACCAATCCCTTTGGCACAGCGGTGGACTACAGCGGCAATGTCTATGTTGTCGACTACAACCTTAACGCCGTCTACAAAGAGACGCTGTCGGGGGGCGCCTATACCCAAAGTACGGTGGCCACTGGTTTGAGCAATCCCGAAGGGGTGGCGGTCGATGGCGCCGGAAACGTGTATGTCTGCGACAGCGGAAACAACCAGATTTTGCTGGAAACAAATTCAGGTGGAAGCTGGATCCAGTCTGCGATTGCAACCGGTCTCAACTTTCCCACCGGCGTGGCCGTCGATGCCCTGGGCAACGTCTATTTCTCCAGCTTCAGCGACGGAGCGGTTTATGAGATCACGCAGTCGGGAGGGGTTTACTCCTCGCCGGTTACCCTGGTCACGGGCCTGCTTCAGCCCAGGAAGTTCGCGCTCGATGCCAGCGGGAACCTATATATCGCCGACACCGGCAACAGCCGCGTCGTCAAGGAGACGCTCTCCGGCGGCAGCTACACGCAGTCGGTGATCGGAAGCGGAATGCACTATCCGTACGCCGTTGCCGTGGCTCCCGATGGCACCGTCTTTGTCGCCGACACCATCAACAGCAGGATTCTTGCGGAAACCTGGTCGGATGGCAGCTATACCCAGTCGGTGTGGATTCCCGGTCCTCCGGCTTACGACCTTCAGGTGGATCAAACGGGGAACCTGATTTTCCCCGATCCCGCCGATGCGACTGTGTTCCTTATCGACTTTGCGCTGGTGCCGCCCAGCATGTCATTTGGCGACACCAACGTCGGCAGCACCAGTCCCGACAGCCCCCAGACCGTGATGATCACCAACGTCGGCAACCAGCCCCTGACCGCGACGACTCCGGGTCTTGTCGTCACCGGACCCAACTTTGTGCTGGTCGCCGGCTCGGGCACTCCCGTAGACTGCGGCACCGAATTCTCCGCCGCGCCGCTGGCCCCGGGAGCCAGTTGCAATCTCAACATCAGCTTTGAGCCGCAGGCCGTCGGCGTTCTCGCCAGCACGGCGGTCTTCACCGATAACGCACTCAACGTCAGTTCCTCCAGCCAGACCATCCCGCTGCAAGGCACTGGCCTGCCACAGAGCCAGACCATCACGTTCGGGGCACTCTCGAATTTGATGCTGGGCAGCGCGCCCTTCACGCTGACCGCAACTGCGTCCTCGAGCCTGCCGGTGAGCTTCGCTTCACTGACCACGTCCGTGTGCACGGTTTCGGGCACCACGGCCACACTGGTTGCCGCCGGGATGTGCGTCATTCAGGCGACGCAGGCGGGCAACGCCACCTATGCCGCCGCCACGCCCGTCAGCCAGGGCTTCCAGGTGACGCAGCAATCGCAAACCAGCCAGACAATCACCTTTGGGGCGCTCTCGAATATGGCCCTGGGCAGCGCGCCGGTTACCCTGAGCGCGACCGCGTCCTCGGAGCTGCCGGTGAGCTTCGCCTCACTAACCACGTCGGTGTGCACGGTTTCGGGCACCACGGCCACGCTGGTTGCCGTGGGCACGTGCACCATCCAGGCGACGCAGTCGGGGAATGGGACGTATTCCGCGGCCGCGCCCGTCAGCCAAAGCTTCCAGGTCGAGGCCGCGACCTTCACCGTGACCTCGGCCCCAACGAGTGCGACCGTAGCCCCGGGACAATCGGCCGTGTTTACCTTTACGGTGACGCCGCAGGGTTCTTACACCAGCCCGATTATTTTCTCCTGCAGCGGATTGCCCGCCGTGGCCGCGTGTTCCTTTAGCCCGGCTACGATCACTCCGGACGCGAACCCAGCGACCACTACACTCACGATTACGACCGCACCTCAAAGTGCTCTTTTGACGCCGGGCCCGCGCGGCGACCGGTCGGGTCCGTTGCATGCAGCGTTGTCTGCAACCTGGCTGGTGTTGCCCGGCATGCTGTTGGGTATGGTAGCGATCGCGGCGCCCAGGCGCAGAAAACTCCTGAGCTGCTGCCTGCTGTTTTTCGTGGCGGGTGGTTGCGTGATGCAGTCGGCTTGCGCTGGAGTAAGTTCCAGGAACTTCACTCCGCCCGGCAGCTACACCATCACGATTACGGGCACCGCTGGCTCGACCCAGCAGACCGTCATTGTGACGTTGACCGTGAGTTAATGGCTCACCCTGGAGCCCGCGGCGAATTAAGGAAGGTGCGTACCGCCATGGCGCAAACGTCACGATGCGAACGTTAACAAAACCGGCCCTACAAAGACGGGCACGTCGGCTATCGGCGGTTTACTCACGAGGGTCAACGACGACCCCAGGGCGAAAGCGCCGGAACAGCTTCAGGATTTCGACAAGGGTGATTGCTCGGGTTGCGGATGCGGCTTTCGCCTCAGGACCAACGCGGAGAACAGCGTGATGACGAGCCCAATGGGGAAGGGATGGATGAACGTCAGCGCCGCGTTGAAGAATGGGTTCTTGTACAGCTCTTTGTATTTTCTGACCTGCTGAAGTTTTTCCTGGACGGCTGCCGGGCTCGCCCCCGAGGCGGTGAGCTTCTGAGCCAAATGAGCGCCATATGCGTCCCAGAAACCAGGGATGAAGTTGTAGTAGATCACTTCCCAGGTTACGACATAGACGATGCAGGATATCAGCGTAATGGACAGGCCGACGGCAAAGGCCTTTGAAAAGGTAATCTGACCATCGCCGATGTTGTCCCGGTAGGTCCGGATGCCGACGAACACCATCAAGAACGAGAGCACGATCGAGGTGTTGCCGATGATCGCGCCGCGGTCGAAGCCAATCCTGTCGCCGAAGGTCACCAGCGCTATCATCATCAGCGAGGAGATAGCGCCGGAAATCAGCCCGAAGGTGACAATGATCTTTCTCATATCCTTAGTAATGTCTTTGATCCGATCTTGACCTTTACCTTTCCACGTATTATGCCGGCCGGCCCCATGCTCATACGGGCTCAGCGACCAGCCGCGTCAGCTGGTGACTTGGATGCCGCTGGGATAACTACGATCAGGTTATCGCCGGCTCCGGGGTGAGTCATCCCAAGATAATCGAGCTTGTCGAGCCCCGATTGGGCGTCGAACCCGATGTCTTTTGCGGTCATGTTCGGCGCATAAAACATCAAGTGCGGAGGGAAAATGCCAGTGCCGTGCTCGGGGATCGCGCTCAAGCGGTTCCGGTTGGACATCATGTAGAGGAACCCCGGTTTGCTCGGATACTGGTAACGGCCTTCCTTATATCCGTTGGCGACGTCTGCCTTGATTTCGGCCTCGGACTTGCCGTTTGTGCGCAACTCTTCACCGTGCATGTAGACAGGCAAGAGAGTGCGGCTGCCTTCGGCGTCGAAGCACTGCGGCTCAATGGTTGTTTCTGTGGGCTTTACGAAATGCCGGCCAACAAAACAGCTGAAGCCGTTCGTGCCTTCGCGCGCTTTCTCGTAGCCTTTGGGGCCGAGAACATAAACTGTGGCTTGACTGGATACCTCGGCGGGGGCAGCGCTTTCAGCGAGTGTGATCTGCTGGTCACGTGGCATGGAGGCGTCGTAGACCCGTGGGAGTTCATATTCCGGAGCGGCGGCGGTTGAGGGAATGAACGCAGTGCTTGAAAACAAGCCGATCGACAGAGTACCCACGACAAAGACCTTCATCGAATGCAGAGACTTCATTTTCGCTCCTTTTTTTCAGGAAGTTCATGTTTTCACAAACTTCATGTTTTCCTAAACTTCGTGCCGCTCGTATTGATCGGCCGCTCAACATACCGCGTGAGGCGGGGTCGGTGTCGTCATCCTTTTGGCTGATTTTTGCGGCGGAGAGAAAAATCATTCGTTTGGGGGAGCGGTTATTGGCGCGAACCGTGCTTGTGGACGAGTAAGCCACGAGTAAATCAGGGGAGCAGGCCGAATTCCTTGCCGAGTTGCACCGCTTGCGTTCTTCGTCTCGCCCCAAGTTTGTCGAAAACACGGCTGGAATGGGTCTTCACCGTGCTCTCGCTCACAAAAAGCTTCTCGGCGATTTCGCGGTTGCTCAGGCCCTGCGCGATCAGTTCAAGGATCTCAAGCTCACGGCGGGTGATATGGAGGTCCTCACGTTTTCTTTCGTCAGGGATGAACGGCCCCTCGGCAGGGACGGGGACCTCCCTCACAACAATTGTCTGGCGTTTTGCTGTCAGCTTGAGGCCAAGCCAGATGCCAAGAACGGCAAAGGTCGCGGCGATCAGTCCGCCGTAGATTTCGATGGAATGTTCGACGACCAGGAACCGATACTCGGTCCACTGGAGCAGAGCAATCAGGATTCCACCGATCAACCCGTACCTGAGGACATGGCGCTTCATAAGTTGCAGGAGGATTCGTTACCGAAATTATCGCACCCATGGGGGGATAGATCCTACTGCTTACAGGGCAAGATCAACCCGGGGACGGCGAAGCGAAGTGTTCCTGCAGGAACGTAACGTCATAACGGAATGGGGCAGATGATATCGTCATGACAGACAACTCAAAGAAAATATGCGGGAAACGCCCAGTCCCCCGTGCTCGGTCCCAGGTTTCCATGGGCAGGGCGGCGGCGGGTGGCGCGGCCTTTGAACTCATTGACAGAATCGACTGGGTGGGTGCCCCGTCCTTCGCTTAACAAAAGGCAAGCACAGGGCACCCGCGGTGATTTGGCTCCCGCAGTCCAAAGGCCGGGCCACCCGCACATAAGGACGGGGTATCTGGCCTCTTAGAGCTTTACTTCTTGGGCCGCGACTCCGGCGGCACAAGGCCTGCGAGGCGGTAGTACACAACGAGCTGGCCGTAGTGTTCACCGCTATGTTCGATGATGCCGAATGCTATGTCGAGAACACGCGCTTTCTGGCCAGGGAAATAAACAACCTCCGTCGTCAGGCCTTTTTCGCCGTTCGACTGGATGGCGGCTGCGCCATCGGCGAAGGATTTCTTGACGAACGCAACGATGTCGGCCTTGGACTTGTATTGGTCGCGCTTGGGATCTTCTGCTGCCTGAGGCGCCTTCCCCATGACGGGATTGATGAAGAAATAGTTTGCTCCTGCCGCGTGCAGCAACTGCTCTGCGAAGCTGCGTTCGGCCGGTGTGGGCTTGAAGTCGTATTTGTCCTCCGGAAAATCCTCGGCCATGGCGATGAGTTTGCGGCCAATCTCGTTCCAGGAATCCAGCACGACTTTCAATTCGGGGTCGGCAGGTTTGACGGCTGCATCTTTCTTCATCGCATCATTCTTCATCGCGTCCTGGGCATGGGCGGGAAATGCGAATGCCAGCAGGACGATAGCGAGAAACGGTATTTTTTTCATTTTCTTTCTCCACGATTGAGTTTCGCAAATCAAAGCTTCGGCTTCTTATTTCGCCTGTGTCAGACCCGCAACAACTGCGGCAACTTTATCGAGTTGCTCATTCCAGCCCTCTAATTGACCGCTGTCTTTTGCGCTCTGCATGGGTTCATTTCCAATGAAGGTGAGTTTCGTCCGGCCGTTCCCGAGATCCTCAAAGATGACCACGTCGTGCGCATCGTCTGTGGCCTCAGGTTCTATTCCATATGTCTCAGGATCAACCTTGTTTCCCTTCGAGTCCGAAAAGTACATGGAGTAAACGATCTTCTCGTGCAGAACAATCTCGTGGTATTCCCCGGCGTTCCAG
>Ga0210400_10002042_pt1 | contig 19236 bp, 16 predicted proteins | sample IncBWH26MmetaG_FD_155456 | JGI IMG/M metagenome (GOLD analysis project Ga0210400, IMG submission 155456) | Forest soil microbial communities from Barre Woods Harvard Forest LTER site, Petersham, Massachusetts, United States - Inc-BW-H-26-M | ecosystem: Environmental > Terrestrial > Soil >...
GTTCGGCATGCTCTACGGGTTGCAATATGCGCTCTTCGTGGAGCACCAGATGCTCGATCACATGGGCGGATCACTTGCCCAATCTTTTAGCGCGGCCGCCAGCCGGAATCTCGCGCGGTCCCAGATTGCGCTCGAGCAGTATGGTGAAACCAAGTACGATTATGTTCGTCAGGTCGACGCTCACTCCCACTGGATCGGGCTCGCCATGCTCATGATCGTGCTGGGTGTGATTTTCGAACGGGTGAAGTTCAGCGAAGGAATTCGGCAGCTGGTTGCATTTTCTCTGCTGGCGGGCAGTGCGCTATTCCCGCTCGCGGTGATTCTTCAAACGTATCATCATGGTGCAGTGATCTTAAAAGCTCTGGCCGTGGTTGGGTCCGCGCTGGTCATCGTGGCGTTGGCGGCTACGGCTTGGGGATTTGCCCGGCCGCTTAAATAGCTTAAATAAAGGAAGTACGAACTCATGTATCCGCGATCATTTCATTATCATCGGGCGGGATCACTGAAAGAGGCAGTCTCCATGCTCGGACAACTCGGCGAAGGCGCAAAGTTCCTCGCAGGCGGGCAAAGTCTGATTCCGCTGCTCAAGCTTCGCTTCGCCAATCCCGAGCATCTGGTGGATTTGAACTTTGTCCCGAGCACCTCCTTCATTAAAGAAGATTCGGAAGCACTGCGTTTCGGAGCCATGACGCGACACGCCGAGATTGAGCATTGTGCGCTGGCGCGAAAGATTCCCGTCTTGCACGACTGCGCCGCCGGGATTGCGGACGTGCAAGTGCGAAACCGTGGCACCATTGGCGGGTCGCTTGCTGAGGCCGATCCAAGCGGCGACTGGGCGAACGCCTTGATCACGCTCGAAACCACCGTCCACTGCCTCAGGTCGGACGGCGCCCGCACTATCCCTTTGAAAGACTTCATCAACGACGCCTACACAACCGCGCTGGCTCACAACGAACTCGTGACCGAAGTTGAAGTGAAGATTCCGCCGAAGGGCAGCGGCGGCGCCTATGTTGCATTCAAGCGGAGCGCTCCCGTGTATCCAAGCGCCAGTGCCGCCGTGCAACTCATCATGGCGGACGACATCTGCCAGAATGCCGCCATAGCTCTCGGCTGCGTCGGACTGACGGCGATCCGCGCGTCCGAAGCAGAGGCTGCACTTCGGGGAAGAAGTTTGGACGACAAAACGATTTCGACCGCCGCCGAAGCCGCTCGTGCCGCTGCCGATCCCCAGCCTGACATGCGCGGCTCTGCCGACTACAAACGCCAACTGGTTGTGGCTCTGGTGAAGCGCGCCATTCAGATTGCCGCTCGCCGCGCTCGCGGAGAACAGTTCGAAGGAACCCATCTCTATGCCTGAAGGTATCCCGGCAATGCCACCCTTGAAGAGCATCGCGGTCAATGTGAATATCAGCGTAAACGGCAAGGCCTACGCGCGGGAGGTTGAGCCGCGCATGTTGCTGGTTGAGTTTCTGCGCGAGGCCTGCGATCTTACCGGAACGCACGTGGGCTGTGACACAACCTACTGCGGCGCTTGCACCGTGCTGATGAATGGTTTGGCGGTGAAGTCATGCACGATGTTCGCGGTGCAAGCTGACGGATCGGAAATCATCACCGTCGAAGGTCTCGAGAAAGACGGCAAGCTGCATCCCATTCAGCAGGCCTTCGGCGATTCGTACGGCCTGCAGTGTGGCTACTGCACGCCCGGGCTGATGCTTTCAGCCCATCAGTTACTCTCAGAGAATCTTGAGCCGAGCGAAAAAGAAATTCGCAAAGCGATCGCCGGCAACACCTGCCGTTGCACCGGATATATGAATATCTTTAAGGCCGTCGAACTTGCGGGCCGGAACATGAAGGGGGCCTGAGGTGGCCATCAAGTTTTCAGGAGAATTCGAGGTCAAGAAAAAGCCCGAGGAGGTTTATGACTTCCTTACCGACCCGAATCGATTCGCAGCGCTGCTCCCGGACTTTCAAGGTCTCACCGTGCAGGATGCCAAGCATTTCACCGTCAAGTTGAACGTGGGCATTTCCTACATCAAAGGCACAGCAGACGTGAAGATGGAACTGACGGAGGCCGAGCGGCCGCGCCGCGCTCAATATAGAGGACAGGGAGCCGTTGCCGGGGGTAACGTCACGACCGTTGCCGGTTTTGACTTGGCTGGGACCGCTCTCGGAACAAAGGTGAATTGGCAGGGAGAAGCCCAGATTTTCGGACGCCTGGCATCAGTCGCCGGTGGCCTACTCGAACCGCTAGGCAAGAAACAGATTCAGAAATTAATCGACGGGCTGCAGTCGGCCCTGGCATAGCTCGTGTGGCGCGGAAACTCTGTCCGCGGAATGTTTGCGGAGGCACCAAGTATCGTGGCTGAAAACGAAGAGAAGAACGGCAGCGGACCCTGGGTAGGCGCGTCGCTTCCTCGCAAGGAAGAAGACCGCCTGTTGCGTGGCCGGGGCAAGTTTGCCGATGACATCAAGCTGCGCGAGATGCTCTATCTCCGCTTCGTGCGTTCTCCTTATGCGCACGCGCGGGTCGTAAGCGCCGACACTTCCGCTGCCGAAGCGCTGCCCGGCGTAGTGTGCACGATCACCGGCAAAGAAATTGCCGCGCAAACCCAGCCGTTCATCGAAATCGGTCCGGACCAGGCACAGAAAATTCGGGACTTCCCGATGGCCGTGGGCAAAGTCCGTTACCAGGGAGAGCCGGTTGCCGCCGTGGTCGCCGAATCTCCGAGCCTTGCCGAGGATGCCGCTGAGCTCGTCCAGGTCGAATACGAACCGCTCGAACCTGTCGTCGAAGCTGAGCAGGCTCTCACCGATCACAGCATCCTCCACGAAGAAGCCGGCACTAACAGAGTGTGGAACGGAGTGTGGGAATACGGCGACGTTGAACGCGCCTTCAAGGAAGCGGCATACGTCGTCGACATCGATCGCTTGCACTTCCATCGCTTTTCCTCCACGCCGCTCGAAAATAACGTCGTGATCGCCGAATGGAATCCGAAAGACGATCGTATTTATTACTGGTGCAACAACTCATTCCCGTCATTCGCAATCCAGTTCCTGGCTGCGCATTTGAAGATTCAGATCGACAAGATCCGGGTTCAGACGTTCGATATTGGGGGCAGCTTCGGCATCAAGATCACGAGTTACCCGCAGATGGCGGTCTGCGCTCTGGCGTCGAAAAAGGCTGGTGGACGGCCCGTCAAGTGGGTCGAAACCCGTTCGGAGCACATGGTTTCGAGCGCTCACGGCAATGAGCGCACCTTCCGTAACACGCGAGTAGCCCTCGACAAAAGCGGCGTCATCACGGCCATCGACTCCCGCCACATCGATGACTGCGGAGCCTACCCGCGCTATGAGCCGCTGGGCTGCGTAATCTGGTCACAGGTTTTCTGTGGGGTCTATCGTTTCAAGAATGCCCGAATCGATTTCTGGCAGGCGGTCACCAACAAGTGTCCCGTAGGGCCCAATCGCGGATACTCGCGCATGCAGCACCTCTGGTTCCTGGAGCGCGTCGTCGACATCTGCGCCCACGAAATCGGCATCGCACCGGACGAGATGCGCCTGCGCAACTACATCCGCCCCGAAGAGTTCCCTTACACCACGCCCAACGGCTGCGTGTACGACTCCGGCAACTATCCGAAGATGCTTGAAGTCGCGAAGGATCTCATCGGTTGGGACGGCTGGAAGAAGAAGCAAGCCGAGGCGCGTAAAGAAAAAGACGGCCGCATGATTGGGATTGGCATCGGTACTACACTCGATTCCGGAACGAACAATTTCGGCCAGTCGCAGATCATCAACCCTTACGCGCCTTTCTCCGGCAACTCGCAGGGCGCAAACTGCAAACTCGATATTTACGGCGAGGTGGTTGTGGCCGTCGGTTCGTGTCCGCAAGGCCAGGGACACGAAACCACCTCTGCGCAAGTTGTCGCAGACGTGCTCAACATTCATCCCGACCTGATCACCGTGCGGACTGGCTTCGATACCGAGCGCAACGTGCATACTGGCATGTCGGGCACGTATGCCAGCCAATTTGCGGTTTCGGGTTTATCGGCCGTGCACGGTGCAGCCCAGAAACTCAAAGCTGAAATGAAGCGCCTCGCCGCCTTTTCCCTCGGAACGAAAGAGGACGATCTCGAATTCGGAGTCGGTGCGCAAGGGCCTGAGATCAAAGCGAAGAGCAGCGGGAAGTCCATCAACTACTGGGGTCTGGCAAACATTGTGAATGTGAACAGCGCTGTGCTTCCGCCGGAACTTTACGATGTCACGCTCAACTGCCGTTACGTATGGCGCGCGCCGTTCAAGGTTCCGGACACGAAAGCAAAATACGGCAGCCTCACGCTGACCTACGCCTCGCAATTGCACATCGCGATCGTCGAAGTGGACCCCGATACTTTCGTCCCGAAGATTCTTGACTACGTGGCGGTCGACGATTGTGGAACGGTCATCAATCCTCCGATCGTCGAAGGGCAGGTCTATGGAGCAACCGCGCACGGTATCGGCGCGGCGCTGATGGAAACCTGTGTCTATGACGCAGTCGGCAACATGATGACCAGCACCTTTAGCGATTACACGCCGATCACCTCGATGAATATTCCGAACATTAAGTACGGGCACACGACTACACCTTCTCCGCACAGCTATAGCGGCGCGAAAGGCATGGGCGAAGGGGGCGCGGCCCCGATCCACACAATTTCGGCGGCGTTGCAGGATGCGTTGTTTGGGCACGGCGTCTTTATCAACGATTCTTTCAACAACGCCGACAGTATTTTCCGCGCGCTAAAGCATCACGAAGGTGGACAACTAGCTGAATTAGTAAAGTTAGAAAAGCGATGAACCACGTAGGGCCGAACGTATTCGTCCGCCCAGTCGAGCGCAGCTCGGCAGGGTTCCAGGCTGGAAGAAAGACGAAATGAAGAATGTTTGCATCATCGGTTGCGGTGCCATCGGCAGTCTCTACGCCGCGCACCTGGCACGTGTCGCCGAAGTTTGGGCCTTCGTTCGTCGCGACGATCACGCTGCCGAACTGAACCGCAAGGGCTTGCGCGTCACCGGAACCCACAACTTCGTCGTCCCGTTGAAAGCCACAACTAACCCCCAAGATCTGCCCGATTGCGACCTCGGCATCGTCGCTACGAAAGCCACTCAGGTTAAAGAGTCGTTTCGCCTGGTAGGCCGCCGCTTCGATAAAGGAGTCGTCCTCTCCGCCCAGAACGGAGTCGGCAGCGAAGAAATCATTGCTACCCTCACCCGCGGATACGTTATCCGTGCCACCACTTTCATGAGTGGCACGCGGCACAGCGACACGCACGTGCAGTATGAACTCGACACTCCAACCTGGATGGGCCCCTTCGAGCCGACCGGTACGCCATTCTCTGTAGTCAAAGAAGCCGCCGATCTCATCATCGCGGCCGGGCTTAAAGCCGAGGCGCTGGAAGACGCCCGGCCCGCGCAGTGGTCCAAGCTGATTTTCAATTCGTCGGTGAATAGCGTTTCCGCTCTGACCGGTCTGCCGCACTCGCCGCACTTCTCCGACGAAGGGAAATTTGGCGACCTCGGCCATCTGCTGCACGCCTTGATCGATGAAGGCAAGAGAGTCGCCGAGGCAGCGGGGGTTCGCCTGCCCGAAGATCCATGGGAGATGAATCGAGTCGGCGCTATGACGAATCATCCGCCCTCGATGCTTCACGATGTCCGGCACAAGTTGGCGACCGAGATTGATTTTCTTTCTGGCGCCATCGCTCGTGAAGCGGAGCGCGTCGGCGTGCCTGCACCGCTGCACTCCGCCGTCTACCGTCTCATCAAGGGTAAAGAAGCAGCCTGGAACTTCCAGGATGAAAATAAACCTGTAACTGTGCATTGAGATGGCGTTGTGAAACTGATATGGCCTGGCCCGCAGACAAAATAAAACTCGACCGCGTCCGCGCCCTGATGAAGGATCAGAATCTCTCCGCATTGGTCTGCCGCGCGCCTGACAATGTTCTCTATCTCACCAACTACTGGTGCATGAAGGGATATGATGCCGTCATTTTTCCGCGCGATGGCGAGCCTACGTTGATTGCCCTCGAGCCGCAGCAAGCCGACGCCGAGCGCAACTCGTGGACAAAAGACATTCTCTACTTCAAAGGCTATGACGAGCGGGATCCGCGCCCGCCGCAGTTTCGGGCCTGGGACCGCGCCTACGAAGTCCTGAAGCAACGCGGCCTGACGGATAAAGTTGCCGTCGAACTCAACATGGGTACGCAGTCTGCCGACCGGATGGTGGGCGAGCCGACCACCTTCATGATGTCCTATTTCGAATCGTTCAGGAAGTTCTGCGGCGAGGTCGTCGACGCGACCCCTCTGCTCAACGAAGCCCGCTCGATCAAGACCAATCAGGAAGTCGAGCGCATGCGTTTGGCCAATGAACTCGCGGCCCTCGCGATGGATTACACTCGCGAGCACATGCGTCCGGGCATGAAAGAGAGCGAAGTCGGAGCGATGTATGAAGGCTTCGTGCACGGGGTCGGCGTTGGCTACAAAAGTAAAATTGAGATGGCGCGCGCGTTCACGCTGGTGTGGTCCGGCAAGGGAATCGCCACGTTCACCGCCACTGGTGATCGTCCGATTCAAAAGGACGAGCCCACGCTCTTTGAAATCTGGGTCTGCGTCGATGGTTATTGGACCGACCTCACCAAGAATGCGTGCCCCGGGGAGCTAAAACCTGAGTATCACAAACTGCTCGACCTTTTGCTGAAGGTTTTCAATGACGCCGTTTCCTTCGCGTGCCAGGGTGCGAGCTTCCCCGAACTCGATAAGCTCGTCCGCGCCCGCATCGCCGAGGGTGGATACCCCGGACAGCCCTCCCACCCCATCTGCCATGGCGTTGGTGCTCGCGCCCACGAATGGCCATACGCGCATCAGGCCGGGACCGGCACGATAAAAAAGGGAATGGTGCTCGCGATCGAGCCCGGCATTTACTGGCCGGGCGGCGGAGGTCTGCGTTTGGAAGACAATTTTTTAATCACCGAAACCGGCAGCGAAAAAATGTGCACGGACCCGGACGATTTTCGGCTGGTGAAACGCACCGAGAACGGTGAACCGGAACTTTATAAAAGTGTCTAGCACAACTACAAATTCGAAGTACGCCCTCGATCCCAAACTCGTCGACCGGATCCTCGCCGAAGTGCGCGAAGACGAAATTGTCTCCATGTCGACCGATGTAATTAACATCCCCAGCCCGACCGGCGAAGAACTGCAGATGGCGCAGTATATGCAATGCGAGCTGCAGAAGATCGGCCTCGACGTCACTTGGCAGGAAGTCGAAGAATCGCGGGCTAACGTAATCGGCAGGTGGAAAGGCTCGGGGGGCGGCAAGAACCTGATGTTCAACGGCCACATGGACACTTCCAACACTGGGCGCGAAGAATTTCTCGCCGGCATCGGGTACAAGCCGCACGCTCTCGTGAAAGACGGTTTCATCTATGGCCTCGGCATCTACAACATGAAGGGCGCGCTTGTCTGCTACACCAACGCCGTGAAAGCGCTGCAGCGCGCGGGCGTGCGACTGAAAGGCGATGTCATTATTGCCGCTGTCGTTGGAGAGATCGAAAAAACGCAGTGGGGCGAATTCACAGGCAAAGAGTATCGCGGCTATGGATACGGCACGCACTACCTCGTAAATCACGGCGCGTTGCCCGATATGTGCATTCTCGGCGAACCCACCGATATGCGTGTCGTTCTCGAACATTTCGGATCCATGTGGGTGCGCATCTCGTGTACCGGAATTTACGTGCACACAGCATTCTGCGAGGGGCGCGAAGAAATGAATTCTATCCGCCGTATGGTCGAACTCATGCCGCCCATCCTGAAATGGATCGAAACCTGGGAGAAGAAGGCGAGCCATGGCGGCAAGAAGGCCATCGTCAATCTGGGGGGCATCCGTGGCGGACATGCCTGGCGGGCCAGTCGCACTCCCGAAAAGACGGACTTGTTCCTCGACGTGCGTGTTCCGCCAACCATCCCCATGGCTGAGGCGCGTCGCGACATCCAGAGTCTCTTCTTCGAACTTGAAAAGTCGCATGGTGATTGGGGCTTGGAATTCGAAACCTACGTTTCGGTCCCGGGTGCGCGCATCAGCGAAGAGCACGAGATGATTCGCGCCATCGATCGCAATCACAAGCGCATTACCGGCAAAACGCCGGAGCGGGAAGTCGTCACCTGGTGCTCCGATGCCAGCGTCCTCACCCGTTACGGAGTTGAGACTGTGAACTACGGCCCCTCCAGCGGACCGCGCGACAAAGAAGGAGAAAAAGTTCGCATTCAAACATTAGTGGAAATTACAAAGATTTATGCGCTGACAGCCGCCGAGTTGTGCGGAGTAAGCAGTTAACCTAGTTGGTGAAACGGTCAGATTCACATGCCCCTCAAGGGGCTCCTTATTGTCGAAGAAGTTTACGGTATCGCTGAAGCGATACCCCAATACAAAACACGAGGTTTCCGGAATTTGTCAGAGGATATTTTGCCAAGTCAAAAAGAAATCGATCGCCGTTACAAAAACATCCGTTCGCGCATGCAAGCCGCCGGGCTGGATGCTCTCATCGTCTGCGGCAATCAATATGCCGGATTCGAGGGCGCGGTTTTCTACACCTCCGGATTCGAAATCGTTCATCGGTACGTTTACGTCGTCATCCCACTTGAAGGTGAACCGACACTCGTTTTTCCGCGCGAAGCTCGCTGGATCGGCGACAAAAAGAAGCCTTGGGTGCAGGATCAGGTTTGGCCCGACGTTCCCGGCCAGTGGCTGCGCGACCGAGCCGTCGAGCACAAATGGAAGCGCATCGGAACTTTTGGGATGAATTTCGTCATGGCCGTTCGCGACTATCGCGAACTCGCGCAAGGTCCGTTCGAACTGTTGCCCTTTGATCAGGAATTCGATATGGCTCGCGCCGTGAAGAGCGCAGAAGAACTCGTCGAAGTCCGCGACGCCATGGACATCGTCGTCGATGGCTTCTGGGCGCTCATTGGCGGATACAAGCCCGGCAAGACGGAAGCTGAAATCATGGCGCCCGCGGTCGAGCGTTTCTTCGCTCGCGGCGCCGGGCCGCGCATGATGAACATTCTGCTCTCGGGAGAACACGGAGAGGCCAACGCTTACTTCAAAGTTCCCGGGCATCGCAAAGTTTCGGGCGACGATCTTCTTCTTTATTCGCTCGAAGTTACCGGAACCGGAGGCTACTGGGTGGAGTTCTCCCGCGCCTTGATTCAAGGCAGGCCCAGCCCGACCACGAAGAAGATGGCCGACGCGTATCCGCATGCCATGGAGTCGGCGCGCAAATTGATGCGTCACGGCGAACTTGCCTCCACCGTGCATCGCACCGTCGCCGACATATTCGCCAAGTACGGCTTCGCGCTCGGCCATCTCTCCGGTCACAGCATCGGCATGACCATGCTTGAGTACCCCGCCATCGGCGCGAAGAGCGAGGTTCCGCTCGAAGAGAACATGATCTTTTCCCTGCATCCGCAAGTGGTCGATCAGGACGGAAAGGTCTGTCTCTATACCCAGGACACGTATCGAGTCGGCAAGACCGAAGGCGAGTGCATGGCCGATGTGCCATGGAAGTTCTTCAATGGTAGTGAGACTCGGGAGAGCGTAGGAAATCCACGGTAGAGACGGGGCTTGCCCCGTTTTCACCGCATGCGGAGACGCGGCAAGCCGCGTCTCAACGGCAAGTTCTAGCTTGCTGTTGGAGTGTGACTTTGTTGAAAATCTGTATCATCGGCTGCGGCGCAGTCGGCAGTCTCTTCGCCGCGCACCTCGCCCAAAAGTGCGAAGTCGAAGTCTGGGCCTATGATGTCTGGCAAGATCACGTCGAAGCGATCCGCAATCACGGTCTGCGCATTTCGGGCGCCGCCGACTTCACCGCGAAGCTGAATGCCACGAGCGATCCCAATGAACTTCCGCGCTGCGATTACGGCATTGTCGCCACCAAGGCCATCCACACGCGTGGCGCGATCGCGCAGGTTGCCCGCGCCTTCGACCAGAATAGCGCCGTCTGCTCCGTGCAGAACGGTGTCGGCAACGAAGAGATCATCGCGGAGCACGTGAAGTACGTTATTCGTGGGACGACTTTTCCCGCCGGACGTCCCATCGCTCCCGGCCACATCGGCTTCGACATCAAGGGCGACACCTGGATCGGTCCCTTCGAACCGACGAACACGCCCATGTTGAAGGTCGAAGAACTGGCCGGCCTGATCACGCGTTCCGGTATGAATGTCATTCCTTTGAAAGATGCCCGCGGCGCGCAGTGGACGAAGTTGATTTTCAACGCTGCCACTAATCCCGTCGGAGCTCTCACGCTGCTGCATCACGGAGCGGCCACGCGATTCGGGCCGACCGGCCAACTATTCAACGGTCTGATTGCCGAAGGCGAGGCGGTAGCCCGCGTGCTCGGCATCAAACTGCACGGCGATCCGCGCGTGCTCGTACAAAAGGGAGCGAATGCTCCCGGAAAGCACCGCGCCTCGATGCTGCAGGACGTGCTCGCGAAACGCCGGACCGAAGTTGATTTCATGAACGGCGCAATCGTGAAGTGGGGTGAGAAGAACGGCATCCCCACGCCGCTGAACAAGGCGGTTTGGGAATTGATGAAAGGACTGGAGCACGCCTGGAGCGACCCGGAGTGAAAAAAGCTCTCAGGTGTCAGGTCTCGGGCTTCAGGAAAATCCCACGCGATGGGTTCTGAGCTTTGACTTGAGATCAATACGGAGCAGGCTTTGTTTTTCCTGAGACCTGAGACCTGAACTACTATGACTATTCCATTCAACATCGGAGTTCTTCAACTTAGTATGGAGCCTGTCCACGAAACCGCGGCCATGGCCAAGGCCTGTGAGGATGCGGGCTTCGACACCTTCTGGATTGCTGAAGCCTATCCGTGGTGGCGTAAACATTCTTTTGAAGCGCGCTCTTCGACGGCGATTCTCGCCGTCATTGCCAGCCAGACTAAACGCATTCAACTTGGTTGGGGAATTATTTCTCCCTACACGCGACATCCCGTCCAGATCGCGATGGAAGCTCGCGTCATGCAGGATCTTGCCGGTGACCGCTTTCTTCTCGGCCTGGGCGCGTCGAAGATCTTCATGAAAGAAATCGGCGAGGGAGAAGGAGAGAAAGTTGGACCTGCGACTGTAATGCGGGAAAGTATCGAGATCATCCGTGGCCTACTCAAGGGTGACAAGTTCGAATATCAGGGAAAAGTCTTCGCCGCTAGCGTTCCTCCTCTTATGCGTGATGCACACACGTCGCGCGCAATTCCTCCAGTATATGTTGCCGGAACTGGACCAGCGATGCAGCGGCTGGGCGGTTCGCTCGGCGACGGGCTGCTTACGGCGTCGATCACCACACCTGCTTTCGTGCGCTACTCGAAAAAACAAATGGAAGAAGGCGCAGCGAAGGCGGGCAAAGACGCTTCCAAGCTTATCCTCGGCTGCGTGATCGTCGGCAGCATCGGGCGCGATTCGAACAAAGGAAAAGAAGGCGCGCGCGAGCAGGCTGCGATGTATCTAGCCAACAAAGTGCAGAACATCAAGGGCTCCGCTGACGTGCTGCTCGAATCCGCTGGCATCACTTTCGAAGAGTTGCAACCGGTCGCGGACGCCATGGAAACGGGTGGCCGCAAAGCCGCGGCGCAGGCAGTGAGTGATGAACTGCTGCGCAAAGCCTGTCCTATCGCGGGCACGCCCGACGAGTGCATTCAAAAAATCGAAGAATACCGTGCGGCTGGATGTACTCACATCATGCTCGAAATCTGGGGAGACGATCGCACAGGCCAGGCGAAACTGTTTGGCGATGAGGTTCTGCCGCACTTCAAATAAAGTCAGAGGTCAGATTGTAGAAGTAAAGAACCTCTAACCTCATTTGCCCATCACCAGCTTCGCGATTGTTGCCAGCTGCATATTTGAGGTGCCTTCATAGATTTTCCCGATCTTCGCGTCGCGCCAATATTTTTCGACAGGATAATCTTTTGTAAAACCATATCCGCCGTAGACTTCGATCGCCAGCGACGTTACACGCTCGGCCACCTGCGACGTGAACAACTTGGTCATCGCTGCTTCTTTCACAAAATTTACGCCAGCGTCTTTCATGCGGGCGGCGTTGTAAACCATCAGGCGCGCCGCCTCGATTTCGGTTGCCATCTGCGCGATCTGGAACTGGATTCCCTGAAATTCCGAAATAGGCTTTCCGAATTGTGTGCGCTCCTGCGCATACTTGGCGGCGCATTCCCACGCGCCTCGCGCCACGCCCAGCATCTGCGCGCCAATTCCGATGCGTCCTTCGTTCAGCGTCTCGATCGCGATTTTGTATCCCTTGCCGACCTCACCGAGCACGTTCTCCTTCGGCACGCGGCAATCTTCCAGAATCAACTCGCAGGTTGACGAAGCCCGGATCCCCAGCTTGTCCTCTTTTTTGCCAACCGTGAATCCAGGGAAGTTCTTTTCGATCAGAAACGCCGTGATCCCCTTGTATCCCTTCGACGCATCCACGGTGGCAAACAGAATGAACAATCCAGCCTCTTTGCCATTCGTGATCCAGAGCTTGCGTCCGTTGAGAACGAAGTCATTGCCTTTGGGATCGGCTTTCGTTTGTAGCGCGAACGCGTCCGATCCCGATCCCGCCTCGCTCAACGCGTACGCGCCAACCGTGTCTGCCGCCATCTTCGGCAGGTAACGTTTCTTCTGGTCTTCACTCGCCCAGCGCAGAATTGCATTCGCCACCAGTGTGTTCTGCACGTCCACGATGACGCCGGCGGAGGCGTCGGCCCGCGAAAACTCCTCCACTGCCAAGATCGCCTCAAAAAACTTGCCGCCTGCCCCGCCGTACTGTTCCGGAATCTCGATCCCCATCAACCCCAACTGAAAGAACTGCTCAATTAGTCCGTGGTCGAAGACCGCCTTCTCGTCCATCTCTTTCGCCAGTGGCCGAATCTTGTCGTCGGCAAACTGACGGACGTTGTCGCGGAACAGAATCTCGTCTTCCGTGAGAGTGGTGAGCGGCGCGGGATTCGAAAGTTGCAAGGTTTCCGGCATGAAGACACCTCATGGTAGAGACGCGGATTGCAGCGTCTGGGTGGGACGGCGAACCTGAAATTGTAGCAGCAGAAGGCGGCAGAGGAGCTGATTTCAATAGTTAAGCCGGACCCTCCTGTGACCGGCCATGCACCTATGAGGCAAAGCTGCGTCGGACTTTTTTCCAAACCAAGCGGGCTGGTAAGAACAGGACTACCCCCCACAGCAGCAGGCTCGGCCCAGTCGAAAGCAGGAACAGGGCCAGGCTCACAATTCCATCCGCCATGGTGCGATATCCCTCGACGGCGGCGTTGCCGAGACGGGTGGATGTCGAAGGCGGCACGACCTGCAGTTGGGCTTTGTAGTCTTCGGCGATGGTCGCGTTCAAGGTGGCGTAGCTGACCTGGTTCGACATGTTTTTTCTTTCGGCTTCCATCTGTTCGATTTCGCCGCGAACACGATCGAGTTCCTGCTCAACTTCGAGGACATCCGACAATTTTCCGGTGCGATTGCGAAGCAGGTCAGTCAACTGCTGCTCGGTGTTGCGCGCGTTCGAGAGCCGTGCCTGCAGATCGACATATTGTGAGGTCACATCCTGCCCGCTCTGCGACTCGGACTCGACCCGGCCAAGCGTCTTGACCTCGGTCAGCGTGGCGTCGAGTTGATCGGCGGGAACGCGCAACGTCGCGGTGAGCGTGCGCCCGCTGCCTGTGCTGCCACCGGCCTTTAGTTCTCCGACATAACCGCGATGCCGCTTCAGTATTCCTTCGAGGTTGGCGCGGGCTTTGTCGAACTCCTTGGTGATCAGGCTGAGCTGAGCGGTGCGAATGATCATAGGACCGTTGGCGGGCAGATTGTTTCCCACTGTGGTTCGGTCCGACTGGGGGGCGCTGGAGCTTACCGGTGGAGCGGCTTGCAACTTTGCGAATTGCTCAATCCTATCGACTTGCCTTCCGTTCATTGGCATGGCCGATGGCGCTTCCGGAGCCACCACAAGGACGTCCGCTGTAGGTTTCGAAAGTACACTGTTCGTAATGCGGGAGCGCAACAAGTTCGGCACACTGACTGCCGCCAGCAAGAGAATTGCCGCCACTCCTCCTACCCACGCAACTACCGGCCAGCGCTGGCCCAGAAACGCACGCCGGGGACGCTGCCGGGCAGGAATAACGCTTCTCGATACCAGCTCGTTTTCCGCGAGGGCAGTTGCAATTGCCGGTGGTATTGTCGACTCCGTCCGCTCAGCCTTCCAGGCCTTCAGATTTTGAGAAACACTTCGCAACGAGGTAACCAGACCCTGGCACTCCACGCACTCGCCCAAGTGAGCTGCGGTAGCGGAGGCACGATTGGCCGCGAGTTCGCCGTCCAGGTAGGCCATGAGTTCTTCGGGTTCAATCGGATGACTAATCTTGTTCATATGGCCTCGCCTTCTGCCCGCGTCAGTTTCACGCTTTCCGCCACTCCTCTGGTTGCCGTAGCTTCAGCACTCCGTTGCTCCGGCTCCAGGTGCCCCTTCAACGCCATCCGCGATCGAAACAGCCGCGAGCGGACGGTATTCACCGGCAGCTTCATCAACTCTGCAATCTCCGCGTAGCTTAGCTGTTCATATTCGCGGAGCATCAGAATCTCCCGCTCCGAGTCGTCCAGCCTTTCGAGAGCCTGGCGAATCCAGAGCGCGGCGTCAGGTGCGTCGTTAGTAATCGGCTCGGGAGCAAGCTCTCCTGGCGGCGAGTCGCGGAATTGTTTGCGCCGCTCTGCCGCCAACAGATTCATCGCAATACTGTAGAGATAAGTTCGGACCAGAGCTCTCGGTTCGTAGCGAGCCGACGCCCGGATGACCGCCACGAAGGTCTCCTGCGTCAGATCCTCGGCGCGTTGGTCGCCCTGCAGCCTCCGCCGAAAGAAGCCGTAGAGCGGCCCGCGATAGCGCGCAAACAACTGCTCAAACGCAGGGTGTGAGCCGCCCTGGAACTCCAGCATCAAAGCTTCATCGCTGATCATTGTTGTTGCCGGCGCCACATTGCTCCCGACCCGCAGCCTCTGAAGTCTCTTTCATAAGATGTAATGTCGCAAGTCGGCGGAAAGTTCCCTCGGCTTGAATAATTCTTCGGGGGGGCCCAACGTCAGGCGAGGATGGAGTCGTCGAGCCGTTTGCGGCGGAAGTCGGCGACGTGTTGCACAAACGCCATGATTAGCGGGTGTGGGTTGTCCTCGCTCGACGAAAGTTGCGGTTGAAACAACGTCGCGATGTAAAACAAATGCGCGGGAGATTCGATCGCCCGACATTCTTCCTTCGAGCCGCGGGCTACGACCGGAAAGCCGGCTTCCATCGCCATCCATTCGAACTCGGGATTCATCTCGTAGTTGCAGAAAAATTCTTCCTCGATCATTTCTTTTCCGTAATACGCCGCGAGGTAAGACCCGGGACGGAGGTGGATCTGTTTAACCTTGCCCGAGAGCCTGGGCGCCTTCGGATCTTTGGTCGGAACGGCGCAGGCTACGGGATAGATGACGATGTTCTTGGCGTTCGGGTCTTCTTCGGCGGTGGTCGCGTCGTGGATGCCGAGCACGTTGCGTGCGCACTCGATGAGCGTGTACTGGAAGCCTCCACAGGTGCCGAGGAATGGCCGGTCGTGGACGCGGGCGAACTCGATGCCTTTCAGCATGCCGTCGAAACTTTTGTAGGGGCTGCCCGGCGAGGCCCACAAACCATCGAAGGAATCGAGTGTGGCGGCGGCTCCCGCTTCGAGCAGCGAAGGCGTCGGAAGCCAGGCCGATTCTACTTTGAGTTGGAGCTTCCGGGCGGCGTGCTGAAGCGAATCATTGGTCGCATGATGGGAACGGAACTCGGGATTGAAGTCGCCGAGGATCCCGATCCGGACGGATTCGCTCACAGGGGACATTCTAAATTAGCGGTTCGCACTTGGCGTTGAGCAGTTAGCTACCGGTCTTCGCCGAGACGGGGCAAAGCCCGTCACACAAGCATCTGTGGGCTATAGCAATTCCATCTGCAAAAGCAGCGTATAGAGGCCGAGTAGCGTGATGGCGGCGCCTCCCCAGACCATGGCGGCTGATTTCCAGGCGAGCGCGCTGACAAATTCCTTCTGGCTGCGGAAGGAGATCACGAACGTGAGGTTATTCTCGCCTTTCATTAACACGACCGGCGGAGCGAGATTGAAGCCGGATGGGCTGGGCTGCTCTTCGTGAAGACGCTCTTCGTGCTGACGCGAATCAGGCCGACTCGCTTCGGCGTGGGCGGACTTGTCGGCGGAACCTGGCGCGGTCGGCGCGCTCTCTTCGACGGCTATCGTTTGGTACGGGACTCCGGCGGCGGACCATGCTTCTGGTTTGGTGATGCCGGCACGAGTGAGCGCGGCTGCGATTTTCTCCTGCTGGCTCATTTCCTGAGTGGTGGAAGGAACCTCCCCATTGGCCAGTCTGATAATCTGCGGGGCAGGAATCTGCTCCGCAGAATTGTTGGGCGCTGAGTTGTACGAGTAATCGCTGCGCGGAGAAAACGAACGCACCTGGACGCCCGGATTTTCCGTGAGAGTTCCGGCGACGAAGAGCGCGTCTTCAGGCTTGATCGATCGCTCTTCGATGCGCACGCGGCGGGCAGGGACGATGCCGTGGCGGGAAAGAAAAACGCTGACGCGCGGCGGAACGTCTTCCGGGTTCAAGAAATTCGAGGAAAAAAACGACGGGGCATATTCTTCGCGAAAATCACGGTGCAGATCGAGATCGGCTCCGAGAGGTTCGACGAGCAACTGTCCGGTCGAGTCGTCGATGAAGAAAGGAAGGTGCAGCGTTTCGTCCGCAATTTTATCCCATTCCGCATTCTTGCCTTCGCGCTGCTGCCAAACGGTAGTGTGGTAGAGAAAGCAACGCTTGCCCGTGATGGGCGCGGGCATGGTGTAAGGACCTGCGGCGACGCCATTGACCTCGACCAGCCCGAGAGCGGCGCTGCGAATCTTGGAGGTTGGTGTGGTAAGCAGCAAGCGCTTGCGGGCAAGCAGACGGAATCCGGAAACAAAAAAGTACAAACCGCCGGCAATCGCGAGCAACGAAAGAATCGCGAGCTCGTTGATCGGGATGAGGACAGAAAGGCAGACGGCCACAGGGTTTTCCAGATTGCCTCGGATGAGCTGATATGAGGATAAGAAGAGATTTGAGAAACGACACGGAGAAACAGGTGGAATGGGCTTACGTTAGTAACTGTTACTAAGTGACATTGCAGCTGCAACGCGGTTAGTGGTTCCACACGTCTCGGTTGCTATGCGGTCACGGGACGAGTTTTCAAAATTTCCACTACGGCCGCCATGGCTGCATCTACTTCGGCGTCGGTGTTGTAGAAGTGAGGAGCGAAGCGGACTCCGGCTTGGGGACGCCAGTCTACGAGGATGTCGCGGGCGAGGAGCTCGCGGCTCACCTGTTGGGAATCGGGCATATCGATGGAGACGGTGCCTCCGCGCCGCTCGGGATCGCGGGGAGTATTGACGCACCATCCCTGCCTGTCGGCGAACGCGATGAGGCGGGCGGTCTGGCGTCTGGATTTCTCGCGGATTTTCTCTACACCAACTTCGCGAATGATTTTGAGGCCCGGACGCGCCGCCTCGATCGCGGGAATGTGAGTGGTTCCGTTCATGAATCGGTATGGAGGGTCGGCATAGCGGATGGGTCCGGTTGCGAAGTCAAAAGAATTTTCGTGCGCGAACCATCCGGTGAACTTCGGCTCCAATTTCTTGCCGAGGTCGGGGCGGACATAGAGATACGCCACGCCGGGACCCCCGCAGAGCCACTTGAGAACGCCTCCGCAGGCGAAGTCGGCGTTGAGAGACTGGATGTCCACGGGGACGGTGCCGAGAGACTGGAAAGTATCGAGGACGACGTGAGCTCCAACTTTGTGCGCTTTGTCGATAATGGCTTTGGCATCATTTATATAAGAGCTGCGAAAAATAACGTGAGAGATGGGGACGATCAGAGTCTGCTCGTCAATCGCGTCGAGCAGACGATCGGTGGGAACGGTGATGCCGTCGTCCGTTTTGACCATGTGAACCCGCGCGCCGTACTGGCGCTGCGCTTCCCAGAAATACATGACGGAAGGAAAGTTCATGTCGCTGTAAACGACTTTGTTGCGCTTGCCGGTGAAATCGAAACAGGACGCGACCACGGCCTGGCAGGTGGTGACGTTCTGGTGGAGAGAGACGGAATCTTTGGGTGCGTTCATCAGGGCGCCGAGTTCGTTGCCCACCTCGAGGGCGAGCATCCACCAGCGCTCCATCCAGGCGCGAACGCCGCGTGTTGCCCAGATATCGGCGTAGGCATGGAGCGCGTCGTAAACGGCGCGAGGCATGGCTCCGAGGGAGTTGGAGATCATGTAGTTGGTGCGCTCGAGGATGGGGAACTCGGAGCGGTAGCGGAGGAGATCGTCGGGCATGAAGAATATTGTAGTGGCGCGGGTGTCAGGTGTCAGGTGTCAAGTCTCCATTTAACCAGCGAGCGCTCTTACCTTGACTGTTGCCGGCTATCGCTCCGGCGGGCGAAGGCGTCCGCCGCTAGGTGAGCAGTTCCCTATTTCATAATCAGGTTGACCTACAAACGTCTGAATGCTAAGTCCCCGTTTTTCTGCGGCTTCTATGAGTTGCTCTGCTTCGCGTTTGGGCGGAGGAAGAAGTAGAGCACGGTTAGGGCAATCAGGAAAGTCAGTCCGGCGATCAGGTTGATGCGGGAGTCCCACCAGGTTTTGGCGATCGCGGCCACGACTACAACCAGGCCGATGATAGATCCCCATTTGCCTAGCGGTGAGCGGGCGGGAATTTCTGCGGACTGGGCGGGGGTGAGCCGGCGGCGGAAGGAGATGTGAGCCGCCAGCGAGGTGATCCAGGAGAGCATCATGCCGAAGAAGGCGCCGCGGAGAATGTATTCGAAGGCTTTGGCCGGGGCCCAGCGTTCGAGGACCAGGGCGACAATGATTCCGTAAGAAGAGACGAGCAGGGCTAAGGTCGGAGTGCCTTTTGCGCTGAGGCGGCCCAGGGCTGGGGGAGCCCATCCGGTGCGGGCCAGGGAGAAGAGCATGCGGGAAGAGATGTAGAGGGCGGCGTTCGCTCCGGAGAGCGCGGCGGTCAGGACTACGAAGTTCATGAAGTGACCGGCGCCGGGGAAATTGACGGAACGGAAGACGGTGACAAAGGGACTCTCGGT
>Ga0210400_10002043_pt1 | contig 19221 bp, 20 predicted proteins | sample IncBWH26MmetaG_FD_155456 | JGI IMG/M metagenome (GOLD analysis project Ga0210400, IMG submission 155456) | Forest soil microbial communities from Barre Woods Harvard Forest LTER site, Petersham, Massachusetts, United States - Inc-BW-H-26-M | ecosystem: Environmental > Terrestrial > Soil >...
GGTTTCTTTGGAGTCATATCGCTGAAGAACCTTCCTCCAGTCATCGCCTTCAATTTGCACCCTCTTGAAGCGGTTGTGCACAGCGGCCAGATGGTCAATGCCCCTCTGCCAACGCTTTATCGTTGAGAGTGATGAGGGACTGCGAGGCGAAAAGAAACATGACAAATTCAGGACCAGAAAAGCACCGACCGAACAACGAAGAAGACTTACCGGTAGTGCTCCTGCACGGTACATCAGGACAGTCAGAAGACTGGTGTCAGGTAGTAGAGCAGCTGACGAGGCACCGCCCGGTAATTCGCCTAAACTATGCAGAACCGGTCGCTGGCACTGACTCGGCAAATCCACCGAGAGTATCCGATTTCGCAGATCGAGTTGTGGCAGCAGCCGGGGCTGGTGGCAGGCATCGCTTTGACCTGTTGGCTTTTCCCTTGGAGCGGCGGTTGCCACATTCATTGCGGCGGAGTATTCGGAGATGGTTCGTTCGCTGGTTCCACAGGAAGTTGGTAAACCGTTTCCAAAACCGACGTATGACTGGATTGGTCTTGCACGGCTAAACCACGGCTTCGCTCCTCGTAAATTGATTGCAATTGCGGATTGGGGCGATGCCGCGAAGTCTGGCACAGCAGCCATTGGCGCCCAGTTGGCATACAAGTTGCTGGGATCGCAGTGAAAATACCATCTATTTCGAGAGGACAACTCGGCTCAAAGCGATCGTCTGGGTCCGCATGGGTAAACATGATTGAAGTGATGGTACCGCAGGAGGTTCGGCGAACCGGCATCCGCAAGGGGCTGTTGGAGGATCTTTCGCTGAAAATTCTGTACCTTCACGGGGAAATGTCGCTAGTTGAGCTAAGCGAGCATACGTGTCTCGGCCTAGGAGTTATCGGAGAGATCTTCCAGTTTCTCCGAAAAGAGCAACTCTGCGAAGTGAAAGGGATGGACGGCAGTACTCATCGCATCGTGGCCAGCGCCCAGGGAAAGCAGCGCGCAGCGGAGCTGCTGATGTTGAATCAATACACAGGGCCAGCACCGGTTTCTCTTGCCGATTACGTCGCGCGGGTCGATGGGCAGAGCGTTCAACGGGTTGCGTTAAATCCGTCGGACGTTGAGAGAGCATTTTGCCAGCTTGTCTTGGCTGACGAAATGCTGTCACGGATGGGTGCCTCGGTGATTTCAGGAACATCGATGTTCTTGTATGGACCTCCCGGAACCGGCAAGACCACAATTGCGAGCACCATTCCAGCCGTCTATAACGACAGTGTGTTAATTCCCTTCGCCATCGAAGTGGACAATCAAATCGTTACGGTTTATGACCCCGGAGTACATCGCCGCAGCTCCGAACCCATTGCAGACGAATCGGACAAAAGATGGGTTCTCTGCCAACGCCCGTGCGTGCTCGCCGGCGGGGAACTGTGTGCCGAAATGCTGGACCTGCAATTCAGCAGTGCGAGTCACTTCTACACTGCGCCTCTCCAACTTAAAGCGAACAACGGAGTCTTGATTTTGGACGATTTCGGGCGGCAGCGGATGCGGGCAGATGAGCTTCTCAATCGCTGGATGACGCCACTCGATCGCCGTATTGATTTTCTGACATTGCCGGGAGGAAGGAAATTCGAAGTGCCGTTCGATGTATTGGTCGTGTTCTCGACGAATCTGGACCCCAAGCACCTCGCGGACGAGGCTTTCCTCCGTCGGATTCAGAATAAAATCAACGTAGACTACGCTAGCCCGGACGAGTTCATCGAAGTGTTCCGGCGGGAATGCCAAGTTCGCGGACTCTCGTGCGAGGATGGACTTCCGGAATATCTGGTGGAGTGCGTCACGCAGGAGATGAAGCAGCCACTTTCGCATTGTCACGCGCGTGATGTGATCAACCAAATCGTTTGGGCGGCGCGGTATTCGGGTGTTGAGACCCGACTTACCAGAAAAACATTGCGCCGGGCGTGCCGGGCGCATTTTCTCTCGATCGGAACTAAAAATACTGAAAACTAAGGCGCCGGCTTTTCCGTGGGAACTTCCAAATAACCTACAATGTGATCGCGGAGAACTTTGGTCGCGACCAGTCCGAGCGGCGCGGAATTGCGGGAGACTACAAAAACGATGACTTCATCCACGGCGCGGTCCTTGATCTCAACGCATTTATCTTCCAGATACACGCATACCGTATAGCGCTGGCTCCTGGGATCGGAACTCTTGAGCACTATGGATATGGGACCGACGGATTGGCGGGGCGATCCGCGACGCAGGTCAAATTGGACGGCGCTGCGACGAGTTCGCGCGAGCAGTGCGTTGAGTTCCTCCCGCGTTTGAGAAATCTCTCCTTCTTGAGAACCGACGACTCCCACCACATCGGCCAAGCGATCAGTGGTCGCCTGCCAGGCCTCACGGTCGGCGGTTACAGTGTCATTGGGGGTTTGAACCACGGAAGGAGTGCGGCTAGCCTGGGGTCCCGATTGGGTTGGAGTGGGCTGCGTTTTAGTACCGATCGGCGGGGCGACTGTGTACACGGTTTTCTTTGGGGGAGGATTTTCAATCGGTGCTTTCACAACTGCATTGGACGAAACGGCGGCCGATTCAGGCGCGGATGACTTGCGGCGGCGCTCAAGCTGGTCGAGTCGCTTTTCAATCGTCGTCAGCTGCTGTTGAATCGCGTTCAAACCTTGGGAATCAGAAGCTGCGGCAGCACTTTGCCGGGAGTCCGCAAGGAGCTTATACCCGAGAAATGCGAGCGCAGCGAGTGCGATCACCAGAAGTAGCGAGCCAAGCACACGACCTTGCTGACGCGAAGTTGGTTCCGTCGCGGGAACGAAAGCCTTACGGTCGAAATCAACGCCTGCCATTAGGGCCCCCTATGATTGCAAGAACCTTAATTCAACGTATGGATGCGCGCGTGGGGTAACGAGATGAGAGAGTCAGCGATACGGTTCTGTTCTCATCGGGCAACAAATCCACCACCCGCCCCGCATGTTCCATTCGCTCTCCACGTAACTCTACTTGGTATTTGCCAGGGGCTACGATCAGCAGCAAGGGCGCACGCCCAACAAACATTCCGTTAACCCAAACCTGAGCGCCGGAGGGAATGGAGCGAAGAAGCAGTTTGCCCGGATGCTTGCCGGCGTTCTGTTCCAGTGCCTGCCGATTGGCGATTTCGGGCCGCTGAACAATTGAAGCGAGCAAGTGCGGGGATTTGCTCTTATCCCCAAGAGTCGCGTCCGACGGGAAAGATGGCGCCTTCGCCGCGCTGCCAGCCGTGGCGGAGACAGACGTCGCCCCGGCAGTTTCAACGACGTCCTGGGCGGTGGCGAAACCGGGCGCAAGGCACAGGAGAAGAGATAGAAGAAAAGACGGAGGGAGAAACGGATTTGCGCGGCGGCGGGTACGAGCGTCAGGCGCCTGTCGCACTTCAAGGCGCGGGCTCGCAAGGTTTGGCCCAGAACGCAAATGCAGGAGCAAGGTTCCGCATTGTAAAACGCGATAACGTTTAATCATCGGGGTTCGTTTTCCCTGGGCGTGGCTGGTTTGAGCAGGAGTGGTACCAAAATTCCGAAGGGCTAGCACCAGGTGTGTAATAAGGGCTGTCCTGACAAGCACTTCTACCAGTCCGAGTGTTCACTGTGAATTCGCTCTCCGGGCTGCGCTAGAGAAGTGACCAAAATCTCTCAAGTCAAGGGGTGTAGCGTCCACAAATGGTGACTCGATTCACCGGTTCGCTGTGCAGCGTGCCGGCCGATACGAACCTTTCGCTGCTTAAGTTGTTGGTACCGCGCGTGCAATCTAGGTTTTGCTGAGCGAAGCGTGGCCTTAGCGCGTGGTAGATAAGAGCTGGCGTCGCGAGGACGGGTCCGCGCGATAGCGGCTGGAATCGCCAGTGAGCCTTCAAAACAACAGACCTTTTGCTGCCACCACCCTGCTGCAACCGCGCGTGTCTGTGCTGGTGAGCGCGTCTCCGCGAACTTCAGCGCGGACCGGGGCACCGCCGAGAGCCCCACGTTTCCTCGTTGTTCGCGATCGACAATTTGTGGGCTGGTGGGGGTCGCTACGTGCGTTGTGCAGACCGACGCGCCTGCACCTGTACACCTCTCCGGTTCGCCTTTTCCGGCAAACGCCGGTTGCGCGATTCCGGTTCGCGGGGCGGGCACTTACGATTTCGGTTCTTCTCCACGTTGCTGTGTTTCTTTCACTTCCCTACCTGCCTTCAGGGCGCTTCCCGAGACTCACGCCTGCGGAAGAAGCATCCACCGAGCCGGGGAAAATCTATTACCACCTCACTATGATGGATTTATCTCGAAAACTGCCGCGAGCTACCTCTGGGGTTTCACCCGGACGCCCGACCGGCTCCTCCGAAGCAGCAGCTACTCTCCCCGAGCTTGGCAGTAGCGTGGCGCATCCGAAGATTACGATTGTGCTGAGGCCGCCGCGTCCCGACAATTTGCAGCAGACGATCTATCAGAGCGTGTCCGCACCCGACCTACGAATCACAATGGACTTGAAGCTGCCAAACGTGGTTGTGGGGACCTCAACTCCGGTCCCCAGGCCACAACTCCATTTCAACCCGAGTGGCTCAAAGCCCATTCAAGCGCGGCAGAAGTCTCTTACTGCAGAACCAGCACCAACACTGACGGCTAGCACGAGCTCCTCGGTTATACCTGTTTCGGAGCTTACCAGTGCCCAGCCACGTCTCCCGGTGCCTCCTCCAGCACCGGCTGCGATCACTCAGAGCCCTGAGGCTCGGGCATTGGCCGAAGGCTCACTTCCTAGCGGCAAAGAGGGTAGTGCACTCGTCATTATCGGCATTGATCCGTCGCCTACGGCACCGATGCTTTCTTTGCCAGCCGGCAATCGTTGGGCAGATCTCTCCATTTCCCCGGCTGGAGGAGACACTGGATCACAAAGAGGCACCCTGGGGAAAGCTCCCATTTCGAGGAATGCTGGGGCGGGCAGCGAGGGGAATGCGGGCCCCGGCGTGGGGCGAGGAGAGTCAGGTGGAGGAGCCGGAAATGCGGGTGGCGCCGGAATATTAAGCATCGCCGGAGGAGTAGGCGAAAACTCTGGGGCCCTCGATCCAATGCTGCCGGCAAACATGGTCTACGCTGTCCCGGCTTCGGTTCTGCCGCGCAAGAATTCTCTGGTCGTTTCAGCCGGGCCGATGGGCGGTGGGGGCCTGGATGTTTACGGGGCTCTGCCCTGCGGGAAAATCTATACGATTTTCTTGCAGATGCCGGGTAAGAGCTGGACGTTGCAGTTTTGCCAGGCTCAACGCGCGCCACCAAATGCGATCTCGCGCCAGTCTACAGTGGTCAGGCTCGAGCAAGGTTTGCTGCCGCCTGACCCCGAACTCAGGTTTGACTTTCGACGCTTGTCGTTGCCACCTGAGAATGCGCATAAGCTGATTCTTCTGAAGGGGTTGATTCGAGAAGATGGAACGGTGGATTTGGTCAAGGTCTACCGAAGTCTCCTGCCCCCAATGGACGAAGCGGCGTGCCTGGCGTTCAGCCGGTGGAAGTTCAAGCCGGCGATGCGGGAAGGACACCCGGTTAGCGTTGAAATCTTGGTAGGCGTTCCCTCGGACGCTCCAGTCTCGCGCGCAGTCCATTGATTGCACTCGATTGCTCCCGCTGCTAGCCCTCGCCGAGACTAAGAACGGTGAAGACGCGAAACCGCCGCGCCGGGAGTGTCGTTGGCACGCGACATGTCCGCTGAATTAACGCATGAGATTATCCGCCTAAAGGCGCTCGGTCAGACGCGTACAGCAAGGTCGGGCCCCTTGCACAGTGGAGAATCGGGTTGGCAGGAACGGTCTAAGTGTTGAGCACTGTTGAGAAAAGAACTTCCTACATTTTGCACAGATCAGACTCGGCCGCGAACCTGCTAAGCCCGCTAGTAATTAACCCGAAACTAGTTAGCTTGGCTCCGGCCAAATACGACCGTGTACGAAAACTGGCATTTGGCGTGCATGCGGGTGCTACTATCGCAAGCGTTGCCTTGAGTGTGGCTATGAGTCCCAGTCCCTGAGCACACTCACCTGTCTACAGTAGGTCAAGAGAAAGTTGTCGTAATCTCCCCGCGTCCGCGGGGTTTGGTCATATAGTCATCGATTACCCTGGAGGGTATTAGCGCAGATTGCCGGAACGTCGGAGGGCGAGCGCATGGAAAAACCCGTTATACAGGTTTCTTTTTTGAGTCAGGACTTGGGACTGGGAGAGGCCATAGCGCGCGCCTTGGGGCCGGACTTTGACACGCGTGTATGCAACGAGCAGGAATTTGCTCGCATGTCGGAAGTACGAAAGTGGGCGGACGTCGTCCTTCTGGATCTACGATCGGCAAATACAAACGGGAACGACGAAACCGCGCTGCAGCTGATGGACGAAATGTACGGAACTTCCTCGCATCCTCCCTTAGTGGTGTTGTGCGACCGGGAGAATCGCAATCTTTTGCTCACGTGTATCGAGCACGGCGCCAGCGACAGCATAGCAAATCCACCAAACATCTTAGAGCTCCGCATGATGCTGCGGCGTGCGCACCGGCTTCACGAAGCGGAAGAGGAGCTTCAAAGATTACGAGCTGGGGCACTTTCCACGGGAAAGCTCCACGAACTGATTGGTACGTCCTCGACGATGCAAGAGCTGTTCGCCCTGGCACGCAAAATTGCGCCGTGCGACGTCAACGTGCTGGTTACCGGAGAAACCGGAACCGGAAAGGAATTGTTGGCGCGCGCAATCCACCAATTGAGTTCGCGAAGCACGGGCCCGCTGGTGGCGTTCTCTTGCGCGAACCTGCCGGAGACACTAGTCGAGGACGAACTATTTGGACATGAAAAGGGGGCATTCACGGGCGCGCAAATGAGCCGGCGTGGCCGGCTGGAAGCCGCGGATCATGGAACTTTGTTTCTCGATGAGATCGGAGACCTTGGTGTCGGCCTGCAACCGAAACTCTTGCGGGTAGTTCAGGAGAGAAGCTTCGAACGTCTGGGAAGCAATAAGACCACGAGTGTAGACATTCGATTGATCTGCGCAACGCATCAGAATTTGGCTGAAATGGTCAAGCAGGGGAAATTCCGAGAAGATCTTTACTACCGATTGAACGTGGTACAAATTCATTTGCCGCCGCTCCGTGAACGTCGCGATGACGTGCCGCTCCTGGCGCAGCAGTTTCTGCAGAAGTTCGCGCAGCAGTTCAGAAAAAGAGCTAAACGCTTTTCACACCAGGCTATGCATGCCTTTGAGGAATACCACTGGCCCGGGAACGTGCGCGAGCTGGAGAATATCGTGCAGCGTGCCGTAGCGCTCTCCGAGAGCCAAACCGTAGAGGCTTCGCATTTGCCTGCGTCCCTCCGGGCTGTGAGCGAGAGCTGCACGCCTGCATACGGAGGTGAACTGCCGCGGCTTTCGCGATCCTATGAGGATGAGATCCGTCGCTTCAAGCGCGGACTGGTTTTGAGAACGTTGCGAGAGTACGGCTGGCGCAAAGCGGAAAGCGCCCGTGCGTTGGGAGTCGCCCGCGGTTATCTGCACAGGTTGATTAACCAGCTGGGAATTCAGGAACGTGAGGGCGATTCGGCTGTGGAACACTTAGGTGAATCTGCGCCGTTCCGACCGGTCATGTGACGACAGAGGTCCATGGGTACCAGGGATACGAGCCCGGGAGGCCAGCCCGCGGCTCACCAGATCGGGACTCATAGGGAAGCGCAGTTCGTCGAGAGCGTCTGTCTTCCGCTGCTGTGCAGCACCCAAAATCCAGATGGAGGATGGGGCTTCCATCCTGGTTCTGAAAGCCGGCCGGAGCCCACATGTTGGGCGCTTCAAGCTTTGCTTCAATGCTCCTGGCCGGAAATTCCCGAGGCTGCGGTTCGGGGTTTCCGGTTTGTCCGCGAGACGCAACTAGGGAATGGTGCCTGGCCATCGGCACGTGCCGAGCAAGTTGGTTGCTGGGTGACTGCGCTCGCCTGCTGGGTCCTGCTAGCGGAAAAGAATTCGTCGAATGCAGTTGCCAGGGGCCTGGACTGGCTGTGCAACGATTGGCCGCGAGACAGCACTCTCTGGCGGCGTTTTCTGGGCAGATTTTCGTCGCAGCGCCACATTTTTCCCACTAACAATTCGTACCGCGGGTGGGGATGGACCCCCGGCACCAGCAGCTGGGTCGAGCCAACGGCATTTGCTCTGCTTGCATTTTATGAATGCCCTGCCGAATTGTTTCCTCCCACAGCCGCGAGGCGCCGGAAACTTGCAGAAGCGATGCTCCGTGATCGGATGTGTCCGGGCGGCGGATGGAATTGCGGCAACCCACTGGTGTACGGCGTTGCGGGCGAACCCCTGATAATTCCAACGGTTTGGGCGCTTCTTGCTTTGCGTAATCAGCCGGAACGGCGGGAGAACATACTGAGTTTGGAGTGGCTGGAAAAGAGCGTGGCCAATATTCAAGGCCCCGCGTCATTGGCTCTGGCACGACTGTGTCTTGAAGCATATGGCCGCAGATGGCCGAACAATGCGCCGGAATTCCGCAGCTTTCACAAAAAAAACGAATCTCTAGACAACATCCAAGTTGCGGCTTGGACTTGCCTGGCGTTGTGCAGGAAGAGACGCTTCCTGCCAGCCGGCTTACCACCTGGGAGGACGTCGTGAACGGGCGTAACGCTGCGCTCGTCCCCTCGTTCCAGCGGCCGCTCTCGAAGGTATTGATCCGTAGGTCCGCAAGTTACGAGATGGAGTTGGCTTCACTGATCCACGAGAGCCTCTTGGAATTCAAGCTACCCATGAAGGACAAAACCGTGCTGCTGAAGCCAAATCTCGTCGGCCTGGATCCGCTCGGGATTATGAATACGCATCCGGCCGTGATTGCCGCGGCGCGTGAGGCTTTTTTGCGCCTGGGCGCTTCGCAGATTCTGATCGGTGACGGCCCCGCGATGGACCGAGACACCGAGGCCATCATCGAATCGGTGCGACTGAGAGAGTTTGCAGGCCCGCTTGCTCGGACGTTCGTGGACCTGAATATCGACGACGTGAAGAGAGTGCCGCTCAAAACCCGCGCGTCGCGATTAAAGGAGCTTTACCTTCCTAAGACTGTGCTGGGTGTCGATTTCCTGGTGTCGATGCCAAAACTCAAGACCCACCACTGGGCAGGAGTAACGCTTTCTCTCAAAAACATGTTCGGAGTGGTGCCCGGGAGCTGCTACGGCTGGCCGAAGAACGTGCTGCACTGGGCGGGAATTGACCGCGCGATTCTTGATATCAACGCGGTGGTGCGACCGGACTTTGCGATCGTGGACGGCATTGTCGGCATGGAAGGAAACGGGCCGATCCAGGGTACGCCAAAGGCCTGCGGTGTGTTAGTGCTGGGAGACGATCCAGTGGCGGTGGATGCCACCTGCTGCCGAGTAATGGGACTTAACCCCGGCCGGGTCAAGTACCTGGCTCAAGCCGGGACGCTTCTGGGCCACGTCGAGGCAGAGAAGATTGAGCAACGCGGGGAGAGCATTGCCAGCGTTCGACAGAGGTTCGCGGTGCTGGATACGTTTCGTCAGCTACTGGGATAAGCCGAGCGGACGGTTTGGAATGCGAACTGCCATTACGAGGTCCGAGAAAGGCTTTAATCGACGCGAGTGTATCCAAATGAGTACGCTGAGGCCAGCTAAGTTTGCCCGAAATCCTAATCGGCGAGGCGAGCACGGAGCCGAGCTGGTCGAGATGGCCTTTGTATTGCCGCTCCTGTTGACTTTGATGATCGGTATTTTTTGGGGTGCCCGTGCCTATAACATCTACGAAACCATCACCCGGGCTGCACGAGAGGGCGCCCGCGTGGCGGTTGCGCCGAGTTGCTCAACGTGTGGGGGCGCGGTACCGAGCGTAACCAATGTGGATAATGCGGTGTTGAATTCTCTGACCGCATCTTCGATCGATATCGCCCAGATACAAATCCCGAGTTGCACCGGAAATCTTAGCAGCACGATCTGTTATCAGCGAGACATCCAGCTCAACACGAGCACGCCAAAAGAATTAGGAGTTTCCGTCAGCCTGACGTATCCCTTCCAGTTTAGCCTGCCCTTTACTTCTCTCAATTTGAGCACCGTGAACATAACGACAGCGGTGCAGATGCGGGAGGAAAACTAATGCGCAAGAGAACTGTTTTGCGAGCGCGGGACGGTCACTCGGGGATCGCAACACTGGCGCGGACTGTCGCATTTAGCGGTGACGGATCGCAGTTGTTCGAATTCGCGCTGGTGCTGCCTTTTCTGCTTGTGCTGGTGATGGGCATATTGGATTTTGGGCAGGTGTACAACCTCAAGCAGAAGCTGAATAACGCGGCGCGCGAAGCGGTGCGATTCGCGGCAAATGAAAATTCGGGCCCGAACAATCTAAGCGTGAGTGGTGTGAGCGACACCTCGGCTATCCGCGACGTGGTGGCCAATTATTTGACAAACGCCGGCGTCACGCAATGCACGATTGCGGCGAGTCCAACGCCGCCGTTCACCGGCTTCGTTTACACCTTCAATTCGGGCAGCACGGGCTGCGGAAGCTTTTCTCTGGTCATCAACCGGGCATATCCCATCACGGTGGGAACCGCTACGGCTATCGGAACCCGAGTGTCTCTGAGTTACCCATACACCTGGAGCTTCGGCAGCATTATGGGACTCTTGCTGCCCGGCTCAACTCTAAGCCTGCCGGCTAGCATTTCGACGGACGCCGTCATGCAGAACATCAATTAGGAGCAAATGGCCATGAACCGAAAAGCCATGGAGGCATCGGAACGGGGACGCCAGCGAGGGTCCAGCCTCTTCATCGTGGCGGCGGGGATGCTCGCCTTGGTGGGCCTGATGGGTCTGAGCATCGATCTTGTCGCGCTTTATCTGGGCAAGAGTGAAGCACAGCGGGCGGCGGACGCTGCGGCACTTGCAGGCGCGCAGGAGTTTGTGCTTTCCGGCTTTATGTCGGGCGTTGTTACACAGGCGACCGCGCAAACCTTGGCGACCAATCAAGCCGTTGCGGTGGGGCAAAAGAACCTGGTCGGCGGATCAGCTCCAAGTATTCCGACCGGGAACGTCATATTTGATTTTACCCATGTGGGAAACCCTTTGATCACCGTGCAAGTGGGCGCGACGCTGTCAACTTACTTCATGAGGATTTTCGGCGTCACGAGCGCGAACATAGTTTCGACAGCAACGGCGGAAGCTTACGATCCCGCGGGCTCGGGGGCTGGCGGGCCGACTCTTTGCACGAGTTGCCTGCGACCTTTTCTTGTTCCCAATTGTGATCCCGACCACCTGGTCGGGTCAGGTGGAAATCCGAACTGCCCGAAGGTCGGCGGGCAGAATCAGGACTATTTCCTGAACCCGCCCAACTACGGCATCAACCGTCCTGGGGCCACGCCGACTGGCATTGTTGGCGAGTCTTGGTCCCTTCATACGGGTGGGCCTAAGGTTAGCGCAGCCAGTCAGTGGTATTCCATCGCGTTTCTTGGAGCGCAGAGCAAATCCGCCTGGCAAGCAGACATAGCGAGCTGTAATACGGATGCGATCGTGTGTGGCACCGTCTTGCAAACCTTGAACGGAAAGGCAGTGGGTCCGGCCGATAAGGGAATCGAGGCGCTGATCCATGCCAGCGGGCAGGGCTTAGGTCAAGGGCAAGACACAATCAATACTTCGGGGGGGACACTCCCCTTTCCGATGTTCGCTGGAAGCAATAACCCCCTCGTCGCCGCAGGCGTCATCGCCACAGGAGCACAGGTTGTGCAGAGCGATTCTCTCGTCACCGTCCCTATTTATGACGGCTTGGACTCGAATGGAAATATTGCCACCCCCGGAGGATCCCAAGTTGTGATCACGGGTTACTTGCAGATGTTTATCACCGATGTGATTCACAACGGAACGGACGACATTATTGACGCGATCATCATCAATGTGATGAGTTGTGGCGCCAATAAGGGCGGGACTTGCGCGACGGGCGGAAATCAGGGGGCTGGCGGAGGCGGGTCCGGAACCGGCGGCACTGTGACAGCGGGCGGCGCGGGATTTGTTCCTATACGGCTAGTGCATCCGTAGCGGTCAATCTTCAGGTGCGCATGAGCAGAGAACGATGAGCGAGTTACAACTCCCATTGCGTGGCGATTCTGGAGCTGAGGGCATCGCGATTCCGGCAGCCTCGGGGGCTTGCGCACCGCCGGTATCCGTCCTGGCACCGTCCGACACCGTGGCTGGCGCGGCGGAATCATTTTCGTTGCTGAAGCGCATCTTCTCATTTCCCGCCATGCTGGGAACAATGCTCGTCGGCGCAGTTTTTATCGTAGGGCGAGCCTTCATAGTAGATCCCGACGTTTGGTGGCACGCCAAGGCAGGGCAGATCATCCTCGCGACTCGCCAGTGGCCCACGACTGAGCCTTTTTCTTTCACGGTCGCAGGTCAACCCTGGATTGACTGCGAGTGGCTGGGCGATGTGTTGATTGGTGGAGTGGGCCGCGTTGCTGGGTTACAGGGCCTCGATGCTCTCCTCATTTTGTTGGGGAGTGCCATCATGGTTGCGCTATATGTTTACGCAACGCTTCGCTCGGGGAACTCGAAGGCGGGGTTTTTGGCGTCGACGCTGCTCTTCTTGTTAGCAACTACGTCTTTCTCCCTACGGCCGCAGATGCTGGGTTATCTGTTCATCATCCTAACGCTTATCGCGCTTGAGCGCTTTCGCCAAGGCCGGAAGCGGGCCTTGTGGCTGCTTCCGGGGATGTTTCTCCTTTGGATCAACGCGCACGGTTCGTGGGTAATCGGCCTAGGCATTATTTTTGTCGTGTGGGCGAGCGGCCTAGGGGAGTTTAGTGCGGGCGGACTTGAAGCCAGGCGCTGGAGTGCAAGCGACCGGCGTCGCTTGTCCTTTGTCCTTCTTCTTTGCCTGGCCGTCATTCCGCTCACGCCGTACGGCACGCAAATCGCCGCCTACCCGTTCGAGGTAGCGTTTAAGATGCCCCTCGGCGTAGGGACTGTCAGCGAATGGCAAACAATGCCCTTTAACCTTCCAGGTGGAAAACTGTTCCTTGCCTTGCTGCTCGGCTTCCTGCTTCTTCAAGTAGCTTTTCGACCGAAGTGGCGGCTCGACGAATTTGCGCTTTTCCTATTTGGCACAATGATGGCTTGCCTTCACGTCCGCTTCTTATTGATTTTTGTTCCGTTCTTTGCGCCCCTTCTCGCTGAGGTCCTGACTCGCTGGTTGCCGGCCTACGACCGTAAGAAGGACCAGCACCTGCTGAATGGTGTATTGATGTCAGGCGCGGCGTTCGCTATGGTTTGGTTCTTTCCAGGTTTGGCGGAGATGCAGCGAGTTATTGGTAACGAGTTTCCGGTGAAGGCCGTTACGTACCTCCGACAACATTCTGTTCCTGGCCCAATCTACAATAACTACAATTTTGGCACGTACCTCCTCTGGTCCGACTACAAGATATTTATTGACGGCCGAAGTGATATCTATGAGCGGGGTGGCGTGTTTGCCGATTACTTGCACATATCCAGGCTACGCCCGGGCGCGCTAACGGTTTTGCGCGCCTACCGCATCCAGGCCTGCCTGCTGGAGCCGGACGAGCCCTTGGCAACAATGCTCTCGGCTCAGACGGAATGGCAGAAGGCGTACGCCGACAACTTAAGCGTGCTATTCGTTCGCCGAGATGGTGGTTCGTTTGCATCTGCGCTGTCGCACGCAGCAACCCCGGAGCAGAAGGAGTGAACATGAGCGGGAAATTGATAGACCGACCGAGATGGCCTATGCAAGCGGGTTCCACAAGCTTCAGCGAACGTCGGGAGCTCCTGTCCGTCGTGATTCCCTGCATGGACGAAGTGCTCTTGTCTGTCGTAATTCCGTGCATGAACGAAGAGGAGGTGCTGCGGGAAACACACCGCCGATTGGTAGGGGTGCTGGAAGGAATTTCGCTGAACTTTGAAATCGTCTATGTGGATGATGGAAGCAAGGATTCCACGCCCGACTTGCTGCACGAACTGCAGGTGCATGATTCGCGGGTCCGTGTTATCCGGTTCTCCCGCAATTTCGGGCATCAGGTTGCGATTACAGCCGGCCTCGAACACGCTTCTGGCGATGCCGTCGCGATCATCGATGCCGATCTGCAGGACCCGCCGGAAGTCATCCTGGATTTCGTCGCGAAGTGGCTGGATGGGTATGACGTGGTATATGGAGTTCGCACCGAGCGCGATGGCGAAACAGCATTCAAACTCTGGACCGCCAAGTTTTTTTATCGTTTCATAAGCCGCCTTTCGGATACGCGCATCCCCCTGGACACCGGTGATTTTCGTTTGATGGATCGCCGCGTGGTGGACGCGCTGCTCTCTATGCCCGAACGCGACCGCTTTGTGCGGGGGATGGTGAGTTGGCTCGGCTTCTCGCAGACCGCGGTAGAGTACAGGCGCGCGCCGCGGTTGGCCGGAGTCACAAAATTTTCATTGTTCAAGATGGTGCGTTTCGCGCTGGATGGGATTTTTTCTTTTTCGATTGTGCCTCTTCGTCTAGCCACCTGGACAGGATTCGCGGCTTCCGGCTTGGCTGTTCTCGGAATCATCATCGTTTTACTCGACAGGCTTTTTGGAGTTCCCGGATTGGTCAAGGGTTGGTCAAGCGCCATAATCGCGCAGCTGTTCATCGGTGGCGTTCAGCTGATCTGCATCGGAATTATCGGCGAGTACGTTGGACGAATCTATGGTGAGTCGAAGCGCCGCCCTCTGTACGTGGTCGGAGAAAGAATGGGTTTCGAGAACCAGAATCAAGCAGGTGCGCCGAGCTTGGTGCAAAGAAGCGCGGTGGCCAGCCGTTGATTGTGCCTGGTTTGGCGGCGGGCTAACCCACAGGGGATGACTTTTGGCTCCATTTGATGCGGTCGCTGCGAATTACACTGAATTGGTGACTCAGAATGTCCGGATCACGGGGGAGTCTTCGGACTATTTTGCAGCTTACAAAGCCGGGTACATTGCCCGCAAGATCGTTCCGCGCAAGGGGGCCAAGATCCTGGATTATGGTTGCGGAGTTGGACTCCTTTCCGGGCATCTCAAGAAAGTTTTAACCGGTGCGCAGATCGATGGTTTCGACGTTTCGAAGGACAGCATTGAGCGAGTGAGTCCGGACCTCCTCAACCAAGGTACCTTTACGACGGATTTCGAAGGCCTCGGTCAATCTTACGACGTCGTGGTGATTTCGAATGTGCTGCACCACGTTGGCCTGGCGGATCGCCGAGGACTGATCCTAAAGTGCGCCTCGCGTTTAGCCACTCACGGCAAGCTAGTCGTGTTCGAACACAACCCAATTAATCCTCTGACCCGTTGGGCTGTTTCCCAGTGCCCCTTTGACGAGGACGCACTCCTCCTTTCCAATCGCGAGACGCGCGGATATTTCCGCCAAGACCCGCTTCGCCTAATGTGGCGGGATTACGTTGTGTTCTTTCCGCGTTGGCTCAAGTGGCTGCGTCCGATGGAACCTCTCCTCCGATGTTTACCGCTTGGTGCCCAGTATGCGGTGGTGGGCGAAAGAGCACTTTAAATGCGATTGAGCCCTCATGTGAAGGACGGACTTGTGAACTGCCCGATCTGCGGTTTCCATGCGCAGGCAATGCCGAAACATCCAGAGGCCGAATTGTTCAGATGTTGTCGCTGCGCCCATGCCTTTAGCCGGCTCGAGAGCATCTGCGATCCAGAAACGTACCGCGATTCCTATTTCGACGAGCAGCATAAACGTTGGTTCGAGCACCCGAATATCCCACTCTTCGAACGGATTGCAAGTTTTATTCCGCAAGGCGCCTCAGTGCTGGACGTCGGATGCGGCAAGGGAGATTTTCTTCGCTTCCTGCGTGGTATTCGCCCGGACCTACGACTGTGCGGCATCGATCTATCGGCCAATGTCGACAAGGAAGGTGTACGCTTCATTCGAGCCGACATCCTAAGCGCCGAAATCTATGAGCGGTTCGATACCGTTGTGTCCCTTGCCGTGATCGAGCACGTGCAGGACGTGAAGGGATTTGTTCAGCGACTATGGGCGCTCGCCAAGCCGCAAGGGACGGTTATAGCGATGACCCTGAATGACTCAAGCCTACTGTACGCGTTGGCAAGAACTGGTCGTCGCGTCGGCGTTTCACTGGCGTTCGACCGGCTCTACTCCAAGCATCACCTGCATCATTTCACGCGAGATTCGCTGCGGGCAGCCTTCGCCCGTCCGGGCTTCTCAATTGAGCGCGCTTTCGACCATGATGCGCCCATCGAGGCGATGGACATTCCAGTGACGAGCCCAGTGGCGGATGCCTTGCTGCGCTCGGGTCTGACAGTGATCTGGAAGGCCGCGAGGCTGGTCCGGCGGAGCTATCTGCAGACCATTATCTGCACAACGAGGGCGGCCTCGATAAACGAGGCCCATCGTCCTGCCTGCTCTTCAAGGACAGCGTAACCAAATTAATCAAGCCGAGCCAAGCGAGTGTCAACAAAGGGTAACGCTTGGTGTGCGATGTGGTCGTTTTGAACGGGGGGACAGGGCCTACAAAGCCAGTAATCAGAGCGAGTTACTGAGCTGCCCGTCGAAGAGTGGAATGGCGTGGCAGATGCTCAATGCAGTATCAAGGAGTGGGTGGCAGTCTTCAGGCCACCTGCCTCATTTCACTTGAGAGGGAATTCATGAAGAACCTTCTGATGCGGCTTTGGAAAGAAGAGGAAGGCCAGGACCTCACGGAATACGCGTTGCTGTTGGTCCTGCTCTCCTTGGCGGCAATCGGCTCCATCGGCGGACTCGCGACGGCAATCAACGGCACCTTTGCCAATGCGAGCACCGCCCTTAAGAATACAACAACGTAGTCGAACGGGTCGTCTCATCGGCCAAGCAACGAACTTGATGGGTCAAAAACCGCTGGAAGACTATCGGGCTTCCAGCGGTGGGGCCTAATCCGTCGTCGTGCTCGTATTTAGTTAGGCAAATTTCCTGGAGGAATGAACATGAAGCTGCTTCTAGCGAGATTGTGGAAGGAAGAGGAAGGGCAAGACCTCACCGAGTACGCATTGCTTCTCGTCCTACTCTCCCTGGCGGCAATCGGATCTATCGGTGGTTTAGCAACGGCCATTAACCAGACCTTTGCGAACGCTACTGCAAACCTGACCAACACCACATAAAGGAGATCTCAAGGAACGAGTTCTGTTCTGGGATTGGCGACGCCTTGGATCTATGACCACTATCAAAAGAAAGACGCAGGCCCGTTCCCTACATGATCACACAACAGACAATCTGGATGTTCGCGCTTGGTGTCACACTTTTGGCGGGCTGGGTCGACTTTCGCACGCGCAAGATTCCGAACTGGCTCACCGTCCCAGCCCTCCTTCTCGGCATCGGCGTACACATCTTGGCGGCAGGATGGCCCGGGGCCAAAGCTTCGCTCGAAGGGGCGGTGCTGGCCTTGGGCCTCTTGCTGCCGTTTGTCTTATTGCGAGGGCTAGGGGCCGGCGACTGGAAACTGATGAGCGCAGTGGGTGCATTTCTGGGGCCGCTTATGTTTTTGTTCGTGTTGCTTGGCAGCATTTTGGTTTCGGGCTTGATGGCGATCGTGGCCATATTGCGAACACAGCGAGTGGGAGAAACACTGCGCAATATCGTGGTGCTTGTCCGCGGTTTCTTTTCCTTTGGATTGCGGGCAAATCCCAACATTTCATTAGACAACCCGGCGCTCTTGAAGGTTCCGTTTGGCGTGGCGGTGGCGGTATCCACGGTGATCTGTTTCTGCGCGGCGCGCTGGGCGCCGTGAGCTCCATGAGATAGACGGTTTCGCATCAAAGGTGACCCGGGGGAGATCGAAGTCATGAACCAGAATCGGATGATCGTGGGACTGGCAGTGGCGGTCCTAGTCGGCTTACTGTTCAGCAGTTACGTCTATCGCCAATTTCAACGGGCGACCAGCGTTAAATCCGTCGCCACGCAGCATATCGTGGTGGCGGCTGCGCCTCTCCAGCTTGGCACTCGCGTCGATGCCAACAACCTCCGCCTAATTTCCTGGCCCGCGGACGAGCCGGTTACAGGCATGTTTACGCGCGTCGAGGATTGCGCGAACCGGGCCCTGATTACTCCGGTTGCCGCCAACGAGCTCATCCTGGAGAACAAGCTGGCCCCCAAAGAAGCGGGTGCGGGTCTGCCGGCGACCATTCCGGAAGGAATGCGCGCTCTTTCCGTTGCCGTGAACGAAGTTGTGGGCGTAGCGGGGTTCGTCATACCCGGGACGATGGTTGATGTCCTGGTGACCGGAAGACTTCCCGGCACGAGCCACGGCGGGGACGACAACATCACGCGCACCATCTTGGAAAATGTTCGCGTGTTGGCTGCTGGCCAAAAGGTGGAGCAGGATCGGGAAGGCAAACCGCAGACTGTTCCGGTGATTACGTTGTTGGTTTCACCTGCGGATGCAGCAAAGCTAGCGATGGCCAGTACCCAAGGAAAAATCCAACTGGCGTTGCGGAACACGATCGACTCAAAAAAGGTCGATCCACCCGCGGTGCTTGAGGCCGCGCTTTTTGCTGGTCCGGCGCCGGCGCCCAAGCGCATAGGTCCGCAAAAGATCCCGGTATTGCCTCCCCCCTTGTACATCATTGAAGTGATTTCGGGGAATAAACGCGAGAACAAGAGCTTCCCAACTCCATGAGCAGGCCACAGGAAAAACCCATGTTCGAACTTGGCGTGCGGAGAAATCAGTTCGCGGTGCTCGGGATTTCGCTTGCTTTGTTCGTTGGAGTTCCCGCAATCGCTGGGCAACAGCCGGCCCCTGCGCATACACCCTCTCCAGTGACGCAAGCGGTGCCGCCCACCTCGCCCTTAAATCAAGGGGGACGCCCGGAAGAATCCGAGGCGCCGCAGACCTTGCACTTGCTCGTGGGACGCTCGATTGTGATTTCGTCGCCGACGCGAATCAAGAGAGTGTCGCTGGCGGACCCCAATATTGCCGAAGCCATCGTGGTTAGCCCGAACCAAGTTCTGGTTAACGGGAAGACGCCTGGTGGAGTCTCACTCCTGCTGTGGGATGAGTCAGACCAGAGCCAGGCGTTTGAGGTATCCGTCGACATTGATGTTCTGGGGTTGAGCCAGAAGATACATGAGGTCTTTCCCTCCGAACCCGTACAAGTGGAAACGTCCAGAGACGTTGTCATGTTATCGGGGCGCGTGTCGTCCGTCGCTGTGGCTGACAAGATCCTGGAGGTGGTCAAAAACGCCACACCCAAAGTTACCAGCTTGA
>Ga0210400_10002044_pt1 | contig 19220 bp, 9 predicted proteins | sample IncBWH26MmetaG_FD_155456 | JGI IMG/M metagenome (GOLD analysis project Ga0210400, IMG submission 155456) | Forest soil microbial communities from Barre Woods Harvard Forest LTER site, Petersham, Massachusetts, United States - Inc-BW-H-26-M | ecosystem: Environmental > Terrestrial > Soil >...
CTTTCCGTAGCTCTGGCGGCCCTGAGCGAAGGCCTGGTTTCGAAAGACACCAAGGTTGCTCTCGGCGGCCGCAGCCGCATGGACCTGACCACCGCAATCGCCCACTCCAACAACGCATATTTCGAGGCACTCGGACGCAACCTCGGCTTTGAGAAAGTTGCTTACTACGCTCACCAATACGGACTCGGCGAACTTGCCGGCTACGACATTGCCGGCGAGCAACTGGGCAGCTATCCCGAGGAAGCGATTCCGGCCAAGCTGGGCGGCGTTGGCAAGATGTGCTCCTTCGGCGAAGGCGTTTCCATGACTCCGCTGCAACTGGGCGCCATGGTTTCGGCAATCGCGAACGGCGGAACGCTCTACTACCTGCAGCACCCGACTTCACCAGAAGAAGTAGCGGGATTCCAGCCGCGCGTCAAACGCCAGCTCGACATTGCTCCCGTCATTCCCGAACTTTCTGATGGGATGGCTGGCGCGGTCCAGTACGGCACGGCCCGCAGCCTGCGCCTCAACTTCAACGAAGAAGAAATTCTGGGCAAGACCGGAACCTGTTCCCACGACGGAACCCGCTTCGGCTGGTTTGCCTCCTACGCCAACACCAGCGTCGGACGCGTCGTAGTGGTTATCTTTCTGGAAGGCGGACGCCCCACGTTCGGTCCGAAGGCCGCCGAGATTGCCGGACGCATGTATCGCAACATGTACGATCACAACTTCTTCATCGCCGGCCCCACCGATCAGGCCGCGGTGAAACCGGTCAGCACCACTCCGTAAACATTCCGCAATCTTCTCGTAGAGACGTAGCTCAGCTACGTCTCTTTTTTCTTTCCACCACAGCCTTTAATCTTGGGGTTTTGGTGCAGTTTGAAAAAAGGTTCGTATCAGGGCACGCCTTTTAGGCGTGCCACGAAGGCTCCAGCACGTCGGCTTCAGCCGCTGGGGGTTGTTTGGTAGGACACAGCGGCTAAAGCCGTCTGCCTCGCCATCGCTGACGGCATCGCTGAAGCGGTTGCGGAAAAACTCGAAAATGTGTGCAGCACCGTGGAAGAGCGGCGCTTCAGCGCCGCGTAAAGCCATCAGAATCAGTGCGGGCTTCAGCCCTAGTGGTCGTCTTCCATCGGTGGGTCGAATTTTTCCGCAACCTGTGAAGCGATGCCCTGATACAAATCATTTCCGCCAAACTGCACCGCTACCAATCTTTGCCCACAGTCTTCGCCCTCTTCCGATTCGGCTTCTTCCAGAACCGTTCTTATCGACTTCTAATAAGAGAAAAGCCAGTCCTGCCGATGTGTTACTCCAGCAGGTCCGCCGACCGTGGGAGATCTTTGTGTCTGCGGGTTGTTCACGTCACACGTTAATCTTTTTCAGGAGGCCTCTACGTCCGGCTTGACGATGCTGCAGGGAAATTACGATTCCTGGCTGGTCGCGTTGTCGGTTGTGCTTGCCGCGTTTGCGGCGCTCAACCGGGCGGGACGGTTGACGGCGGCGCGGCGCTGGTTGCGATCGCTCATGCAGACGGACGGCGAGGCTCGCTTCCGCAGCCTGGCCGAGGCGATCCCGCAGATTGTCTGGACCGCGCTTCCCGGAGGCGAGGGGGATTACTGCAACCGCCGGTGGTATGAAACGACTGGGATGAGTCAACAGGAGAGTGTGGGATCGGGATGGGCCAACGCACTCCATCCTGACGATCAACCTGTAGCCGCGCAAAGTTGGGCGCAGTCGGTTAAAACCGGCGAGCCTTTTGAGATGGAATATCGCCTGCGAACGGTTGCGGGAGGCTATCGCTGGCATCTGGTCCGCGCCGCCCCCATGCGGGATTCCTCCGGCGCGATCATGAAGTGGTTCGGGTCCGGCACCGACATCGATGACCAGATGCGCCACCAGCAAGTACTGGAAGACCAAGTCAAGCAGCACACTGCCGCGCTCATGGAGGCCAACATCCATTTGAGCGCGGAGATGCGCGAGCGCGCCCTGGCGCAACAGGAACTCAACGAACAGAACGAGAGCGTCGTGAAGGAACTTACCCGGCGCTCCCACCGGAAGACCGCGCTCATCAAGATGGCCGAACTGCTGCAAAGTTGTGGCAGCGTGATCGACGCTTTCCCGGTGGTGGCAGGCATGGCGCCGAAGATTTTCCCCGAATTGCGAGGCGCGCTGCTGCTGTTCAATTCGGCGCGCGACCTGCTCGACCCGGTAGCCATCTGGGCGGACTGCGTCCTGCCTGCTCAAGGGTTCAGGGCGCAGGATTGCTGGGCGCTGCGCACGGGGAGGATGCACGCGGTCGCGGGTGGCGACCACACTGCGGATTGCGCGCACGCAACCTCGAGCCAGCCTTCTTACTGCTGTCTGCCGCTGCTCTCGAATGGCGAAGCCACCGGACTCCTCCACTTCCAGATGATCGAACCGGGCGTACTGCCCGAGCCGGTGCTGTTGCTGGCCAACATGTTCGCCGAACAGGTGAACTTGTCGCTGGCCAACATCCGCCTGCGCGAAGCTCTGCGCCTGCAGGCGATCCGCGATCCTTTAACCGGTCTTTACAACCGCCGCTATCTGGAAGAGTCGATGGAACGGGAAACCCGGCGGGCCGTGCGCGCCGAGCAGGGTCTGGGCGTGCTGATGCTCGACCTTGATCACTTCAAGAATTTCAACGATACCTACGGACACGATGCCGGCGATACGGTGTTGCGCGAAACCGCCGCGTTCCTGTTAAAGAGCGTTCGCGCCGAGGACTTCGTCTGCCGCTTCGGAGGTGAGGAGTTCATCATCATCCTTCCGGTAGCCGACCTTAAAGCCTCGCAGGCCCGCGCCGAACGAATCCGCTCCAAGCTGCGCGAGTTGCCGGTGCTGCATCAGGGCAAGCCGCTCCCCAGCATCACCGTCTCGGTAGGCGTAGCCGGACTCCCTCTGCACGGTACGTCTCCCAAAGAGCTAATCGAGGCCGCCGACGCCGCGCTCTACCGCGCCAAAAAGGAAGGCCGCGACCGGGTAGTAACCGCCGAAGCGCCGGAAGAAAAACGACTGAACCCGGAGATGGCGAGTTCCGAGTAGCGCCGGCGTCCCTTCGACTTCGCTCAGGGCAGGCTCCGCCGGCTGTCGCGGGGGCGTCTCGCCCGCGCATTCTGTGACCCGAAAAAGCAACGGGAAGCTGAAAAGGGAAGAAAGTACTCGCAAGAATCAAGAAAGGCGCTGTTTCTTGTCCTGCGTGCGCGGGCGGGACGCCCCCGCAACAGCCGCCGAGACGGCGGCGCTACAAAAAAAAGGCCCAGCCTTCGCGGGCTGGGCTTGTGAAAACCAAATCCGCAACTCTTTAGCTCCGTTGCCCGGGTCCCTTGCTTTCATCGCTGGCGATGACGCCATCTTTAATGTGGATGACGCGATGCGCGTACTCGGCGATATCGCCTTCGTGCGTGACCAGAATAATGGTGTTGCCCTCGGCGTGCAGCCGGTCGAACAGGGCCATGATTTCAATGCCGGTTTGGGAGTCCAGGTTGCCCGTGGGCTCGTCCGCCAGAATGATTGAGGGCTTGTTCACCAGGGCGCGCGCGATGGCGACGCGCTGGCGCTGGCCGCCGGAAAGTTCGTTGGGCTTATGGCTCATGCGCTGTTCCATGCCCACCGCCGCCAGTGAGCCCTTAGCGCGCTCCATGCGTTCTTCGGTGGGAATGCCGGCGTAGATCAGCGGCAATTCTACATTGTGCAGGGCCGTGGCCCGGGCCAGCAGGTTGAAGGTCTGGAATACGAATCCGATTTCCTTATTGCGGATGCGCGCCAGTTCGTCGTCGTCCAGTTCGCTCACCAGTTGGCTGTTCAGCCAGTACTTTCCCTGCGAAGGCGTGTCGAGGCAGCCAATCAGGTTCATCAGGGTCGACTTGCCCGAACCCGACGGCCCCATGATGGCGACGTATTCATTGCGTTGGATGCGCAAATTCACGCCGCGCAGCGCATGCACCTGCTGCTCCGATCCCATGTCGTAGGTCTTCCACAGATCCTCGGCCGCGATCATGCAGGACTCGGGCGGGGCAAGGTTCGCGGGGTTGGGCATACTGATGACTTCAGCGGTTGCCATTTTTTTCTCCTGGTCGTCGCTCACTCTGTCGTCGCTCACTCGGTCTGGTGCCACTGACCTCTCCGATCGTTTTGGGGTTCAGTATTTCCAGCAGGCTCCGTTTTCTGAGACGCCGTACTTATGCTGTTACTACGAGACCTCGACCGGCTTCCCGTTGGACGTACCAGGCCGGCTAAGGTTATGACTCATCTTCTTTCTTTGGTGCCGTATTGTCGATCTTCACGCTGCTACCGGGACGCAGCGAGCGCAGAACTTTGTAGCTGCCGGTAATGACTTCGTCCCCTTCTTTGAGGCCGTCGAGCACTTCGATATCGGTGGTGCCGGTAATTCCGGTTGTGACCGGGACGAACATCGCTTTCTTATTGCGGATGACGAACACCCCCTGCACGTCATCCCCTTTCTTCGACTTGGATGCGGCATCTTGCGCCGCAGGTACCGCGGCGTGCACCGAACCCGGCGGATTATTCTGTTGCTCATACTGCTCTTTGGTGCGCAGGGTCAGCGCCTGGATCGGCAGGGCCAGCACGTTCGTCCGCATCGCGGTCGTAATCTTTGCCGTGGTCGAAAGACCCGGACGCAAGTCTTTCGGCGGATCCGTTAACGTCACCACCACCTTGAAGTCCTTGGCCTCTTCACTCGCCGTCGCCGATTGCGAGGTGGAAACGCCGCTGGAGCGCACGATCGCGTTGTCTCCAATCTCTGAAACCGTCCCGTGGAAAATCTTCTTGGGAATCGCGTCGATCGTGACTTCCGCCGGTTGCCCCAGGTGCACATTCACGATATCGGTCTCATCGACTTTTACTTCAGCCGTAATCACCGACATGTCGGCGATCGTCATCAGGATGCTGCCCAGAGCGTTCTGAATTCCGACCACCACGGACTCGCCTTCCCGCACCGGCAGGTTAGTGACGATGCCGTCGTAAGGCGCGTTGTACGTCGTCTTCTGCAACACATCGCTGACCCGCGTCAGATTTGCGCGTGCCTGCGATGTATGTTTGTCAGCGGAATCGTTCTGCGCTTTGGCTTGAGCCACGCGCGCCTGGGCTTGCACCAGTCCAGCATCGGCCGTGGCCCATGCATTCTTGCGGCTGTCGAAATCCGACTTCGCAATCAGCCCATCTTTGTACAAACTCTGGGCCCGATCCCAGTCGAGCTTGTTGCGGTCATAGTCGGCCTGCGCGCGAACCAGATCAGCCTGCGAGGTTTTCAGCGCGGCGTCAGCAGCCAGTGCATCGGTTTCAGCCGCCTGCACCGAGGCCTGATTCGCCGTCACATCCGCTGTCGACTGTACGTTCTCCAGTTGCGCCACCAATTGACCCTTCGTTACGCGATCCCCTTCCTTCACGTACAGGTGGGTGATTTTTCCGTAGGCGTTGGCGCCGATGTTCACATAAGTCTTCGGTTTGATCTCACCCGAAGCACTCACCACCGTGGCCAGATCCTGCCGCTGCAGCTTCCCGGTTTGCACCGTCACTACATTCTTGCTGCTCTGATGAACGGTGAAACCGACAATGATTGCGAGCCCAACCGCAATCCCAACACCGATCGCAATTTTTTTCCAAGCTTTCATGATTTCCGTCACTGTCCGGGTGATTTATCTGCCTGCCTGGCCAAGTCTGAGAGCCAAGTCCTGCCCCACCCTGCACTTACACAAAACCGCCCTGGCTGATTCGGCTTGGGTGACGGACACACACCCTCTGTTACGATCCTGGCGCCGAGAAAGTTCCCGATCAGGAATATAAGGAAGTGGCCGCGACCCGTTACGCGTGGCGAGTGATAGTGACTGCCCCGGAACGCACCATTATAGCCCGGCCGCTAGTCGTTTTGGCGGTTTTCGTAGCGCCGACGTCTGGCCGGCCGTGGCGTGAGCGTCCTCACCCAGGTAGATTGCCGATTTGCGTCAATCTTGGGCAACTCGGCGATGCCTCCCTAGCTTCTTAGATCCACAGTTGTAGTTTGTTTGCGCGGTTCGTAGATAAGGTTCTCGGGGCACGACTTAACCTTGCTTTCACACAACGAACGGGCCTAAAATAGGCAGGCGACGGTTGTCTGGCAGGAGTCCCTCTCATGTTCCCGGTTGCGACATATCAAGCTCTTCTCCGCACTCTATTCGTGTCCGTTGGTTTGTTGGTCGGCTGCGCCCTGGCCCAGAATCAGCCGGCGCAGAGTCAACCTGCACCGGATCAAGCGGCGCAAAGTCAAGCGGCGCAGGACCAACTCGCCCAGAAATCCGCCGATAAACCGGCTCAGGACGTGGCCGTCGCGCCGGCTCAGCCCGCCGACGCCGTCGATCCGCTCAAGCGTTCGGTCGACGCCAAGCAAAGGAAGAAGAACGAGCGCGCTTTCAAGCAGGAAGTCAGCAAGACTTACAAGAAGTGGCTGGACGAGGACGTGTTCTGGATCATCACCGAAGAGGAGCGTGCCGCCTTCAAGCAGCTTTCCAACGACGAAGAGCGCGACAACTTCATCGAAGCCTTCTGGCAGCGCCGCGATCCCACGCCTGATACCGAAGAGAACGAATACAAGGAAGAGCACTACCAGCGCATTGCCTATGCCAACGAGCATTTCGCGGCGGGCGTGCCCGGCTGGAAGACCGATCGCGGCCACATCTACATCGTCTACGGCAAGCCCGACGAGATCGATTCCCATCCCTCGGGCGGAACTTACGAGCGCCCCATGGAAGAAGGCGGGGGCGAGACCTCCACTTTCCCGTTTGAAGACTGGCGGTACCGTTACATCGACGGTATTGGCCAGGAAGTAATCATCGAATTCGTCGACACTTGTATGTGCGGCGAATTCCACATGACCCTGGACCGCTCCGAAAAAGATGCCCTGCTCTATACCCCGAACGCGGGCCTTACGCTCTATGAGCAGATGGGAATGTCGAACAAGGCGGCGCGCTTCTCCGGCGGCGGTCTGGAGCGCCTGGGTGTTGGTCCTAACAGCCAGATGCAGGCCTCCAAAGAGTTTGATCGCCTCGATCAGTTCGCCAAGCTGCAGGCCGCTCCCAAGGTCAAGTTTGCCGACCTGGAAGAGGAAGTCAACTCCAAGATGATCCTCAACCCGATGCCGTTCGATGTGCGAACGGACTACGTGAAAGTCACCAGCGACACGGTGCTGGTGCCGGTCACGCTGCAGATGAAGAATCGCGATATCACCTTCGTCAACAAAGACGGAGTCCAGCGCGGGACCGTGAATATCTATGCCCGCCTCTCCACCTTGACCGGAAAGATCGTGCAGACATTCGAAGAGACGGTTCAAGTCGATGTCCCCGCCGAGCTTCTGCCGCGCACTGCGGAGAATTCCCAGCTCTACACCAAGGCATTGCCGCTCCGCCCTGGCCTGTACAAACTCTATGTCGCGGTGAAAGACGTGAACGGAGACCGGAAGGGCATTTGGAGCCGCAGCATCCATGTGCCGGAGTTCTCCGAAGACAAGCTCTCCAATTCAAGTCTGGTGGTCGCCGACGTGATGGAGCCAGTTCCCACCAAGGATATCGGCACCGGCATGTTTGTGATCGGCACCATGAAGGTTCGGCCGCGCGTGGCTCCGGCCAACGGCACGCCGGCGGTGTTTAAGAAAGATAAAGACCCGAAGCTGAATTTCTGGATGCAGGTCTATAATCTCGGCGTGGACGAGAAGACTCACAAGCCCTCCGCCACCTTCGAGTACAACATCACCAATCTCGCAACCAACAAATCGGTGGTCCAGCACACCGACACCACCGATACCATGGGCAACATCGGCGAACAAGTGACGCTGCAGAAGTCGATTGTCGCGGCTAATCTGCAGCCCGGCACCTACAAGATCGAGATCAAGGTGAACGACAACATTTCCAAGCAGACCATTGATCCGTCAGCAGTGTTTGCAGTACAGTAACTCCCTGCGAATTTCCCCCCCCAGGGGGTGGGGTGGAGTGAGCCTGCGTAAGCTCGGAACCTGGGCAGTCGTAAGTTCGACGATCGTGTTGGGATTGTCGCTTCCCGTTTGGGCCGCGGAAAGGCCCGGAGCGATCACGGGATACGTTCGCAATGTCGCCGGCACACCCCAGATGGGCGCCATCGTGCAGATTCTTGGCGCCGCCGATCGCACCTTCACAGTATTTACCGACGGCGCGGGATACTATGCCGCCACGGGCTTGTTACCAGGCTTCTACACTCTCAGAGTCACCGCCCCGTCCTTTCTGCCGGCATTGCGTGAGAAAGTCGGTCTTCAACCCGGGGACAGCGTCCGCGTCAACGTAACTTTGAGCACCCTGCTGGGGGCCATGCAACTCGGCCCCATCCGCCCGGTTCCAGATGATGACGACTGGAAATGGACTCTGCGTTCGGTCGCGAACCGTCCCATCCTGCGCGTGTTTGACGACCCCATCCTGCCCGTGCCCTTGGAGAAAGAAAAGCAGTCCCACGAATTCCGCGGTTCGCTGGCATTTTTCGCGGGCTCCGCCGCCGCCGGCTACGGGACGGGCTCGGACATGAGCACGGGCTTCACCCTGGAACGATCGATCTTCTCCGAAGGACATCTGGGTTTCAGCGGAAACGTGGCTTACGGGGACGGAGTTCCCGCCGGAGTGCTTCGCACCAGCTTCTCTCATCGCCTCGCCGACGGTTCTGAGCCGTCCATGGCGTTGACGGTCCGTCGTTTCGCCGCTTCCGATCCGAACCTGCATAACGCCGCTTTGCAGGCCATCGCGCTCTCCGCCAACGACAACCTTAGCGTCGGCGATATTTTGGAATTAAAGTTTGGCAGCGAACTGCAGACCATCCAATTCCTTGGCCACGTTTCCGCCTTCCGCCCTTACGGCACCGCCGATCTTCATCTTTCGCCCGACACGATTCTGGAATACAACTACGCGACTTCCCGACCTGACCTGCGCAGCGAGAAGGGATTCGATTCCGCCCCGGATGATCTGAGCGAATCCAATCCCCGCGTCAGCCTGGTCGGCTTCGCTCCCAAGGTTGAGCGGGCTCACCATCAGGAACTCAGCGTCTCGCACCGCGTGGGCAAGAACACTGTCCAGGTCGCAGCCTTTATCGACCGGGTGGGCGATCCCGCTCTCACCGGCACCGGCATCACCACGGCCGCCGGCGGATTCCTCTTGCCTGACATTTCCTCCGGCACCTTCAGCTACACCGGGCCGTCTCTCGGCACCGACGGCCTGCGCGTCGTCCTGCAGCGCAAATTTTCTGACGACCTGACTGCCACTCTCGACTACGCTTTCGGCGGCGTGCTGGACCTCTCCAAACCGGATGTCGCTCTGCAGGAAGCACAGCAATATCTCAACACCCAGCGCCGTCATGCCATCGCCGCGAAATTCAGCGGAATCGTGCCCCGCACCCACACCCGCTGGATCGCCTCCTACCGCTGGGTCAATGGCACCGCCGTCACTCCCGTCGATATGTTCAACTCTTCACCCGGACAGAGTGACCCCTTCCTCAACGTCTTCCTCCGCCAGCCCATCCCCATGATGGGCGGCCACCTGGAAGCCCTGATCGACCTGCGCAACCTGCTGGCGCAGGGCTATATCCCCGTGCTCGGCCAGGATGGCCAGACTGTCTACCTCGTGCAGTCCGCCCGCTCCGTGCGCGGCGGCGTCGCCTTCACCTTCTAAAGTCGCTTCCCGGCCCCCTAGGGCACTGTTCTCCAAACCTTTTACATTCAAAGTTTTAGGGTTGGCGTATCGAGAAATTCGATGTGCCCGCCTCGGCGAGACACAGATCCCTGACTCGAGCAATGTTGTTTTCCATAGATCGACGTCTCTCGATCCGTAATTCCGTATCTGTATGTCCGCTATTGGCTTGCAAGTTATTGAAATACATATGCGTTAGACAATTCTTACATTGGCTGGAAAAGTGCCTTGTCATCTCTACAACGATAGTTCAGCTTGGGGGCCTTAGTTCAGCCCGAACATCGACTTCACACAAGAGGGCGACAATGGAAATGAATATGCGACGTTGGTTTGGCGTGGTTCTTGCAGTCCTGCTAGTTACGGTTAGCGCTTACGGCCAGACGTTCCGGGGTGCGATCAATGGCACGGTGACCGACCCGTCGGGAGCGGTTGTGTCCGGAGCGAGCGTCAAGGCCACTAACGACTCCACTGCGGCGATTCACGAAGCCACGACTACCAGCGACGGCGAGTTCTCCTTCCAGGATCTGATCCTCGGCACCTACACCATCTCGGTCAGCGCCCAGGGCTTCAGCCCGGTCAAGGTGGAAAAAATCGAAGTCACGGCCGGCAGCGCCTACACCCTGCCAGTCAAGCTGAAGGTAGGATCGGCGGGCACCTCGGTGGAAGTCTCCGCCGCCGCCTTGGTCCTCGACACCACGACCGCCGCGCAGGACAACATCCTGCCCACAGAATCCGTCGAGGACGTGCCCATGAACGGCCGCGACTTCACCCAGTTCGCCGCTGTCCAGCCCGGCTACGGTGGATACTCCGTCGGCGGCTTCGGTTCGCTCAACGGCACTCGCGCCAACCAGATGAACTGGCAGATCGACGGCGTCGACAACAATGACTTCTGGCACAACATTCCCGCCGTAAATCAGGGCGGAGTGTCTGGCATCGCCGGCGTCATCATGCCGCTCGATGCCATCGACGAGTTCGCCGCCCAAACCAACTCCAACGCTGAAGGCGGACGCAACGCCGGCGGAATCGTCAACGTAGTACTCAAGTCCGGCGGCAATCAGATTCACGGCAGCGCCTATTACTTCAACCGCAACACCGTCTTTGGCGCGTCCACACCCTTCTTCAACCCGAGCCTGCTGGCGTCGGAGGGCTTGCCCAACAGCAAGCCTCCACTGCGCAACGAGAACTATGGTTTCTCGGTCGGCGGACCCATTATCAAGGACAAGACATTCTGGTTTATTACCTTCGAAAAGCAGAAATACACGATTGGACTCTCGGGGTTGAACACGGAACCGTCACAGGCCTACAGGAGCGCCGCCGACGCTCTCATCGGCGGAGTCGGCAACGAAAACCCGATCTCAGCCCAACTCATGAATAATCTCTGGCCAAGCGTGATCAATAATCTGCCGGCCAAAGTGGGCAACTTCTTCGCGACCAACCCATCGATCGGCTACAGCTACAACGGCCTGATCAAACTCGACCATAACTTTACCGAGAAGCACCACTTTTCCATCCGCTGGTACGGCGGTCAGGGCGACCAGATCGCTCCGCTCGGCGGCAGCGCCGCACTGGCCACGGCGAGCTCGAACGATCCCTTCTACTTTGAGAAGGCCCCCATTCACGTCTACAACTACGCGGCTACTCTCAACTCGGTCTTGACGCCGAAAATGACGAATCAATTGCTGTTCGGCGTGAACTACTTCAATCAGGTCTTCAACGACGCCAACCACAGCTTCAATACGAGTTCCTACGGGTTGGATCTCAGTCCGGATGCCTTGATCAACGGAAAGCCGATCCTGGGCGCGCCCAATCTACAGATCACCGGCTTTGAGCAGGTTGGAATTACGCCGCCTGAGGGCCGCAATGACATCACCGGGATGTTGGCTGACATCGTTTCCTACAACGTGGGCAAACATCAGTTCCGCTTCGGCGGCGAGTTCCGCCAGGGGCGCGTGGACGAGTTCTACTACCGGGGATCTCTCGGAACCTTCAGCTTTACAGGAAGCTATCCGGGAACTGCGTGGTCGGGTACATGCGCCTCTGGCGATCCCACCTGCGCTCTGGCAGATTTCCTCGCGGGTGATGTTTCATCATCGGGCATCACCGTGGGCGATGCCGAGCGAAAGGTTGTGGTCAACGGGGTCGACTTCTTTGGGCAAGACTCTGTGCAGGTCACGCGCCGGCTGAATGTCAACTGGGGCCTGCGCTGGGACTATTACGGCCCACTGCACAATGGCAGCAAGGACATCGCACTCTTCGTTCCCGGGAAAGGTGAGGTGGTTCAGGGCAACGGAATCGGCAACGTTTTTCCGCAGGACAAAAACAACTTCGCTCCGCGCTTGGGTTTTTCCTACCAGCCGACCAGCCGCGAGGACCTCGTCATCCGCGGCGGAATCGGCGTGTTTTATGACCAGATCAACATGAACCCATTCCTGGACTTCCGGCCCCCGAGCGGAGCCGACGGTCTGGAAGATAATCCGGCAGGCCCCAAGCCCGTTTCCCTGTATAGCAGGGCGAACTACACGTGGCAGTCGAACACGCCCATCTTCCCGGGAGTCGCAACGTGCGTCTCTGGAAAGTTTACGGTGGGGTCGACGGACTGCACGGACCCTAACACCAATCTGCCTCTGTCTTTCAACGTGTTCTCGGTGAACCAGAATTTTCGCACCCCCTACTTTTACAACTACAACCTGAATGTCCAGAAGAGCTTTGGCAACGGGTTCGCGGTGTGGCAGGTGGGTTATGTGGGGAGCGTAGGCCACAAGCTTTCGATCATGCTCAATATCAATCAGTTTGGCCAGTACGCTGCGACTTACCCGAACTTCGGTTCGATTAACCAGCTCAACAGCATCGGCAACTCGAACTACAACGCACTGCAGAGCACGCTGCGGTTAAGGTCGTGGCACGGACTGAGTTCGTCGTTTGCTTATACCTGGGCGCACGAACTGGACGACATCAGCGCGTATCGAGGCGCCATCCCCTTCGATAGTACGAATCCCGCCGCCGAGTATGGCAACGGCGATTTCGATACCCGGCAGAATCTGTCCGGCACTTTTACGTGGGATATCCAAGGTTCAGACCGTGGACCGCAATGGCTTACGCACGGTTGGTCGGTCAACAGTCTGTTTACCTTCCACGGCGGACAGCCTCTCGATGAGGTGCGCACGGGCTATGACATTATCGGCGATCCGTTCGCCGGCGTGTCGCATAGCTTCCAGCGGAACGTCGGTGGGTTCACGGGCGTCAACTGGATCAATCCGGCTGCGTTCTGTCTGCCGGCGGCGGACGGCGGGACCGCTCCTTGTTCGGGACCGAACGTCTTCGGTGGCGACCTGCGCCGCAACCAGATCTACGGCCCGGGTTTCGGGGATTTCGACCTGTCGGTACTTAAGAACATCCCGATCACGGAGCGGGTTAAGGCCCAGTTCCGGGTCGAAATGTTTAACGTCTTCAACCGCATCAACCTCGCTTCGGGTGTGGGCGCCACCAGCCCTGGTAACGGCAACATCACCGATACCATCGGCGACTTCAACGGCGCTCCTGGCATCGGACCTGGCGAAGCCTTCAACATGCAGCTGGGACTGAAGATTCTCTTCTAAATGTTTATGTCTCTCGGCCCCTGCCGCACCTGGCAGGGGCTTTTCTTTTGTCGAAATCCACAGACCCCAGTGACATCTGACCTTGCGCACAGCCCTCGAGTAGGTAGATGATGACCCTGCGGCAGCGCCCTGACCAATCCCTGGCAGTCGGAGCAAAGTCATGTGTTATCAAGATTTTGCCCGCAAGCGATTGAGCCACAAGATCTTGCCGGCGATTTTCCGCTAATCCAATGATTCCAATAGGCCGGGGGAGGGGGGGTAGGGTTAACCAAAAAGTAACATCGATCAAAAAAAAACAAGCAATCGCGCCCGCGACTCGCAAAACGCCTCAGAATTTTTCCACGCAAGCCACACGAACCCGCCCAATAAGCGAACCGTAAGCCGAGAACAAAGAACCGAGAACCGAGAACTGAGAACCGAGAACCGAGAACCGAACCCAAGCTTCCCACCGTGCACCGACTTTCGTCACCTCGTCCCCCGATTACGCCGATGTTACCCTTTGTCTCGTAGTCCTCTCCCCACAAAGCTCTGTTCCGGAGAATCTGATGCGCACCGTTTCGCTGAGAATCTGTGCCGTTGCCGTGCTCGCTTTCTGTCTCGCCGCGCCGCTGTACGCGCACCACATTAAGGGCGAATCCGCCGCGCTGCCTGTGACCACTTCGTCTGCCAAGGCGCGTGAGCTGTATCAGAAGGGCATTGCCGACTACGAGAATCTTTATCTCGAACGTTGCAACGACGATTGGCGCGCCGCCGTAAAAGAAGATCCCAACCTCGCCCTCGCCTGGGCCTGGATCGCCTTCAACAGCGGCAATCCGCAGGAAGTCAGCGATGCTCGCGCCAAGGCCAAGGCACTGGCGCCCAAGCTCACTCCTGGCGAGCAGTTGATGGTGGCCTGGATTTCCAAGGTGCAGGAAGGCGACTTCCTCGGCGGCATTACCGCCATGAACGACATGCTCGAAATGTATCCGCATGACAAGCATTTGCTCTATCTCGCGGGCAACTGGCTGATGGGAGAAAACGGCAACGACCAGGCGCAGCGCTTCATGGAGAAAGCGCTTGCGCTCGACAAGAACTACCCTGCTGCTTTGAACGATCTGGCTTATGTTGACGCCCGCAACCGGAAATTCGACAAAGCATTCGCCGCCATGGACCGCTATGTGGCCCTGCTGCCGAAAGAGCCGAACCCGCAGGATTCTTACGGAGAGCTGCTCCGCATGTCCGGAAACTTTGACGGCGCGCTGGCGCACTATCGCGCCGCGCTCGCCATTGATCCTGACTTCGTGTCGTCGCAACTCGGCCTGGGCGATACTTATGCCGTGATGGGGAATCAGGAGCAGGCGCGCGTGGAATACGACAAGGCCATCCGTTTCGCCCACAACGAAGCCGACCGCCTCAGCTACGGCATTCAGCGGGCGATGACGTATGTTCGCGACGGCAAGTACGCCGACGCCGACAAGAGCCTGCAGGAAGTCGCCGAAACTGCCCACGCCAAGGAACAGGATCTGCAGGAAGCGCAGGCCCTGCGCCAGATGGCGGAATATCAGCCTGACGACAACCTAGCCCTCAAACATCTGAAGCTGGCTGAGGAATCGCTTAGCCATCGCCAGACCATTTCGGCCTCGGATCGCGACGAAGAACTGTCGCGCATCCTCCGCATCCGCACGGTGCGGGCTGCCCGCGCCGGCAACCAGCCACTGGCCGACCAGTCGCTGCACCAGCTTGAGGCTCTGGCCAATGGCAGCCGCAACCGCGTGATTCAGAGTTCGTACCACGGCGCGGCCGGAACACTGCTGATGGACCAGAAGAAGTACGAAGACGCCATCGCGCAACTGGAAGAAGACCAGGACAATCCTTTCACCCTGGAATTGCTGGTGCAGGCCTACTATCAGACCGAGCAGGTGGATAAGCTGCACGAGGTGGAAGCCAAGCTCCGCGGAACCAACGTGCCGACCATGGAGCAGGCCTTGGTGGTCCCCCCAGCCCGCGCCAAGCGGCCCATCATTTAGCCGCGCACAGCAGTAACCGCACACAGTAGTTCCCGATTTGGGTTCTGGGCCGTCGTTTATGCAACGCCGGCGCGGAACTCGTTCATCCAAATTTGCCGGGTTGGTGTACAGTAGGTGGGCACAATCGCCCTATGAAGGCAGACACCGAGCGCCGCGGCGGCAGAAGAATCCCAACGCGTGTCCCCACGCGTGTGCGCCCGGTTCAAGGCGCCGATCAAACCGTGCAAACTTCGCAAACCGCGGAGACGCGCGATGTCAGCGCCAACGGGGTCTTCCTTTATACGAAGTCCCGCATGGAGAAGGGCGCCGACGTCGAGCTGGTGCTGATTCTTCCCCCCGAGCTCACGTCCGGCGAGAAATGCTGGGTATGCTGCCAGGCGACGATTGTCCGGGTAGAAGAAGAAGGCACGGAATTTGGGGTGGCGGCGAAGATTAACCGCATGGACATCCTGCCCGAAGCCACCGTCTGAACGGATGGGTTGAAGGTCTCGCGAGCCCGTTTCCGAACTTCTGCGAAACTAAAATTTCCCGAAAGTAACTGGCGTTTGGAGCCAGACTCCGCGGTTCGACGAATATGTCTGTAAATCCCTGAAAAAAAGCTTTCCATTGCCACGTGGGCGGTGCAATAATGGCGGCCCTAGAATTGCTCTGGCCAATATAGGGATCCAGGTGGGCCCAAGTCATGTTGATCGAAAAACTCGCGGCCGGTGTGGTGCAGGTTCAGACACCGATCGGTCCGCGATATGTAATGCCGTCCTTCCTCCAGCGCGTGTATCTGGTTTGGATGTTCCGCAACTTTCCCATTCTTCCGCACGCCGTGCTCAACGGACGGCAGCAGCGGATGATCGACCGCATGTGTGGCGAGCAGCGCTTCGCGTCGATGGCCTACGCTGACGGCATGGATGAAGCGCCGGTGATCGGCACGGTCGAACATCGCCCTCCGATTCAAGCGGATCAGTTGCCGCCACGGCGTCCGGTGTCGAGCGAGAGCGGAGCACTGGCGGCGGAAGCTCGTCAGCGTTCCTAAACGAAATTAAGAAATTCTAGTGCGTGATGGAAGCGCGCGTGGCTCCCGGCCATCCGCTACCCCTCATGAGCGCGGCCGTGCGGTTCGACGTTGAGAGCGGCATTCAACGTCACAGACTGTCAGCGCGATTGCGGAGTCTCCAGCGAATTCAGTCTTGAGGACGGAAAAGAAAAAACTTAAACCACGAAGGGCGCGAAGTATCACGAAGGAAACGCGTCGCATGGGTTTACGTCGTGTAACTGCCTGTCCTTCCATCTTTCGGTGAAAGATCTCGGCGCGCACCGTTTCGAAAGCTGGTCGGCGAAAACCGGATTCGGGATGCTATAATTTTTGTTCGTCCTACCAGCCAAATTCCCCACCGTGGGCGCGTAGCTCAATTGGCAGAGCAACTGACTCTTAATCAGTAGGTTGAAGGTTCGATTCCTTCCGCGCTCACCATCTCTCGAATCGGTCCACCGGCCATCTGCGCTCCGGCGTACGCGGGAAGCAACGCGGCGCCGTTCTGGAGTAGAATTGCATCCTCTCAGTCTTCATGAAGCGGGGCTGATCGGGTCGGCACCGGCTTTGTCGAGAGGCTATGAAGTCGTCCGCGGATGGCCGCGTCTGAGTTCTTTCTCCGCGTTCTTTTGACGGCTTTGGTTTGAAGTTGTTCATTTGGCGCGGCTGCGGCAGCGCGGTTTTGTGCCGCCCATCGGACCGCGCATTCAGGACAGCACCCATGATCGGCAAATCACTCCGCTCGTACCGCATTGAGGCCAAGCTTGGAGCCGGAGGTATGGGTGTGGTCTACAAGGCGGTGGACTCGCGGCTGGGGCGAACCGCGGCGATCAAGATTTTGTCCGCGGCGGCTCTGAACCCGGAACGCGAGCGGCGGTTTGTGCAGGAAGCCAAGGCGGCGTCGTCGCTGAATCATCCGAATATCGTGACCATTTACGACATCGATACGCAGGAAATCGAGGGCAAGCCCGTGCCCTACATCGCCATGGAGTACGTCGCGGGAGACACGCTCGATCACCTGATTGGGCGGAAGGGGCTGCGGATTCGGGAGGTGTTGAAATATGCCGCGCAGATCGCGGATGGGCTGGCCGCGGCTCATGCGGCGGGAATTGTGCATCGCGATTTGAAGCCGTCGAACGTGATCGTGACCCCGCAGGGCGTGGTGAAGATTCTTGATTTCGGACTGGCGAAGCTCAGCGAGTCGTCCGGCGCCGATGCTTATGCCGAAACCCTGCATGGTGAAGGGTCGCCGCTTACGGAAGAGGGGACGATCCTGGGAACGGTTGCCTATATGTCGCCGGAGCAGGCGGACGGCAAGAAGGTCGACACGCGGTCCGATATTTTTTCCTTTGGCTCAGTGCTCTACGAAATGGCGACGGGTCAGCGGGCCTTTGCAGGCGGTTCCAAGCTGTCGTCGCTTTCGGCGGTGCTCTACAAAGATCCGCAGCCGGCGTCGCAGACGGCGGCGGAGGTTCCGCCGGAGCTGGATCGAATTATCAGCCGCTGCTTGAAGAAAGATCCCGAGCGACGCTGGCAAACCATGGCGGACGTGAAGGTGGCGCTGGAAGAATTGCGCGAGGATATGGACTCGGGAAACTTTGCTCTGGCGAGTCCGGCTGCGAGTCCGCGTGATGGGTCGCGGATCAGAATCTGGGCGGGGGCGGGATTGCTGGTCGGGATTCTGTTGGGACTTGGGTTGCGCATTTCTTATGAGCAAAGATTTAGTGGTCCCAGCGAGCCGCCGTCGTACCGGCGATTGACCTTTCGCCGCGGGGATGTGACGTCGGCGAAATTTGCTCCGGGGGACACGGTTGTGTACAGCGCCGAGTGGGACGGCGCGCCGTCTACTTTGTTTTCGGCGCAGCCCGGCAATCGCGAAGCGCAGCCGCTGGCGCTTCCCAGCGCGCGAGTACTCGCGATCTCGCAGCGCGGTGAAATGGCGATTCTGTTAGGTGGAGGCGACGTGGGAACTCTGGCGCGCGTGCCCTATGGCGGGGGCGCGCCGCGGGAAGTGCTGGAAGGCGTAAGTGGCGCAGATTGGGGACCGGATCAGGAATCGCTGGCGGTCGTGCGCAGTGTAGGCGGAAAGTTCCGGCTGGAATATCCCGTAGGCACCGTGCTGTACGAAACCGAGAAGCGGCCTCCGATGATGCCGCAAGTGTCGGCTGACGGCAAGCTGGTTGCCTTCTTTGACTTTGATGGTGAAGTTGGGGATTACGCGGTGTGCGTTGTCGGTCCCAACCATCCCAGGCAAGTTCTTTCGCGAGGATGGCGTTCCATCGGCGCCTTGAACTGGTCACCGGACAATCACGAAATCTGGTTTTCGGGCGGACAACCTGGCGGCGACCCGGCGCTCTACGCGGTGACTTTGTCGGGCGCGCAACGGCTGGTTTCGCAGACGGGCGGAATGATCGTGATGCAGGACGTGGCGCGCGACGGCCGCGTGTTGCTGACCACGGTCAATTCGCGTCTCGGGATTCACTACTTGCCGCCGAATGGAGCTTCACAGCGCGATTTGGCCTGGCTGGATTCTTCCTTGATGTATGACCTGTCCAATGATGGCCAGTCGATCGTTTTCGTTGAGTTGTCCAGCGGCCAGGGACGGAATTCCGCCATGTATCTGAGGAAGACCGATGGTTCGCCGGCGGTGCAGTTGGGCTACGGGAACCGGCCGTCGCTTTCTCCCGATGGAAAGTGGGTGGCTAGCATCCATCGCGAGGCGGAGATATCCACTCTGATGTTGCTGCCTACCGGTCCTGGAGAATCGAGATTCGAAAAGATCGAAGGCATGCACTTTGATGGCGTGGAGTGGTTCCCCGATAACAAGCACATTCTGTTCACGGGAAACGAAACTGGTCACGCGATCCGGACTTGGATGTATGACCTGGAAACCAATCAATCG
>Ga0210400_10002045_pt1 | contig 19217 bp, 12 predicted proteins | sample IncBWH26MmetaG_FD_155456 | JGI IMG/M metagenome (GOLD analysis project Ga0210400, IMG submission 155456) | Forest soil microbial communities from Barre Woods Harvard Forest LTER site, Petersham, Massachusetts, United States - Inc-BW-H-26-M | ecosystem: Environmental > Terrestrial > Soil >...
CTACTGTTCCATTACACCGTACTGAAATCGCGGTGGCAGCCGGCAGCCGGTCCTTTCCACCATGCCCAGGGTGAGCGATTGCGGCACTAAAAGCGAAGTGATGCCCTCCCACGGCTCCGGGACCTCTTTAATCTTGACCGGGAATAGCTTCTCAGTAGCATCGTGGTCTTCAGCAGAAATGAGAACCACTCTGCCGCTGCGCCTGTTGCACTGTTGCGCCAGCTTCACGCCTAGTTCGGCGACTCGACCCAGCGCGAAGATAATTGCCACGTGCGACGCGTCAACATCCAGGTTAGGACCATGCCGAAAGCCGGCACCGGTATGCGCAGCGGCGCGATGGCCGCTCATCTCGCGGAGACACAGCGCACTCATGATCGCCCCACCGTATGCCGCTCCGCGGCCGATGATCTCAATGTTGGCGGCGCCTCGGCAGAACCGCTCCACCTCGCGGCGCAACGAAAAAATAGGATCGAGGCTCGCGGAAAATACTTCCACAGCGCGTTCCGCATCTTCCTGCCATGGGAGGCCAAGAATTTCGGACGCAAGAATAATGGAGGCCGCAGTAGCGTTCGTGTAGGTCTTCGTCGCGTTGCCATACTCTGGCCCGGCTAGAACAGGGAGCCTGTTTTCAACCAGCCGCCAGCAAGTGCTTACGGGGTTGTTGCAAATAAGACCGAGGGGCCTGTCCCCGCTCCTCTTTACGATCTCCACTAATTCTGCGCTTTCCCCAGAGGTGGTCAGCAGTACGGAGAGCGCAGCGTCATCCCACACACGCGGCGCATAGTGCAGCCACTCGCCCGCGTCCACCGAAAACGAAGGCCTTCCACTGGACTGCAAGAGAATCGATCCGCTGATAGAGGAACAGAACGACGCGCCCATTCCGATAAAGAGCACAGGCCCAGCCTTCTTGGCCGCGAGATTGCGCATCACTTCGAGCTGAGCGCGAACGTTAGGATCTCCGCTATAGTTTCGGATCAGGTCATGTAACCGCGCGGGCTGCTCGCGGCATTCGATTTCCAGAATCTCGGTCCCACTGGCCGCAAGCAGTTCCTTAGATGGCTCGATGCCGGAGATCCAACGCGGCTCTTGTGTCTTATTTTCTTCCATTCGCATCTTTCGGTTTGCTACAACGTGCGCGCAAGCTTTTCAACAAACGCGTAGAAAAGACCGGCCACACTAGGGCTGATGTGGCAGATTCAGCACCGGGTTCTTGTCGAAAAAGTTGACCGGCCGAATCAAAAAGTCGTGCCACAGCGTGGGCATGATCGGCCAGTCCTCCAGGCGAACAACGTGGTGGAACCCCAACGTATACCAGCCGACGATGTCCGTGTTCTCGATGGACCGATTCGCTTTAGTCCACGCTGGAAGCCCTTCAAGTCCGCTGCTACTGGTGACATAAACTCCCGCAGCATAGCGCTCGTCAGGATTGTAAGGCGTCACCCACATCTGGTGTTCAGAGAAGCCACCTACCTTCTGTGCGGGATCTTCCATTGGCACATTGGAGACAGCCGTGGCGCCAGGCATGATTTCGTAACCGGTGGGATAGCCTACCTCTCCATGCTGTGTTGGATTGATGAAGTGCCACATGCTGGGCCGTCGCGGATCAATATCCAGAATCGCGTCCTTCTCGGTCTTCGCCATGGACGATTCGGCTGCCCAAATACTCTTGCGGGCGTGCCCGGAGATCTGTTGAGGAACTAGCCGATCGATCATAAAACTGTTGTTAGGGCCATCCACATCGAGGTCGAGACGATACGAAAAATAGTGATCGTGATTTACGGCCACTACGTTGGGCGCCACCAGAGTGCCGTAGCTGCGGTGTGGCGAATCGCCGACCACATGATCCGCGACCGTTTCCTTCACAGCCTTGGTTTCCACGATGCCGGTTGCCCCAACGGCAACGCGGATCGTTCCATCCTGCTGGAAGATCCAGTCGAGAATGTAATCGTAGTTGCCCACCACTGCGGCAGCCCGCAGCACCAGTTCGCGACTGGGACGGCCGCTGATCAAGCCATTTTCTGAGTGGCTCCATGCGGGCGTGTCTGTGGCATGTTCGAAGAGGCATGCAAGCTGCGGCTTCAGAACCGGGGTTCCCTTATCAGACGGTACGATGCCAGTGAAGTACTGTGCATGCGCAGGACAGTCGTCCGGGCCGACAGGCTTGATCAGTCCCCCGAGGAGGAATTCACCTGCATCGAGAAAGGCCCGTGAATTCCACCACTCCTCCGGGTCCATGTAAGGCACGTACATCTCAGACAGTGAACCTTCGTAGAGAACGGATCGCAATTTGTCGCCGTCCTGATAGCTCACCAAGTTGACGACTGGACCCACCCGCGAGTCGAGGTGGAAGCGGAAATGCCAGTTCTGCCAGACAACTTCTCCCTTGTCGATTTTGTAGCCTGGGCCAAGAGGTTGGGTGATCAGTAGCGGCGTCAAACCTTTCCGCGGAGTGGCTTCAGCTTCTTCAAAATCAACGTCGCCCATCGGGATCGGCCTCGGTCCGCTGTCCATGACCTTCAGAATCTTCCCACTGGTAAGGTCGGCCACAATATAGAGCCCTTCAATCGCACGTCCCCACGAGTGGTATGTGCCGTGAGAATCGGTGCAATCGCCGTAGCCGATCCGGTGGCTAGTCTGTTCAGGAAAGACGATGAAAGTGATTGGAATAGGCTCGCAGCGCACGCTGCTCAGGTCGGTAACGCCGTGTGATTTCAGAGCGGCCACAACGCGCGGGTCCTTCTTGGCCACGTCACTCATGTTGTCGAGTTCACTTGCTGTGATGGGCGCCTGAACGCCTGGTACTTCCTTCCAAAACTCGATCTTGCGCGCCGCGATGTCCACCCGCGCCTCGATCGTCTTTCCGTCCGCCTCAAGAATCACATCGGCTTCGCGAGGGATCACATCGCCAGGCTTCCAAGCCAATACTTTTTCCTTGGCGGGTTCATGCAGCAGAAGGCTTGAGACGAGGGTCCTGTCTGTCAAGCGTCCGCTCTCCTCAAGCGCGTCGTGAACCGTCCAGTATTCGTTCGTAGTGAGGGCATCTAGCGGGTGTTGCGGCGACCTGGTTTGCGCGCCAACTGAAGTGAGGGAAAATGCGAAGAAACCAAGCCGCAGGACCTTCCCGGTCATCTAAAATCCCACTTCCTTTCCGAATTGCCGTACGGTCGTTTGTGGGTCTCAATATACTTCGTAACGATTATTTAGTATCATCCAAGTGTAAATCGAAAGCAACAACTTCGATGCCTTCGGCGCGAATTTGCTGCTGGGGACCGCCGATGATATAGGTATTTGTCTGCCTCGGCCATCGGGCTAGGGGAGGATAGGAATGCGCTTGCGCCGACCCCAGGTTCACTCAATTGGCGTGCCCTGCGTTTGCTGCCGGTCCACCAGGCCCAATATGCTCTGTTCCACCGTTTCGAACTAAAGTGAAGAAAAAACTTATTCCGATCGGCCGACCCTCCGTTTTGCGCCATACCAACGCACTTAGTATCCTCACGCTTTTGCGCGAGTGTGGTTCGTGTTCAAGGGCCGATCTGGTACGCGCTTCCGGGCTCAGTGCCCCTACTGTCACCAACGTGGTGAAGGATTTGCTCGAGGAAGACCTGGTCGAGCCTATCGGCGAAGGTGCCTCGAGTGGTGGCCGGCCGCCAGACATGCTCCGCTTCAAGGCGGAGCACGGCTGCATTCTCGCGGTGGAAATCACCGCGGAAAACCTTTCATTCCTCCTTGCGGACCTGAACGGAAACGAACTGGACACGCTCAAGGTTTCGCTTGCAGGCAGCAAGACGACGCCTGACGCGATCTGTAGCTACATAAACGAATACCTGGATAGCTTACTTCGCAGAAAGAAGAAGACACGCGAGCAGCTTCTCTTAATGGTCGTTGGGGTTCCCGCTATTACAAACGTTGAAGAAGGCAGCGTGCTTTCCATCAGTACATTTGAAGGATGGCGATCGGTGCCGCTGCGCGCCATGCTCGGCAAAATCGTCCAATGTCTTGTGATAGTTGAAAACGATACCAACCTTGCTGCGCAGGGTGAGCGATTTTTCGGCGCTGCGCAATCCGAGCAGGACTTCGTCCTGATTCAGATAGGTGCCAATGTTGGCGCGGGCATTATCCTGGGCGGCAAAATACACCACGGCTCCCAATGGTCGGCGGGGGAGATCGCCTATCTTCGTTTGCCTTTTGTCTCGCGCAGAAAACCGACCATTCACGAGTTCGGCGAGCTTGAGTCCGTGCTCACCTGCTCGGGAATTTTGGCGAGTTGGCGTCAGGAGAGCGGGAAATCCGGCCGGAACACACAGCCGCACGCTGCGGAAACCGACGCCGTGCGCGTTCTCAATCTGGCGCTGGCTGGAAATGCGCTCGCCCAAAAAATCGTACAGCAGCGAGCAGACATCGTTGCGGACATAATTATCAATTTAGCGCTTATTCTGAATCCGAGCCTGGTTCTGCTCGGCGGAGAGGTGGGCAGTCACCCCGTGCTGATTGCCTCCGTGCAGAAGCAACTGGAAGAAAGCGAATTCGCGGTCACAAAAATAGCTGCCGGCGCGCTTGGCGATCGTGCCGTACTTTTGGGCGCAATCTCGGTTGGCCTCGATGCCATTACCTCCGTGCTCCTTCCCTCGCCCCGGGACTAAAATCTCAGCCTCACCTCCAGGAACTCTCCGTGACAGACCTTCGCAATGCCAGCATTGACAGGTTGCGATACTTAGTTTAACAATATTACAAAGTGATGCGTCGCAGGCTGCATCATCACTTCACCTCATGAACACCATTCGCTGCGGACTCCTGCTTTTGCTTATGACCCTCACTGGCTCCTGCTTCGCTCAGACCAGCCAGAAGAAGCACCTCCTGGTTATCGGCGAGGAAAAGGGCTACCGCCACGAGTCCGTCTCTCACGCCATGGCCATTATTGACCGTCTTGGAAAGCAGACCGGCCTGTGGGAGACGACCATCCGCACGGACACCGAGGCGCTTACGAAGAAGAAACTCGAATTCAATGCTAAGAACCTGAAGGACTTCGATGCGGTGTTGTTCTATACCGGCGGCGATCTGGAAATGGATCCGCAGCAGAAGTCTGACCTTCTGTCCTTCGTGCACGACGATGGCAAGGGATTCATCGGCGTTCACAGCGCGGCAATCACGCTTACCAGGTGGCCCGAATTCGTAGAAATGGTTGGGGGCACCTTTGACGAGCACCCGTGGGGAACCTTCGATGCGCCAATCGTCGTCGAGGACCCGAACTTTCCGGGCATGGGGCAATGGCCGCGAGCCTTCGTCTTTCACGATGAGATTTACCAGATGAAAGGCTATTCGCGTGACAATGTGCACGTTCTTATGAGCCTGGACGCCCGCAAGCTTGATATGGCCAATCCCAAGGTGCATCGTGCGGATCACGACTTTGCCGTTGCCTGGGCAAAAATGTATGGAAAGGGTCGCGTGTACTACTCGACTCTTGGGCACCCCGAAGACAATTGGGATGATCCAAGGCTTCAGCAGATGTACCTTGAAGCGATCAAGTGGGCAATGGGCTTAGTCGACGCTGACCTGACCCCGATCAAGCCTCTAGTCGCTGAAGGTTCGTCCAGATAGCCCCACAATTTTAGAGAATAGGAGCCTCGCTGGATGAGCACGCGACCAACCTTCATTAAGCTCGCTGCCGGTTGCTGTCTGGCCAGTGCCGTGGCTCCGCACCTTCCTTTCAATTCACTCAACGTCGGTGTTGGCACTTATAACTATCACGGCCTGTCGATCGACGAAATGATTGCGCAGCTGACCGCACTTAGCGTTCGTGAGCTTGAGATGTCGCGGGTCCGATTCACCGATGGGGGTAACTGAATGCCGAAGATGGCTATCTGCCTCTTGCTGCTGCTAGCATCCGTATCCACTTGGGGCCAACCACCCCACCCAATCCTGCCCCTAGGCTCGCCCGCTCCAGATTTCGCGCTCCCTGGCGTCGACGGCATGGTCCATAAGCTAATCGACTACGCCGGCAGCCCCGTCCTCGTTGTGATCTTCACGTGCAACCATTGCCCAATCGCCCAGATGTACGAACGCCGTATTCAACAGCTCTATGACGACTACGGAAAACGAGGGGTTGCGATCGTGGCCATTCAGGGTAACGATCCGAAGGCTCTAACGATTGATGAGTTGGACTCCTCCGATGTAAGCGACACACTGGACGACATGAAAATCCGCGTCCAATACAGCCATCTGCGTTACCCGTATCTGTTCGATGGCGACACGCAATCAGTGACACGCGCCTTTGGGCCGCAGGCGACTCCCCATGTTTTCATCTTCGACAAGGACCGCCGCCTTCGTTACGAGGGCCGGATCGACAACAGCTACCGCATCGAGCAGGTCGTGGCACAAGATGCAAGGAATGCAATCGAAGCACTCCTGGCAAACAAGGATGTGGCGGTAAAGCATACAGCTGTGTTTGGCTGCTCGACCAAATGGCAGGAGAAATCTGCCTCGCGGGAAGCGGCCGAAAAGAAGCTCGAAGCCCAGCCTGTCCGTGTTGAGCGAGTGGATGCAGCGGGCTTGAAGAAATTGCGCGAGAATGCCACCGGTCACCTTACGTTAGTGAGTTTCTGGGCCACATGGTGTGGCTCCTGTGTGGCGGAGTTCTCTGATTTGCAGGACACATATCGCATGTACAGCGTTCGTGACTTCGACCTGGTGACGGTGTCCGTGAATATGCCGGACGAGGAGCCGAGCGTATTGCGCTTCCTGCAGAAGAAGCATGCCACGAGCCGCAACCTTCTGTTCTCCTCCGAAGACACAGCAGCTTTGCAGGCGGCGTTCGATCCCACCTGGCAGTCGGCCGTACCTTATACAGTGCTGCTCGGTCCCGATGGCAAGGTTCTGTATAAAACGCTAGGCTCCGTAGACCTGCTGGAGCTGCGCCGGAAGATCCTGTCGGTGATGCCATCGGAGTACATCGGCTTCAACAACTTTTGGACTGCCAACTAGCTATCGGAAATTTTCGCTACTTGCTCAGACCGGCTCCCAGATGAGTTTGGCGTTTGTGAGTTCTCATGCGCCGAGCGCTCCCCGTTCGCGGCCAAAGCCCGAACCTTTGACCCCGCCGAAGGGCGTTTGCCGACCCGATCGTACAAAGTCGTGCATGAAAACCGCTCCCGCCTCAAGCTGTTCTGCCGGCAGTACCACAGCCCAGCGCAACCTTGAGGAAGGAACCCGATCAGGTCTCCTTTGACATTCTTCGTAACTGTTAGTTAGTATCTACGCCCTGAGGGCAGGGAATATTTCAATAATTGGCATGTGGAATTGTAAGGATAGATTGCACCACAAGACGCACTTTGCTTATGGATACGGAAATCTGACGATGGTCGGGCGCGTTCCCATATTCCCGCGCTCTCGACCTTCCCATAAGAGCAGACCGTTGCCTAGGCCCATCGGCGGAAAAACGGAGGCGGGTTGCCGGCATTCACCGACGGAAAATTACGCGCGGACATTATCGCGACAACCGGCACCTGGGTTAAATAAACTTTTCAGACCTGCACAATGTCTCTGGAGGATGTGTGAAGAAACAGTCATTCCTGAAAGCGTTTGTGTTTTCCTCCCTGCTACTCCTGGCGCCTGCCGTGCGCGGCGGAAATGAGATCCCCAAAGCGGCCTGGAAGCGTCCCCTCGGACTTCCCCTGGAAAATCCAGGCGTTAAGCGCGGTGCCACCGCCATCGATGACGGCTACTGGCAAGGCGCTCCCGTGGGGGGCTTCGGTTCCGGAACATTTTCCAGAACGTATCGCGGTGATTTTGCGCGCTGGCACATTAAAGCGGGCGTTCACAAATATGAAACGCCCTATGCCAATCAGTTCGCCATGTTTCAGCAATCCGAAGGCGACTCGGAGGGTACAGCGCAAGTCTTGATGACGGATCACCCGCATGACGACCAACTTTCCAGTTGGCAATGGAACTATCCCATCGGGGCGGGAGAATACGCGGCTCTCTATCCCAAGTCTTGGTTTGACTACCGGTGGGACAAATTTCCCGCTCACGTAGTGCTGGAGCAGTTTTCCCCCGTTCTTCCCGATAACTATCGCGAATCAAGCTATCCAATCGCCGTGTATCGCTGGCACGCGGAAAATCCTACAAAACGTGCGGTCACAGTTTCTGTCCTGCTTTCCTGGACCAACATGGATGGTTGGTTCCGCACCTTCACTCGCGATTTCAAAGGAGCGCTCAATCAGGGCAACCACAATCATTTTGTGAGCGAGGCAGCTGGGCGATCGGGAACGATGAAAGGCGTCGTGTTCGAGCGCAACCGCGCCGAAGGTGTTGAAAATGAATGGGACGGCGAGTTTGCAATTGCCGCGCTCGACTCTCCCGGCGTGGAAGTTACCTATCAAACCACATTTCTCGCAGACGGCGACGGAAAGGCCGTGTGGGCCCCTTTTTCAAAAGACGGAAGACTTGCGAATAGCGACGCATCTTGGGTAAGCGCCAGCGAAAAATTTGCGGGTGCGATCGCCGTGCGTTTCACATTGCAACCCGGCGAAAAGAAAATCATCCCGATGGTTATCTCCTGGGACTTTCCTATCGTCGAGTTTGGCCAGGGACGCAAATGGAATCGCCGTTACACGGATTTCTATGGAACTTCTGGAAATAATGCTTGGGCGATCGCCCGCGACGGACTCCTGAATGCCGCGACTTGGAGCAATGCCCTCGACACCTGGCAGGCGCCATTCGTCAGCGATGAAAGCAAGCCTCTTTGGTATCGGGGCATGCTCTTCAATGAACTCTACACTCTCACCGACGGGGGCACATTCTGGGGCCGTCCAGCGGGAAGCGATAAGAAAGCTCCAGCCTCTTTTGCGCTCCTCGAATGTTTCGACTACGCATACTACGCCACTCTGGATGTTCGATTCTATGCATCGATGCCACTGCTGAAATTCTGGCCGGAGATCGAAAAACAAGAGCTCCGCGAGTTTGCGGATACCGTTCCGCGCGAGTATCCGGAACAAGGACTCTGGGTTTGGAAATCTCAGCAGACCGGAGCGCCCGTTCTGCACAAGCGCAAGAAAAAAGGCGCTGTGCCCCACGACCTGGGTGTGCCTGAAGGCGATCCTTTCCTTTCTGTCAATGAACCGGGCTGGCAGGACACCAATGACTGGAAAGACCTGAATTCGAAATTCGTTCTGATGGTGTATCGGGACTATGTTTTGACAGGACGTAAGGACACCGCTTTTCTTCGTGAAATGTGGCCCGCGATGAAGGAAGCAATCGCTTACCTGCAGCAGTTCGATCACGGCAGCGGTGTGCCCGAAAATAGCGGCTATCCTGATCAAACCTACGATTCATGGACTGTTCGCGGCGTCAGTGCCTACTGCGGCGGATTGTGGCTGGCCGCCTTGCGTGCGTCGGAAGAAACTGCGCGCATTCTGGGGGAGCCGAAAACTGCCGCGGAGTATCATGCATTATTTCTGAAGGGACAAAAATCGTTCGTGAGCAAGCTGTGGAACGGCGAATATTTCAACTACGACATGGAAAGCCCCGGCCGCGACGACGTACAGGCAGATCAACTCGCCGGTCAGTGGTACGCGAATATGACTGGCTTAGGCGATTTGGTGCCGCGCGATATGCAACTTTCGGCCCTCAAGAAAATTTTTGCGTTCAACGTCATGAAGTTCGGCAATGGCGAAATGGGTGCGGCAAACGGGATGTCCGCAAAAGGCGCCATCCTCAGCGACAACGAACAAGGCTTGGAGGTTTGGGCTGGCACGAGCTTCGGTCTGGCCGCACTCTTCCTCAGCGAAGGTATGAAAGAGGAAGCCTACAGGACAGTGTGGGGCCTCTATCACGTTATCTATGAAACCAAGGGCTATTGGTTCCGCACTCCCGAAGCGTGGGACGTTAATGGAAATTTCCGCGCCTCCATGTACATGCGTCCCGCCGCAGCATGGGCCATGGAGATGATGCAGCCTATGGCCGCGGAAGGCCGGCCGGGCGATCTCCGGTAGTTCCTTGCCGGCCATCAATCACCGTCAGGTGGTCTTTTCCCATATTCGACACGTATGCCTTGTCGGCTGCCGAATCCACCGCAATCGCATAGGGGCTAGCTCCGGTCGCCACCGTTGCGATCACCGAGTTAGTGGCGCCATCGATCACCGTTACGTTATTGCCGTGTGTGTTCGCCACGAAGATCGTGTGCGTCACCGAGTTGACTCCAATTGCTTGAGGACGCGCTCTCACGGCTACCGTCGCAATCACCGAATTATTGGCTCCATCGATCACCGTAACACTGTCGCTCGCATAATTCACCGCGTAGACTCGGTTCGCCACCGAATCTACGCCGACCGCGCAGGGACTATCTCCCGTATTAACTGTAGTGGTCTCGTTGGTCGCGCCATTGATGACCGTTAGATTAGAGGAGCCTTTGTTCGCAATATAGATCTTGTTTGTCACCGGATTCTGCGCGATGGCCCAGACATGCACTCCCGTCGCCACCGTGGTGGTATTGTGCGTCGCGCCATCCATCACGGTTACATCCGGGCTTTCGTAGTTCGTCAAATAGACCTTGTTCGTCACCGGGTTCACTGCAATTGCGTCCGCCCTGATTCCTGCTTTGAGATAGCTGGTTGCGTTGGATGCACCGTCGATCACCGTCATCGTGTTGCTGAAGGTTTTCGACACATAAATCTTGTTGGTCGCCGGATTTGCCGCGACCACGTAGGGAAGAGCTCCCACCTCCACCGTCTTCGTCACCGTGTCGGTTGCCCCATCGATTACGGACACGGTGCCGCTTCCCGTGCTTCCCACATAGATCTTGTTTGTGACTGGATTTACGGCGATCGCGACAGGTTGCGACCCGACGCTGATCGTTCTTCTGGAATTGCGGAGTCTATCGATCACCGTGACCGTGTTCTCGCTGGAATTCACTGCGTAGGCTTTGCTCGTCTTCGAGTTCACTACGACTGCGTACGGACTGAGTAGCGCACCCGTCGGTGCAGGCATCTCTGCTTGGGTGAAGTTCATACCGAGCCACAGCACCGCATCTTCGATCAGCTTGTTCTGAATAGGACTCGCAAATATCTTGTCGCCGTGGCCCATGTTCATATAGAGCATTTTATATTTCGTGTTTGTCCAAACGACCGGCAGATCCCCGCCAGTAAGGACATCCTTAAACCCAAGTGGATAGTTGGAAGAATCCAGGGTGACAAGGACTCGCACGTTTCTATTTTGGCGAGGGCTTGGTTTCCAGTTGTACCACTCGTTGTCAGGCGATAGGAAACTCTCTGGAGTATGCCTGGTCACAGGATGTGACGGGTCATCAACGGTCAGCTTTGCGGGCAATGGCGGCCAGCTATTGATATGAAATATGCCGCCACCCAGGAAATCCACGAACCACGGCCAGTCTGTATCTTTATCGTTGTATGCGGCCACATGAAAGCCCAGCCAGGCGCCTCCGTTTGCAACAAATTTTTGAAAAGCTCGCTTTTGCCCGGCATTTGAGGGCCGATCATTCAGCCAGACGACCAATTGGTATTTTCCAAGATTCGAATCATTCAGGTCGTCCCAGTTGGTTGTCGAATCAAATGTAAAGTTGTTTTTGGCCGAGATCTCGGAAAAGAACTTTAGTGCGCCCTCGGCAAACTGGACGTGGTCGGGCTCCACGTTCGTGGAGTAAAAGGCCAGCACTTTGAAAGACGTTTGCTGGCCAAACGTGGCTACCGGGAAGCACATCGCTGCTAAAGACAGAGCAAAAGCAACGAAATATCTCTTCACTGGTGAGCCGCCCAAAAAATGGAATTGGTGAAAAGAGTCGTGAAAGCGGAATTTTGGAATAGCTCCGGGTGGTGGCCCATAAAAACATAAATATTCCTGGCCTTGAAGTGCTCGTTTGTCCACACCACGGGATGATCTCCCATCTTGGTCGGGGTATCCGGCGAGTAGGTGCTTTCCTCCACTCGGGCCAGCACATGCACGTTCGGGCGCGGCGATTTGTTGTATGTGTACCACTCCTCGTCTTGTACTACGAACGAACCGCCGAGATTTTTCAGCGCCGGGTGCGAGGGATCTTCGACGGTTACCGTTGCGGTGGCAAATTTCGGAATATAGCCCGTGAATCTGATGTCCCCCATGAATTGGGAGAACCAGGGCCACATCTGGTATCCATCAAATTCGCCCAGCAGAGTAGCGTGATGAAATCCTATCCATCCGCCGTGGCCCTCCTCAATATATTTCACAAAAGCACTCATAGCCGTGGGCGTCCAGCGATACGGTGGATAATCGAGCTGGATGAACAACTGGTAGCGGGATAGGAAAGCGTCGTCGATTTTCTCCGTGTCCTCTATGTAATCGATGGAAAAATTCCTCTCCGTCGCCAGTTTTTGCAACCAAACCTTCGCCGCGTCGACAAACGGCCGATGTATCGAAGCATGTTCAGCCAAGGCGACCACCCTGAATTTTGGTTTGGAATCCTGCGCCACGCTTGCAGGGACGGGGCCGAGCGACAGCAGAACGAACATCCACCAACAACGGCGAGCCGGAAACAACAAGCGAACTAAATGTGAAAATGGCACCGGTGATCCTTATCGAAATCTTCGAATAACGAGGTTGTGGCGATCGGAACGATAGAGCCCCAGAACATAAAGAATGACAACCCCTTTCGATGAATAGATGACCTGCCGGATGCGCAGAACGGGTGCATGCTTTGGCAGGCCCAGGAGTTCCGCTGTTCTCGGGTCTGCAGCCGTGGCATCGACCTCTTCGTCGGAATAGCTCAGCTCGATTTGATAGTCGCGCTGCAAAGTGGAAAACAAAGATTCTCTCTGCAAGGGCGCCGATTGCAAACCAGAAAACTGCTGTGCGGAAAGATAGCAGGTCTCCAGGGCAAAAGGCTCGCCGCCGGCATACCTCAAGCGTTCAAGTTTAAGGACGCGACTCCCCGGTGGCAGGGATAACCGCGCAGTAGCTTCCGCTTCGTTGTCGATGATCTTTGCAAGCAGAACCTTCGTCACCGGAGTCAAGCCGCGGCTTCCCATCTGCTCGGTATAACTCATTAACTTATTGAAATGGATTTTGGGAGCGGCGACAAAAGTGCCAACGCCGCGGCGCCGGTCAACGATCCCTTCGCGTTCCAGCGAGGCAAGAGCGTGCCGAGCGGTCATCAGGCTAACGTCATGAATTCTTGCCAGTTCTCTTTCCGAAGGCACCAAACTTCCAGCACGCAGTTCGCCCGCCTCTATGACGGTCCGGATCTCCGCCTGGATCCGCTGGTATGCCGGAATTCCATCCGTTCTTTTCGCTGACATCTCAGTTTCCTCGACTTAAGCCTAAGTTTCGTAGCAGCAATGACCAGTTCCCAGACAAAGAGACGTACAACCTGGGCAAAAAGTTTGGCTGTTTCCGTTAGTCTTGCAGATTTCCGGAAACCTTACGCAGCCGGCAGCGACCTTGCCCCGCAGCTTAACATGCTCCATAGCTCTGGCGCAGCAGGGAGCATCCATCAGCGGGGAAAAGTGAAAAAGAGCCCAAAAAGCTCGGCATTGCTCACAACATATCACTTTGTTCTTGACAATTACAAACTCCCGCTATATAGCTACCCCTCATCGGTTGCCTGTACGGGGTGGTTTGTCGTTTTTCAAAAATTTAGGAGAAGGAAGAGGCTGGCAGGCTTGCACGCAGCAACCTCTTTCGGGGAGCTATTGTTATGCACAAACTGTGTCTGGTTCGTTGGATATTTCTCAGCGCAGCGCTCATTCTGATTTCAATCGGCGCTCAGGGCGCCCGGGCTCAGGAGGTAACCGCTACGATAACCGGCACGGTTACCGATCCGAGCGGTGCAGCCGTTGCAGGGGCCAATGTTGCCGCAAAGTCGGTGGAACGCGGCCTTATTTATACGGCCGTGACCAACGATTCCGGTATCTATCGCATCGCGCCACTCCCTGTTGGCAGTTATGAACTCAAAATTGAGAAGCCTGGGTTCTCTTCGGTGGCGTTCCCGGCATTTGTCCTCACGTTGAATCAAGTCGCGCGCCTCGACGTCGGAATGACACTCGGCCAGGTGAGCCAAATCGTGGAAGTAACCGGCGCGGCGCCCATCCTCAAAACAGAGTCAACGCAGGTGGATACCATCATCAACTCAGCCACCAATGATAATCTCCCGCTCGCCGCGCGCAATTACGTCCAGTTGACCCTGCTTGCGCCTGGCTCGGTATCTACCGACCCCAGCAGCTTCAACGGCGGCAACAACACAGGTGGCTATGGGAGCCGGCCGCTGATTAACGGCAACCGCGAACAGGCCAACTATTTCCTGCTCGACGGCATGGATAACAACCAGGTGTCGGATAACCTCCTGGGTTACACCCCGGCCCCGGATGCAATCGAGGAATTCAACCTTATTACCAACAATGCTCCGGCGGAATTCGGAAGTTTCATGGGCGGCATTGTCAACGCTACGATCAAGTCCGGTACCAACAGCTTCCACGGAGACGTTTGGGAGTTCTTTCGCAACGACAAGCTGAACGCGAATAGCTGGTCGAATAATTTCAACACTGACAGTAATGGAAAGTGGGACCCGCTTCCCAAGGACAAACTCCGCTGGAACATGTTTGGCGGTACGGTTGGCGGACCGGTCATCAAGAACAAGTTGTTCTTCTTCGCAGATTACCAGGGCCAGCGCTTCGACCACCCAACTTCGTCGTCCACGAAAACTGTCTACTCGGCCGCCGAGCGCGGTGGCGACTTTGGCCAGCTCTGCCCGGCCGGATTCGACTCTTCCGGCGTTTGTACGTCAACGACGAATGGGAACGTTCAATTGTATAACCCGTGCGTATCGTTCACCGCGGTCTGTACAACTTCCTCGACCCCGGCCACCACTCGCCAGCCATTCCCATTCAATAAAATTCCCACAGCCATGCTCAGCCCTGTGGCGCAGGCGCTCTTCGCTTCCTCGCTCTATACGCCACCCTCAAACACTAACTTGCAAAATAACCTGATTTACACGACCAACTCGATGCAGAACGTGGACCAGGGCGATATCAAGGTCGACTACAAGGCCACTAGTAAGGACACCTTCTCGGGTCGCTTTACTCGGGCCTTCCAGAACAATCCGTCGGCGAATTCGTTTGAGTTATTGGGAAACAGCAACGCGACCACGCCGATCTACAACACGGTTGGCGATTGGACTCGCAGCATCAACCCCAGTCTGGTCAATGACGCCCGCTTCGGTTGGAGCCATATCACGCTGAATCAGGGTACGAGCTGGGCCTCTGGCGTCGGGCAATTTGGCAACACAATTGGCATCGGCAATGGTAACCCTGCCGGCATCGACGGGCTGCTGGACCTGAAGTTTTCAAACTCAGCCGTCTCAGAATTGGGGACCACGGAGCAGACGACGAGCTTCGACGATAAGGTCTGGCAGGCCGAAGATGCGGTTACCTGGTCGCGCGGCCGGCACACGTTCAAGTTCGGCGCCGAAATAATTCACCAGAGCATCAAGACCTTCTACGCGGGTAATAACGGGCAGCTTGGCATCATGGAGTTTGATGGCCGATTCACGAGCAACACCATCGGCAGCGCCGGCACCGGCACGGGAGACGGTGGCGCGGACTTCGTCCTGGGTCTGCCCTTTCATATTGGCCGTGGCGTCAGCACAGGCAAAACGTGGACACAAACCGATAATGTTATTGGTGTCTACGCTGAAGACACATGGAAATTCACAGACCGCTTAACCTTGAATCTCGGTCTGCGCTACCAGGCCTTTACTCCCTGGGTCGAAGTAAACGACCAGCAGTCTAATTACAATATTGCCACCGGCAATGTTGACCTCGCCGGCCAGAACGGAGCCAGCAGATCTCTGTATAACGGTTTCTATGGGGGAAGGGACTTTGAACCGCGCATCGGGTTCGCGTGGACCCCTGAAATTCTGGGGCCGCACACGGTGATACGCGGCGCGTTCACCATTTCCTCTTATCTTGAGGGTACAGGTACGAACCTGCGCTTGGCCCAGAACCCGCCTTTTACGCCGGCCCAGCTCGACACCCACTACAACAGCTCAGCATTGCCCGGTTCGACCACAGCGGACGGGATTCCGCCCACGCCTCCAAGCGGTAGCTGCCCGAACTATTCTTGCTTCGCGGGCGGCATTCTCAACATGTGGGATCCAAACGTTCAACCAGCGCTCGATGACCAGTGGAACCTGGCAATCCAGCACCAATTCTGGGGCGATACGACCTTCCAGATTGGGTACGTCGGCCAGCGCGGAACTCACCTGATGGTGCCGTTCTCTTATACGCAAAGCGTGCTGCTTCCAAATACAGCTTGCGCTACTGCGCCATGTACCGCACCGAGCCCGTTCTTCGCCAAAAATCCAACATTTTTGAATACGATTTCGACGGTGACGGGCGGGACCCAGTCGAACGGAACCATGTCCTACAATTCGCTGCAAGCCGTCCTACAGAAGCAGATGAGCCACGGTTTGCAATACCAGGTGTCCTACACCTTCTCCAAGTGCATGTCCAATAGCACCGGTTACTACGGAGCATGGAGCAATGCTCTCAGCGCATCGGCTTACTGGCAGAACATCTACGATTCGAAGTCGGAATGGGCGCCCTGCTATTACGATGCCACCCACGTCCTTTCAGGGTATGCCCTTTATGAGTTGCCTGTCGGCCGCGGCAAGCTCCTGGCAAAGGACGCTAACAAGGTCGTGAATGCCATTGTTGGCGGCTGGTCGGTCAGCCCAATTCTCTCCTTCCGCACGGGCTTTCCCATGCCGGTTTCCGGGGCAGCGGATAATTCCGGGACGAATTCCCGCGGTTCGCGTGCCGATTGCAATTCTCTCCCGAGCATCACCGGAACAACTCCGATCGGCGGCGGGGTGGGCGGCTACCAGTGGTTCACCAACAACGGCAACTTCACCAATCCGGCTGTGGGGACGTTTGGAAACTGCGCCCCGCAACTCGGCGGTCTGCGAGGGCCGCGTTACACCGACATAGACTTGAGTCTGCATAAGGACTTCACACTCACCGAGCGGTTCAGGCTGCAGTTCCGAACTGACTTCGTCAATGCATTCAACCACGTACAGCTCAACGCACCGAATATGGGCCTTGGACCTACGATGGGACAGATTGGCGCCGCCCAGGGTGCCCAGCCGCCGAGGAACATCCAGTTGGCGCTGAAGCTCTACTACTAAACACAAACCGCGTATAATGAGGCAGGCGATCACCCCCGCCTGCCTCATTTTCTTTTTGCAGTGACGTTCAGAGGGGCACGTTCGAAAGCAGAGAAGCCTAATACAAAATGCCTAGATACTCGGGTGCTGCTGCGTTTTTTGTCCTCTTAATTGGTTTTCTGTCGTGCGAACCCGTCATTTTTGCTCAGCAACCGAAAGTCACCGCTACGCCTGGCGGTGAATCTGTGGTATCCCCGGATAAAGCGCTCAGCTTGGCAGAACAAGGGCATTGCCAGGGGAACATTTCCACCCTGAAACGTGCAATGACCGGACAAGTCCCGCTAGAAACCAGAAAAAGGGCCGGGATCGTTGGACTGCGCTGCTCGCTGGCTTTGGACGATCGCGACTCCACCGTCGACTTTATCCGCTTGCTCCACAAACAGTTTGCCCGGGACCCTGACGTACTTTTTATCCTTGTCCATGCGTACTCTGATTTGTCGACGCGAACGGCTCAGGATCTGGGCCGCACGGCCCCCGAATCGCTTGCTGCTCATAAGCTGAACGCTGAAGCGCTTGAGATGCAAGGGAGGTGGGAGCCCGCCAGGCTCGAATATGAAGGAATGATCGAGAAGGAACCTGATGCACCCGGCATTCACTTTTTGCTAGGCAGGTTGTTGCTCTCGCAACCTGATGCCGGCGCGGGCGCCGTGGAACGCGCGAAGCAGGAATTCCAAAAGGAAGTCCAGATTGATCCAAACAATGCCGGCGCCCAGTACGTCCTGGGAGAACTTGCCCGGCGAGACGCGAATTGGGATGAAGCTATCTCCCGATTTTCCCTGGCCGCAAAGCTCGATTCCAATTTCGCGGAAGCCTACCTCGGCTGGGGGGAGAGTCTTGTCGCCGTCAAGAGATACGAAGACGCAATTCCACCGTTGCGCGTGGCGGAGCGTCTGACGCCTGGAAATCCCGCCGTCCATCACGCGCTTGCTACGGCCTTGCAGCGATCCGGTCACATGGAAGAAGCAGAAAAGGAATTTGCGATTCACCGGAGCCTCGATTCTGCGGCGCCAATGGCGCCGGCTCCTGAAAAGCCAAAATAGTCTTTGTCTTTATTTGATCTCGGATGCTGCTAGGTGAAAACTCTGAGAGTTTGCTCGCCACGGACTGAATGAGAATGCCAAGTGGGATTCGTCCACCGCAACTGAAACGGCGTGATTTCGTCTCCAGAATGGTGGCAGGAGCCTTGCTCGTGCCCCGATGGCCGGGGTTTATCCTGCCCGAGGCGTCGCAGTTTCCCTTCGAGGAAATTCCCCCCGAGAAGAGTGGAATCCGATGGGTTCATTCGAACGGGAGGTCACCCGAAAAATACCTTCCGGAAACCTCAGGTGCGGGCTGCGCATTTCTCGACTACGACAACGACGGCTGGATGGATATTTACCTGGTAAACAGCGGCAAGTGCGATTTTTTCACTCCGAACCCGCCCCTGCGCAATGCGCTGTACAGGAACAATCGCGACGGCACGTTCTCTGACGTAACGGAAAAAGCTGGTGTGGCGGCGGGCGGCTATGGGCAGGGCGTCGCTGTTGGGGATTACGACGGCGACGGTTTTCCGGACATGTATGTCACGCAGTACGGCCGCAGCATTCTTTATCATAATAATGGTGATGGCACGTTTTCCGATGTAACGGAAAAAGCCGGCGTGGCCGCTCCCGGTTGGGCTTCCAGCGCCGTCTGGTTTGACTACGACAATGATGGCCGCCTCGACCTGTTCGTGGGGCGCTTCGTGGATTTCAGCAAGGAACTCAACAAACCCTGCGGAATCCACGATGACGGCCTCCATCACTATTGCATTCCCAAAATTTATTCGCCCATGCCCAGCTGGCTGTTCCACAACAACGGCGATGGCACGTTCACCGACGTCAGCAAGGAGTCCGGCATCGCCAGCCACCTCGGCAAGGTATGGGGCGTGGTCGCGACCGACATCAACAACGACGGCTTGATCGACCTGTGGGTAAGCAACGACACGGTGTCCAATTTTCTCTTCGTCAATCGTGGCAAGGGAAAATTCGATGAA
>Ga0210400_10002047_pt1 | contig 19215 bp, 20 predicted proteins | sample IncBWH26MmetaG_FD_155456 | JGI IMG/M metagenome (GOLD analysis project Ga0210400, IMG submission 155456) | Forest soil microbial communities from Barre Woods Harvard Forest LTER site, Petersham, Massachusetts, United States - Inc-BW-H-26-M | ecosystem: Environmental > Terrestrial > Soil >...
CGACGCGGATTCGTCGGCGCACATCCACCTGGGTCAGGCCGAACGCTGCAATCAGCGCAACATCCTGTGGCCGCAAGCGCAGGCCAGCTGCGAGGGCCGAAGTGCCGATAGGAATGTCTTCGCCCAAGGGACGCACATTGGCGCCGGGCCTGAGGCCTGCCGGCAGAACAACCCTGCCGCCCGCATCTAGGTGCACATCCTCTTGCATGAACACCGTGTCGGCGCCATCCGGCATCGGCGCGCCGGTAAAAATCCGCACCGCATGGCCCGGCTCGATTGCGTGGTCTGCTGACGCGCCGGCCTGAACGCGGCCTGTGACCGGAAATGCCATTTCCTTTCCACGCGGAACGTCGGCGCCACGCACGGCATAGCCATCGACCGCGGAATTCGTGAAAGGCGGCAGCGCCAGCGGCGCAGAAATGCCGCTTGCGAGAATGCGTCCATCGGCATCAGCCAAGGGCACGGTTTCGATGTCCTGCACCGCCGTCACCCGCGCACCAATAATCGCCACGGCTTCGTCAACCGACATCATCGGTCCGCCAAAGGCAAAGCAATCGTCGGACAATTGCGCCATCTTTGTTCTCAGGTCTCGGGTATGCTTTGCGCCAATACGTCTTCGATAGCGACGGCTGACGCATGTATCATGGCGGCGATCGCCTTGATATCATCGAGATGGGCCACCGGAAGCTGCGTTTCAAGCTTGGTGCCGGTTGCGATGCCGACAACGCCGGGATCTTCTTTATATCCACTAGCTCGCAATGTCATGATATCAAGCAGACATGATTAAAACCGATAAAGGCCCGGCCCCCCCGATCGTGCCAAACCCGACGGATCGGCGGCTGATCGAGCGCGTAACAGGCACCGATCAGACCGGCGCCGCGGTCGAGATCAGTGTTCCGGTCGAGCGGCCGCTGACGCTATATTTGAACGCGCAGGAGATCGTCACGATGATGACGATCGGCGATTACCCGGAATATCTCGCACTAGGTTATTTGCTCAACCAGAACATGCTGAAATACGATGATGTCGTCACCGAGGTGGAGTATGACGACGACCTGCAGGTTGTGGTGGTGCGCACAGAACACCACACCAATTTCGAAGCGAAATTGAAGAAGCGCACGCAAACCTCAGGCTGCGCGCAGGGCACCGCGTTCGGCGACCTCCTGGAAGCCGTGGAAAGCGTGGCGCTGCCCAAGGCAGGCTTGCGCACCTCATGGCTTTACCAGATGACGCATACCATCAACACAATGCCGTCGCTTTACCTCGAGGCCGGCGCGATCCACGGCTGCGTGCTGTGCCAAGAGGGCACGCCAGTCTGCTACACCGAAGACGTAGGCCGCCACAACGCCGTCGACAAGATTGCTGGCTGGATCTATCGCCACCGCGTCGATACCGCCGACAAGATTCTCTACACTACCGGCCGGCTGACCTCCGAGATGATCATCAAAACGGTGCGGATGGGCATTCCGATTCTTGTTTCGCGTTCGGGTTTCACCGCCTGGGGTGTCGATCTGGCGCGGCAGGTCGGATTGACCCTTGTCGGCCGCGCGCGGGGCAAACGATTCGTCGCGCTGTCGGGCGAGGAGCGGATCATCTACGACCAGAATCTCGCCTTTGTTGAAGAAGAATCCGCGCGGCATAAGCGCAAGGGCGAAGACCGTGAAGACTGAATTTCCTCCGACGCCCGGCGTGTTGCTCGCCGGCGGCCTGGCGCGGCGGATGGGCGGCGGCGACAAGCCGATGCGCCAGATCGCGGGACGCACCATCCTCGACCGCGTGATCGCGCGGCTGGAGCCGCAATGCGACGGGCTCATTCTCAACGCCAACGGCGATCCAGCTCGATTCGCCTCCTTCGGCCTTCCCGTCATTGCCGATACGGTGAAGGACTTTCCGGGGCCGCTCGCGGGCATTCTTGCCGCACTTGACTGGGCCGCGACCAACCGGCCGGACGTTGAATTCGTGCTGAGTGCCGCGGCGGACTCTCCGTTCCTGCCGCGCGATCTGGTCGCGCGGTTACATCGCACACGCATCGAGCAGAATGCGCAGCTTGCGGTCGCGGCTTCCGCGGGACAATCGCATCCAGTAATTGGATTGTGGAGCGTTGCGTTGCGTGAGGAGCTACGCCGCGCGCTGGTCGTGGAGGACATACGCAAGGTCGACCGCTGGACCGCGCGTTACCGGCTCGCGACCGTGACGTGGCCGACGGATCCGCTGGATCCATTCTTCAACGCCAACACCATGGATGACATCGCCGACGCCGAGCGGCTGGCAGAATTGGATGGGAGTTAACTTGGTGTCCCCGGATACGGCGTAGCGCGCATTGCGTCCGGGACACGATGGCAGCTACGCCGGCCTAAATCCAGCCTGCTCCAATGCCGTGCGGCTTTCCTCCGACGCCAGCGCCGCAAGAAATGCCTGAACCGCCGGACGCTGCTTGCGCGCCGTCACCAGAGCAAAATCATAATGCTCTTCCGCCAGCGGAATGAAGCCAAGTCCAGCAGCATCCGCGACCGGCGCAATGGTCATACCCCAGTCGGCACGATCCTGCGCCACCGCCGCGGCGACGGCGTTGTGCGAACGCGGTTGGTTCCAGTAACCGTCTGGGCGCGCGGCGCCGAGCAGGCGGTCGATCAGGATTCGCGTGCCCGCACCCTGATTACGGTTGACCATGATGCAGGTTGGATCGGCAAGCGCTGCTCGCACCGCATCCTGCGCACTCAAGCCTTCGAAGCGCGCGTCGCCGGCGCGAAACACGATGCCCTGCATCCGTCGCCATCCGGGCACCAGTTCAAGGCCGTCAGCGAGAAACGGCGTGTTGTAGCTTTCGGTCGCCTCGTCGAACAGATGGATCGGCGCCAGGTCGCATTCGCCGCGGCGCGCTGCCGCGAGGCCCCCGAGACTGCCGATTGAAATCGAGCGCACCAACAGGCTTGCGCGCGCCAGCGGCGCAGTCACCAAATCGAGGCCGGTGCAATGGCTGCCAACGATGACGATATCCGGAACCCGCACATGCGGCGTGAATAACGTCACCTCGACTTCGGTACCGGCGGAAACCTGGTTGGCCAATGCGTCAATGCGTAAAAATCCATCGGCCTGGGCAAACGAAGTGATGGCGCCAGAGCCCTTGCCGGAAGGGTATGCGATTAAGCCGTCAGCGCCTTGGACCAGCGACACCATGATGAATTCTGTGCGGCCCAGTTCCGATGCGATGCGCACCGGGACCTTCGCCGTGACCTTTGCATCGGAGCGCGGTGGCAAGCCCGCCATGCGGCGTAGCACCGGCACGATCATATCGTGGAAAGTGAACATCGCAGAGGTCGGAAATCCCGGCAGAATCACAACCGGTTTTCCGTCGCAGACCGCAAGACAAAGCGGCTTGCCCGGCTTTAAGGCGACGCCATGCGCGATAACGCCGGGCTTACCAAGCCGCGCGATGATGCGGTGCGACACATCGCCCGTACCTTTGGAGGTGCCGCCTGACAGTACCAGCATATCGTAGCTATCAAGCGCTTGGCGCATCACGGCTTCGAGTTCGTGCTCAATGTCGGGAATGGCGCCGAGGAAAACCGGCTCACCCCCGTTTTCGCGAATGGCAGCGCTGACGATGGCGCCGTTGGTGTCGTAGATCGCTGCGGGACGTAGCGGCAGCCCTGGCTGCACCAATTCATCTCCAGTAGAGATCACTGCGATGCGCGGACGACGCGCGATAGACACTTCGGCGACGCCACAGGCAGCGAGCATGCCGATCTCGCGCGAGCCGATCACGGTTCCTGCGCGCAACAGGGTCTCGCCGCGAGCAATGTCGGAGCCGGCATAGGACACGAATTGTCCTGGCGATGCTGCGCGGCGGATCTCGATCGCGCGCTCACCGACGGGCTGGGTGTGCTCGACCATCACGATAGCATCGGCGCCACGCGGCACGGGTCCCCCGGTCGCAATCGAGGTCGCCATTCCCGGCGCGACGGGCTGCATCGGCGCGGTGCCGCAAGCAATCGTTTCGTCGTTGAGGACGATGCGGAGCGGGGTTGCCTCCCCGGCTAACGCCAGGTCGGCGGAACGTACTGCGAAGCCATCGACGTTTGAGCGATCGAATGGCGGTACATCGATGGGCGAGACGACATCGTCGGCCAAAGCCTGACCAAGCGCATGGGCCAGCGGCCGCCGCTCGCTTGCAATGACGCGTGGAAACAGCGCGACTTCGAAGCGCGCCAGCGCGTCCTCGCGCGACAGGATTGTCAGGAACTGATCCTGTTCGAAGCCGTCGCCCTTCTTCCGAATCGGGATATCGGTCATGCGGAACCACTCCTGGTCAGGCCCTTAGGATATGGGCATCGACCGGTGTTCCCGCCGCGAACCCTTCACTGCTCCCGTGCACGGCCACCCATGCATCGGCGCGAACGATATGATCGAGCGAAAGATCGCCGATCGCTAACGGCATCCAGGCGCCATCACTTTTCTTGAGTAACACGATATCCGCAATTCCGACGCTTGACGATATCTTGCGCGCCAGCGGTAGCGTCTTCGCCTTCTGCAGGTGTCCCGATAGCCGATCCAGCACCGGCAGCACCAGCGTCCACCACGCCGCCAGCGCCTGATCCGGCGCGCCTGCCAAAGCGACGACCGGAGTATTACCGATCTTGCCAAGGGCGGTCGTGCGGCCCGGCTGCAGCGCAATCCCGTGAGCGATCAACCGCCCGCTCCTCGTCAGCGCCTCAACTGTCGCATCGGTGCGACCGACGCCGGTGCCGCCGACGGCGACAACTAAATCACATCGTTCGCCATTAAGCGCCTTCGCGACGGACGACGCATCGCGCCCGACGGCTTGAGAATAGATGACATCGGCTCCAGCCGCGCGAGCGCTTTCCAAGATAAGTTGCGCCGTTACCAAATGCCCGGCTATCGCCGGAACGTTGATCAGATGCAGGCGCGGACGGCGAACCGTGAGCTTCTTCAGCCCAGCCGCACGTGCCAGCATCAAATCGAGCGCACGAATCCGCTGGCCGGCTGGGATCTTCAGGCCTCCTTCGCTGATATCGCCGCCAGCGCGCCGAACGCCCTGCCCCGGTAGCGCCTCACCCGAAACCTGAAACATCGAGCCTAAAAGTTCAACCAAGTCGGAGTCGACGACACAATCGGATCCACTTGGCATGCGATCGCCGGCTTCAACCCATACCGGAGGTCCCGCCAATGGGAACGGCGAGTAGGACGACGCGCCGACGAGATCGTGGGCGCAAAATGCCCAGCCATCGGTAACGGCGATGTCGCTTGTGGGGAACGGACAAGGTAGCGGCGTTTCCGCAGAGACAGCGCCTAACGTCTCCGCGATCAGTAGTTCACTGGAGGCGATGGGTTCCAATCCATCCAACACCTTAGTAAGCGCCTCATCGAGTGGAACGAGCGATGCGGTTAGACGCTGCCCTGCGGTCATTTGCGATAGTTCTTTATGATTTCGCCTTATCCAGTTTATTTAGAAAATACAAAAACATATTGCCAATTATCAAGATGCAAACCGCAGCAGATTGTTGATTCGACGTCACCGACAGTAGCTGAAATGCTTCTCCAAACCACGAGGCTGTTTGAATTTCAGAAGCCATGGCAGAGTACGACAATGGAGCAAAATGCACCGACGCCGCTGAAGGCTGGCGCGTTCGCATCGTTGCGGAAGGTCGGCCTTAGAGCATCCACGCCGGATATTTCGGTGCAACACCAAAATCGGCTGCTTGGCCTTGGTTATATATCAAACAGGTGGACGGCAACTACTCGTGACCGAAGACGGATTGATGCGTCTCCTAATTGGAAGATGAGCAGCATTCTCTTCAAGATATTCGCAGCGGTCATAAGTGCCCCGGACGCCCCCGATAATGTGCCCCATGGCGCGCTCCGCGTGATCCTCTGGAACTCCGGCGCCGAACATCAGGGCGCGTCCAGTGCGCCGCAGATCCTGCAAGGTCCAGCGTGGTAATGCGGGCTTGCCGGCGGCCTTCCTGAGCTTCGCAAGCTGCCGATTTAGCTCGGCCTCGGCCAGGAAAACATGGGAAACGCTGGGCTACGTATAGAAAGTCCATTATTATTGGATAACTTGGCCGAATTGGAGAAAAAGAAATAATCTCATCGTCTTAGGGCTTGCTCGAAACTATAACTTTTAATCATGGGGTCGAGGGTTCGAGTCCCTCCGCGCTCACCAAGAAAATCAATAACTTAGCCAGATTTCGAGAGACCTGGAAAACCCCTGTGTTGGCAAATCGATTACGCACCTGAGGTGCTGTCATGTCGGATCAGGATGATTGGGATTTTGCCGGCCCCGACGATGCTAAAGCGGAGATTCGCGCCGCGGTGGCCTACTTGCTCAACGGCACCGCCGGTAGCGACCGCGGTGATATCGTGCGGGAAATCATTGAGATCGTGAACGAGGTCGCGCGCGGGTTGGCACCTGGCCAGCCGGATCCCTTCGACGACGAATTGCCGGGTGGCTGATCCGGGTGACTCCAGGAAGCCCGCCGGTGAGTCCGGGATTCGGGCTTGTGGGCGCGCTGTCAGTAAATCGATTTTGCGAGCTGGTTGGAGTCCCTAGGGCGTTTGGGGTGGCTTGTCATTCGTATTTCCCGGCCCCGCCTTAGCGTGCTCATGCTCAGCAATCCACTTCACCGCGTCATATTCCGTAACAAAGCCCTTGATTACTTCCGTTTCGCCATCGGGCCACAGAATATCTACCCCCCAGCCAGAACCGGGATTTTTCCGTGCTACGAAAGCTGGTCGCTGCTCGGACATCCTTAGAATATGCGCCTCTGGCGCCACGGTTCAAGGCAGAAATCCTGCCACAATTACCCAAGCGAGTCCGGAATTCGCGGGCTGTCAGGTGCCGGTCGATCGATGTCAGCGTATGCCTGGCCAGCGGGGACGCGGTTGAATCAATTTTCATTTAGAAACTAAGAGTGGAACCTGCCGTCGCAGCCAGACTTAGTGACTCGCGTTTCCAGAACCAAGAGGAGGTACGGATGACGAAATTCAGAATGATTAGCGTTGCCGCAGTGCTTTCTTCTGTGCTGGCAGGGCCAGCGATGGCCTGGGACGCAATCCCCACTCCATGGTACCCCGCCCAGAGCCTCTTCTGCGCGACCAGGCAAGCGGGAAATCCCCACAGCAAGTATTGCGATTTCATAGCTTGGAGCAGCTGGCGGAAGCACGGCGCCTGGGACAGCACGCTCGACAATGCTTGCTACTTTGACCCTGGTTTTATTCCGGGAGCATGCAGCTTTAATGCACAGGGCCAGGTGTTGTTTGGGGCACACCCATGAGGTGTGCTGCCCGGCCTGCTTAGGCATGGACGCGGGACCGAAATCAGGTTCCGACGAAACCATTTCTCTGAGGCCATGAAGTCGGCCTGAAACGACCCCCGGCTATCAATCGCAGGGGTCAAACAGGGTCTGACGCCGGACCCACAGGAACACCAATCGAGTTGTTTTCCCAATGAGCAGTCCTTTAAACGTGGCTATCTACGCATTCGGCGGTTTCATGCTGTTCGCCCTCGCGATCGGCTTCCTTGCGGCGCCGGTTTAAGTTGAGAAGGCGCGGACCTGAGCCCGCGCCGTTCATCGTTGTCGCGTCAATCAGTTCGCGTGAGCGGCTGTTCCCGGCCGGTTGCGCTTTGTGACCGACCGGCGCTGGCGCGTAGAGCAAGACGCCAACGACCGGCTCCGCTTGTCGGTGTTACGGCGGTGACACGCCAGAGCCTTGTTGCCGGGCATCAGCGTGACGCCCTTGGACCTGGGCTGGATATGGTCGCGCGTGGGCGCGGCCATCGGATCCCCGTGCGGCCAGTCGTTTCGTTCGATTGCTCCAATGTGTACCGCTTGAGATCAGGATGCTGACGTAGCGCGTTAGATCCGTATGCGAAGCGCGTCCTTCCGGATGGCCAGCCAAAACTTTCAAAATGGTGATCTGAAAACTCACCACATACCCTGAGACGCAACCACTAAAAATTCGCTATGATCGCAGGCTATCCCGCGTTTTCCAGGCACGTTTGTCAGGTAGTAGACATAGATAGCAGGCGAGACAAATTCTCACTGGCTGTGCTAAATTCGTAACGGTAATCATCGAGTTGGGCGAGACGTCGGGATTGTTTTCCGACTCAGCGAAACGTGCTCTTTAATAATAAAATTGCATGTTGAGCGCGAGGTCAGGGATGACCCAGATTTCTTATGCGGTTCTGATCGTACTGGGCTTGGTGTTAACCGGCTATTTTGCGGCGGCGGCCTGGCGCTTGTCCGGCGACGATCACGCCGAGATCACGGGCACCGTTGTGCCCGGGCATCGATGAGTATTGGCGCAACAATCGAACATAATCGTCCTTGACGGACCTTTGGTGACCGTCGCTAGTGCAAGATCACACTAGTCTGAGATTGCGGAGACATTTTAATCCGCAAACGCCAAGAGATTGGCGATGGAGTCATTTGATAGAGAAATTTTTGCCCGTGGACGTCGTGATCGTGATTACCCTCGGGATCAATATGCTGGTCGCGGTGCTCGGCTACTACCTGATCATCGCGTGGGGCTGCTCGGTGGCTCACCAACCAGCGCTTGGCGTGCATTTGGAAAAGGCGAAAGATCGTCATTGGGGACGTCGAAAGATCGCAAGGGATCGATGATAGCCCCGCTGCTACGAAGAGGCTGGACGCGCGAGGTTTCTAACGCTGTTCCACTCTAGCGCGCCAAAGCACGTCGAAAGTGATCGGATCGGTCGGTGCCGACGTTTGTGAATCTAGTGGATTGCCAGACTTCTCTGTCAGCGCGCTTGCAATTTCATCATTGGAATCCAATCGCGCCGATGCAAGCGCAGGCCACTCCAACGATGATTTCGATAGCATGGGTTTGCCTTCATACCAGCATTTGCGTCCATCGACGAGACGCCAAGACGAGTATCCGTGCGGATTTGATGGCATCGTCGGACTGCATTGTTGTTTCGCCTGTGCGTTTGGCACCGCGACTGGCGAGTACGCGGCGACAACGCAAGCGGCCAATGCAACTGATCTAATCAGTTTCCTCATTGTTAAAAATTACTCGTTGCTGCAATCTAATCACGGCGACAACTAAATCGGGCCGTTCCAGAACTTCGACCAATTCCTCGAGAATGCGTTCATTGTTGTGGGGGCGTGGCTCGAGGTATTCCTCCAAAAGGCGTTGCGCTTCGTTGACGGCTTGAAGAACCAACTGGTGATCAGTCATCCTTTCTTACCCATTCCATGTCGCCCAATCGCAGGCAAAAGAAAGATCAAGTCAAATTTTGGAATTAACCCATCAACTTTTGTTTCAGCGCTAGACGTCGTGTTTGGTTGCTGCGCGGAATGGGCCTGACCCGATTGACGGCTTGAAGACCGAGTTTCGCTGCGCTGCGCTCATTGCGGTGCGTAACGGCTCTTGCAGGCGCGCAGAAAGCGTTGTCCGGACGAAGTTGAGCTTCTTCCCGCACGCCATTTCGCTCAAACCAGCGCGAACGACCGGACATTTAATGTTTGGGGAATGGAACCGCTGAGCCCGACGGCGAATTGAACCGCAGCTCCCGCAGAGGAGGAAAGACGGTGCGTCTGCAAATTACGGGTGGATACGTCCAGAGACACAGCGACCTGCTGGCGATACTCTCGCTGGTGGCAATTATGGTCCTGGTGGGGTCTGCGATCTTTTACCTCGGTGAAAGTCTGCACGTGCCAGCCCATCCCAGGATCTTCGCTGGACCGGTTTCCACGATGTAGCGTTCAATACCGATAGACGTCGCAAGCCCGCGCAGCCGCGCCGGCGCGGGGATTCGCGCATTGCGGAAATTCCGGGATGGTATCAACATGGTGTCAACCTCGTGCCGAACGGGTTGTCGAGGGATTGCAGGCTTTCTGCTTCAGATCGAAGTATCCGAGATCAAAATCCATAAAGCTGACGAGCCAAATCCGCTGGTCGGTTTTGATGCCGACGCTCTGGCCGGCGCACACCTTGACTGAGATTAATCGATAGAGGGCCGAGGCAAAGGGCGATATCGCTGCGCGTGTAAGCCTCTCGTAGTGGCGCCGGCGCTTCGGGCGTCCGGCGTTCTGGTACCCCACGCCCACCGGAACGGGGCAGCCTATATTGTCCGATGCCAATGAAGCATTTACGGCCTATCGTATGAATGGATAAATGGGGGGCCGATCGAAGTCTTGAAACTGTGAAGCGTCGACATGTCCGTCCGATCTTCATGGTCCGGAGATTTGAGTAGCCATGATCGCTTGGAACAAGTCTCAGTCTTCCCTGCTGCGCACCCTTCCATCGGTCACCGCTATTTTGAACACCGCCATTGCCGCGGAGCTTGTGCAGCGCTTCGGGCAGATGGCCTCGATCGAAGCTATTCGCGAGACGGTCGCTGAAGCCCGAGAAGCGATCAAGACCGGTGCAGCAGTTCCCGAAGCGCAGGACCTCGCACAGCAGGCGTTGGCGCGACTTGACGCGCGAGGCCGGTCCAGCCTGCGTCCGCTGTTCAACCTGACGGGAACGGTGCTGCATACAAATCTCGGCCGCGCCGTGCTGGCTGAAAGCGCCATCGAAGCCGCGATGGCCGCGATGCGCGATGCCGTCGCGCTCGAATTTGACCTATCTACCGGCAAGCGCGGCGAGCGCGACGATCATGTGCGAACGCTTCTGTGCGACCTGACCGGCGCGGAAGATGCAACCATCGTCAACAACAACGCCGCTGCGGTGCTGCTTTGTCTCAACACGCTCGCGCAAGACCGCGAGGCCGTCGTATCCCGGGGCGAGTTAATCGAAATCGGTGGCGCGTTCCGAATGCCGGACATCATGGCACGGGCCGGCGCGACGATGGTCGAGGTAGGCACGACCAACCGAACCCACGCCAGGGATTATCGCTCCGCGCTGACCGCGCGGACCGGCGCCATCCTCAAGGTGCACATGTCCAACTACCGGATCCAGGGCTTCACCGCCGAAGTCGGCGCCCACGAGCTTGCATCGATTGCCACGGAAGCCGGCGTGCCGCTGCTCAATGATCTGGGATCCGGTACCCTGGTCGACCTTTCGAAGTTCGGCATGCAAAGGGAACCGACCGTGCGCGAAGCTGTCGCTGCAGGCGCCGGGTTGGTGACTTTTTCCGGCGACAAGTTGCTGGGTGGGCCGCAGGCAGGCTTCATCGTCGGCGCCGAGGCGCTGATCGCGCAGGTCAACCGCAACCCGATGAAGCGCGCGCTTCGCGTCGACAAGATACGGCTCGCGGCGATCGAGGCCACGCTCAAATTATATCTCGATCCTGGTCGCCTCGCGGACCGTCTGCCGACCTTGCGGTTGCTCGGGAGATCCCGGGCTGAGATCGCAATTCAGGCCGAGCGGCTGCGTCCGGTTGTGGCGAAATCGCTTCGCGATTCCGGCACGGTCGACGTGTGTGCATGTGAAAGTCAAATTGGATCCGGCGCACTGCCGCTCGATACCATCGCCAGCGCGGGCCTCGTGATCCGCGCGCGAAATGGAGGCGGCGCGCTGGATCGGTTGGCTGCGGCTTTGCGCGGGCTGAGACGGCCTGTGATCGGACGGATCGCGGATGATGGATTGATACTCGATCTGCGCTGCCTGACAGATGAGGATGAATTCATCTCCGTTGTTTCCGAGTTGAATGTCGACTCGCTGGCTTGACGGATATCAGGACGGACGCACCTGATGATTATCGGTACCGCCGGTCATATCGACCACGGAAAGACTGCGCTGGTCAAAGCCTTGACCGGCGTCGACGGGGACCGGCTCAAGGAAGAAAAAGCGCGAGGGATCACGATCGATCTCGGTTTTGCCTACCTGCCGATTGAAAACGGCAAGACGCTCGGCTTCGTCGATGTGCCAGGTCACGAGCGCTTCGTCCACACCATGCTGGCGGGGGCAAGCGGGATCGATTTCGCGCTGCTGGTCGTTGCCGCCGATGACGGAATTATGCCGCAGACGATCGAACATCTTGCCATCATTGATTTGCTCGGCATCCCTCGGGGGCTCGTTGCGCTGACCAAGGCTGACATCGTTTCGCCCGAGCGGCTCGTCGATGTGGCTGCACAAATCAACTGCGCGACGGCCGGGACGGTGCTCGAGTGCGCTGAGGTTCTGCCGGTCTCGGCTTTGACGGGGAACGGTATCGAGGCGTTGGCGGCCCGACTTGCCGCAGCTGCGAACGAGATCACGGATCGCTCCTCGCGTGCCCGCTTTCGTTTGGCTGTCGATCGTGTGTTTACGCTGCCTGGTGTCGGCGTTGTCGTCACCGGTACCGTCATGTCCGGCTCAGTCCATATCGGAGACCGCGTCATGGTCAGTCCGTCGGGAATGTCGGCGCGGGTGCGTTCGCTGCATACCCAGAACAGGCCGGCCAATGCCGGACAGGCGGGAGATCGCTGCGCACTCAATCTGGCAGGCGAAAACATTTCAAAACAAAACATCCGTCGCGGCGACGTGGTGCTCGATCCCGATTTGCATGCGCCGACCGACCGGATCGATGCCCGACTGTACTTGCTGCCCGGCGAGGCGAAACCAGTTCGGCAATGGTTTCCGGCGCGCCTTCATCATGCGTCGGCCGAGGTCGGAGCGCACATCGTCCTGCTCGGTGACCAGCCGGTTCAACCCGGTGAAACCGCTGATGTGCAACTGGTGCTCGACCGACCGATTGCCGCTGCGATTCCAGATCGCTATGTGATCCGCAACGCGTCGGCGCAACGGACACTCGGCGGCGGTCAGTTCATCGACCTGCGTCCTCCGTCCCGAAAACGGCGCACACCGGACCGCCGGATGCAGCGCGCCGCTCACGCCATCGGCGATCCACTGGCCGCTTTTGAAGCCCTACTGGCGACGCCACCTTTTGCGTGGGATTTTGCAATCTTCGCGCGCGATCGCGCTCTACCCGCGATCGAGATGAAGCGGATTTCCGATACTCTCGGCTTCGTTTTGCTCGAGACCGGGACATCCCGGATCGCCATCGCGCGGGATCGCTGGCGAGCCTTCGCCTCGATGTTTGTCGAGCTACTCACGGCATATCACGCTGAAAATCCCGATCTTCAGGGGATTGGCCGGGAGAAACTGCGGCTTCTGACACAACCGCGGTTGCCGGCAGCTGCCTTCGCCATCGCGCTCCAAAAGATCGGTGCAAGCGGTGAGATCGTTCTCGACGGCTCCTTCGTACGACTTGCGGCGCACAGCGTGCGGCTGGCGCCGAAAGACGAAACGGCCTGGAGCACCATCGCGCCCCTGCTCGGCGGCGAAGCCCGTTTCCGGCCGCCCCGCGTTCGCGATATAGCGGCAGCAACACCATATCCGGAACGCGATATCCGTCGGCTTCTCAAACTGGCGGGACGCTTGGGATGGGCTGACGAAGTGGCGCATGACCATTTTTTTCTGCGCGCGACCGTCCGGGAAATGGTGACCATCGCGGCTGACGTTGCGGCTCACGCCGAGGATGGAGCTTTCACCGCCGCGCAGTTTCGCGACCGCCTCGATAATGGCCGGAAGGTCGCCATCCAGATTCTCGACTTCTTCGACCATCACGGCGTCACCCTGAATCGTGAAGACTTGCGTCGGGTCAACAAGCATCGTGTGGACTTGTTCAGCCCCCTGGCGCATTCGTCGGACGCGAATAATGGAAGAGAATCGTCCCTGGTGGGGCGTTCGGACTTCAAATCCGAGTGAGGCAGCGAGCCTGTCTCTGGTGGGTTCGACTCCCGCTCTCTTCCGCCAATTCCACACCAGGCGGGTTCGATGACGCTGGCATGCACGACCGATTTCGATGATTGGCTCGTCGACACATTCGGACGGGTCGGCTCTTTCACCATGCTCATCGTGCTGGTCGAGATCGGCGAGACGTCAATTTCGCTGCTCGCCTCCTCCTATCTTCACGTCATCGGCAACGAGACGCGGTGGGCCGACATGACGGATTTGCTGTCAAGGGCGGACGTCCCCTGGAGCGGCGCCGCGTTCTTCCAGGGCGACAGAGCCGGTCTGATCGATGACGCTACCGCCAGGCAGCGTCTCTCCTCCCTCACCCGGCATCTCAAAAGGGATCCCTCGATCTTCAAGAACGCGGAATTCTTCAACGCGCAAGGTTTGCGCATGAGGATCGACGAGATCAGCACGCACTGAGCGCTCAGACAATCCGTACGGCTGGCTCGCCGTCCGTGACGGTGCCGACGATGCTGGCGCGCGGATAGCCTGCAGCCTCGATCATCGCGCAAATGGACTCGGCCCGCTCTGCCTTGCAGGCAACGAGCAGACCTCCGGAAGTTTGTGGATCCGTGAGCAAGGCACGGCGCCACGCCGGAAGACCCGGCGGCAGAACGATCTGATCGCAGCAGCTCTCCCAATTTCGCCCGGACGCGCCGGTGATATAGCCCGCTTCCGCGAGCGCCTCGGCCTGCACAAGAAATGGAATGCGTTTCTGCTCGATGATGATATGCACGCCGCCACCCCGCGCCAGTTCGAGACCGTGGCCAAGCAGACCGAAGCCGGTCACGTCCGTCAAACCATGCACGTCGTCATCCTGCGCGAGGACGTGGCCTATGCGGTTCAACAAGGTCGTCGAGGCGAGCATTTCCAAATAGGCGTCGTCGAGCAGCGCGCGTTTCTTGAACGCGGCCGAATAGATCCCGACGCCAATTCCCTTGGTCAGAATCAGAGCGTCGCCCGGCCGCGCCCCGGAATTCCGGCGAACATTTTCGGGGCTGCATAGCCCGATCACGGCAAGGCCGTAGATCGGCTCGGCGGCGTCAATCGAATGTCCGCCAGCCACCGGAATGCCGGCCTCGGCACAGATCGATGCTCCCCCTTCCAGGATCATACGCGGCACGTCGATCGGCAGCTTGCCCAGCGGCATTCCGAGGATGGCAAGCGCCATGATCGGCTTTCCGCCCATGGCGTAGACGTCCGACAGCGCGTTGGCGGCGGCGATCCGGCCGAAATCACGCGGGTCGTCCACCACGGGCATGAAGAAGTCGGTGGTGGCGATGATGCACGTCTTGTCGTCGATCTGCCAGACCGCCGCATCATCGCCCGTTTCGGTGCCGACGAGAAGCTCCGCATAAGGCGCCGCCGCGGGTTGATTGGCGAGAAGCTGTTGCAGCACCGACGGTGCAAGCTTGCAGCCACAACCTCCGCCGTGGGCGAGATCGGTCAAACGAATGGAAGAACCGGACATCCCAGAGGAGTTAGACATAACGGCGCACTCAACACTTTGCGTTTGTCCCGAGGGAAAACCGGTACCCGCTCGGATCATGCTCTAACCGATGAGAAGCAGCGGATTTGGTGCGTGACGCGACCAACCCGCTTCGGCAACCAGAACATCCAGGCCCAAGGACGCAAGGTCGTCCGCGAAGGGATCTGCCTTCATGTCCTGTGCCTGATAGACGATTTTCGCATAGGTGTGGCAGTGGCCGCAAGTTTCCGCCTTGACGATGCCGGCGTCGCCTTCGATCCCCTCGAGGGAAACCGTCCGCGAGTCTCCGCAGGTGATGCACACGGCACGGACATGGTTCCATGCAGTCGAGCAAAGCGAACAATAAAGATAGCGCACGCCCGGCGTTTGTCCGGCCGCCGTCACCAGAGCGGAGATCGGCGTCGACCCGCAGCACGGGCATAGTCCGCGTTCCGGTAACAATCGCAGAATCGATAAAGGCAGGCTCTCGGCCATGCGGGTGAAATAGACTTGCAGGGCCGCCGCGACATACAGCACGGGGCCTGCATCGGCGGCATCGACACTCCCATGGAGAAACGCATCAGCCAGGCTTTCGATTGCAGCGGCGTCACGCGAGCGCAGCTGGGCGATAACGGTTTTGACCTGTGGTGGCATCGAGCCATCGTCAAAGTTGTCGAGCAATAACGCCAGGCCATCGCGCCAGACGGGATCTCTCCTGTATCCATCCGCAGCAAGCGGAGGCAAGCGCGCTTCGACCGCTTGCTCGACGACGGACAGTTCCGGAGCAGCGACAGCTTCAATCTCTGTTGCCGCAACGCACTGGGCGTGAACAAGCTTCGACATGAAACGCAGCCAGTCTTCCATCGGATGCCTGGCTGCCAGTATCTCCAGTCGCGCCGCGGTGCCGGAAAATCGCTTGCCGGAATCAGGCAGGATCAACGCTTCCGGCGCTTTCACGCCTCCCAGTGCGCTTCCCGTCCATTTGCCCTGTGGCGCGACCTCGCCTTGTCTCACGGATTCTTCCTCGCGGACGCAACGTCGACGCCAGCCCGCGGCGCTGGCCCCCTCGAGCCGGTCATCGCCAGGCGCCTGAGCCATTTCCGATGATGCCGCCAGGCCCAACCCGGCGTCACCCAGCCCTGCGTCATTGCCCGAACAGAGCCTTTGACCCAGATCGCGGCGTAGACGTGAACGATCCAGACGATGATCGCCGCAACCGCCGCCAGACTATGGATCAGAACAGCAATTCGCTGCAGTTCGATGGTCGTATAGGGCGAAAAATAAACTTCCCAGATAACAAGGCCGGTCACGAACAGAACCGGCACCAGCAGGGCCATCGACCAGAACACGAATTTCTGCCCGGCGTTGAAACGCGCGACTTCGGGAACGCCCTCCTCCTCGTTGACAAGCACATGCTGAATCTCTCGCATCCACGCGATATCGTCCGCGCTCCAGAGATTGTCGCGCCAGAACTGCACGATCAAGCCCGCATAGCTGACCAACAACACCGTCCCGATCCAGGGATGAACGGCTCGGGTCCATTGGCCGCCGCCGAACAGCTCCGACAGAAAGAACAGCAGCGGATGAAACATCGACAGGCCGGACAACAGCAGCAGCACGAAACAGCCGCCTGTGATCCAGTGATTGATCCGGGTCGCGGTGGTGTTGCGGATCAGACTTCCTGTTGGGTATGTCATTGTCGTTCATCCACAGGATGCAGCAGGCGCTGCGCTTTCGCCTCGTCTTCGGGCTGCACTTCGTTCGGGCCGGCGATGACCCAGTGGAAAAAGCCGCCGAGCGCGGTAAACGCAATGCCCGCCAGCGCCACCGGCTTGAAGATGCCCTTCCAGAGCCCGACGAAAGTGCTGATCTGCGGCTCGTCCGGCAGCCCCGCATAGATCGATGGCTTGTCCGCGTGGTGCAGGACGTACATGACATGGGTGCCGCTCACGCCCGGCGGGTCATAGAGCCCGGCATTCGCGAAACCGCGGGACTTCAAATCCTCGATGCGCTCTCCGGCCCACGCGGTCATGTCGGTCTTCGACCCGAACATGATCGCTCCGGTTGGACAGGCCTTGACGCAAGCCGGCTCCAGACCGACCCCGACCCGGTCCGAGCACAGCGTGCATTTGTAGGATTTGTGGTCCTCCGGACTGATGCGGGGAATATCGAACGGACACCCCTTCACGCAGTAGCCGCAGCCGATGCAGTTGTCGCTGACGAAATCGACGATGCCGTTGGCATATTGCACGATCGCACCGGGGGCAGGACAGGCTTTCAGGCATCCGGGATCCTCGCAGTGCATGCAGCCATCCTTGCGGATCAGCCATTCGAGATTGCCCTGTTCGTCTTCCCATTCGCTAAAACGCATCAGCGTCCACACGTGCGGGCTCAAATCCATCGGGTTGTCGTACGAGCCTTCGAAATACCCGACCTCTTGCCGCAAATTGTTCCATTCCATGCAGGCGGACTGGCACGCCTTGCAGCCGATGCACCGGCTGACGTCGATGAGTTTCGCGACTTCCTGTTCGTGATCCCGGGCCGAGGGCGGCGTCAAGGTCGACGCCGAGCGCCGCACATAATCCTGGGACTGGAGATCTGCCATTTGACACCTCCTTCAGGCCACCGGGGCGCTCGTGCTCTCGACGTTGACGAGGAACGCCTTGAACTCCGGCGTTTGCGTGTTGGCGTCACCGACCGAGGGAGTCAGCGTGTTGGCTCCATATCCCTTCCGCGCCTGGCCGGTGAATCCCCAATGCAGGGGGACGCCGATCACGTGCGTGGAATGCCCATCCACCTTCATGGGTCGGATGCGCTTGGTGACGTAAGCCTTGCACACCACGACGCCGCGCTTTGACGAGACGCGCACCCAGCCGCCTTGCGCGATCCCCTTTTCCTTGGCCAGGGCTTCGCCAATTTCGACGAATTCCTCAGGCTGCAGGATCGCGTTAATCAAAGCGTGCTTGGTCCAGAAGTGGAAATGCTCGGTCAGCCGGTAAGTGGTCGCCACATACGGAAAATCCGACGCCTTGCCGAACGCCGCGATGTCATCGGCAAAGACGCGCGCGGCCGGATTGGAGCGAACCTTCGGATGCAAGACGTTTTCCGATGGCGACTCGAACGGTTCATAATGCTCGGGGAATGGTCCCTCGACCAACTGATCGCGGGCGAATAGACGTCCGACGCCCTCGGCGTTCATGATGAACGGACCGACGCCATCGGATGGCTTTGTCGTCGGCGCATAGTCGGGAACATCGATACCGGCCCAGTGCGTGCCATTCCATTCGATGACCGGCTTCTTCGGGTTCCACGCCTTTCCGGCGAGGTCGGCGCTGGCGCGATTATAGAGGATTCGCCGGTTGGCGGGCCACGCCCAGGCCCAGTTCGGAGCGATGCCTTGCTCGCGCGGATCGGTCGCATCCCGCCGCGCCATCTGGTTGCCTTTCTCGGTGAAGCAGCCGGTGAAGATCCAGCAGCCGCTTGCGGTCGTGCCGTCGTCGCGCAGCTGGGCGAAGCCGTCGAGCAATTTGCCGGCCGCCACCGTCACGGCACCGCTGGCATCCTTGAGATCGGCCAACGCGCGACCGTTCATGTCTTTCGCGAGCTCTTCCGGGTCCGGATCGGCCGGATCGGAATAATCCCAGGTCAGGTTCAGGATCGGATCGGGAAACGCACCGCCCTCCTTACGGTACAGCTCACGCATGCGGTGGAAGATGCCGCTCATGATCCAGATGTCGGATTGGGCCTGGCCCGGCGGATCGGCAGCTTTCCAATGCCATTGCAGCCAGCGGGCTGAATTGACGAGCGAACCGTTCTCCTCGGCGAAGCAGGTCGTCGGCAGTTGGAAGACTTCGGTCTGGATCTTGGCCGGATCGGATGGATTTTGGGGACCAAAATCCTGCCAGAACCGTGAGGTCTCGGTGTCCAGCGGATCCATCGTGATCAGGAATTTGAGCTTGCCCAGGCCCTTTCGAATCTTGCCCCTGTCAGGGAAGGCCTGCAATGGATTAAAGCCCTGGCAGATGTAACCGTTCATC